>Ga0181518_10004531_pt1 | contig 12360 bp, 4 predicted proteins | sample PEATcosm2014_Bin_28_FD_119751 | JGI IMG/M metagenome (GOLD analysis project Ga0181518, IMG submission 119751) | Peatland microbial communities from MTU Mesocosm Facility, Houghton, MI, USA - PEATcosm2014_Bin01_60_metaG | ecosystem: Environmental > Terrestrial > Soil > Wetlands > Peat | place... | reverse complement strand
TTTCCGCGGCCGCGCCCGGCGCCGAGCTTAGCGCACCCAGGGCATAGGTGCAGGCTACGCCGGCTTGCGTCACGGTGAAACTCAGCTCGGCAATGGTCAAGATTCCGATTCGTGCCGTGCCATTCGGGTTGGCCGTCGCCGCATAGTTCACCGTACCGCTGCCGCTTCCGGAGCTTCCCGAAGTGACAGTCAGCCAGGATGTATCGCTGCTCGACGCCGTCCAGGCGCAGCCGGCCGGCGCCGTCACCATCACCGAACCACTCGCGGCAGCAGCCCCCGGCGCGGCGCTCGCGGGGCCGATCCCGTAAGTACACGCCGTGGTGAACGAAAACACTGCGGAGCTGCTTGATCCGGCGCTGTTGGACGCTGTGACCTGCCAATAATATGTCGTGCCCGCGGCGAGCGTGCCCGGACCATAGGCGAGGTTTGTCGTGTCGGCCAGAAGCGGCGGCGACGGCGAAGAACCAAGATTTATGGCGTATGAGGCTGCCCCACTCGAAGCGTTCCAAGTCAAGGTTGGCGAAAGGGGAACATTCACGGCTCCATTGCCTGGGAACGTCGGAACAGGCGCCGGCGGCGGAGCCGTCTGGTAGCGCGTGAGGCGGGCCACGAACGCGCTGATCTTCCCGGCGGTATTCAGGCTTTGAAAGGCGTTCTTCAACGGAAAATCGCTGGAGGCGGTCAGGCCGGCGATATAAACGGACCCCGCATCCATGGCTAAACCGTACGCCGCATCGGCATTGCTTCCGCCTAGCAGGGTGCTAAAAACCAGCGCCTCTCCGGACGCGCTTAGGCAGGAGAGAAAAGCGTCATACGATCCCGCCAGCCCGGATTGCACGGGGCTGAGAAGCGGAAAATCCGGAGACGTGCTATACCCGGCGACGCAAGCCGCCCCGGAGCTGTCCACGCGCAGGGCGACGCCATAGTCCAGATTGCTTCCGCCCAAGTACGTGCTGAAATCGAGCGCCGTGCCGGTGGCGGCCACCTTAGTGACAAAAGCGTTCTCCCACCCGGCCAGGGCCGGCTGAAGCGCATTGCGGGTGGGAAAATCCGATGAACTGGTGACGCCGACGACATAGGCGTTGCCGGCGGCGTCCACGTCGATGCCCAGGCCCGATTCGGGGTAATCGACCGCGCCGCCGCTGCCTCCCAGGTAGGTACTAAACACGATGACCGCGCCGCCAAAGCTGAGCTTGGTCACGAAGGCGTCCTGGTAGCCTGCGTTGGCCGGTTGGAGGGCATTGAGCGTCGGGAAATCCAGGGAATCGGTGGACCCGGTCAGGTATAAGCTACCGTCGCCGCCCACCGCAATGGCGGCGGCGGTATCGGTTCCGCTGCCGCCCAGATAGGTGCTGAACAGCAATGCGCCGGAGCCGTCGAACTCGGCGACAAAGGCGTCCTGCGGCCCCTTAAGCCCGGATTGCAGCGGATGGAGCGTCGGAAAACTCGAAGACGCCGTCTGCCCCGCGATGAATGCGTTCCCGGAAGCGTCCAGCGCGATCCCTCTCCCCTGGTCGCTGGAGGCGCCTCCTAGAAACGTGCTGTAGACCAGGCTCTCGCCGCTCGCGCTGAGTTTGGCGAAAAACGCATCGAGGCCGCCGGCCAGGCTCCCTTGGTAAGGATTACCGGCCGTGGGAAAGTCCGTGGAAGAGGTCCACCCCGTGAGGTAGACGGCGCCCGAGGCGTCTACCGCAATACCGAAAGCCCGGTCGTCCCCTTCGCCCCCCAGGTAGGTGCAATACGCCAGAGCCCCGGTGGAATCGAACTTGGCGACGAACGCGTCTACCCCGCCGCCGGAATGGGACTGGAAAGCGTTTTTGACCGGAAGATCCGTCGACGACGTCCATCCCGTGACATAGGTATTGCCGCCGGCATCCACCGCTATGGCGGATGCTACGTCGGTGAAGCTGCCGCCAAAGTACGTGCTGAAGACTATGGGGGTGGGATTCGCCGTGACGGCATCGCTTCCCGGCCGGACAGGTTTCGATCCGATGACCGTGGTTACCGCCAGGAACACCGCGGCGCCCGGAATCCCCCGGCGCATCCGGGCGCCCCAGCGGCTTCTTCCCGCCGGCGTCCTGGGGAAGGATTCCGAACCTCCGCACAGGGCGCGAATGGAACGGCCCAGCGGCACACGGGGGTTTTCGTCGTTGAGAGTAGCCGTTCAGCAGCCGCCTTCCTCTCAATTTGTTATTCGGAGGTTTGCGGCGAAAACATTAGCCCCCAGACTGTTCCCTCAAACGCTGCCATCCTCTGTTAGCAAGGCGCAAGCGACCACGACAAATGATGCTTCGTCACATCCAAATGCCGGCCTTTGGTATGGTGACTAGGAGGAGTTCGGCGAAGTACTCGTCACGTTTGCAGTTCGGGAGCATGAACCAGGAGAGCGGCCAGAGAATTCGGGAATTGTACGGAGCGATCTGCGCGCTTCTGGCCCAGGAGAGCGGAGCCGGACTGGCGGAGGCGGCCAGGCTATGCCAGGAGTTGCCGGACCCGCCGGATGCGGCGGGCGCCGCGCTGGCGCAGCACGCGCTGATGGAGTGCGGATTCCGGTTGGAGACCGCGCAGAATTTGCCCTTGGCCGCCGGGTTCTACGAGAGGCTGGCCGGCGCGCCCTGGGGCGACGCGGCCCATCGCTCCAACGCCCAGTACCGCCTGGCAATCGTACGGCTCGCCTCCGGCGACGCGGAAGGCAGTCTGAAAGCCTGCGAGGCGGCGGTGGCCCCCGGCTCCGACCTTCACATACGAGCGGTGGCGCGCTTCTTTCTGGTGCATCTGCTGAAACGCGAGAACCGCTGGGAGGAGGCGGCGGCGGAAGCGGGCTTGGTTCTGGCCGATGCTCCGGCGGGGATATCCCGTTTGGATGTTCTCCTCCAGCGAACCATCTGCCTGGCGCGGGCGGGACGCGTTGATACCGCCACCGCCGGATTGGAGCTGCCGGCCCCGGGAAACCCGCTCCCGCCGATGAGCGCGCGGCTGTGGATGGAGGCGGCCTTCGGGTTGGAGGAAAGCGGGGACCTGGCGGCCGCCGGAACGCTATACGACGGCCTGCTGGCGCAGGCGGGATTGCCGGACGAGGTACGGGTGAACGCGAGTTTCCGCAACGGGCTGGTGTGCGAGCAACGTATGGATTGGGAGGCCAGCCGGCGGCTGTACGAGGCGGCCACCGGCGCCCCGCCATGTTTTCCGGGCGCCCAGCGGGAGGCGCGCAAGCGGCTGGCGAATCTGCTGCTGGGTATGGAGGAATACTCGCTTGCGGAGGCGCACTTCGCCGTCCTCAGCGCCACCGAAGAACTGCCGCGCGGGGAGCGCGCCGGATTCCACCTCCAACGCGCTCAGTGTCTGTGGAACAACCGGGCTGGCGCCCAGGCGCTGGCGGAATTGGCCCGCTGCGGCGAGTTGTCTCCGGGGTCCGAAACCGAAGTGAAGGCCGAGGTGCTGCGGGCGGAAATCTATGTGCAACAGGGAGACCGCCGGGCGGCCGCCGAGTGCTGCCGCCGCGTGGCCCAGCATCCCAGCGCCGAGCCCTTGACCAAGGCGGCGGCGCTGGCGTATGCGGCGCAGTTCCCGCCGGGTAGAGCATCGCAACGGTGACGATGAGATTCAACAAGCTCTGCAATATAGAAGACTGGCAAGACGCCGATTTCCGCGCCACTGTGCGCCGGCTCCTGCCTGCCCTGGTGCAGGCCATGCCGGCTTATCCCACCGGGCAGGAGCACCGCAAGCACTGGGAGTACGCCCATGTGCTGAACGGGCTGGACCGGCTGGGCGCGATCCATCCGGAAGCCATGGCGCTTTCGGTGGCGGGGGGACACGAACTTCCAGCTTTCGACCTGACCAACCGGGTGCGATGGGTCTTCCTCACCGACCTGTACGGGCAGACGGGATTCCGCGACGCTGAAGCCGCGTCCACCGTGTTGACCAGCCCCGATTCCTTCGCCGAGCTGCCTTACAACCGGAACCGCCTGGTGGTGCAGCATATGAATGCGCTGGACCTCCGCTTCGAGCCGGAGACCTTCGACGTGGTCTTCTGCCTCAGCTCGATTGAGCACTTTGGAGGACATGCGGCCGCGCAACACGCCTTGGCCGAAATGCACCGCGCGACGAAGCCGGGCGGGGTGGTGGCCATCACGACCGAGTGCCTCATCGACGGCGGCCCCGATTTCGAGGAGCCGGGCCTGTTGCTCTTCAGCCAGAACGCGCTGCAGCGTCTGGCGGACTCCGTTCCGGGGCTGGACCTGGTGGAGCCGATCGATTTCCAACTCGGCGAAGAGACGCGGAAGACCAGGCAGCCGCTGGCCCAGGCGGTTTCCGACGCGCGGAATCAGGTGGCCGTGAAGTGCCCGCACATCGTGCTGGAGTGCGAGGGAAGGCTGTACACTTCGGCGGCGCTGTTCTTCCGCAAGAGCGGGACGCTCGAGCCGGCGAGCGCCGGCGAACCGGCGACCGCCAACCGCCTGGACAACGGCGAGTTTCTTCGCGCGGTCTACCGGGGATGCCTGGGCCGCGATCCCGACAACGTGGGGTTTGTGCGGTACCTCAGCCTGATGGACGAAAGAGCGCTCGACTGGGCGGGCGTCCTGCGGTCGGTCCTGGGTTCCGAGGAATTCTGCCGCAGTTACGCGACCCAGCAGGCCGGCGACCGGGCTAACACGGCTCTGCACCGCGCGCGCATGACGCTTTTCGCCCAACATCTTCCGGCGGCTGAAGTGGCCGTTGATCTGGGCGGCGCCTCGGCCTCCCATCCGGAAGGCGCCCTGTTCGCCTTGGGATACCCCCACGCTCCCCGCGAGCTCTACATAATAGATCTGCCTCCCGACGGGCGGCCGGCAGCGACGCTGCAGGCTCAACGCGGCACATCCATACAGTACATTTACGGGTCCATGAGCGATCTCCACGCTATCGGCGACGGGACCGTCGACCTGGTGGTCTCCGGCCAGAGCATCGAGCATGTGACCGAAGAAGAAGCCAATCGAGTTCTCCAGGAGGTTTTTCGCGTGCTCCGTCCGGGCGGTCATTTTTGCCTGGACACCCCCAACGCGCGGCTTACCCGTATTCAGTCTCCGGACCAGTTGATCCATCCGGAACACAAGAAAGAGTACCGGGTCTCGGAATTGAGCCGGATGCTGGTCCGCCGCGGCTTCCAGGTGGCCGCGGTCAAGGGAGTCTGTCCGATGCCGGTCAGCCTGGCCACCGGGCAATTCGATCTGGGCGAAATGGCGCGCAACGCCAGGCTCTCGGATTCGGCCGAGGACTGCTACGTCTTCTTCGTGGATGCCGTCAAACCGGCGGCAGTGGCGCGGAAATGGCTGTTTCAGCGCCGGAAGACGTGATCGAGAATACGCCTAGCCGTGGCGCAGCCTCTCAGGCTGCCGCGTCGAAACTCCCTCGAAAATCCCCGGTCGCTGTACGGTTCCGTGCGTCTACTGGAACAGGTAGATGACGTTAACAAGAGACGTGCGGTAGATGGACTTCCGGGGCCTTTCTGTCGTGATGAATTCGTCGGCATTCAGCAAGTGCGCTGCGGCGAGATGGAGGGCATCCATGGGGCCCACTCCCGAGCGGGCGGCTTCATCGACGGCAAGCGTCAGCAGCGCCTTCAGACTCCGCGCCATGACGGCCCGTTCGAAGTACCGCTGGTAAAAGGCGTACTCAGCCCGTTGCTTATGGAAGAGAGCTTTCGGGCAGACCTCGAGATGCACATATGGGCTGCTGAGGAAGATCCGATTGGGGTCCTTAAGAACCGTGACTGCCGGTCCGCCCGGCAAGGGCTGGCCTTTGAATGCCGTTATCAACACACCGCTGTCAAGGAAGGTGCGGATTGGCGCTTGCGCCACTATCTCAGTCCCCGGCGCTCGGCGATCTCGCGCTCCAGTTCGCGCCGGTTCAGCAGTTTCCCGCCATTGGCGACATAGCGCGCGCGGAGCCTGTCCAGTTCCCGGCCAAGTTCGGAGACCTTCGGCTGTGCTTTCAGCGCACGCCCATTTCGTCCCGCGGCGGTCTTCGACCCTAATTTCGCCATAACTTAATTTTACGCCCGATCCCATGCCCGCCGACAAACACGATCGAGCCTCGTAGCCGAGGTGAGGAAAGCGGCGAGCGAAATCCGTCAGCCTGAACCGCGCGGGATTCTCCCGCTCCACATGAGCGCTCTGCAAACAGGGCCAATTGGCGCGTTCGAATCGCAGCCGGGGCGGGAGCGGGATCAGCGGTCCTTGGTTGGCATCGCAGGCGGGCACGGATGCTTCGGAACGCTGCCCTACTGCAGCAGAATTCCCATTTCGGCGCTGTTGATGAAGTCGTAGAATACCTGGCTCACCGTCAAGGCGTTTGTGCTCATCAGGTTGGCCCAGTAATCCCGCTCCCATTGCTCGGCGTCCCGCACCAGCAGACACGCGTATTGCAGAAACGCCGTCAACTCGGGCCCCGAGTCGGTCTGAAACTCCGTTCCGGTCAGCAGACTCATCGCCACTTGCGTCCGGCTGGTCCCGGAACTCAATAACGCCAACTGCGCGGCCTCTTCCGCCGCCGTCGGCGTCCGCCGCAGCAGGTTCTGATACAGCAACAGCACGAACTGGTCGTCGGTCGGCGTCCCGTACTTCATCTGATACTCCGTCGAGTTCAGGAAGTTCGTCACCAGTTGCGCCTGGGTGGCCACTCCGCTCAGATAGGCCGCCCTCTGGAAAATCCAGCCGGCGTAGTCCGCGTCCCGCCCCAGTATCCCCACATACAAACCCGCCACGAACCTCCCGGCATTGTTGAACTCGGTGGAATTGAATAAGTTCACCGCTACGTTGGTGCGAGTTAGCGACCCGCCGCTCAGACCGCTAAGTTGCGCGCTCAGTTCGGTTGCAGTCGGCAGCCGTCCCAAAAACCCGAAGTACATCAGATCGACAAAGCGCTCGTCCGACGTCGCGGCCGGGCTCAGAGCCTGAGTGATGGTGAACGCCTGCCCGCCCAGGTACACCGTGGCCGAGCGGCCACCGGTGTTGGCCGTGGTATTGACCGAGAGTTGGATGCTGGTCGTGCCCGTCCCGGTCTGCGGATAGCGTTGCGCCCAAATGGTAGTCACATAGGAGGTCCACGGGCAAGTGGAATTGGAAGCATCCAACAGGACCGTGACCTGGCCGCCTTGCCAGGGAATCGACGCCGAGGAGCTGCTCAAGGTAAAGGAGCAGCCGGCCACCTGAGTGACGGTGAAAGTCTGGCCGGCGATGGTCAGTGTGCCGGTGCGAGTGACGCCGGTGGTATTGGCCGCCACGGAGTAGAGCACATTGCCGCTGGCGGTGAAGGCGGAAGCCGAGGTGATAGTGATCCAGGTGGAATCGCTCGAGACCACCCAGGAGCAGCCCTCCACGCTCCCCAAGGTGACATGCACCTGGCCGGAGCCGCCGGCGTCGGGGAAGCCGCCGGAGACGCCATCGAGATAGAAGATGCAGCCGGCGGGATTGATGCCGGCCTGGGTGACGGTGAAGCTCTGCCCGGCGATGGTGAGCGTGCCGGTGCGGGGCGGGCCGGCGGAATTGGCGGTCACGGAGTAGTTCACCGTACCGCTGCCGCTTCCGGAGCTTCCCGAAGTGACGGTCAGCCAGGATGTATCGCTGCTCGACGCCGTCCAAGCGCAGCCCCCCGGCGCGGTTACCGTGACCGTATCGCTTTCCGCGGCCGCGCCCGGCGCCGAGCTTAGCGCACCCAGGGCATAGGTACACACCGGCGCCACGCCCGTTCCCGTGCCGTTCAGGGCGACCGTCAGCGTGGGGTTGGCGGGGTCATTGGTGGTGATGGTCATGGTGGAGGCGACCGCGCCGGCCACGGATGGCTTAAAGCGAATGATGTAAGGGGCCACCACCCCCGGATCGAAGCTCCTGGGGTACGGCGGGTTAGTGAGCTTATAGAGATAGAACGCGGGATTGCTGAAACTGATGGATTTGATAATCAACGGCTCCGCGCCGATGCTGGTGATGCTGTAGTAGACATCGAAAGTGGAACCCACCGCCGTGGGGACGAAGTTGACCGTGGTGGCGGGCAACTGGATGCCGCCGGCCACGGTTCTGGCCGCTCCCGTCAGGGCGATAGTGCGGCTGGGGTTGGTGGCGTCGTCGCTGTTAATAGTGAGAGTGGCCGAGCGTGGGCCGGGTGGGTTGAAATCGGGATGCAGCCGCAGGCGCACAATCAAGGTTGCGCCCGGCGCCAGCGTCTGCGGGAAACCGCTCGAAGGGAAATTCGGATAAATGAGCGGGCTGGAATCGGGGACGCTGCTCGGGATAGCGACATAGAATTCCCCATTCGAGCTCGACATCCCCGCGATGGTCACGTTCAGGCTGCCCACATTGGCGACGCTGAAGTGCATCTCGCCATTTAGCCCCTGCCCCACGGTTCCGAAATCGATGGCGGACTTGGAAACCGAAAGCAGCTTGCCGGTTCCGGCGTGCAGGTAGAAGATGGCTTTGGCATCGCTCCGGCCGGCGCTGTCGGTGACCGTGATGGGGATTTGAAAGCGGCCCGCGGGGACCGAGGAGCTGGGCAGTTGGAAGGCGAAATAGCCATCGTTGGCGGAGCGGTCGCCGTGGGCCCCGTCGTCGTACAACTGCTGGGTGGGGGATCCTCCGAACGAAGAGAGGTCCGCGACCACCGAAGCGATGGGGGCGCGCCCGGCGAAAGCCTGGACGATGATGGTGGTGGTTCCGCTGTTTTCCACCGCCTGCGCATCGCCGATCAATACGTCGAAGATGGCGTTGCGGCTGGGAGTGCGGCGGCCCATGGGCCAGCTTCGCTGCACGGTGGAGTTCACAGGGCCCAGCTTCACCACGTGGAGAATGCCGCTCGAGTCGCTGCCCACGCCCATGGCGTAGACCAGCTCGAGGATGCCATCGCCATCGATATCCGCCACCGCCGGGGTAGACTTCATTTCGCCCAGATACGAGACGTCCTGGAGATTCTCGAACATGCCCATTCCGGGAACGCCGCGACCGTTGCGGTCGATCACGATAACGCCCCCGGCGACGGGGACCAAAATCTCGAGATATCCGTCTCCGTTGACGTCGGCGAGCACAGGGGAGCCCACCAGATCGGCCGCAGGATTGACGGAATAGGGCTGCACGGGAAAGCCGGGCATCAAGGATCCATCGCGGCGGAAGACGTAGAGCATTTGCCCGATGGCTTTGGTAGTGGGATTTCCGGAGGCGTCGAGCAGGGTCCCGTCGGCGGCGCGCAGGGAACTGGTGGCGATCACCAGCTCGGGCTGACCGTCATTGTCGATATCGCCCACGGCGAAGGAAGCGAACGAACGCCCATCCGTGGAGGCGAATTTGCCGTTGGCGCCGGGCAGGAAAGAAGTGCCGTCCCTATTCCAGGCGTAAACCAGGCGGCCGACGAGGGGGCTCGGGCTGCCGCTCATATCGAGTCCGCTTCCGTGGATGATTTCCCAGTAGCCGTCGCCGTCCAAATCCACCCGCACGGGAGAGGACCAGATCACCTGCTCGGTTTTTTGCGGGAAGCCGGGCAGCGGGTTGCCTTGTTGATCCATGGCCCTGATAAAGCCGCCGCGGGTAGTGGAGCCGTTGCCATACCAGTCGGACCCAAACACGATGGCCGGCTTGCCGGTGTGCAGGATGTCGCCAACAACGGCCGAGGAAAGCGTGGTATCGCCGACCATGAAGGGCCATTCCGAGGGATCTTCGTCGATCATGCCGTCCTCGTCGTCGTCGCTCGAGTTGCCCTCGTCTATCTCGCCGTTGTGATCGTCGTCGACGCCTTTCCAGCCGGGGAAATCGTCCGCGGAGTCCATGGGCGTCCAGGGAGTCCAGTCGCCGGGCGGGTCCTCGTCGAACTGGCCGTCGCCATCGTTGTCGCGCGAATAGATCGAAGAGCCGTCGGCATTCCAGGCATAGAACAGATTGTCGAGCGCGCCGACCATGATTTCCGGCTCCGGATCGTCGTCCACATTGGCCAGAACCGGGGTGGCGAAAACGCCCTCGGCGTAGCCATCCTGCATACCGGTATGGGTGACGTCGGTTATGTCGTAGGTGTACAGGATGCGTTTCAGGGTTCCCGTGTTGCTGAGGACCAGAACGCCGCCTTGCCCCACCGGAATGGGCGGCAGCGAAAAGCCGTTCAGGCCGATTGCGACCTCGGGCTTGCCATCCCCATCGACATCCGCCACCGAGGGCGACGACTGGATGGAAATGGACCCGGAGGAGCCGACCGGAAATGCGGACTGCGCGTTGTACTTCCACAACAACGAGCCGTCGGCATGAAAGGCATAGACGAAGCCGGCGGTATCTCCGACAATGATCTCGAGTTTGCCATCGCCATCGAGGTCCGCCAGCGCCGGCGAGGACTGGACCACGTAGCCGGTGAGGGCCTGGGGCCAGCCGGGAGCGTCCACCGGGCCGCCATAACGCCAGGCGCCGCCGGTGGCGGATCCAAACCACATCGCGGTGAGGCTTTCCTGGCCGAAGGACAAGACGTTATTGACGGGGAAGCCGTCGTTAGCGGCGTTGTAGCTCTGAAAAGCCGGCGAGGCGGCGTTGACCTGGGAGGCCGGCAGGAAAGTGGTGGCCACCAGGCCTATCTCGCCGCTGAAGGTGAAACCAAACCAGAGATTGTTTTCCGGGTCGCGATAGATGGTGAAAACGCGATTGCGCCCCAGGCCGTTGCCGGACGGTTGATTCGGATCGGGGAAATTAGAGTACGCACCCGAAGACGAACGTCGTTCCAGGCCATAGAACGGGAGACCAATCCAAAGATTGTTGGAAGCGTCGGTCTCCAGGTCAAAAATCCGAGAGCCATCAATAATGGTGCCGTTGGTGAGGGGGAACGTGTTGGCAATAGATGTCCAGGTGGAGGAGGTCAAGTTGAACCGGCACAGACCCCCGCCGTTGGTTCCAGCCCATAACTGGTTGAGCCCGTCGATGGCGATCGAAGTGACCTGGTTGCTGGTAAGTTGTCCGCTGGTGTTGGCAACGGTGTATTGCGCCACTTTCGAACCATCGGCCGAGTGGAGTTGGTACACGCCCTGACCCAGGGTCGCCACCCAGAGATTGCCGGATGCGTCCAGGCGCAGATCGCGCACATTCACGCCGGCCAGGGAGGTGATGCTGGTGAAGACGGTGGTATTGGGATTGAAGCGCGCCAACCCTTGATCCGTGCCGAACCAGATGACGTTGTTGGCCGGATCGTAGAGGCTGGCGTGAACGGTGTTGCTGGGCAGGCCGCCGCCGGTATTGGATGTGTTGAAGGTGGTAAACGCGCGATGGTCCCAGCGGCTGATGCCGTTTCCCGGCGTATTGGGCAGCTCGGCGGTGAGGCCATAGGCGTACCCGGTGGTGAAGTAGAGATTGCCCAGGAGGTCGGAGGCGATGGAGCTCACCTGGTCGGCCGCCAATCCATTGGAGTCGTTCAAAATCGAGAATCTTCCGGATGGGGCGATGCCAATGGCGTCAGCCGCCAGGCCGTGCGGCGCCGCCGCCGGCGTGGCGCTTCGGCTGGCGGCAGCGGCCACGGCCTCCGGGCTGGAATTGCTCCAGCCGCGCAACCAATTGAAGCCGTCGGTGCCCTGGACGCGGAACGCGCCTCCCGCCCCGGCGGCGAGCCAGACGCCATTTTGCGCATCCAAAGCCATCCCAAGTAGGGGCGTGAGAATGCCTGGAAACTGGAAACGGATGAAGTCGGCCCGGCCGGCCGCCTGGGAGCTGGCGGGAATGCCATACAGGGCTCCCCCCGCGAAGAGCAGATAATAGTTGCCCGCCGGGTCGTCTTCCAGCGCCGCCAGCGGAGTGGCCGGCAGGCCGTCGGCGGCGCCGTAGGAATCGTAAGCCCCGCCGGACCCATGCGCCAGACTGCCGTCGGAAAGCGAAATCCAGAGGCTGTCCATGCGGTCGGTAAAGAGCGAACGGATGCGCAGGGTTTTCCAGGATTCGGGCGTAGGCTCCAGATGAATGTCGCCGCCGCGAGTCACCAAGTAAAGAAGGCTGGAGCCGGTGGTCCCGGGCGCGGCGATAGCCACCCAGAGATCGCCCGCCTGAGTGGACGCCCAGGCCTCGATACGGCCGGGGAGGGGAATTCGCGGCTCACTGCCCGACAGGGGATAAACCGGCGCGAAAGACACCGAATCGTCGTTCCGGACGATCCACATCCATCCGCTTTTCGATGCCACGGCCGTGACGCCGGCGCTCCCGCCGCCGCTTAGCGCGAACTGATCTCCCACAAGCCCGAATAAGCCCTGGCTGGTGACCAGCACGGGAAGCCCGTTGGGGTCCAGGGTCAGCTCGCGGACTTCCGGCGTATCGGTCCCCGAAGCGGCGATGGCGAATTGCGCGACGCCCGCCTGAGACCACTGATACACGGCGGCGGCGCACG
>Ga0181518_10004528_pt1 | contig 12362 bp, 10 predicted proteins | sample PEATcosm2014_Bin_28_FD_119751 | JGI IMG/M metagenome (GOLD analysis project Ga0181518, IMG submission 119751) | Peatland microbial communities from MTU Mesocosm Facility, Houghton, MI, USA - PEATcosm2014_Bin01_60_metaG | ecosystem: Environmental > Terrestrial > Soil > Wetlands > Peat | place... | reverse complement strand
AGGTGAGCGCTGGTCCCCGAAAGCAGGTTCATCGACGATTCCGTCCAGCCGAGATCGAAGCAGCTGGTAGCCGGCTGTCAAGCAGGTACCACGGCTTGCGAGCTTACGGACCGGTTCCGAATCCGCAGAACAACGGTGTTATCGCTCCTCGAGCGCCAGAGCGTCGCTCGGCGTAGCCTTCGCCTGTCTTCCACCCAGATCCATCAAACCAGAGAGCTCTACGCCGCTTGTCAGTCCCTGGCCAAGGTTGGCAACCAGCTCGGGTGCCATGCGGGCACCGTGGGACTGGCCCTCCTAAGAGCTGGCGTGCGAACGCGGGATTGTCAGGGTCGAGAGCGCTAGCCGGAGGCCCGTCGTGCCGAAGTCTCCGCGGAGGTTCATAGGCGATGGTGGCCTCAACGGCGAGGCAGCGAGGACAGGGCACGAAGCGACAGAGCGGTAAGCCATCCGAACCCGGATGCGATCGAGATGCGCTGGAAGATACCGCCCTTGCCGGCAAGACGTGACATGCCGCCGAAAGCCCTGCCGAAAAGAAGGAAGCTGCCGACCATGACAAAACTCGATCCTGCCGAGTAACAGGCCCAGCGGTAGTCCCTGCTCCTTACGCCAGCGGCCGCGCTGACCAGGCCGGCAACCGGTATGCCGGCGAAGATCGGGATCGCGCAGATGTTGTGAAGGCGGCCCTCACAAGTCGGTGCAGACCCGGTGGTGCCACTATCGTCCGATCTCTCCTCGTCATCAGATGTCCCGGGAGCAAAGCCGCCCACGGGATCAGTGACGAATACCCCGGATCCGATCAGACCAATACCGACCCCCGCGACCAGCGCCGGGATTGCACGGGGACCCACGCTTCGCCGAGGGCACCGTCCCAGGCCTCGGGCGGCGCAGGAGTAGAGCACGCCGGCAACGATGAAGTTGGCGCGCTGCAGCCACCCTCGACGACCGATCGCGAGTGAGCTCACCGCGTAGCGCTGCCAGTCGTAGGCCAGCCGCGTCGCCCCGATCGCCGTGAAGGCGCTCACGAACAGTGGCCCGGCTAGGGCTCCGCATATAACCTGAGCGGTGCGCTCGCTTGACTTGTGTTCGGCTGTCGGCACTGGGCTCAGGCTACTGACGAGTCACCGGCGGCGCCCCGTGGACCACGACGAGCTCGTGGCTCAACCCGTCTCTCGACTGTTGACCACCTAACGCCATAACGCTGGGCAAGATCTGTGTCGTATCGGGTTCGTATCGGGTTCGTGGTCGCGGACATCCCGCGGGATGACGCCCTATTGGACGGTCAACTACTCGCCGTTTTACGGCCACTACTAGGGAGTTCTTCGAGCGGGCGACGAGAATCCAGGACTCCTTACATAGTGCGATCAACCTTGGGGAGCCATCGCTGGCCCTTGGTTGAGTAGACAAGGGTGAGCTTGGTTCCCGGGTAGGTAGTCCGGGTGGCGTTGAGTTCCCGACAAAGACCCTCGATTGCCCGGGTGCGCCGGTGCGATGACATAGCTGCAATCGTGACGTGGAGCTCCTTACCGATCACCTGGAGGTCGGCTGGAGACTTGAAGGCTTCTCGAAGGAGCGTCTTGGCCTCGTCCTCTGCTCGGGCGTAATGCGGGGTAAGCAAGCGCGCGAGTGACGACTCCGCGTTGTAGGTGGCCATGCGGATCGCGTCGAAGATGCGCTTGCGCTCTCCGACGAGCCGCTTTGCGTCCAGATGAACCTCGCCGAGTTTGACCTTGGTCGGGATCGCGCTGCGTGAACGTTCGAGTCGTTCGACCTCGGCCTTGGCGTCAGCGAAGGCGTCGAGGATCTCCTTCGATGGGCACTGGCCACTGAGCGAAGCTCTGCCCTCGGTGGCCTCGGCCTCTCGCAGTGACCGGCGGGCTTCGCCCAAGACCCGGTCCGCATCACGTCGGGCAGGGTTCGTCACGGAGCGTTCGGGATCATCGTCGTCAGCTCGGTAGCTGTCGAGAGCGTCGAGCCCGTAATGCGCACGCATGTAACGGAAGAAGTTCTCCTGGCGCCAGCGGCTGAACATCATGTGTGCAATCGCGGCCGGGTCACCGTCGTCTCTTGTGGTGAGGATCTGGGTCTGGTGCCCGGTCGCCTTATCGAGACGGGTGATCTGGCGGCAGGCGAACCGGCGACGCCCACCGTCGTAGCTGATCGAGACCCTCCGGTCCGCGAGCAAGTAGTCGTGAGTGCGTCCTTGTCCGTCGGTGAAGGTGAACGCCTTGAACGCCGCGTGGGGCTCTTTCGGGGCCGGGCCCTTGCGGTAGGTGATGATCTCGAAGCCTTTGAGCCCGAGCTCTTTGAACAGCTTGGGCGACCAGCCACCGCGGTCGAAGCAGATCGTCGGGCGGTCCTTGTCACCCACGAGCTGGCGGACTTTGGCGGTCACGAGGCGCAGCTCGGCAACCAGGCTCGCTCCTGGTGGGGCACTCCACACGAGCACGCCGTCGCCGTTGGCATCAGCGACCCAGGTGTCGAGCTCAGCGGGCATGGCCAGGCGGATGCGGGCCACATGTGCCTTGGGCAGCTCGCGCCCGCCGTGGTAGGCGCGTACGTGCCCGTCGACGTAGAAGATGCCCGCGGCCTTTTCGTGGGCGGCAAGGTGACGCCGGGCGAGATCCTCGATCAAGCGAGCCGAGCGGCCCTTTGCGGCAAGCTCTTCTGTACGCCGCCGAAGCGTACGGACCTCCGGGGCGCGATCGAGGCCCAACAAGCGCCCCAAGTCGAGCGGATCGATTCTCGTAAGTCCCTCGGCTCTCGGCTCGCCGAGCAGGCAGCAGAACACGATCGACAAGATCAACGAGGCGAGCCCGTAGAAGGCTCGACGCCGGGTGCCATAGACACTAGAAGCGGTCTCTATCAGGTCGGTCGCCGCCAGGCCTGGCAGGATCAACAGTGCTCCGGCGAGGGGAAGCGATGAACCCTCGCAGATCACCGGCGGTGCTTCATCGATGAGCCCGAAACGAGCGGCTACGCGCTCTTGGCTCCGATCGGCCGGCAACGCCAGTGGCTCGAGTGCTACCTCTCCGGCGTCGTCGGGTACGTCACTGCCAATGCTTTGCTCATCTCTTGGCTGTGAGCGAAGCGCGCGAGCCACCGAGTTGAACGACACCCCAACGCGCTGTGCGATCTCGCGCACCGACAGATGTGCATTGCGCAACGAGGCGATCTCGGCGCGCTTGGCGTCGGTCAGCTTGGAGGGAGCCTTGGGGCCTGGGGGACCGCTGACGAGCCCAATTGCACCCCCCGTCGCGTACTCGCCGCGCCAGCGCAACACGGTGTTCTCGTTCACCCCGAAGGCCTCGGCTACCTGGCGCTGGGTGGCAGCCCTTGTCTCTACGAGCTGGACCGCTGCCAGTCGCCTTGCCACCTCGTCGTCGCTCTTCCAGCTCCACGCCGCCATTCCCCACACGAACAGAGAACCGCAACCGGTTTCGTCTTCGAAGAACGACACGCCCTCGCTGACGCGCACGGAGCCTCCGGGAGCCAGGGGTAGTGGTGGCATCTCGACCATTGTGCCCGCCTCGATCACCAGCATGCCGACCTCCCGAGAACTCTGATTCCTCTATAGAGATTCTCGCACATCCTGGTCAAACAGTGGTGGATGCTCCCAGGTCATTGGCATGAACGCCTGGCCTATGTAAGGAGTCCTGGAATCGAACTCGCGTTCTCAGCTTGGGAAAGGTTCCTGGACCGAATGTCGGCGAACGGGAACGGACGATCAGGGCAGGTCAGGAAGTTATCCACACACCGCCGTACGTGCGTGAACGGCGGCGTCCGCGGGATATTCGCGGGATCGAATACATGGTCCGCTGACCAGTGATCGCGGCCACCCTGTCGTATCGGGCGTTAGACGAACGCCAGCGAGCAACAGTCGGAACGGCTGCATGATCAGCTCACAAGTTCGAGATCCGGATCCGGGGTCAGATCCGCAGTCGTCTGAACGTCGATCCACCCGAGAAGCGCAAGACCACGTACCGCCGACGCAATCTCGTCGGACTCTAGCGGAGGTCTACGACGCAGTTTCCACCGCACTACTTCTTCTACAACTTCGCGCTCGGTTGGGCGAGCTAGGTTCTTGCGCCGATTACGTTCGAACAGCTCAGAGGCGACGAGATGCGCAGAAGCGAGCACTTCAGCGCGACGCGTGTCGGCGCGAAGGAGCAAGTCAGCGACTCGTTCGATTGCCGGGCGCCACTCCTCAAGCTCGCCTTTATAGCGCGCTACGGCATCTCGGTACGTCGGGCCAGTGCGGACCTCAAACATGCGGCCAAGTCGTGACTCAGTCACTAGGCCATTGTTGACCAGCCGCGTTTCCAGTCGCTTCAGGTCGTTGGCGAATGGTCCATAGCTGCCCCGCCGGTAATCGAGTCCCGTGGGAATGGATGCCTGGGTGGCGAAATACGCAACCTTCTGGAAGGTCGTCCGCCCGACCGGCCAGTGGTAGGGCTCTCTCTCCACCAGTCGCAGAATGACGGCGATCGCGACGGCCGCCGCCGACAGTCGTGCCGGCACAGCGGCCGCTGGAAAATCCGTGCCTGGAAGATCGGCGCCATCGGCGGTGAGGAAGTCGGGCGTGAGTTCGGCGTCCGGCGTGTCGAACGGCGCGTACAGCTCAACGTCGATGTCGAGGTCGGCCAGTCGCCGATAAAGAGTACGCCCGACGACTCGCCAGTCGAGTTGGCCCTCTCCGCACCCGAGCGGAGGAACGGCAAGAGACTCGATGCCCCAGCCCTGGTAGTTGGTCGCGAGGTAGTCCAAACCCGCAGTGATGTCTGCGAGCCGAGCGACCGAGCGCCAGTGATCCTTCGTCGGGAAGTTGAGCACCCAGGGAGGGAGGAGCGAACGGTACAGGTAGGGCTCGCCGAGCTTCACCTCCCTCGCGTCGCAGCGACGTACGTAGTCGTTGTACATCTCCGGGAAGCGCTTCTTGAAGCCAAGCGCGATTCCCTTGCCCATGACGCCGACACAGTTGACAGTATTGACAAGTGTCTGTGCGTTCGACTTGAACAAGTCACCTTTGACCACCGTGATCATCGAGTCTCGCACCTCCCCTCACTTGAAGAACTTGTACAGATCGAGTGTGACGGGCAGCCCGGGGACGACGGCTGCCACACTTTGATACGCAGTGGTGCTGCCCACGTACACGCCGACGATGCAGGTTGGCTCCACCGAGTCCGGGACGAGCACTTCGGCACACATGGCCGACCTGTGACGCCACTCGGTGATCTGGTCACCGGGGTGGAGCCAGGACTGAGCGAAGACAGTGGTGTGATCGATGAGCGCAAGTCCCACTGGAGCATTTGCAAAACGAACGTAGTCGCTGGCTGCGTTCTGATCGGCGATGGCCACGTCTTCTAGGTCCAGAACGTCGGTTGTCACCCGAACTACACAGACCTCGTGGATCGACGTGTCGTGGAGAACCTTCGAGAGCATCACGTTTCGCGCGTTGATGTAAAGGTTCGCATAGTCATGAAGCGGGCGTCCGCCCGGCACTCGCTTCTTCGACCGCCGGTCCTGGATTGCTTCCATGGCGACCGACCGATGCGAAACACGTGCTGCTAGTCGATGCGACAGCAGCCCCCGCCGATGCATTGACGGGAGGTTCTCGATCGCCGTGATGTAGTGCAGCTCCGTGAGCTGGGTTCGATCCATTGTCGGGTCTAATCAGACGGACGAGGCCACGGTGAAGGCAGCAGCTGTGCCCGCGGCTGACCGTGGTCGCCAGCGGCGACACCGGCCGGCCGGTGGCGTTCGGCCAGAGAACGTGTGCGCGTTCGTAGCCACTGGCCAACCGCCCGAGGGGTCATAGAGTCGTCGAGCAATGGGACGACTCGCCGGATTGTCTGAGGTCGTGGACGGAGCGGAGCGTTGTGAGCTTTCCGGCGCAGCGCAGCCGGCTATCCCTATATCGGGTGGTTGGCGCCGCCCAAGGTTGGAGCGTCATCACGGCCTTCACCTCTTCCTCTTCCTCCATCCCTCGATGGTAGGTCCGCCAGCGGTTCGGGACCATGGTGAACGGGGCACCCGTCTGATCAGCCAGTTCGCGGGCGGTCGGGTAACAACCTCGACGATCACTGGGTCAGTCCGCTCACCCCTGCGACGGTGTGGTCGTCCTCGGTACGGCCGCGTTTTCCTATTCGGCGCCACCCGGTGCCGCGGACAGTGGAGCTGCTTGGGCTTCAGCGACAGGACATCGGCCTCCTGCACCGGGTGGTCCACGCGGCAGGTTCCGGCTCGACTCGCGGTCACGCGGAGTCAGTCGATCCTTCGTCTCGCTCGATTCTCATGTGTTCGATATAGGGCCGGATGCCGTGGTGCATCCTCCCGACCTGCCAGCGGCCACTCCAAATCTCGACGAAGCATCCGTGGCTTCGCAGAATGCCGCGAACCAGAGCTTCGCTCTGGCCAACCCCCAGCTCGGGCAGCCTATTTGCTAGCTCTTCCGCGGACCGATCGCTCCGGCTCGAACGTGCAAGCACCCGAAGGCATGCGCGCGCGAGGACCGCTCGTTTGTCGGTCGTAGCGATAAGCGACTCCCAGCTCGGCGTCGAAGGTGCTGCCGCGCGGAAACGTTCGAGCCTGTTCTGATAATCGCTGAAGGCCTGCGCGACCGTCATCGCCGTCGTGATGCTGCCGTCCCTGAGTTTCTGGCGCGTCGCGGGCTTGGCCCGGAACCACATCGCGGCGACCGCCAAGCCGACCGGCACCCACACCCACCCGCCCACTGTGCGCGTCAACCACCGCGCCCCTTGAGCGATGCTGCCCGCCGCGATGGTGCTGAGGTTGCCCGCGACGTTCAAGAGCATGCCGAGTTCGCCGGCATCCCCCCCGGCCTTAAGGATCTCCACCCACTGCTCATGCTCTCCGGGATCCGCCTCACGTCCGTAGACCGCCCTCCAGGCCGCCTCATCCTTCGTCAGGTAGAACGCGCCTAGTCCCAGCGCCAGAGTCGCCGAGGGCACGTCGTCGGGATCATCGACCTGCAATCTGGCGATTCGTTCCTGCTCGTCGGGGTCGAGCAGGTCGTCTCGGAGGTCGTCCTTGCGGACGATGCGGATCAGCGGCAAGTACTGCGTAGCCCATCGCACAAGGAACTCGGTCCGTGTGACATTTGTTCCCTTGGTCCACTCGCCACTTAGTCGTGCCACTTCGTCCACGACATGCTGGGCGCCGAAGAGGCGGATCGCTCCCGCGTTGGCCGCGTTCGTCAATGTTGTCCGCGTGTTCTTGCGGCATGCGTAGAGGATGTCGCCCCTGAGAATGTTGGCGTCGACGACCACAGGTGGGACGCTCGGCAGGAGCGATCCAGGGAAGGCGCCGTGCGGCTCGGGAAGTTCGAGCGGTTCAGAAGCTTTGTCGAGGTGGATGTGACGCAGCGACAAATCGAAGGCCTCCGAGAAGCCAGCGAGTTTCTCGGAGAGTCCGGCAAAATCGTAGGGCGGCATCCGGGACGATGACTCGCCGGGCTGATGGTCTCCGCGAGATGGCACCCCTTGTCCAGCGCTGCTCTCGTCCACTCTATTAAGGCTACGACCTGCTATATCAGTGTTCCGTAACTTCGCATGCGGTGAGAAGCCCACGGCGTTCGGTCCGCCACGTCCAAGTAACCGTCAATCTGACTACTGACGCATGGTCCATGGCGGCCCGCCCCTAGCGCATTTCACGTCACAGAGCAGCTCCTGAGCCTTCCCAGGTTCTCTGGACCGTGAACGGTATCCGCTGCGTGTGCCTAGCTCTGGGACATACTTACCTTGATGAAGCATGCCGAGATCAGCGTGGCGGATCTCCTCCTCGACGTGGAGAACCCGAGGCACCCACTCGCGAGCAACCAGAGGGAGGCTATCGGCCTCCTCCTCGATGACGCGAGCGACAAGATTGTCAAGCTTGCTGAAGATATCGCCGCGAACGGTCTCAGCCCCATCGACGAGATGCTCGTCCTTCAGAACAGAAACGGAACTTACACGGTCTTGGAGGGCAATCGTCGAATAGCGACCATCAAGCTTTTGTCTACGCCGAATCTCGCCGCTGGTCGAAGCGTTGAGGCAGAATTCAAGAAGCTCGCTACCAGAGCAAACCTGCCCGCTGGAATCAGATGCGCCGTCGCGACCTCTCGGGAGGAGGCGCGGCATTGGCTTGAGCTTCGCCATACTGGTCAGAACGAAGGTGCTGGCGTTGTTCCATGGAACGCGGAGTCCACCCAGCGCTTCCGACGCCAGAAGGGATCTCAAGCTGATAGGGCGATCTCGTTCATCGACGCTGTGGCGAAGGCGTACCCGAAGGACGCATCGATAGGCGCCGCAGCCAAGGATGTCGCCAAAGAGAAGCTGACGACGCTCGGCCGCCTCGTGTCCGACCCCGACGTCCGGGCAGCCCTTGGTATCTCCTTTAGCGATGGAGAGATGCTTGCTCATCACAGCGCGGCCGAGCTACGGCCAGCCGTTTCTCGAATGTTGGGCGACTTGGCGGGTTCGCTCACGGTAACCGAGCTGAAAACCAAGGCCCAGCGCAAGAAGTACGTCGGGAAGATGAAGGACGTGCTGCCTGACGCGCAGAACTACTCACCGAGCGCGAGGCCTCTCTCGGGGGGATCGGCACTGAAGACGCCCGTAAGACGTCCGACCGCGGCCAAGACCTCGAAACCTCCGAACCATCTGTTCACGAGTGTGAATGTCAGCAATCTCGGCAGCCGAATTCAGGCCATTCTTTTGGAACTGAAAACGCTCGACCTCGACAAGTTCCCGAATGCCGCCTCGGTATTGCTGCGAGCTGTCATCGAGCTCTCGGTGGACCAGGTGTTTGATGTCAAGGGTTGGTCGAAGCAGGGCGAATTCAAGAACCGGGTGAAGAAGTGTCTGACGGCGATCGACTCTACAAACCGTGATCCGGCGTATCAGGCTGTCCGTGCGGGCCTCCAGGACGGGACGAGCATGATGGCGGTCGCTACGATGCACGCGTGGGTTCACAACCCTCAGTGGCATCCTGTCGCGACAGATCTTCGACAGGTCGCAGAAAACTACTCGCCTTTCTTGACGGCTCTCGACGCTTTGGTCTAGGCAAGTTCGGTGCGATTCGTTAGTCCGCTTCGGTACCCAGGCGGCAAGGGCGCGCTCGCCGAGTTCCTAGGCAGCGTCATCTCGTTACAGCGACCAAGATGCAGCACGTATGTGGAACCTTACGCCGGCGGTGCCGGTGCCGCTCTTCGCCTCCTTGTTGGAGAGTACGTTGACGACATCGTCCTCAACGACCTCGATCCCGGGATCGCGGCCTTCTGGCGGTGTGTGTTCGATAATCCCCGCGACCTCATGTCTCGGATTGCTTCGGTTGACGTCACGATCGACGAATGGCAAGAACAGGCGGCTATCTACCGTTCTGGGCTAGGCGAAGACCTCGACCTCGGCTTCGCCACCTTCTTCTTGAATCGGACTAACCGCTCTGGCATCCTCACTGCCCGACCCATCGGGGGTCTCGATCAGACCGGCAAGTGGCTGGTGGACGCAAGATTCAACCGCGAGGACCTTATAGCCCGTGTGGAACTGATCAGCCGTTATCGAAGCCGCGTCACCCTCAGTGAGCGAGATGGCACCGTCATGTTACGCGAAATACTCTCCAGCGTACCGTCGGCATTCTTCTATATTGATCCGCCTTATATTGATAAGGGCGAGGATCTATATTTGAACGACCTCTCATGGGATGATCACGTACTGCTCGCGGGCCTACTAACTGGGAGCAAGTCCCGCTGGCTAGTGACATACAACTGTGACAGTCGTGTGCACGACGACCTGTATCCGGATCATCGCTGTATTCAATTCGATATCAAGCACACAGCGCAGAGGCAGCATGTCGGGACTGAACTAGCGATCTTCGCGCCCTCGCTCGTCATAGGTTCTCTCGATAACCTGAGTACAGGTGAGGTGACATTCCTAACTGCCTAGTTGCTGGATCACGAGACCTGGTCACCCATCCTACCGATCGCTGATCCATTTCTCCGCCTGGCTGCAGCCGAAAGCTCAGATGACTGGAAAGTATCGGCTTGCCTCCGATGTCCGAGTATCTGAATACGACTGTGACCTTCGTCCCAACGTTGTCACCGGAATTCTCCGCCTGCTCGAACATCGCCGCAAGGCGTCCACCATCAGCCGCATGAGTTCGGGAGTCGGCGAATGCCACATCGACGCAGTCCTGCGGAGCGATGACCAGCGAGGCTGCCCATCCGAACACGTCACCTCCGAACTTCGTCCAGAAATACGTCTCTTGGCTGCCTTCCAATCAAGGCTGGTCCCGTCCTAGACATACCAAGACACCTGCTCAGAATCGCGAAGAGTCGATCGCCGGTGCGCTACCGAGGGTCTCGGGCTATCGAAGCATCGTCCGGCGACTTCATGCCCGCACCCACTGTTCATGGCCGAGAGGTGCCTCATTAAGGCGGTCTCGCCGTGCTCGCCAGTCGGGCAGGACTTTGTCCATCAATTCAGTGAATCGCTCGCCGTGACCCCTTTCCAGGAGGTGAGTCATCTCGTGTACGGCGACGTACTCCAGACATTCGGGGTGTTTTTTGGCCAACTCGACGTTGAACCGGATGTGGCCCGTTTCCCGGTTGCAGGAGCCCCACTTTGTCTTCATTCGGCGGATGCTCCACCTGGGCACAGTCACAGCGACCTTGGGTTCCCACTTCGCAAGCACGTCAGGGATCGCTCGCCGCAACTGTTCCCGGTACCAACGGTCGAGCAGTTCACGCCGTCGCTCAGTGCTCGTGCCTTCGGAGACGTACAGCAGCAGCCGGTCGCCGTCAATCTCGATGTGCGGACGTCCGGACCGTTCGATGATCTTGAGCCGGTAGCGGCTACCCCAGATGTAGTGGGACTCTCCGGTAACCATCTCTCGGATCGACTGACGCTGAGCGGCCTGGAGCTGTTCACGCTGGCGCCTGATCCAGGGCAGGCGCTGAACCACGGCTAGTCGTACCTGGTCATCATTGAGCTGTTCCGGCGCAGCAACACGGACTCGCCCCATGGGTGGGTAGACGCCGATGTGCAGATTCTTGATGTCCTTGAAGATGACGTCAACATCGATGCCTGCAACGGTCAGGTAGGTGCTAGCGGTACTCACGCCGCGCCTTTACCAGCTCGAAGAGTTCATCCACTCGGTCGAAGTTCTCGGGCAGCGATGCCTCGATGGCCAGCTTGACCTTCTTCTCCTTAATGGGGTTGCCGACCCAGGAGTCCGGTTTGGATAGTCGCACTGCCTTGTCAACCTCGATCGCGATGCTGTCGTCCGGAAGGAAGAAGTCGACAAGAGCACGGCGGGCACCGTTATCGGCCCAAGCGGGGTACTTGCTGTCCGATTCGCCCTTCCCGAGTTTGGTGGCCTGTTCCAAGAGTTTCGCCAGGTAGTCCTTGTATTCGAGGGCACCTTTGCGCCGCTCTTCGAGAAGTGAGTCGAGCAGCTCAGACATCCGGTCGTAGTACTTCGGGTTCATTGGCCGCTCGTCAACGATCACCTTACGCATGTTGTTGGTTATCGTCGCAGCCACCGCTTCGGGGTCCTTCTTGATCCCGGTCGGGAGTCTTTCGAGCGCACCCACGCCGAGTTTGACGATCAGCTGGATGAGGCCGGTGTCTTCAAAGTTCGAGACGACCTCAGAAGGCTTGGCTTGGATGTAAGTGTCGAGAAGGTGACGCATGCCCGCCTCGTACTGCTTGAAGTCGACGTCTTCCCCAGCGCCGAGCTTCACCTCGGCACGGACGTTGGCGTAGTGCGCGACCTCGTTCGTGATCGACGTTGCCTCAGCGTCGGTGTAACCGGCTGCGTCCATCTCGTTCGCGAGGTTGCCGTAGGTGCGCACGAGAGCGGCGACGGACTTGTAGAGATCGACGCGCTTGGGCTCGTTGGCTTGAGCTGTTCGGCGTTGCCGTATTCGTCAGCGCAGAAGTACTTCTGATACTGCAGCGTGTTCTTCGGAGGCTCCACCGGCTCGCAGAGCGCCCGGATCATCTCCAGCGCTTCGTCCAGATCTTCGCGGGCCTTGTCGATGCGGTCAGAAAGGAGCCCTTTGATGTCTTCCTTTTCGTACCCATCGAGCGCGCCACCGGTGTAGTCCGTGATCGCGGACTCAAGGGAGTTGAATAGGTCTCGGTAGTCGACAATGTAGCCGTAGTCCTTGTCATCCCCGTCGAGCCGGTTGACGCGGCAGATGGCCTGAAACAAGCCGTGGTCTTGCATCTTCTTGTCGATGTAGAGGTACGTGGCGCTCGGTGCATCGAAGCCAGTAAGGAGCTTGTCGACCACGATCAGCAGCCGCATCTGGCCCGGCTCGTTGACGAACCTCTCTTTGACCTGCTTCTCGAACAGCTCGACCT
>Ga0181518_10004526_pt1 | contig 12363 bp, 12 predicted proteins | sample PEATcosm2014_Bin_28_FD_119751 | JGI IMG/M metagenome (GOLD analysis project Ga0181518, IMG submission 119751) | Peatland microbial communities from MTU Mesocosm Facility, Houghton, MI, USA - PEATcosm2014_Bin01_60_metaG | ecosystem: Environmental > Terrestrial > Soil > Wetlands > Peat | place... | reverse complement strand
TGCAAGCTCGCGCTGAACGTCAATGTGCTCGCGGGGCAATAGAAACCCGTGAAGTCATTGCTGGCGCATGGCGTGACGCTCGAATCAGTGAAATTAATTGAATTCGAGCCCGAATCGACGAAGCTCGAACTCAACGTCTGGCCGTTGAAGATCGTCGTCAAATATCCGCTATTAGGATCGATGGTCAGCACCGTTTGAGTGCCGGACTGATTGTTCGATTCGGTATCGATGCCGAAGATCAGCGACCCGGTCACGCTCACCGCCCCACCGGAGGCGACGCTCGGCAGAGTGATGATCGTGCCGTTGTTGTCCCTGGCGAACACCGTCACGGGATTGAGCACCTGATTCGCCAGTGGGACCGTGGTGTTCTGACAGGCCGCTTGAGTGCACGCATAATAGGCGGCGGGGATGGCCGTGGTGACGCATACGGACCCGCAGTCGTATACGAAAGGCCCGATGCCCAAAATCCCATTGGCGCCGAACGTCGCCACCGTGTCCTCCGCCACCGGACCGGTACTTGAACAGTCCGTGGGCACGGTGGGATAGCGCGGGTCGCCGATGAGCTGCACCGGCACCGCGCTCGCCGATTCACCCGAAATCTGCACATCCACCTGAGACACCGGGCCCCAGGTGTAGCCATCGGCGAAGGGCATGCATTCTACCAGCGCCGCGCCGTTCGCTGCCGCCACCACTGGCAAGCTCAAGGTAAGCGCCGTAGCCAGCAAACGCAGCCCGTACGAGCCGGTATCGACCTGGATGTTATCGATGGTCTGGCACGTCGAGGTGACCGGCGCACAGACCGTGACCGTGGTGTACAGCGTGTTGACGGCAGCGTAAGCGAGAGCGGCCGGCCCGCCGTCGACCACCACACTGACCACGTTCGAGGCGGGTGTCACGGGCGGGGTCGATGAGCTCAGCGCGTTGCCGCCTCCGCCGCACGCGGCCGCTGCAAGACACATCAGCGCTCCGCCGCCGTGGCGCAGCGCCTGCGATACGACAGGCCTCACTGCAGCTCTCCTAATGACACCCCGCCTGGAATCGACTGGGGCAAGTATGCTCGGCCGCTGAACGCGCGCATGTGCCCGCTCGACTGCACCACCAGATCACCTCGCTGGATTTGCAAATGATGATGGTCCGGGTGTGGCTGGGTCTTCGCCGCGGTCGCATACTCGTCAAAATAGCTGCCGAGCATTTGCCGCAAATTCGGGATAAACGGCCCATGCCACGTGACCGCAAACACACGGCCGTCCAATCCGGAGTACTCGCGCACCAAGGTGCCTGAAGGCAATTGGATCTCGTGCACCCGATAGGTTCCCCGATCCGAATCTTTGATCGACCCGTGCAATTGCTCGCCATCAGCCTGCACCGAGGCCTCCGGCTCACCGAGGGTCGCAGATGCCGCGCACGGCAACAGCACCGCAAATGCGATCGTACCCGAGGCAAGCAGGCGCTTGAATGCAAATGGCGACGGCATGCGGAACCTGTCCATAACCCAACTTAGAGCGATTATCCGCAATTTGGTTCATCACGGCGCATGTCGTGTCGTGGAGACAGAAATCGCAACGGCAGCCCCAAAGTTCGGCAATGGCTTCCGCGGTCTACTTCCCGACATTTCTTGACACCACGACCAGACAGGAATAAGGCATGATCTCGGCCGCGCGCGCTTGAGGAGATCGATCGGTGAGAACGATGGTGAAGATCGGGATCGTGGCTGCGGCGGCAGGGCTCGGGATCGCAGCCTGCCACGTGGGCGGCGGGTACACCGTCGGCGGCACGGTGACCGGGCTGCAGGGTTCCGGGCTCGTGCTGCAGAACAACTCCGGAGACAACTTGCGCCCCGGGACGAGCGGCTCATTCGTCTTCACCTCATCGATCGACCAGGGAGGCGCTTATTCGGTCACGGTCCTGACTCAGCCCTCGGGCCAGAGCTGCGTGGTGCACAACGGCTCCGGCACGGTCGGAACCGCGGACATCACCAATGTGGTGGTGACCTGCACCCAACCGGGGCGCTTTGCCTACGTCGTCAATCAGGGCTCGAACAGCATATCGGCGTATTCGATCGATGCCGCGAACGGCACCTTGAGCCCGGTCTCGGGCTCCCCGTTCGCCTCTACGGGCACGACGCCGGTCGCCGCGGTGGTGGATCCGAATGGAACCTACTTGTACGTGGCCAACCATGCTTCCAACAACGTATCGGTGTTTGCGATCGACAGCACCACCGGCGCGCTCTCCTCGGCGGGGGAGCCGATCGCGGCGGGCAACGGGCCGTTCGCGGTGCTGGTGGATCCCGCGGATCAATTCCTCTACGTCGCTAACATGACGGACAACACGGTTTCGGTGTTCGCGATCGAGAGCGGCGGAACGGCGGCCCCCATCAGCGGCTCGCCGTTCGCGGTGGGCAATCAGCCCACCTCGATGAAGACAGACCCCGGCGGGAACTTTCTCTACGTCACCGACTTTGCCGACGGCACCGTGGCCGCATTCTCCATCGAGACCGGCGCGGGCTCCATCGCCGCCATCGGCGGCTCGCCGTTCGGCTCGGGCGCGGGAGCCTTGGCCATCACCATCGATCCGACGGGAACGTTGGCCTATGTGGCCAACGAAACCGCAAAGACGATTGCCGGATATTCGATCAATACGGGGACCGGCGAGCTGGCGGCTCTCTCCGGTTTCCCCCTGTCGACCGGCTCCAGTCCCGAGGCGGTCACCGTCGACCCCGCGGGCCGGTATCTCTATGCGGCCAACGTCATCTCCGCGAACGAGCTCACCAGCTTTTCCATCACGCCGAGCACCGGCGCCGTGACGCGGGCCTCGAGCGTGGGCGTCGGCACCTTCCCGCTCTGCGTCGTCATCGACCCAAGCGGTCAATTCGCCTACGTCGCCAATGAGGATGCAGACACCGTGTCGGTGCTGTCCATCGATTCGATCACCGGCGCGCTGGCGGCCGTCGGCACGTTCGCAGCAGGCAGCCAGCCGCGCTCGATCGCCATCGATTGAGCGCGGTCTCGCGCCCGACCTTGGGGGGCGCCCGCCGGCCTCGAAGCCTCTCGCACCTCGAGGCCGGCCGCGCCCGCACCCGGCCATCAGCTATTGCGCGTACTTGCGGCGTAGACCGCCGCCAGATGCGGATTGTTGATCTTCATGACGGCGCGGGCCACCGACTCCTCGCGGCAGCGGCGCACCCCATCGCTGATCCAGTGGGGACTGCTCGAATACTGCGGGCAGACCTCGGCGGCCGCATTCACGATCCGGCGGTACAGCGTTCGAGCACCGCTGTCCGTATCGAGGCTCTGCCGGTCGTAGTGGATGGCGACGCTCGGCACGTCGTCATCGCCGGTGGCTGCGCTCGCGGCGCCGCTGTACGCCGCGCTGGCGATGCCGCAGAGGAGCATGAGCGCGGTGCCGGTGGTAAAGGTGTTCATATCGAATCTCCTTTTTGGGGGCGGTTTGACAACGTGGCTATGAAACGCCCGCGCTACCCCTCTCGTCTGCGCTCGCGCATCGAGGTCGTCCCCGGTATCCACGAATTCGTCCCCGGCGGACGGCGCGACGAGCGCAAACCGTGGTGTTTGCGCTACGCTGCGCCTCCATGATGGGTCTGGAAAATACCGCGATGCGGCGCTACACCGGGGGCCTGACACGCCCCCAATTTTTCGCCATCGTGTGCTCGTTCTGGCTGTACGTCGCCGTATCCAACATCCTGTATGCGTACGGCATGCGCACCGGCATCGCCGTGATGACCAATCAGCCCTTGTTCGCGCCGTGGAATGCGCGCGCACTTCAGCACCTGCTGCTGCTGCCGTTCCTGCTGGTCTCGTACTGGGCGTCCCTGCGCATCCAGTGGCGTCCGGTGCTGGTCGCGATTCCCCTGCAGCTCATGTTGGGGCTTTTCTTTGCCGCAATCGCCTATCCGGCGTTGTTCGTCGGTGAGATCACGGTGGGCAGCTCGCATTGGCACAATCAATCGATGTCGCCCACGGCATCTCCCTGGGCGGACCCCATGATCCTGTCGCTTTGGCTCGCCAGCTTCGTGAGCTTCCTGCCGACCTACGGCTTCGGCCTCGCCCTGGTGACAGGATTGGCGCTGTACACACGGTTTCGCGATTCGGAGCTCAAACGCGCGGCGCTCGAGCGCGAATGGAGCGCCGCCCGCCTCGCGGCGTTGCGCATGCAATTGTCGCCGCACACGCTGTTCAACCTGCTGCATACCATCCGCGGCCACATCGAATGGGATCCGAAGGCGGCGCAAGCCATGGTCGTGCAGCTCGCGGATCTGCTGCGCCGCCTACTGAGCGCCGGTGAGCGGGAGTTCTCGCGCCTCGCCGACGAACTGCAGTTCGTCCGCCTGTATCTGGAGCTGCAGCAAAAGCGCTTCGCGGACCGGCTCAGTATCGTTCTGCCGGCGGCCGAGGACATCGCCCAGGTGTGGGTGCCGAGCTTGATATTGCAGCCGCTGGTCGAGAACGCGGTGACGCATGGATTGGCCGGTCATCAGGGGCCGGTGGTGGTGCGCGTGGCGGTCGAGCGCACCGGCGAGACGCTGGTGCTGCGCGTGACCAACACGATAGCTGCGGATGCGACGCCCGGCGCCGAGGGAATCGGCCTCAACAATGTCCGCGAGCGCCTGACCGTTCAATTCGAGGGCCGCGCCAGCCTCACCGCCGGACCGCGCGGAGCGCAATGGTGCAGTGAGATCACGATGCCGGAGATGCACGATTCCCCGGACCGGCGCGGCACGCGGCAGCCGGCGCGCGAGGCGGACTCATGATGAACGTGATCATCGTCGATGACGAGCTGGCCGGCCGGCGCAGCCTGCGCGAGCTGTGCGAGGCGGAGGGCGATCTGTGCGTGATCGGCGAGTACGGCGACGGCGCCACGGCGCTCGCGCAGATTCGAGCGAAGCGCCCGCAGCTGCTGTTTCTCGACATCCAGATGGGGCCCATCAACGGCATCGAGCTCGCGCGCGCGCTGGCGCCCGATGAGCTGCCCGCGCTGGTGTTCGTGACAGCGTATGATACCTACGCGCTCGAGGCGTTCGAAGTGTGCGCAGTGGATTACCTGCTCAAGCCCTTCGATCAGGAGCGCTTCCGCAAGACCCTGGCCCGGGTGCGTCCGCGCCACGCAAAGACCGGCGTCGATGAGCGCCAAGCGCTGCTCGGCGCCCTTTTGGCGCAGCTCGAGCGCGGCGCCCGCGCGCAGCCCGAGGATCGGCCGCGCCTGCTCGCGGAATTCAACGGCCGCCTGCACGTGCTCGACGTGACCCAGGTCGAATTGATCGAGGCGGACCGAAACTACGTCCTCATCCGGGTCGGGCACGACACCTTTCACGCCCGCAGCACCTTGAGCCAGGCGGAGCAGGCGCTGCGCTCTCAGCCGATGCTTCGGATCAGCCGCTCCTGTCTGGTCAACATGAATTACCTGCGTGAGGTGAACCGCACTCTGCGCGGCGATTTCATTCTGGTGCTGGCCGGAGGCGCGACCGTGACGAGCAGTGAAGGCTATCGCAGCAAGGTCAAGGAGTACCTGAGCAGCCTGCGCATCACTCCTTAGAACCGCTCTGCTCACAGCATCTCCTCTCCGGCGAAGGGTGCGACCAGCTTCAACAGGAAGCGCTGCACGTGCGTCGTTTCAGGATCCGTGTGCCAGACGCGTTCGGCACCCGCTTCGCCGCTGGTCCAGACGATGTGGCCGGCCTGATCGAGCGAGAGCTTGTAGCTGCCGTCCGCGCTGATGTCATCGAGCAAACCCGTCACCTGGCGGGCGATATCGGCGCTGCGGATCACGAGACCCAGTTCGCTGTTGGTGCGCGCGGATCGGGCATCCATGTTGAGCGAGCCGATGAACACGGATTTCTGATCGATCACCAGCGCCTTGGCGTGCAGGCTCGCGCTCGAGCCGCGAAACGGGTGAAAGCGCGGGCGATGCTGGCCGAGCTTCGGGCGCACCTCGGAAAGCTCGACTCCGAGCTTGAGCAGCGCCACCCGGTAGCGAGAATAACCGTTGTGCACCAGGGGCGAATCCGTGGATGCCAGGGAGTTGGTGAGCACTCTGATGTGCACGCCGCGCTCGGTGAGCTCGCGCATCAGCTCGACTCCCTGCTTTCCCGGCACGAAGTACGGCGAGATCACGATGACTTCCTTCTGCGCCGAGCGCATCAAGGCGGCCACATTGTTGGCGATCGTCTCTTCTTCTCCTGGCGAGATCTCGCTGGCGATCTTGGCGGGCCGGTCTGCGAGCACCGTGGCCGGCACCCAGGCAAGGTCCAGGCGGCCCTCGTCGAGCTCGCCCGCCAGCCAGTTGGCGGCATCGGCGGGCACCGCCTCGCTCGGCGGCAGCGGCGGCGGCGGCGCGGCCGGCACCGGAGCGGCGAGCGAGGCGATCGGGTAGGAGTACTTGCTGTTCCAGAATGCGTCGAACGACGCCGACAGCTGCGGCACGACAGGGCCGGCCGCCACCACGTCGAGATCGATGAAATTGCTGCGCTTGTCGCGCGTGAAGTATTCATCGCCGATGTTGCGCCCGCCGGTGATGGCAATGGCGTTGTCGGCCACGAACAGCTTGTTGTGCATCCGATGATTGATGCGCGGTATGTCGGATATTGAATTCAAGATCCGGGTCCAGGTGGCGGACCGGCCGCCGGGAAATGGATTGAATACCCTGACGTCGACGTTCACGTGCTGCTCTAAGTGCATGAAGCGCCGGTCCTCGCCCGCGGTGTTGAGGTCGTCCACGAGCACGCGCACGCGCACGCCGCGATCCGCGGCGCCGCGCACGTGTTGCAGCAGGATTCGCGCGGACTCGTCCTGGTGAATGATGTAGTACTGAATGTCGAGCGTGCGCTCGGCCCGGTCGGCGAGTGCGATCAGGCTGTCGAACGCCTCTTCTCCCGAGGCGAGCAGCCGGATGCCGGACAGGTACCGGGGATTGTCGTCCGCGCTTGCGAGGGCGATGCGGCCGAGGGTAGTGGTTTGCGGCGAGCGCAAGGCGTCGCTGCGGTACTTTATGACGTGCTGCGGCAGGCCCACGCAGCCCGCGAGAAGCAGTAAAGCGCAGGCCACGCCCGGACGCACAGAGCGGGTTCTGAGCATCGGCGGATGATATCAGGCAAACTTTGCGGTCATGCATGCACGACGCCCCATTCGCAGCTTCGTCCTGCGCGCCGGCCGGGTCACCGCCGCGCAAGAGCGCGCGCTCACGGAGCTCTGGCCGGCTTTCGGCGTGGAATTTACCGGCGCACCCATTGACCTCGATGCGGCCTTCGGCCGCGCGGCGCCGCGCTGCCTCGAGATCGGGTTCGGGGCGGGCGAAGTCATCAGCTCACTGGCGCAGGCGCATCCCGAGATCGATTACCTCGGCATCGAGGTGCACCGTTCGGGGGTGGGCCGATTGCTGCTGCAGGCCGGGCAGGCCGAGCTCAAGAATTTGCGCCTCATCTGCCATGACGCGGTCGAGGTGCTGGCGACCGCTATTCCCGACCGGTCATTCGACGAGGTCCTGATTTTCTTTCCCGACCCGTGGCACAAGAAGCGCCATCACAAGCGCCGCTTGATCGATGCGCCCTTCGTCGACTTGCTGGCGACCGCAATGCGCCCGCAGGGCATCCTGCGGCTGGCGACGGATTGGCAGGCCTACGCCGAACAGATGCTCGAGGTGTGGAACGCCTGTGTGCGGCTGCGCTCACAGAGCGAGGACGGCACGTTCGTCCCGCGGCCGCAGTTTCGTCCGCCGACCCGGTTCGAGCGGCGCGGTGCTCGCCTGGGACACGGCGTATGGGATTTGGCTTACACCAGATGCGGGCCGTAGCGACGGCGATGCTGCTGCGCGCAAAAATTTTTAATTGCACGCAGGACTCATTGAGAGTTGAATGAGGTCGAACATAACAAGACGGAGTCGGCCATGAACGTAGTGAAACCGGTCGTGGGTCAATGGTACCGAGGCGGTACCAATGAGCTGTTCGAAGTGGTCGCAATCGATGATGAGGATGAGACCATCGAGATCCAGTACTTCGACGGCACGGTGACTGAGATCGATTTCGACGCGTGGAACGAGCAGCTTCTCGATGACCTCATCGACGCCGCGGACGCTCCGGAGGATTGGTCGGGAGCCGTCGATGTCGAGGCCGAAGATTTGGATCGCGAATTCGAGGACAACCCGCGCTCGGCCTGGTCGAGTCCCCAGGATCGATCGCTGCGCCGATAGGAGCCCTCAAGCCCGCGCGTTCGCCGTTTCGCGCGCTTCCAGCGCGCCGATGCGCCGTCGTAGGATCAGCAGCAGCCCCAACCCCGGCATCGCCGTAAGAAAGGTGATCACGAAGAAGTTTGCCCAGCCGATCTTCGACACGACGATGCCCGCGACATAGCCCATGACCCTGCTGGGAATGCTCGCCAACGCCGACAGCAGCGCATACTGAGTGGCACTGTAATTGGCGCTGCATAACGACACCAGAAACGCGACGAATGCCGCCAGCCCCATGCCGCCGATGCCGGTGTCCAGGGACGTCGCGAGAACCAACAGCCACACCTTCTTGCCTGCCAGCGCCAGCCAGACATACAAAAGGTTGGTCAACGCCTGGCCGACGCCGAAGACCAACATCGATTTGAACGTGCCCCAGCGCATGTAGACCCAGCCGCCGAAGGCCACGCCGATCATGCTCGACACCGTCATGTTCACTTTGCCGGCGATGCTGAGCTCGTCGAGCGAAAACCCTACCCCCTTGATCATGAAAGCGCTGTACAAGCTCAGGGCGAACGCGTCGCCGACCTTGTAAAGCAGCACCAGCAACACGAACCCCCATGCGCCTTTCTGTTCGAACAATGCGCGCAGCGGGTGCCACACGGCATCGGCCAGGGTCCGAGGCGGCTGGCCCGGCACCTCCGGTTCCGGCGCCCATAGCGTCCCCATAGTCGTCGCCGCCATGAGGCAGGCCACCAGCAGAAAGGCCAGCCGCCAACCGAGATGCGCGGCAATCAACACCAGCACAGCGCCCGCCAACATGGCGGCCGTACGGTAGCCGAATGACTGGGCAGCGGCGGCCAGCCCACGCTCGCTGACCGGAATCGTGTCCACACGATACGCATCGATCACGATGTCCTGGGACGCCGAGAGTGAGGCCACCAGCACCGCCAGGCCGCCGAGCGCGTAGAGCTCTTTTGTGGGCGAGCAAAAACCCATGAGGGCGATCGCAAGGGTGAGACCGATCTGATAGATCAGTATCCAGCCGCGGCGCCGGCCCAGCAGGGGCGGCAGGTAGCGGTCGAGGAGCGGAGCCCACAAGAATTTGAAAATATAGGGCAGGCCGACCAGCGAAAAAATGCCGATGGTCTTGATGTCGAGGCCTGCGGACGCCAGCCACGCCTGCACCGTGAATCCGGTCAAGTTGTACGGCAGCCCCGAGGCGAAGCTCAGCACCAGCACGGCCGCCATGCGCTTGTCCCCCAACGCCTGCAACAGCGTGGGCTTCGAAGCCGCCGTCAAACCCTCGAACTCGCATCGCGCATGGCGCGCGATCATAGCAGCACGCGAATGCCGGCGCTGCGCTTGCGAATCGTCATGTCCCTTGCGAGACTGCCGGCCCTATGACATCGGCATACCAAAGCGAATTCATCGATCTGTGCGTGCGGCTTGGCGTATTGAAATTCGGCAGCTTCAAACTCAAGTCCGGGCGCGACAGCCCGTATTTCTTCAATGCCGGCCTGTTCAGCTCGGGAGCGGCGATCGCGGCGGTGGGCCGCGCCTACAGCGACGCGCTGGTCGCCTCCGAGCTGACCTTCGACATGCTGTTCGGCCCCGCTTACAAGGGCATCCCGCTGGTGACCGCCGCGGCCGCCGCGCTCGCCGAGCGGCACGGGCTCGATCTGCCATTCGCCTTCAATCGCAAAGAGTCGAAGGATCACGGCGAGGGAGGCATTACGGTGGGCAGCCCGCTGAAAGGGCGGGTTCTGATCGTCGATGACGTGATTACCGCCGGCACAGCGATCCGCGAATCCATCGATCTCATCAGGGCGGCCGGCGCGCACCCGGCCGGCGTGCTGCTCGCCCTGGACCGCCAGGAGCGCGGCGCGATCAGCCCGTTGTCGGCGGTTCAGGAGGTGCGCGAGCAGTTTGGAATTCCGGTCATGGCGGTGATCGGCCTGTCGGATCTCATGCACCACATGCGCGAGACCGGCCACCTGGCCGAGCTCGCCGACATGCAGCGCTACCGGGACCGCTACGGCCTCACAGATTGAGGCACACGCCCTAGAAAACGCGCCGCCCGCGGGTCACAATGGCTCCGGTCTGATTGGGGATATGCTCGTGAAACATCTTGTCTGGATCCTCTGCGCGTCCGTGCTGCTGGTGTCGGTGTCCGTCGCCGCGAACCCGCCCCAACCGGGCAGCTCGAAGAAAATGTACAAGTGGGTGGACGATCAGGGAATCACCCACTACGGGGACCGCATTCCGCCCGAGTTCGCGGCCCAGGAACACGACGTGGTCAACGCACAGGGGATCGAGGTGCAGCGCCTGGAGGCGCAGAAGACCCCCGAACAATTGGCCCTCGAAGATCAGTTGAAAGTCGAAGAGGCGCAGCGCGCGAGCCGCGACAAGAATCTGCTGAACACCTACGTCTCGGTGCAGGAAATCGAGCGCCTGCGCGATCAGAGGCTCACCCTGCTGTCCGACCAGATCAAGGTCACGACCCAATTTCTCGAGATACTCGACGGCAAGCTGAAGAAGCTGCGCACGGCGAGCATGAGCTTCAAGCCCTACAGCACCGATCCGAACGCGCCGCGGATGTCCGACCAGGTGGCCGAGGACCTGGTGAGGGTCAGCTCGGACATCCACACGCAGCAGGAGAATCTGCGCCAGAAGCGCGCCGAGGAAGCCGTCATGACCAAGCAATTCGACGGCGACATCGCGCGCTTCAAAGAGCTGAAGGGCATCCATTGACGTCGAAAACCCGCATTATACTGGGCGTCACCGGCGGTATCGCCGCCTACAAGAGCCCCGACCTGGTGCGCCGGCTGATCGAACGCGGCGCCGAGGTGCAGGTGGTGATGACCGAGGCGGCTCAACGATTCGTGACCCCCATGACGTTTCAGGCGGCGTCCGGCCGCCCCACCCGCAGCGATCTATGGGACAGTGCCGCGGAAGCGGCCATGGGCCACATCGAGCTCGCGCGCTGGGCGCAGCTCGTGCTGATCGCCCCGGCCAGCGCGGACTTCATCGCACGATTGGCGGGCGGCCGCGCGGACGATCTGCTCGCCACGCTGTGCATCGCGACCGAGGCGCCGGTGGTGCTCGCGCCGGCGATGAATCGCGTCATGTGGGCGAACAAGGCCACTCAGGCGAACGTCGACACCCTGATCTCGCGCGGCATGCGCATCCTGGGCCCCGCCTCCGGCAACCAGGCCTGCGGTGAAATCGGCGCCGGGCGCATGTGGGAGCCGAAGCAGCTGGCCGAGTCGCTGCTCGAGCCGCCGGCGAATGCCGGCCTGCTGGCCGGTCTCAACGTGCTGATCACGGCCGGGCCGACGCGCGAACGCCTGGATCCGGTACGCTACCTGACCAACCGCAGTTCTGGGAAAATGGGCTTTGCGGTGGCCGCCGCCGCGCGCGAGGCGGGCGCTCACGTCACGCTGGTGACGGGCCCGGTGCAATTGCCGACCCCCGCGGGCACCACTCGCATCGATGTCGAGAGCGCGCGCGACATGTACGCGGCCGTGCATCGCCATGTCGCCGAGGCGGATCTTTTCATCGCCGCCGCTGCGGTCGCGGATTTTCAGCCGGTGACCGTAGCCAAGCAGAAGATCAAGAAACAGGGCGGCACGGTCAAGCTCGATCTCGAGGCCGCGCCCGACATCGTCAAGTCGGTGGCCGAGATGGCCAAGCGGCCGTTCGTGATCGGCTTCGCCGCCGAAACCAACGACGTCGAAGAGAATGCGCGCAGCAAACTCAAGCGCAAGAAGCTCGACATGATCGCCGCCAATCAGGTCGGCGACACCATGGCCTTCGATTGCGAGGACAACGCGCTCACCGTGCTGTGGCCGGGCGGACGGGCCGAAGTCGCGCGCGCGCCGAAGATCGAGGTCGCGCGCGCGCTCATTGCGCTGATCGCCAAACGCCTGCCGCCGTCGGACGGAACTTTGCGTCGCGGCGCGCGCAAACGCCGCGCCGCCGCCGCCACCCGCACCGCGGTCGCGGATTCGCGCATCCGGCTGCGCAGCCGCCGCACGCGCCGCTGACCAGGAGCCTGTCTGAGTAATCCCCGTGGCCTTACCCAAGGCAGATTTCGCTTCAGCCGAGGCGGAGCCGACGCGGTTGGGTCAAGACCCAATAAGGAGGCGACAACGATGGATGAAGCGAAATCTGCAAGGGTACGCCGGG
>Ga0181518_10004525_pt1 | contig 12364 bp, 8 predicted proteins | sample PEATcosm2014_Bin_28_FD_119751 | JGI IMG/M metagenome (GOLD analysis project Ga0181518, IMG submission 119751) | Peatland microbial communities from MTU Mesocosm Facility, Houghton, MI, USA - PEATcosm2014_Bin01_60_metaG | ecosystem: Environmental > Terrestrial > Soil > Wetlands > Peat | place... | reverse complement strand
GGCGATCTCGGCTGGCTGCGCAGCCGACACCTCGACCGGGCGCTGGCCGGCCTGCTTCGGTCCCCCCGCGCCCCGGCGGTGCTCGGGATCTGCGGCGGCTACCAGATGCTCGGGCGCCGCATCGTCGACGACACCGGGGTGGAGTCGACCTCGGTGGTCACCGAGGGGATCGGGCTGCTCGATGTCGAGACCACCTTCGTCCCCGAGAAGCGCACCGTGCGCCGGCGCGGCCGGGAGGCGGCGACCGGGACCGCGGTGGCCGGCTATGAGATCCATCACGGCCGCGTCACGGTGGCCGACGGCGTCGGATGGTGGTTCGAGCTCGAGGGAGCCGACGGCGACGAGCCCGAGGGCGTCGCCGACGAGGACCGCGGGATCTACGCGACGACGCTGCACGGGGTCTTGGAGACCGACGACTTCCGGGCCGGATTGCTGGCCCGGGTGGCCGGCCGGCGGGCCAAGGCGTGGGCCCCGAGCGCGGTGTCCTTCGCCGGCCTCCGGCGGGCCCAGGTCGACCGGGTGGCCGATGCCATCGAGACCCACCTGGACACGGAGGCCCTGTGGCGGATCATCGCCGAGGGAGCACCGGGTTGATCCTGTTCCTCACCAACGCCGACACGGAGCTGTTGTGCCTGCGCACGCTGGCCGAGGGTCTGCCCGACGGGCTCGGTCCGCTCCGGGCGGCCAACCCGCACCGGGTCAGCGAGCTCCCCTCGTTGGTCGGGGTCGATCTGGTCGTGGTGCGGCTCCTCGGCGGCCGGGGCAGTTGGGAGCAGCCGTTCGACCGGCTCCGGGCCGCCTGCGGGGCGGCGTCGGTGCCGCTGGTCGCGTTCGGGGGAGAGGCGTGGTTCGACCGGGAGCTGGCCGAGGCGTCGTCGGTCCCGCTCCCGACCGTGTTCGAGGGTTTCGACTACCTCGTCTCGGGCGGGCCGTCGAACCTCGAGCAGTTCCTGCGCTTCGTGTCGGACCGGGTGCTCGGGACAGCGCACGGCTTCGAGCCGGCCACGGTCGTGCCCGAGTGCGGCACCTTCGGGGCTCGCGACCGGCGACCGGGCCGGCCGACGGTCGGCGTGATCTTCTATCGGGCCCACCTGGTGGCGGGGAACACCCGGTTCGTCGACGAGCTGTGCGACGGCATCGAGGCGGCCGGGGCCAACGCGGTCGCGCTGTATTGCTATTCGCTCCGCTCACGCGACTCCGACGAAGCCCACCCGGTGATCGAGTTGCTCGTCGGGGCCGGCGTCGACGCGGTGGTGACGACGGTCTTGGCCGCCGGATCGATGGCCGAGTCCCTCGAGTGCTGGGATCCCGGCACGCTGGCGTCGCTCGACGTGCCGGTCGTCCAGGCGATCTGCGCGACCACCGACGCTCGCTCGTGGGTCGACGCGCCGATCGGCCTGCCCCCGGTCGACGTGGCCATGTCGGTGGCCATCCCCGAATTCGATGGCCGCGTCATCTCGGTGCCCTTTTCCTTCAAGGAGGAGGTGGACGACGGCGACAGTCTCGGGGCCTCGGTGAGCGCGTATCGGACGGTGCCCGATCGGGTGGCCAGAGTGGCCGGGTTGGCGGTCGCGCTGGCCCGGCTGCGGTCGATCCCGGTCGGTGAGCGACGGGTGGCCCTCGTGCTGTCGGCGTACCCGACCAAGCGCAGCCGGCTCGGCAACGCGGTGGGCCTCGACACGCCGGCCTCGGTGCTCGAGCTGCTGGGTGCGTTGATCGGGGCCGGGTATGCCGTTGACCCCTACCCGGGGACCGGTGACGAGCTGATGGCGGAGCTGGCCGACGGGCTCGTGTACGGGAGCGCAGCCGCGCCGAGCGAGGCCGCGGTGGGCCGCTTCGCGACGACGCGCTATCGCGAGTGGTTCTGTCGTCTCCCCGATGGGCCGCGCCGGGCCGTCGAGGAGCACTGGGGCGCCGCACCGGGCACGATGTCGGTCGTGGCCGGTCGGGGCGCCGGTCGGGTTGGGGCCGATGGGGAGTCGTTCGTGTTCTCGGGTCGCCGGTTCGGCAACGTGGTGGTGATGGTCCAGCCGCCGCGGGGGTTCGGTGAGAACCCCGTGGCCGTCTACCACTCGCCCGACCTGCCCCCCACCCACCACTACCTGGCCTTCTACCGGTGGCTGGAGGAGGGCTTCGGTGCTCACGCGATCGTGCACGTGGGCAAGCACGGGACCCTCGAGTGGCTGCCCGGCAAGGGGGTGGGCCTGTCGGCGGGATGCTTCCCCGACGCCGCCCTTGGGAATCTCCCGCTCGTGTATCCCTTCGTGGTCAACGACCCCGGCGAGGGGACCCAAGCCAAGCGGCGCACCCACGCGGTGATCGTTGACCACCTGGTGCCCCCGCTCACCCGGGCCGACAGCTACGACGACGTGGCGCGCCTCGAAGAGCTGCTCGACCGCCACGCCCAGCTGCTGGCCCTCGACCCGTCCAAGCTGCCCACGATCCGAGCCCAGGTCTGGGAGGCCCTGGTCGAGGCGGAGATCCACCGGGACCTCGGGTTGGCTGCTGGGCTCGGCGAGGGGACCTTCGAGGACCCGGCGTTCGACGACGTCCTGGTCGACGTGGACGGCTACCTCTGCGAGCTGAAGGACGCCCAGATCCGCGGCGGCCTGCACGTGCTGGGCCAGCCGCCGGCCGGTCCGGCCGAGCTCGACATGATCGCCGCCATCACCCGGCTGCCCCAGGGCGCCACCGGTTCGCTGCGGGCCGAGGTGGCCCAGGTGCTCGGTCTCGGCCACCCCGACACGCTCGGCCGCACCGAGCTCGACGCGTTGGAGGCGGAGTGCCTGCGCCGTCTCGAGCTCTACCAGCGATGGCGATGGGACCACGACGCCGCGGTCGCGGCCGGCGCACCGCGGAGCCCGGTGCTCCGCTGGGTCTGCGAGCGGCTGGCCCCGTCGCTGGCCGCCACCACCGGCGAGATCGGGGCGGTCTTGGCGGCGTTGGACGGTCGCTTCATCGCACCGGGGCCGAGTGGCGCGCCGAGCCGGGGGATGGCCAACGTGCTGCCGACCGGCCGCAACTTCTACGCGCTCGATCCGAGGGCCGTGCCGTCGCGCTTGGCCTGGGACGTGGGCCGCCACCTGGCCGAGCTTGTGTTGGAACGCCACCTGGTCGAGGAGGACCGGTATCCGACCCAGGTGGGGCTGGTCGTGTGGGGGACCGCGGCGATGCGTACCGGCGGCGACGACATCGCGCAGGCGTTGGCACTGCTCGGTGTCCGGCCCCGCTGGGCCGAGGGCAGCGGCCGGGTGGAGGGGGTCGAGCTGATCCCCTCCCACGAGCTCGGCCGACCCCGGGTGGACGTCACCGTGCGGGTGTCGGGCTTCTTCCGGGACGCCTTCCCCCACGTGCTCGACCTGCTCGACCAGGCGGTTCGGCTGGCCGCCACCGCACCCGACGAGGGCGGGGAGAACCCGGTGGCCCGGTTCGGCCCCGACGAGCCCCGGGTGTTCGGGCCCAAGCCGGGCGCGTACGGTTCGGGCATCCTGGCCCTCTTGGAATCGGGCGACTGGCGGGACGACGACGACCTGGCCTCGGTCTACGTGGCCTGGGGGGGCTGGACCTACGGGGCCGGGGGCGCCCCCCGCCCCGCCGCCGACGAGTTCGCGAAGCGACTGTCTCGGATCGAGGTGGCGGTCAAGAACCAGGACAACCGAGAGCACGACATCTTTGACTCCGACGACTACCTCCAGGACCACGGCGGCATGGTGGCGGCGGTCCGGGCGCTCTCGGGCCGCCAGCCCAAGGCCTTCTTCGGCGACTCGGCCAACCCGGCCCGGCCGCGGGTCCGCTCGCTCGCCGAGGAAGCGGCCCGGGTCGTCCGCACCCGGGTGCTCAACCCCAAGTGGCTGGCCGCCATGGAGCGGCACGGTTACAAGGGGGCGTTCGAGATGGCGGCGACCGTGGACTACCTGTTCGGCTACGACGTCACCGCGAACGTGCTTGAGGATTGGATGTACGAACGGGTGACCGCGACCTACGTCGGTGACGCGGCCCGACGGAAGTTCTTCGCCGAGTCGAACCCGTGGGCGCTGCGCGCGATCGCCGAGCGTCTGCTCGAGGCGGCTGAACGAGGCCTGTGGGCGCCGTCGGGAGAGGCGATGTCCTCGTTGCGCTCGGCGATCCTGGAGGGCGAAGGGATGGAGGAGGACCGTTGAACGCGACACCCGTGTACCCGATGTCGGCCCTGGTCGGCCTGGATGATCTGGTGCTGGCGCTGGTGCTGGCGGCCGTCGACCCCGCGATCGGCGGGGTGTTGCTTCGCGGCGACAAGGGATCGGCCAAGACGACCGCCGCCCGCGCGCTGGCGTCGCTGTTGCCCGCCGGCGCGCCGTTCGTCGAGATCCCCCTCGGCGCGACCGAGGACCGCGTGGTCGGCTCGGTCGACGTCGCGGCGATCCTGGCCGAGGGGGAACACCGATTCCAGGCCGGCCTGCTCGGGTCGGCTCACGGGGGGGTGCTCTACGTCGACGAGGTCAACCTGCTGGCCGACCACCTGGTCGACGTGCTGTTGGATGTGGCCACGAGCGGCGTGAACCGCGTCGAGCGCGACGGCGTCTCGCACCTCCATGAGAGCCGCTTCGTGCTGATCGGCTCGATGAACCCCGAGGAGGGCGAGCTGCGCCCCCAGCTGCTCGATCGCTTCGGCCTGTCGGTCCGGGTCAGCACCCCGAGCGACCCCGAGGCGCGCGCCGAAGCGGTGCGGCGCCGGATGGCGTTCGACGCCGACCCGGCGCGATTCGTCTCGGAATGGTCGAGCGCCGAGGTCGAGCTCGCGTCGCGCCTGCGCGCCGCTCGTCCGGTCCCGCTCGAGCCCGGGCTCGAGCGTGCCGTCGCGGAGCTGTGCGTCGCCGCAGGGGCCGAGGGCCTGCGGGCCGACCTCGTGATCTGCCGGGCCGCCGGCGCACTGGCCGGGTGGCGGGGCAAGGAGGCGGCCGGCGAGGAGGAGATCGTCATCGTGGCGCCGTTCGCGCTCGCCCACCGTCGGCGCACGCCGTTCGGAGGCGCGGCGCCGGACCCGGCCGAGCTCGACGAGCTGATGGCCGACGCCTTGGGATCACGCGCCACGGGCTCGCCGCGCCCGTCCGCAGGCGCGGCGAGCGACCACGAGCACCCTGGGAGCGAGACCCACGCCAAGGGAGAGGGGAGTCCGGGCGACGGCTCCGATGCCGGAGCGCCGGGGCGGACACCGTCGCCCTCCACATCACCCTCCAGTTCACTCGGCACGTCACCCCGGGCCGACGAGCCGCCTCCGGTGGACTCCGACCCTTCGGGGATCCGGAGCCTGCTCGGGGCGGGCCGGCGCCCGGGCGGGACGACGCGGGCGGGCCGAGGTCGCTCGAGGGAGTCGGCGGCCGAGGGGCAGGGACGGCTGGTCGGGACCGACACGGTGTCGGTCGGCGGCCGCGGTCCGCTCGCGCCCGGTGCCACCGCAGTCGCGGCCGTGGTCCGGACCTCGGGGGCCCGGCCGTTGCGGATCGAGGCCGACGACGTCCGCCTGGCCCGGCGGGAGCGCCGGGGCGACAACGTGATCGTGCTGGCGGTGGACACGTCGGGCTCGATGGGCGCGACCGAGCGGGTCACCGCGACCCGGGACGCCGTCTTAGCCCTCGTCGCCGACGCCTACCAGCGGCGCGATCGGGTCGCGCTTGTCGCGTATCGCGACCAAGCCGCCGAGGTCGTCTTGCGGCCCACCTCGAGCACCGAGGTCGCGCTGGCCCGCTTGCGCGACATCGCAACCGGTGGGCGCACGCCGTTGTCGGCCGGGATCGACGCCGCCCGCGCGTTGGCGCTCGAGGACCGGCGGGCCGGTTCGCACCCGGTGGTGGTGGTGGTCACCGACGGCCGGGCGACCTGGGCGTCTGAGGGTCGGGATCCGGTCCTGAGCGCGCTCGAGTCGGCGCGGGCCTGCCGGGTGAGCGGCCTCGACGCGCTGGTGGTCGATTGCGAGGCCACGTCGCGCCCGCTCGGCGTGGCCCGAACGCTCGCCGAGGCGATGGGGGCCCGTTATGTGGCCATGGGGGGATCCGCCGGCGGTGGCCCGCTGAGCGGGGGGCGGTTGGCCGACGCGATCGTGGACTCGATGGGCTGAGGCGGGTGCCTCATTGGTCGGTGCCCCGACCTCAGTGAATGATGAGGTCGTGGACCACCGGCGTCCATCGCTCGACGCTGTAGCGGGCCGCGACGTGCGCGTGTGCGTCGAGCGCGAGTTGCAACCGCCGCTTCGGACTCTGGAGGAGCAGACGGATCGCGGCGGTCGTGTCCTCAGGGCTGCGGACGACCATGGCCGGGAACCCCGGTTCGGTGCCCCCGAGTGCCTGGGCCGACAAGACCTGGGCGAGGCCGGCCGCGGCCGCTTCGAGCACCTTGTTCTGGATGCCGTTGGCATGGCGCAGCGGCGCCACGGCGAGGCGCGCTCGTCGGCACAACGCCGCGACGTCGTCGAAGCCGCCCTCGGCGCGCCATCCGTGCGCGGCGGCGAGCTCGAGCACCTCGGGTGCGGGGCTCTTGCCCGCGATGAGACAGCTGGCTCCGGGGATCTCGGCGAGAAGGCTCGGCCAGATCCCGGCCAGCCGGCGCAGCGCGTCGACGTTGGGCAGCGAGCTCAGCTTGCCGAAGAACAGCGCGTCGAACGGCGCATCGGCGTGGTCGGTGATCGTCTCGGCCGCCACCACGTCGACGACGTTGGGGATCCACGTCGCGCCGATGGCCCGGGCCTCGGACCATCCGGCCGTCACCGTGTGTACCCGGTGGTCGCGGCGTTCGAACCGGGCCACCGTCCAGCCGAGCGCCTTCCAGGCGGTCGCGGCGCCGAGACGGCGGTCGACGGCCGCCCGGCCGCGGTAGCTGTGGCTGAAGCGGTCTTGGAAGTCGAGGATGCTGTGGCGACCCACCTGGGCCAAACGCGGATGGAAGGCCCGGGGGGTGACGAAGAGCACCACGTCGGGGTCGGCGGACCGGATGGCCCGTTCGGCCGCCCGCGACGACCACGTCGCGGTCTCGGGCACCACCCGGCCGCCGAGCGATGGCAGGGCCGTCAGTGGCGAGGGCACCAGCCGGCGGTGGTCGGCGAGCAGGTTGCACTCGACCACGTCGAGCCCGGCGGCGGTCAGCAACCGCTGCCACACCTCCACCCGGCGGGTCGTGCCGAGGGCGCCCGAGTTGCCCAAATGGACGAGCGCGACGCGGGTCGAGGCGAAGCGCTGCGGGACAGGCGTGGCCCGTCCCTGTGCCTGGCGTTCGAGAACCATCAGGTCAGGCGCCGTGTCGATCCGCCCAATGGCCATGAGCACCAAGATGACGGTCCACCGTCTCATGGGCGTCTCACCGGCACGGCCCTCAGGTTGGGACGCCGTGGGGATGGGCCCGTGGGACAACGGGGTGGTGCAAACGCTGCTGGTGGCCGGTGCCGGAGGACATCTCGAGGAGCTGTACCTGCTGCGCCCTCGCCTGGTCGGGATCTCGGACCGGGTCACCTGGGTGACCGCGGACACTTCGCAGAGCCGCGACCTGTTGGGCAACGAGGATCGGATCTACATCCCCAAAGCCATGCCTCACGACGTCGGCGCGACTCTGGCCACGACCTGCCGGGCGCTCGGTGTGCTCCGGCGGGGCAAGTGGGACCAGGTGGTGAGCACCGGCTCGCTGCCGGCGGTCCCGTTTCTCACCATCGCCAGGGCCAAGGGGATGTCGTGCCACTTCATCGAGAGCGCGGCACGCGTCAACGGCCCCTCGCTGTCGGCCCGGATCTTGGAGCGGGTGCCGGGCGTCCACCGCTACGGTCAGTACGACTGGGGCCGTCAGAACTGGGCCTATCGGGGCTCGGTGTTCGACGGCTTCGCACCGACGACCCGACCCGAGGGGGCGGTCCGCCGCATCGTGGTCACCCTCGGGGTCAACGGCTACGGGTTCTCCCGCCTGATCGACGCGGTCCTCCGGGCTGCCCCCGAGGGGGCGGAGATCCTGTGGCAGACCGGATCGACCGACGTGTCCAACGTGGACATCGCGGCGGTGTCGACGATGAGCACTCAAGACCTTTTCCGGGCGATGAAGCGCGCCGATGTGGTCATCGCGCACGCCGGTGTCGGCTCGGCGATCATGGCCATGCAGGCCGGCAAGTGCCCCGTGCTGTTGCCCCGCGAGCGGGCGCACCAAGAGCACATCGACGACCACCAGCAGGAGATCGCGTCCACGCTGGCCCGGGCCGGTCTCGCCATGACCTGCGATCCTCCCGGATTGGACGGGGACATCCTGAAGGAGGCGGCCCGGCGCCAGGTCGTGGCCAACCAGCACGCCTCACCGTTCGTGCTCAGCACCAACTGACATGGCGATCGTCCTCGACCGTCTCGACGCGTCCATCCAAGGGCCCCCGCCCACGGTGAGGCGCGGGATCTGCTTCGTGGCGTGGGGTGCGGTCGCCGGTCGTTCCCAAGAGATCGCCGATGCCATCGGCGGGGAAGCGAGGTGCTTCTTCCCGCCCGGCTCGGGCCGACGCCCGCCGGTGCTGGTGCGCTGGGTGCTCTGTTCGATCGGCACCGTCGCGTACCTGCTCCGCCGTCGACCCCGCGTGGTGGTGGTCACCAACCCGCCGATCTTCGCGGCCCTGGTCGCATATGGGTGCGCTCGGGTCATCGGCGCGTCGGTGATCATGGACAGCCACCCGGGCGGGTTCGGCGTGATGGGCGACCGCGTGGGGGCACGGCTGCAACGGCTCCACCGTTGGTTGGTCCGGCGGGTCGCGCTGGTGATCGTCACCGGCGAGACCTGGAGCAACCAGGTCGAATCCTGGGAGGGCACCGCCGTGGTCGTCCACGAGGCCCCGTCGGACTGGGACTGCCCGGCCCCTACTCGTCACGACCGCCTCCGGGTCCTCTTCGCCGCGCGATTCGCCGCCGACGAGGACCCGGAGGCGGTCGTCGGCGCGGCCAGGCGGCTGCCCGAGTGCGACTTCACGTTGACCGGCGAGGTGGCGAGCTGCTCGTCGGCGGTCCGCGAGTCGGCGCCCGACAACGTGACCTTCGTCGGTTTCCTCGATCACGACGACTACCGGGCCGCCGTCCAAGCCACCGACGTGGTGGTGACGCTCACCTCCGAGCCAACCTCGGTCATGCGGGCTGCCTACGAAGCCGTCTACGCGCGCCGGCCGGTCGTGGTCAGCGACTGGCCCCTTGGCCGGGAGCTGTTCCCCTACGCCGTGTACACGACCAACGACGAGGAGGGCCTGGCCGGGGCCATCGGGTTGCTCGTCGCCGACTACGAGCGGTACGTCGGATCGGTCGAGGAGGCCCGCCGGGTCCAACTCGAGCGTTGGGACGCCCAGAGAGAAGCCCTGGTCGAGGCGATCGCGCAACTTCGGGCCTGAGCGACGTCTGGCACCTTGCGCCGTCGCTCCGACGAGTGCCTGCTTCGGCCGACGAGCAGTGGGGTTCGAAGGTCTCCGAGTCGAGTCTTGGGCACCTCAGGCGCCCGTCGCGTGCACCCCTCCGTCGACGTGCAGGATTTCCCCGGTCGTCATCGGGAACCAGTCCGAGAACAGGGCCACGCACGCCTTGGCCACCGGCTCGGAGTCGTTCACGTCCCAGCCGAGCGGCGCCCGTTGCTTCCAGGTGTCCTCGAAGGCGCCGAACCCCGGGATCGATTTGGCAGCCATCGTCCGCACCGGCCCCGCCGCGACCAGGTTGACCCGGATCCCCTTGGGCCCGAGGTCCCGGGCCAGGTAGCGGGTCAACGACTCGAGGGCGGCCTTGGCCACGCCCATCCAGTCGTAGACGGGCCAGGCCACCGTGGCGTCGAAGTCGAGTCCGACCACCGACGCACCGCCGGCGTGGCCGGCCACCTCGAGCAGGGGGCCGAAGTGCTCGACCAGCGCCTTGAGCGAATACGCCGAGATGTTGAGCGCGACCGCGACCTCGTCCCAACCGGCGCCGAACATCCCCTGGCCGAGCGCCTCCGGGGGGGCGTAGCCGATCGCGTGCAGGAGCCCGTCGAGCCGGTCCCATCGCTTGGCCACCTCGGTGGCGGCCGCCGCCAACTGCTCGGGCGCGGTGACGTCGATCTCCAAGACGTCGGGGTGGCCGGGAAGCTTGCGCGCCACGCGCCGGGTGAGCGACAGGGCACGCCCGGCGCCCGACAGGACGACCTCGGCCCCCTCTTCGATGGCCAACCGGGCGGTGCCGAAGGCCAGCGACGCCTCGGTGAGCACGCCGGTGACCAAGATGCGCTTGCCGTCGAGGATCCCCACCGGCCAGAGGCTACCGCCGGCCCGCTTGCCCGAGGCCGACGCCGGGGCCAATGGCGGGACGGGTGACGCGACTCGCCTGTGAAAAGGTATGACCATGCACGTCGGGATTTTGGGTGGCACCGGCCCCGCGGGACGCGGGCTCGGATGCCGGATGGCGGCCGCGGGGATCGAGGTCACGATCGGCTCCCGTGACCTTGCCCGCGCCGAGGCCGTCGCGGCCGAGCTGGTCGGGTCGTGGCCCGAGCGCAGCCTTCCAATTAGAGGGAGTGACAACGCCGGCGCGGCGGCCGCCGACATCGTCATCGTGGGCACCCCCTGGGACAGCGCCGTCAAGACGGTCCAACCGCTGCGCGACCAGTTGGCCGACAAGGTGGTGATCTCCATGGCGTCCGCACTGGTCCGGGTCGGCCAGCAGCTGCAGGCCATCACGCTCGGGCGCGGCTCGGTCGCGGCGACGGTGCAGGCCGCGCTGCCGGCGTCTCGGATCACGGCGGCCTTCCACCATCTGCCGGCCGAGGACCTGAGCAACCTCGACGAGGGGCTGTTCGCCGACGTGCTCGTGTGTGCCGATGACGCCTTGGCCAAGGAGACCACGATGGCGCTGATCGAGGCGGTCGAGGGGTTGCGACCACTCGACGCAGGCCGCCTGTCCCAGGCCCAGGCGATCGAGGCGTTCACCGCGGTGTGCATCGCGGTCAACATCCGGTACAAGGCCCGGACCTATGTGCGCATGGGCGGCATCTGAGTTGACGATGCGGCTGTTCGATACGGCCCGTCGGGACGTGGTGGAGTTCGACCCTGGTGAGATCGTCACCATGTACTGCTGCGGCATCACCCCCTACGACGCCGCACACCTCGGGCACGCGGCCGTCTACCTCACCTTCGACATCCTCCAGCGGCGTCTGCGCGACCTCGGGCACGTGACCCGGTGCGTCCGAAACGTCACCGACGTCGACGACGACCTTTTGGGCAAGGCCCGTCAGATGGGCGTCTACTACCTCGATCTGGCCGCCGAGGAGATGGCACGCTTCGACGCCGACATGGGGGCGCTCGGGTTGCTCCCGGTCTACTCGGAGCCCCGGGCCACCTCGGCGATCGCCGACATCCTCTCGTTGATCGGGGCGATGCTCGAGACCGGTCACGCGTACGAGTCGGGCGGCTCGGTGTACTTCGACGTCACCACGTTCCCGACCTTCGGCCGGCTGAGCGGTTTCGACCGTCCCGAGATGTTGCGACTCGCCCAAGAGCACGGGGGGAACCCCGGCGACCCGAAGAAGCGCCACCCGCTCGACTTCGTGCTCTGGCAGCCGTCACTGGCCGACGAGCCGGCGTGGGAGTCACGTTGGGGGGCCGGACGGCCCGGTTGGCACATCGAGTGCTCGGCGCTGGCCCGCCGCGAGCTCGGCGACACCATCGACATCCACGGCGGGGGGCGCGACCTCGTCTTCCCCCATCACGAGTGCGAGATCGCCCAGTGCGAGTCGGTGACCAACCAGCCCTTCGTGCGCCACTGGGTCCACGTCGGACTGGTCGCCCTGGACGGCCAGAAGATGTCCAAGTCGCTCGGGAACCTGGTGTTCGTCGCCGACCTGCTGAAGGAGTTCGAGCCGATGGCGGTCCGCCTGGCTCTGCTCAGCCATCACTACCGGGGTGACTGGGAGTGGCGGCACGAAGATGCGCTCGAGGGGGTGGCGCGCCTCGAGCGTTGGCGGGCCGCCCCGACGGGCCACCACGATGACGGGTTGGCGGCGGTCCGCCGACCCCTCGACGACGACCTCGACACCCCCGGCGCGCTGGCCGCGCTCGACCGCCTGGCCGAGGCCGGCCACCCGGTCGCGGCCGGCGCGGCGCTGCTCGGCGTCGAGCTCTGAGCCGCTCCCCGCTCGGTTCGCCGCGGCCTTGTGGGGCTCGACGCAACCGGCGGTAACCGGTCGTAGTCAGTTTCAGGCCTCCGTAGTTCGGACTGTCACACCGCGCTCCTACTTTCGGCCGGGTCATGTCCCGGTGCCGCTCCTACAAGTACCTGCTCCAACCGACCAGCCGTCAGAGAGCCGCGCTCGAGCGGTTGGTGATGCTCCAACGAGAGCTCTACAACGCCGCCTTGGAAGAACGACGAGGAGC
>Ga0181518_10004518_pt1 | contig 12374 bp, 13 predicted proteins | sample PEATcosm2014_Bin_28_FD_119751 | JGI IMG/M metagenome (GOLD analysis project Ga0181518, IMG submission 119751) | Peatland microbial communities from MTU Mesocosm Facility, Houghton, MI, USA - PEATcosm2014_Bin01_60_metaG | ecosystem: Environmental > Terrestrial > Soil > Wetlands > Peat | place... | reverse complement strand
CGCAGGAGCACCTCGGCATGGCCGATGCGGTCGATGGCCGACGCGGGCACGAAGGCCAGGCGACGCCCGACGCGGATGACGAGGCCGCTCACCGGCGGGTACATCTGCCCGTCCGCCCAGCGGGCCACGACGTCGTCGAGCCGGCCGATCTCCTGTCCCGTCTGGTTGCGGACGGGGCGCCCCAGCACGCCGGCCAGCGACACGATTGAGTCGAAGACACCCTCGGAAGCGAGGATGCGGCGAGTGCGGCGGCGGCGCTGGTGCGAGGGGCGCTCCGCATCGCGCGATCGCCCGGGGAGAATACGTGAGCGGCTCGGCGCGCTCGTCGACGGTGGCGTGGCCATGGAGCTACCTCCTGTGGCGTCTTCGAGATGATCGGTCGGGTCGGGTCGGACGGCTGACGGGCGCGACTCCGCGCCAGCGGGTTCAGAGACCGGTGCTTGCCTCCGTGCGATGCCCGCGTTCGGGGCTCACGGCACGCTCGTGGTGCGGATCAGGCGAGGCGCGGAGGGGAGCATGCGCCGGCTGTGCTACTGGGGGGTTCACCCCTCGACATGGCCACACCTCCTTCACCGTTGTCCCCGTGCCGGGGAATTCGGCCAACGATCCAGCGGGGGATCCTACCGGGCCGCGCGAGCCTGCAACCGGCCGTGCCGCCTGGTCGCAGCGGGTCGACGGGGGCGGGTACCGTGCAGCCATGGACCTCGCGTACCCACGAGAAGCTGAAGAATTCCGGGTCGAGATCGCCGAATGGCTCAAGGAGAACCTGCCCGACGGCTGGGGTGAGCCGGGGTTCTCCATGACGCCGCAGGAGCGCAAGGCCTTCAACCAGGAGTGGACCGCCACGCTGTACGCCGGTGGCTGGATCTGCGCCAGTTGGCCGACCGAGTATGGGGGCAAGGGGTTGAGCCTGCTCCAGCAGGTGGTGCTGAACGAGGAGTTCGCGCGGGCGGGTGCGCCGCTGCGGGCCGACTTCTTCGGCGACACCCTGGTCGGCCCCACCATCCTGCAGTGGGGCTCCGAAGAGCAGAAGAAGCAGTTCATCCCCGGCATCCTCAAGGGGGAGATCTCGTGGTGCCAGGGGTTCAGCGAGCCGGACGCCGGCTCGGACCTGGCGAGCCTCAAGACCAGGGCCGAGCTCGACGGCGACGAGTGGGTGATCAACGGGCAAAAGGTGTGGACGACCCAGGCCCACTACGCCGACTACATCTTCCTCCTGGCACGGACCGACCCCGACGCGCCGAAGCACGCTGGTATCTCCTACCTCCTGGTCCCCATGAAGCAGCCCGGGATCGAGGTGCGCCCGATTGAGCAGATCGACGGCTCCGCCGAGTTCAACGAGGTGTTCTTCACCAACGTGAGCTGCCCGAAGGACAACGTCATCGGCGGGGTGAACAACGGGTGGAAGGTCGCCATGACGACGCTCGGGTTCGAACGCGGCACCTCGTCGACGACCGGGCACCGGCGCTTCCAGAAGGAGTTCGACGAGATCCTCTCGGTGGCGCGCCGCAAGGGTCGTGACAGCGATCCCCTCACGCGCCAGCGGCTCGCGCGGTCATGGTCGAACATCAAGATCATGGAGATCAACGGTTACCGCACGCTGACCGACGTCCTCAACGGCACGCATACGACCGCCGCGCTGGGGGCGTGCAACAAGATGTTCTGGTCCGAGGCGCACCAGGAGACGCTGCTGCTCGGCATGGACATCCTGGGCCTGGAAGGTCAGATCCTCCAGGGAGACGACGGTGCCGACACCCTGCTGCCCGGGGCACGCAGGGCCAAGGCGGGTTACGCCGTCAACAACCTCCAGTCGCTCTTCTTCTTCTCGCGATCGGAGACGATCTGGGGCGGCGCCGCGGAGATCCAGCGCAACATTGTCGGTGAGCGGGTGCTCGGCCTACCCAAGGAGCCCAAGCCGCAGTAGCCCGCTTCGGGCTGAGTCGGGCGCCTGGGCTCGCCGGAACAGCACGCGGAGAGCGGCACCCCCGCCCGGGTCGTCTTCCACCCATGCCCGTCCGCCCTGCATCCCGGCGAACTTCCGCGCGACGAACAGCCCCTCCGACGGTGCGGCCGGGGAACGATTCCGCACCGGACTCGAAGAGCAGGTCGCCGTGGGGCGTCCTCCGGCGCAGGACCCCCGCCGTGAGGCTTCCGTGGCGCGGATCCAGGTGCTCGACGATGAGAACGGGGACCGGGAAGTCCGCCCGAAGCGCACCCAGCACCGCGCTGACCGCCACCGGCCCCCGGCCGTCGCAGCCAGGAGGACGATGTCGTAACTCCCGGTCTGGAATGGGCCGGACGCCGCCCCTCCTGTCGGATCCGGTCGGGACACGGCGATCCGCTCAATCTCCACGGGAGTTTCGGACGGCACGTTGTCGGGAATCACTCATTGGCAACACCGTTGTGGTCGCATGTCGTGCATGAAGACGGGCCAGGAAGCGCGCTGATGGGCGCTGGGGGTGTGATTGCGGTGAAGGCCGGCGGGCCGCTCAAGGTGATGGTCGTGGACGACCACCTGGTCTTCGCGGAGGCGCTGGCGCTCGCCATCGAGGCGACCGGTCAGCTGACCTGCGTGGGGACGGCGCTCGACATCGATCAGGCCGCCAGTCTCGCCGGTGAGTTCGAGCCGGATGTTGCCGTCGTGGGCGTCCAGCTCGACGGCACGGACGGGGTGTCGGGCACAAGGCGTCTCCTAGGTGAGCACCCCCAGATGCAGGTGCTCGTGCTCACGGGGCTGCCCCTGAGCACCTCGCTCGTCCGTGACGTGGCCGCTTCCGGCGCTTCCGGCCTGCTCCCCAAGTCGGCCAGCCTCAGCGAGGTCGTCGAGACCATCCCGTCGCTCCGGGGCCACGCTTTCGCGGTCGACCGCCGGAGCCTGGTCTCGCTGTGCGAGGCCACCGGAGGCGTCGACGTGCCCCGGAGGAGCCGGGGCGCCGACCTCCTGACCAAACGCGAGCACGACATCCTCTCCCTGCTCGTGAGCGGCGTCGACCTGCGAAGGGCGGCGGCGCGCCTCGGGATCACGGTCAACACGGCTCGGGGCTACGTGAAGAACCTGCACCGCAAGCTCGGCGTCCACAATCAGCTCGAGCTCCTGGCGGTGGCCCGCGAGCGCGGGCTCCTCGAGAACGCCGGTTGACCGCGGCGGCGCTCGGCCTCTCCCCCACCGTCCGCTTCACCGGCGATCTCGGCGACATCACCGGCGAGTGGCGGCATCACATCCTGGCCCTCTTCCGCGCCAACATCGCCCGTCACGCGGACGCCTCGCGCACCGACATCGAGGTGGAGGTGGGCCAGACGATCATGATGCGCGTCGGACGACGGCATCGGCTTCGATCCTGCCCGCCTGCGCTACGGGGGGGGTGTCCGGAACGTGACGCAGCGCGCCGACGCACTGGGCGGCTCGCTGTTGATCCGCTCCCGACCCGGGAACGGGACCCTGGTGGATGCGTCCTGCCGCTGCCTTCGTAGGATCTTCCCGGGCGGGCGCAACCCGCCTCCTCTGGGCCGCGACCTATGGGCCCACGGGCGGAGATGGACCAATTCCCCTACCCTTGGCCTGGTGTGGAGCGGATGATGCGGATAACGAGCCGGCCGGCCGAGCAGCGCGAACGGGGTGAGCAGACATGCTGGTGAGAGAGTGCCTGAGGAGTGCTCCGGTGACCGTCCCGCCGGCTTGCACCCTGGTGGAGGCCGGCGGGCTGATGGGGAGCCACGGTGTCGGGTCGCTCCTCGTCGTCGACGGCGACCGCCTGGTGGGGATCATCACGGACCGTGACATCACGGTGCGCGGGATCGGCGAGGGCAAGCCGCCCACCGCCGACGTGGGGTCGGTCATGACGGTGGACCCGGTCACGATTCAGGGCTCCGCCGACGTCTTCGAGGCGTTCAAGGTGTTCAAGACGGCCAGCGCCCGCCGTCTCCCCGTGCTCGAGGAGGAGGAGCTGGCCGGCATCATCTCGGTCGACGACCTGCTGATCTCGCTGGTCGTCGAGTTCGGGGCCGTCATGTCCCCTGTCGCCCAGGAGCTCGTCCACCCGGCCTGACGCCTAACTGCTGCACCGTTCCCGGCGCTCGTAGCCGGCGTCGGTGACCGGGAGCGGCATCACGTTGGTCGGCGCGCCGCCGGCCGGCGCCGTCACGGGCACCGCCGTGGATCCCATGACCAGCCCCTCGGTCCCGCTCCGGCGCTGGCGGACACCCAGCACGAACAGCGGGATGCTGGCCACCAGCGTCGCCACGCCGCCGATGGCCAGCGCCAGGCGCGGGTTGGTGGCGTCGCTGACGTAGCCCAGGAAGAGTGCACCGATCGGCGTGCTGCCGAGGAAGGCGATGGCGTTGAGCGACATCACACGTCCCCGCATGGCCGGGTCGGCCCGTAGCTGCAGGGTGGCGTTGTTCGTGGCCACGAAGGAGATGCTCGCCGCGCCCATCGGGACGAGCAGTGCCAGGGCCCACGCCTGGGTCGGCGACAGCGCCACCGCCAGGATGGCGCCACCGAAGAAGACGCCGATGAAGGCCAGCAGCCGGGTGGACGGGCGGCTGCGGAAGGCGGTCACGAGGCCCCCGACGACCGCCCCCGCGCCCATGGCCACCAAGAACACGCTGTAGAGGCCGGCCCCTCCGTGGAAGGTGAACTTGGCCAGGAGCGGCAGTGTGACCGTGAAGTTGAAGGCGAAAACGCCGACGATCGCCATGGAGATGAGCGGGATCTTCAGGTCGGGCGTGGACCAGACGTAGCGCAGTCCCTGGCGCACCTGGCCCTTGGCCCTCACCACACCCGGCCGCCGGTACAGCTCCGACGCGCGCATCATGGCGAGGGCCACGATCACGGCAGCGAACGATGCCGCGTTGAGGAAGAAGCACGTGGCCACGCCGACGGTGATGATGAGCACGCCGCCGATGGCCGGCCCGATCACCCGGGCCGAGTTCATCAACACGCTGTTGAGGCTCACCGCATTGGGCAGCAATTCCATCCCGACCATCTCGGAGACGAAGGTCTGCCGCGCCGGGTTGTCGAACAGGTTCACGAACCCGAGGCCCGCCGAGAGCGCGTAGATCTGCCACAGGGTCTCCGAATGTGTCACCACCAACAGGCCCAGGATGAGGGCCAGGATTCCCGCAGTCCCCTGGGTGACGTAGAGCACCTTTCGCTTGTCGAGCCGGTCGGCGATCAGGCCGCCGAACGGCCCGAGCAGCAGCATGGGCAGGAACTGCAGGCTGGTGGCGATGGCCACGTCGAGCCCGGTGCCATGGAGCGGGAAGAGGATCAGGTAGGCCTGCGAGACCGTCTGCATCCACGTGCCGGACACGGAGATGACCTGCCCGGTGAAGTACAGCCGGTAGTTGCGGACCGAGATGGCGCGGAAGGTGCGCCGCCCGGCGTCTCTCATGCGGCGCTTCACGACTCCTCCAGGAGGTGCTCGAGAAGCATGACCAGCTCAGCGGCATGGCGCTGCTCGTCGGGGCCGAGCTCGCCCAGACGGCGCAGCAGGAAGGCGTTTTTCCGCGTGCGCATCCGCTCGAGTGCCCGCTCGCCCAAGGGTGTTGCCCGCACCCGCGCACTCCGCCGGTCGTTGGCATCGGCCACGCGGGTCACCATGCCCGCCTCGGCGAGGCTGGCCACCACCCTGGTCATGGTCGGGGGCTGCACCTGCTCGATCGCAGCCAGCTCGCCCAGGGTCGGGCTGCCGTGCCGGTGCACCGAGCCGAGCGCCGAGGCCTGGGCGGGCGAGAGTCCCCCCAGGGACTCCTGGCGAAGGCGCCGCTGGAGCCGGTTGACCGCGATGCGCAGGCGGCCGGCTACCTCCTCGTCGGTCAACTGGACGGACTGTGCGTGCACGCCTCCATTATAGTTAGTTGGGCTAACTAATCAATCGCCCCAGCAGCACTTTCGGGCGGGAGCTGATGCAACAAGGGTGGCGCGAAAGCGGCGCTCAGAGACTGGGGACGTAGCCGCCCGCGCCGAGTGAGGCACTCTCGTCCAAGCTGAGCGAGTCGTCGAGCCCTCCGATGACCTCGCTCACCCAGGGAAGGCGGTCGCGCAGAATCCGCTCGACCCCATCCGAGAGCGTGGCGGAGCTGATGGCGCAGGAGCTGCACGCACCCTGGAGCTGGACCTCGACCACGCCGGTCTCGACGTCGGCCCGGACGAGAACGAGATCACCGCCGTCAGCCTGCACGGCCGGGCGCATGAGGTCCATGATCACCTGCAGCTTGTCCAGGCGATCGGCCCTCTCGGCGTCGCTCAGGCCGGATGGGGTGTCAGACATACCCCCATTCTGCCGTGCGCGACGCCGCACGTGACCACTAGGTAAACCACAGCCGCCCACGTGGGCACGGGGGTTAGGATCCAAGCGCCAGTGGGATTGCGAGCCGGTCACGGCCGGAGGACGAAGGGAACGATCCATGAGCGGCAAGGTTCTCGGGGTGTTCAAGGCTGCCACCGACACGAGAGATGTGGCGGCGGGGACGGTGATCTTCGAGGCGGGCTCCAGCGGGGACGAGATGTACGGCGTGGTGGAGGGAAAGGTCGAGCTCCGGTTGCCCGACGGACGTGCGGTCGCCATTGGGCCCGACGACACCTTCGGGGAGATGGCGCTGGTCGACTCGTCGGCCCGGAGCGCGACCGCGGTGGCGCTCGAGGAGACCAAGCTGGCCGTCATCGACAAGCGCCGGTTCCTCTTCTTGGTGCACGAGACGCCGACCTTCGCCCTTCAGGTCATGTCGAGCCTCGCCGGGCGCCTGCGCGCCACGCAGGGAGAGGCCTGAGGGGCCGCGTTCCGGCGCCCGTCGCGCCGGGAATCAGTCGAGCCCGACCGGCTCGGGTCGCCCCCCCTGCACCACGGGGTTCGACAGGTCACCGATCCCCTCGATCGCGATGCGCACCGTGTCTCCGTCGGACAGGAACCGGGGTGGGTCCATCCCGGCCCCGACGCCGGCCGGCGTCCCGGTGGCGATGACCGTGCCCGGCTCGAGTGGAAACGCCGTGGTCAGATACTCGATCATGGCCGCACAGCCGAAGATCAGGTCGGCCGTGGTCGAGTCCTGGCGCAGCTCGTCGTTGACCCAGGTGCGGATGGTCAGTGCGCCCGGCTCTCCGAGCTCGTCGGCCGTCACCAGCTCGGGGCCGCAGGGGGCGTGCGTGTCGAACGACTTGCCCACCGTGAAGGTGGGTGTGCGCCACTGCCAGTCGCGTGCGCTGACGTCGTTGATGACGGTGTAGCCCGCGACCACCTCACGCGCCCGGGCAGCCGGCACGTGCTGGCACCGCCGGCCGATCACCATGGCCAGCTCGCCCTCGTAGTCGACCATGTCCGACACAGCGGGGAGCACGATGGCATCGCCAGGCCCGGCGATGGCCGTGCGCTGTTTGTTGAACCAGTACTGCCACTCGGGTGGCTCCCGGCCCATCTCGGCCACGTGGGCCCGGTAGTTCATGCCGATGGCGAGGATGGCGGGCGGGTCGGGCACCGGCGCGTGACGACGTACCTCGACCAGCGCGTGACGCGCCGCGCGCCCGACCGACGCGGCGCGGGCCTGCTCCAGCGCGACGGGGCCGAGCGCCAGCAGCTCCCTCATCGTGGACGGCAACCCGGTCACCGGGTCGCCCAGGTCGACCACCTCGTCACCGACCACGAGGCCGGGCCGCGCCGGGCCGCCGTCGAGCGAGAAGCTGACGAGCCGCACCTCCCTACGTCACCCGTCTCAGCGCAGCTGTGCCTTGTAGGCGTCCCAGTTCTTGGTGGCGTGGCGAGCCGAGAAGGCACCGACGATCTCCACCGCGCCGAACACGATGGCGAGGATCCCGATGAGGACGACCAACGCCGTCAACGGTGCGCCGGGATGACGGATGCACAGGAAGCCGATGGCCACGGCGATGATGCCCCGGATGAGGTACAGCCACCAGTAGGGCACCTGGTGATGCCGGGCCGACTCGATGATGTCGAAAATGCCGAGCACCAGGAAGGCCCACCCGATGATCACTGCCGTGATGAAGATCGTGATGTGGGGCCACACGAAGCCGACGACGCCGGCGCCGACCCAGAACAACCCGAAGACGAGGTGCAGCCACCGCTGTCGGGCCACCCTGGCCGACCCGATGATCTCGAAGAGGCCGACCGCGATAAAGAACCCGCTGGCCAGGTAGATGATGGCGTACACACTGGCGTGGCGGTAACTGATCACGAAGAAGCCGAAGATGATCGAGATGATGCCGCCGGCGAGGTACCAGCCCCACATCTTCTCGAGCTGCACGCTGACGGCGTCACCGACGGCGATGTCGTCCTCGGTCAGTACATAAGTCATGGGGCCCCCTTGGCGAGTAGGAGTTGCACTGCGTGTTTGCGCAGCGTATCGCCGCCTCAACCGCGATCAGGGGATGCAGGAGCGCAACGCGTCTAGGGCCCGGCTGCCCCACGTGGCGCCCGTGTCGGCCCAGCGCCAGGGGTCCTCGAGCACGTCGTCGGCCTCGGCCCACAGCTCGTCCTCGACGGGCTGGAGCACCTCGCGCACGGCCGTCAGCGCACCGGGATCATCCTCGACCCGCTGGCGGACAGCGTCGGCGGCGTGCCACAGGTCCTCGCTCGAGAGCTCCAGCGGGATGAACGGTGGCGGGCCGGCGGCCGTGCGCGGGAAGGCTGGGACGTAGATGCTGGCGCACGGGCTCCCCGGCGCCACGTGGGTGCGCAGCGGCGCGCCGTCCTCGATGCCGAGCGGGAGCTCGGCGATCATGGACGCCGCGGTGACGCTCAGGCCGCGCACGTGCATGCAGACGCTCACGCCGCTGAAGTCCTCGCCGATCTCCGCCGGGGGCGGATGGACCGGGCCGTCGCCACCCGGGGCGCCCCAGGGGCCGCTCCCGTGATCGCGCAGGTGGGCTGCCGTGGCGGCCGGTGTGAGCCCGCCGGGAGAGGCCGACTCGAGGAAGCGGCGGCTGGCCGCCAGGCGGACGTCGGCGTACGCGGTGTTCTCCCGGGCGTCGCGGAAGCGCCCGAAGTCCTCCCCCGGCGCCAGGGCACTCGAGGCGGTGGTCCAGTCAGTGCCCAGGCTGATGCGGTTGGAGATGGCGGTGCCGGCGGGGAACAAGGCGACCGCGTAGTCGGAGCCCGCGGTATCGAGGATGAAGGCGTGGCTCGGGTCGGCGACGAGGAATGAGGAGTCGTACGCCTCCCGGTGCGCCGCATCGGCGATGCCGCCCTGCCCGCACGCCTCGAGGAGCCCGGTGATCACATCGACAGCCTCGGCGGCACTGCGGGCGCGCTCGAGGCCGAGGCGGACGAGGTCCATGCCGATCAGGGCCGGCTTCGCCCCCGCGGCGTCATGAGCCGTGCTGACACGCTCGTTCCCGATGGCGACGCCGTGCTCGTTGACGCCGTGCTCGGCTCCCCAGAGCCAGGTGGGGCACGACAGGAAGGTGGCATGCGCGCCGGTGTCGCCGATGGTGAGATACTGCGTGCGCAGCGTGCACCCGGCCGAGGTGCGGCGGCCGAAGGGCCAGGCGACCTGCACCTCCCCGGGCGGGCGGTCCGAGTTCTTGGCGAACACCATGCCGGCGGGGCCCGGGGCACAGAGCGTGTCGCACATGGTCGCAGTGTACGGAGGCTGACTATCGTGAACGTCCGTGGAGCCTCACGCCGTCCTTGCCCCCGACGAGATCGACCTCTCCGACATGGAGTTCTGGGCCCGGCCCTGGGACGAACGCGAAGAGGCGTTCCAGACGTTGCGTCGCGAGCGCCCGATGCCCTTCTTCAAGGAGCCCGAAATCCCCGAGGCGCTCAGCTACGTCATCCCCAAGGGCCCCGGCTACTACGCGCTGACCCGGCACACCCACATTTCCGAGGCGAGCCGGCACCCTGAGATCTTCCAGTCCGGCAAGGGCGCCACCTCCATGATGGACATGCCCGCCGAGATGCTCGACTTCTTCGGATCGATGATCAACATGGACAACCCGCGCCATGCCCGGCTGCGGCGCATCGTGTCGGCGGCGTTCAACCCGCGCATGATCAAGTCGATTGAGAACCGGATCGACTTCGTGGCCAACGACGTCATCGACCGGGTCGCCCCGCTGGGCGGCTGCGACTTCGTCACCGAGGTCGCCGCCCGGCTGCCGCTCGAGATCATCTGCGACATGATGGGCGTCGCGGCTTCCGACTACGACACGGTGTTCACCGCTTCGAATGTCATCCTCAGCAACGGCGATCCCGAATACGTGCCCGAGGGGGCCGACCCCATGGTGGCCTTCATGACCGCTGCCCAGCAGCTCAACCTGCTGATGATCGACCTCGCCGCCTACCGCCGCGAGCACCCGACCGAGGACGTCACCTCGGCTCTGGTCAACACGAACGTCGACGGCGAGGCGCTCACGGACACCGAGCTGGCCTCGTTCTTCATCCTCCTCGTGGTGGCCGGCAACGAGACCACCCGCAACGCCATCAGCCACGGCCTGCTGGCGATGACGCAGCACCCCGACCAGCGGGCCCTCTGGCAGGCCGACCCGGCCGGGATCGCGGTCACCGGCGTGGACGAGATCGTGCGCTGGGGCTCACCGGTCATCTGGATGCGCCGCACCGTGGCCGCGGACACGGTGCTCGGAGAGGTCGAGCTCCACGAGGGCGACAAAGTCATCATGTTCTACAACTCGGCCAACCGCGACGAGGACGTCTTCGATGACCCCTTCACCTTCGACGTGCGGCGCAACCCGAACCCCCACATCGGGTTCGGGGCGGCGGGCCCGCACTTCTGTCTGGGCGCACACCTGGCCCGCCAGGAGATCGACGTGATGTTCCGCCGCCTCTTCGAGCGGCTGCCCGACATGGAGAGCGTGGGCGAGCCGGACCGGCTCCTCTCGCCGTTCATCAACGGGATCAAGCACCTCGACTGCACCTTCACCCCGGTCGCCCCACGCTGAACTCGCAGCGTCGGCTGGCCGACGCCGGCCCGTGGCGCGTCGCTAGCCGCGGTGCCCCCCGAGGTGGTCGGCGATGAGGCGGCGGTGCCGTGGACGAGCAAGGTGGGCGACCCGACGGAGCCCAGCGGGAGGTCCAGGTCAGGGAAGCGGTGCTGGTCGTTCCTCAAGCCGGCGCGTCGAGGATGGTCTCTGCCACAGCAGCTCCTATCCGCCGAAGAATTCCTGGAAGGCCGCCAACGCCCGCGGCCCCCACACCGTGCCGGGGCCGCCGTTCATGGAGATGGCGACGCCGATCATCTCGGTGACCTCCTCGGTGGTGGCGCCCCGCCGGGCGGCACCCCGGGCGTGCGCGGCGACGCACCCGTCGCACTCCCGGGTGATGGCGATGGCCAGGGCGATCAGCTCCTTGGTCTTGGCCGGCAGGGCGCCGTCGGCCATGGCCGCCGTGCTGAGGGCGCTGTAGGCCGACATGACCCCGGGGATGGCCTGACGTAGCGCGTTGTACGGCTCAGCGAGGTCCTCTTGGACGTGGTGAAAATGCTCAGGTTCCACGACCGCATGCTCGCGCACTCGGGGGGTCAGGGCGCCGGTGCGTGCTCGATGGCGCGCGCCACAGCCACGGCGAGTGTGTCCTGGAGGAGCTGGAAGTCGGCATCGAGCTGCTGGGGTGAGTGGGCGGCGAACCTCCCACCCGCCTCGCTCGCCGCGAAGCCGATCACGGCCGTGGCGAGGATCCGCTCGAGCTGGACGGCGTCGTGATCGCCGACGCCGGCGCTCTGCAGGGCGCTGTAGACGGCGTCACGCGTCCGACGGGCCCCCGGCGTCGCCGCCGGGCGCTGCAGGAGGAGGGGGAAGACCTGGGGGTGGCGCAGGGCGGCGGCGCGGGTCCCGCGCGCGAGCGAGGCCAGGCGGTCGGGCCAGGGCTCGGACGGGTCGGGCAGCGGCACCTCCCAGAGGATCCGCTCGACGACCCCGTCGAGAAGGTCGGCCTTGTTGGCGACATGGCGGTACAGCGCCATGGGTGTGACACCAAGGCGGTCGGCCACCGCCTGCATGGTCACGGCGGGCAGGCCCTGCTCGTCGGCCAGCTCCAGGCTGGCGGCCAACACCGCGCTGCGGTCGATCTGGGCGGGCCGTCCCATGCCGGCCAGTATCGCCCAGCCGCTCGCGACGACCGCGGCGGCGGCGCTCAGACGCTGGTGTCCGCGCTCCTCGGCCCGCGGTTGCGGACCTCCTCCACCGCCGACATCGCGTCGCGCAGCTCCCGGATCCAGTCAGCCTCGTGCTGGGCCACCAGGCGCACGGACCAGGCCAGGGCCTCGCTGCGACTGCGCGCCACGCCGGCGTCAACGAGCGTGTCGAGAACCCGGCGCTCGGGCTGGCGCAGCCTGGTCATCACCGGAACCGAGAGTGTGGTGAACATCTCGGTCACGTCCGCACAGGTGACTCCCCACGACACCTTGCG
>Ga0181518_10004516_pt1 | contig 12376 bp, 7 predicted proteins | sample PEATcosm2014_Bin_28_FD_119751 | JGI IMG/M metagenome (GOLD analysis project Ga0181518, IMG submission 119751) | Peatland microbial communities from MTU Mesocosm Facility, Houghton, MI, USA - PEATcosm2014_Bin01_60_metaG | ecosystem: Environmental > Terrestrial > Soil > Wetlands > Peat | place... | reverse complement strand
GCGCTTGTGTGAAGGCCACGCAACCGATTACACTGGATATATCGGGGCGTGGCTCAGCCTGGCTAGAGCGCCTGGTTCGGGACCAGGAGGTCGGTGGTTCGAATCCACTCGCCCCGACCAATCTTTTCAATAATTTACAAACAGACGCCAACCAGTTTGCAGGCTTGCATTGGTTTCTAGGGCCCGCCGGTCGTACCTCGAATGCTCCAACCCAGTGCCCTCAATGACTTGTCATCCACTCGAGGCCGAGACGCACGGATGAACAGGGCAAGTGGGCGAGCAGTTGGGTGGGCTGATCTCCTGGTCGGCCACCAGGCGATCGGCAACGTTCAAGCCAAGCTGATTCGCAAGTTCTTGACAATCGAGGTAGTCGACCGCACTGGCGTACTTGGGCTCCGCCGCAAAGCTAACCGTGATTACGGATGGCCAGCGAAACTGGCAGCCGAATCCGACGCCTCCGTCATGTAGTGCTCCGTCGGCTAGCGTAACGCTCCGAGCGTGTACTGCAGGCCGGCGTACTGGCTCTGGTACTCGTACTTCGCACTGAGATTCTCTATCTCCGCCGTGGTCACATTCAACTGTGCCTGGGTGAGTTCCACAATGCTGGAAAGGCCGAGGTTATAACGGCCCTGGGCCAGATCCTGCGCCAAGGCGGCCTGCCGCAACAACTGCGCGGTGACATCGAGACGCTGGTAAGCCACGGTGGCGCCGGCCCAGGCTGATCGCACGTCGCGTGCAATCGCCTCTGCCTCATTACGGAGCCGCTGGTCAGCTTCGAGCGCGCGAAAATGCGCTTCCTGCCGGCGAGCTTTGAAGAGGCCTCCGTTCAAAATCGGGATTTGCACGTTCACCGCGACGCCTTCGTACTCGCTGGGTATCACTCGCGGCAAGGTGATCTGGTCGATGTACGGCATGTAGCCACCCACACCGACCAGGCTGGCCGTCGGATAGGCGAGATCCTTCTCGGCGCGTTCGAAGCGGTAGGCGGCGTCGCGGCTCATTTGCAGGCCGGCCAGCTCCGGCCGGTTGCTAAGCGCCTGCGCCACCAGATCCTCGGGATTCGGCGGAGGGCTGGGCGGGAGAGGCTGGTCCGCGAGTTGATAGGTTGTCGCCTGTTGCGAGCCCAGCGTACGGGTCAACTCGGCGTACGCTTTCTGTACCTGATCCTCGGCCTGCAGCAGCAGCAGCTTGGCCTGCGACAGGTTCACCTCCACGAAGCTCACGTCCAGCTCCGAGCGCAGCTTGTTGTTGAAGAGCGCAGTTACCTGGTCCACCAACAATTGGCGAGTGGCCACGGTCTCCTGCGCCACTTTTACCAGCCCTTGAGAGCGCAGGGTTTCGAAATAGGCCTGATCGACGCCGACCAGCACGTCATACTGGGCGGCCTGATAGGTCCGCTCGGCCGCCCCGGCTTCGAGCCGCGAGGAGGCTACTAGGTTCGGTGTGCGCCCGGAATCGGTGATTAACTGGCTGAGCGTGATGCCCTGGCCAAAGCGGTCGAAAAGGCTGGGATCGGTCAGGAGCCCGGCGCCGATTCGCGCCCGTGGATTTCCTTGCGAGCCGGTGACATCACCCTCCAGAACGGGGTAATACGCGGCTCTCGCCTGAGCGACCCGCTGGGTCATGGCGGAGGCGGCGTTTTGGGCCGCCAGCACATGCGGATGATTCTTCAGCGCCAGCGCTTCGGCTTCCGGCAGACTCAACTTCAGCGGCGCGGCAGGCTGGCCGGGAAGGCAACCGCCCGTGCTCAGCACGAGTAAGAGCGTGACAGACAGATATCGCATCAAGGTTCTCCCACAGTAGTTAAGATTGCGAGACCGGCGCGGGCCGCTTCCTGCCGTACACCAGCAGGTAGGCGGCGGGAACGATGAAGATGGTAAGCAGCACGGAGGAGGTGAGCCCGCCTATAATCGCGCGGGCCATGGGCGTGTATTGTTCACCACCTTCACCGAGCTTCATCGCCATCGGAATCATCCCGATAATGGTGGCCAGCGAGGTCATCAGAATCGGCCGCAGGCGCACCCTACAGGCTGTAACCACCGCATCGGCGACCGACATACCCTGCTCTTCCAGTTTGTGCGCGAAGTCCACGATCAGAATGCTATTGGAATCGGCTATACCGATCAGCATCAGCACACCCATCAGCGACATGACGTTCAGCGTTGTGTGCGTCAATGGCAGGATGATGAGCACACCCACGAAACCCATCGGAATCGCCAGCATGATCAGAAACGGGTCGATGAAGGACCGGAACTGCGCAATCAGAATCAGGAACAGCAGGATGAACGAAATGCCGAAGCCGAGTGCGAAGCTGGTAAACGACTTATTCATGCCTTCCACCATGCCGCGCAGGTTCACGCGGATGTTCGGAGGCAGTTTTGCATCCGCGATGGTTCGGTGGATTGCGCTGGTCAACCTGCCGAGATCCTCTCCCGACGGCGTCACATATATATCGACTACGCGCTGTATTTGATAGTGGTCGATTTCCGTTGGGGACTCGAGGTTCTCCAAGGTAACGACGGAATCGAGAGTCGTCGGCTCTTTCAGGTTGGGTGCTCGCAGGGGAATCTGCTTCAGATCGATCAGGTTGTGGATGGCAGCCTGCCCGTGTTCGGCGTACTGTACGGTTAGGAAATAGTCGTTGCCGGTCTCGTAATCGACCCAATAATTGGGGGCGATCATTGTATTCGAGTTCAAAGCGGTGATGACGTTGTTCACGATGTCTTTCTGCGACAGCCCCAGCTCACCGGCATGCACCCGATCAACATTTAGGCGAATGGCGGGATAATTCATATCCTGTGGAATGTAAATCTGGCCCACTCCGGGGAGCCGACGGATCCGTCGGGCAAGCTCCTGAGCCACGTTGTATGTGGCCGTCAGATCGCGTGTGTTTACCTGGACGTCGATCGGGGCGGGCATGCCGGAATTGAGGATCGCGTCGACCATCGATCCGCTTTGAAAGAATGCGCGCACATCGGGGAACTTAGCTGCCAATTCGGCCTTGACACGGTCCATGTAAACCAGACTGCTGGTCTCATGTCCCTCGTTCAGGGCAGCCTGAATGGTCGCTGTGTACTCTCCGGCGTTGGTGGTGTAGAGCGAGGAAAAGTCATTGACAACGCCGATATTCGACACGATCATCTTGAGTTCCGCGGGAGGGACGACCTGCCGAATCAACGCTTCAATTCGAGCCACATACTGGTCAGTCACCTCGATGCGGCTGCCCGTGGCCACTTTTATGTTGAGAGTGAATTGCCCGGCGTCGGTCTGCGGAAAGAAAGCTCGGCCGAGTAACGGATAAATTGCCAGACTCGCCACGAAAATACCTACCAGGAAAGCCAGCGTCAACCCGGGACGTTTGAGAGACCGCCGCACCGAGCGCTCATAGAAGTCCAGCACGTGATTGAACATCCGATTGAACCAGACGTTGAAGCGGTTGCCCTTGGACTGATCCTCGCTTCCACCCTCGTCGTGCTCGTGACGGACGCCTTTGAGGAACTTCGAACAGAAGAGGGGAATCACGGTCATCGCCACCACGAAAGAGGCCAGCAACGACAAGCAGAAAGCCAGAGCCAGCGAAGAAAACAGGAATTTGCTCACTCCGACCAAAAGGGTGACCGGAAAGAAATCGACCACATCGACCAGAGTTGCCGCCAACACAGCAAGGTTCACCTCGGCGCCCCCGAACTCAGCGGCTATCGCCGGCAGCGAACCCATTTCCAGGTGGCGGTAGATATTTTCGAGCGAAATCACTGAGTTATCGATCACACGGGAAAATGCCAGGGCCAGGCCGCCCAAAATCATCGTATTTACCGTGCTGCCGAGCATATAGAGGATCACGAACGTCGCCAGCGCGGAAATGGGAATCGACAGCAGCACGGCGAAGGTGGCCCGGACACTCCCCAGGAAGATCAGGATCATCACGCTGGTCAAGACCAATCCGATCACACCCTCATGGAGAACTGTCTTCAGCGCGTTCTTTACGAAGACAGACTGGTCAAATACGATAGCGGTCTTCAACTGTTTCGGTAGATCGAACAAGTGACTGGTCAAGGCACGAACGTCGTCGACCACTTGGATCGTGTTTGTGTCGCCGCCCTGCTTCATGATCGGAATGTAGGCGGATTTCTGACCATCGATGCGGACGATGTTGTACTGCAATTGACTGGCGTCCTCGGCCTTTCCAATATCCCCAACCGACACCCACTTCGTGCCCACCGTCTTCAGCGGCACGTCGTCCAGGTCCTTGATGTCTTTGACCAGACTGTTCGAGTAGACGTAGTAATCGTTCGGGCCGATCTTGACGTCCCCGGCAGGTAGAATCAGGTTGCTGTCGTTGACTGCGTCCACAACATCCATCACGCTCAACTGCCGCGAGATCAGCTTGTACGGATCTACATAGATCATCGCCTGTCTGTACTTGCCGCCGAATACTCCCGGTATCTCAGCGCCTTTTACGACCGCAATCTGGTTGCGAATCTGAAATTGCGCCAGGTCGTGAAGCTGAGTTTCGTTGAGCCCTTTCCCTTTCACGGTGACCAGGCAAACCGGCAGACTGGACGCGTCGAATTTCAGCACCACGGGCGGAAGCGTGCCGGGAGGCAGGCGCTTCAAATCCGCCAGCGCGAGATTAGACAACTGGGTCACATCCGCGTCGGCGTTGGTCCCGGATTGGAAGAAGACCTTGATCATGCTGACGCCCAGCAGGGAGCGCGACTCCATGTGGTCGATACCGGAGGCCAGGGTGAAGAATCGCTCCAGGGGATTGGTGATGTCCGTCTCGACATCCTCCGGCGGCATGCCGGAATAGAATGTCGCCACGATTACTTCCGGCATGTTGATGGCCGGAAACAAGTCGACTGGCATACGGGCCAGACTGGTGACGCCGATGACGGCAAGCGCCAGGCAGACGACGACGATGAAATAGGGATTTCGAATTGAAAAGCGTGGCATCGGTGATTTACTCTGCCAGGGCAGGCCTCCTGCGATAGACAAGCAGATAAGCGGCCGGCACAATGAACACGGTCAGCAGGACCGAGGAAGTCAGGCCGCCGATAATCGTCCGGGCCAGCGGCGCATACTGCTCGCTGCCGGTGCCCATTTTCAGCGCCATTGGCACCATGCCGATAATCGTGGCGAGTGATGTCATCAAGATCGGACGCAACCGGACGCGGCAGGATGTGATCACGGCGTCCTCGACGGATCTGCCCTGTTCCTCCAGTCGATGCGCGAATTCCACGATCAGAATACTGTTGGAGGCGGCTATTCCGACCAGCATCAACACCCCCATCAGCGACATCACGTTGAGCGTCGTGTGCGTTAGCGGAAGCACGACCATTACGCCGATGAACCCCATCGGAATGGCTAGCATGATCAGGAACGGATCCTTGAAGGAGCGGAACTGCGCGACCAGAATCAGAAACAGGAGAATGACGGAAAGCGACAAACCGATTGCAAAGCTGGCGAATGACTTCCGCATCGCCTGCACCATGCCGCGGAGATTGATCCGTATGTTGGGAGGAAACTTCTCCGCCGCCAATAGCTTATTGATTTGTCCGGAGACCTTGCCCAGGTCCTCGCCCGAGGGCGTCACATACACGTCCGCTACGCGCTGAATCTGATAATGGTCGATCTCGGTGGGCGACTGAACGAAATCGAGACTGGCTACGCCTTCCAGGGTTGTGGCTGGCGCAGCGCCCGCCGGAGCGCGAGACGCGTGGACGTCCATCGCCGGGCGGATATTGTCCGTCCGCCGGCGCAATGGGATTTGTGTCAGATCGACAAAATTATGAATGGCGGGCCGGCCGCTTTCATAATACTGGACGGTCAAAAAGTAGTCGTTGCCAGTCTGGAGGTCCACCCAATAGTTAGGCGCGATCATCGTATTCGAGTTCAGCGCGGTAATCACGTTATCCACGATTTCTTTCTGTGTAAGGCCGAGTTCCGCGGCGTGGATGCGATTCACCTTCAGCCGGATGGCGGGGTAGTTCATGTCTTGCGGCACGTAGACCTGGCCGATCCCCGGCAGTTTGCGAATCTCCGTTGCGAGGCCCTCGGCGGTGTTGTAAGTAGTATCGAGATCGCGGCTGCTGACCTGGACATCGATGGGCGCGGGGGCACCCATGTTCAGAATGGCGTCGACCATCGACCCGCTGGACACGAATGTGCGAAGGTCGGGGTATTTGCTTTCGATCTGCTGGCGCAGCCGGTCCATGTAGGTGAAGCTGCTCACGCGGTGCGAGTCGTTCAATGCCACCTGGATGGTCGCCGTGTAGGGCCCTGCATTAGTGGTATAGAGCGCGGAGAAGTCCGGTACAATTCCGATGTTGGAGACGATCATTTTGAAATCGGCCGGATCCACGACCTGGCGAGCCAGATCTTCGACTTTGGCAACATAGGCGTCAGTCCCCTCAATGCGGGTGCCGGTGGGAACTTTGAGATTGATGGTGAATTGCCCTGCGTCCGTTCGCGGAAAGAACGCGACACCCAACAGCGGATAGATCCCGATGCTCGCGATAAAGAGGCCCGTCAAAAGCTCAATGGTAAGAACCGGGCGCCGCAAAGCACGCTGCACCCAGTACTGATAGAAGTCGAGCAGCCGGGTGAACATGCGGTTAAACCGGGCATTCAGTCCGCCGCCATGTTGATCCTCGGCCGATTGATGGGCGCGCTTAAGAAAACGGGCGCAAAAGAGCGGGATTACCGTCATCGCCACGAAATACGAGGCAAACAAGGAGATCGCCACAGCGAGCGCCAAAGCCGAAAACAGGAACTTGCTGACGCCAAAGAGAAAGGTCACGGGGAAAAAGACGACTACAGTGGTGAGTGTGGCAGCGAGAACCGCCAGGCTGACTTCGGCGCCTCCCTGTTCGGCCGCGACGTCCGGCGCAGCGCCCATTTCCAGGTGCCGATAAATGTTCTCGAGAGAAATCACCGAGTTGTCGATGACCCGCGAGAATGCCAGCGCGAGGCCGCCGAGAATCATGGTATTGACGGTGCTTCCCATCAGGTTGAGGACGACAAACGTAGCCACCGCTGATAGCGGGATGGAGAGAAACACCGCCACCGTGGCGCGCAGGCTCCCCAGAAAAATGAGGATCATCAGGCTGGTGAGCACCAGCCCGATCAGACCTTCGTGCAAGAGCGTCCGGATCGCCTCTTTGACAAAGGCCGATTGATCGAACACAACCGTGGCTTCCAGTTGCTTTGGGATATCGAAGAGCTTTGTCACCATGTCGCGGATGCTGTTGACCACTTGGATGGTATTCGTGTCTCCGCCTTGCTTCATGATGGGCAGGTACACCGAGCGCTGGCCGTCCACGCGAACGATGTTGTATTGAATCTGGTTGGCGTCGCGAGCTTCGCCGATATCGCCGATCGAAACCCAGCTCGCGTTCTTGACTTTAATTGGAACTTGGTTCAAGTCCTCGACCCGCTTAACCAAACTGTTGGAGTAGACGTAGTAGTCGAACGGCCCCATCTTCACGTCACCGGCTGGAAGGATGAGGTTGCTGTTATTCAAGGCAGTGACTACATCCATCAGGCTCAGTTGCCGCGACAGCAACTTGTAAGGGTCCACGTAGACCATTGCCTGGCGGTATTTCCCGCCGAATGGAGGCGGGATCTCGGCTCCTTTCACGACGGCGATCTGGTTGCGGATGGTGAACTGGCCTATGTCGTGGAGTTGGGTCTGGGTAAGCCCCGCACCCTTCAACGTCACCAGGCACACGGGGAGACTGGAGGCATCGAACTTCAAGACCACCGGGGGCAAAGTGCCGGGCGGCAGGCGTTTCAGATCGGCCAGGGCGAGATTCGAAAGTTCGGTGACATCGGCGTCCGCGTCCGTCCCCGGCTGGAAGTACACTTTGATCATGCTCACGCCAAGCAGCGAACGCGATTCCATATGATCGATGCCGCTGGCGAGAGTAAAGAAGCGCTCCAGCGGATCGGTGATGTCTGTCTCGATGTCCTCCGGCGGCATTCCCGAGTAAAACGTCGCGACAACAACCTCGGGCAGATTAATCGTAGGAAAGAGATCGACGGGCATGTGCGCCAGGCTGGTGGCGCCGATCACCATGAGGGCCAGGCAGACCACCACGATGAAGTATGGATTCCGAATGGAGAATCGCGACATGATACCGGTCTCCGGGGGACCGCCTACTGTGTTTTGCCAGCCTGATACTCGACGACCTCAACCACCTGCGGCTTCACACGCAAACCCGCTTTCAGGCCGCTGCGGTCGCTGACCACCACGCGATCGCCTTGATTGAGCCCGCTCAAGACTTCAGCGTCCGTGGCCGTCTCGATCCCGAGCGTGACTTTCCGTTCCTGTAACGCGCTGTCCGGGTCGATGAGAAAAACGGTAGCCTGATCGCCGGCTTGGTTCACTGCCTGAAGGGGCACCACAAGTGCAGCGTTATTTCGCTGCAGGGTCAGCGTCGCCTCGGCGTAGAGTCCCGGCATCAGGGCATGCGATAGGTTGGGCACATCCACTTCGGTGTGCATGGTACGAGTGTCTTCGGCGACATCCACTGAGAAGCGCGCTACTTGGCCCGGGACGACCTTATCCAAGGAGGCAACTCGCACTTGGACGGGATCGCCAATCCGAATGTACTTCACGTAAGACTCCGGCACGGGGATGACGAGACGAAACAGATTGTCTTGGGAAAGCCGCACCAAAGGCAGAGCCTGGGTGCTGGAACTTGTCCCGGCCTGCACCAGCGTCCCCAGGTTCGCAAAGCGCTGGGTAACTACGCCCGCGAAAGGAGCGGTGATTCTGGCGTAGTCGAACAACACCTGGTCGTGCTGCTTCTTCGCCCCGGCGAGATCGAGCTGGCTTTGCGCCGTGGCGAGCGCCGACTTACCGGCTTCCACCTGGGCCTCTAATGCCAGGTCCTTGCCTTGGGCGTCGTCGATCTCCTGCTGCGCCACCAGGCCCGGGCGCGTCTTGGCTACGCCAGCCAGGCGTTCATACTGCAACTGGGTAACGTGACGCTGCGCTTCCAGGCGGTTGACTTCGTGCTCGGCATGAGCGACCTGATCGGTGGCGCTTTGGATGGCGGCAGTGTCCTGACGCAACTGCATTTCCAACTCCGGGATTTCGAGCACCGCCATGAGTTGGCCCTGCTGCACGCGGGTGCCGTAATCGACCAGTAACTGTTTTACGAATCCGGATTCCTTCGCATAGACATCGATCTCCTGGAATGGCACTAGCTCCGAAGAAACGGTGAGCTGCCGCATGATCGGCTTACGCACGACGGAGGTAACTCCAACGGCCATCACCGTTGCCTCGTCCTGTGGGCTGCTGGCACGCGCGGCGCGGGAGCCGGAGCAGCCGCAGAGACTGCCCAGCAGAGCCAAGACCACTGGAACGATAACTGGCCAGCGATGGCAGAGAGAGCGCGCGGCGCTCGATTCGGCGCTCATCGTCAATCGCACAGATACCTGTTTCCCCTTTCTTCCAGCCTGGCGGCCAGCAGGTCCACGGAGAAGTCCTTGCGGGCAGTGAATGCAGCCAGCGCCCGGTCTCGCCGCAGCGCCCGCTCCGCTAAGTCAGCCAAGCCGCTTGCCGCCTCGAGCGGAATCGACTGGATGCCGTGCAGATCGCCATGGAGCAGGTCCCCGGAGGATATCTTCAAGCCGCCAATCTCCACCGGTTCGCCAAACTCCACCACGTGTGCGTAGGCATGCGAAACCGAGACGCTGCCGGCAAATAATTGGAAGCTGAGGGCTTCGATTGCCGGCACATCCCGCACCGCGCCATTCGTCACGCAGGCAACGCAACCAAGGGCGCGGCCAATGCGCGCGTAGGCTTCGCCCAACAAAGCGCCGGCGCCGGGCGGATCGTCGACATCCTGCATCACAATGATCCGTGGACCGGGCACTTTGGCCACGTACCTCCACCAATCCGCGTGTTCGTAATAACAATGCCCCTTGATCGGGGGCATGGATGCCCGCATCTTAGCCGTGGCGGCATAGCCAATGATCGGTGCGAGTTGTGTGAATCTGCACGCCGCGGTGCCCTTCACAAAGCCTTCGTTGCGCGGCCGAATATCGAGCCGCTCGATGGCGTTGGACAGAGTACAGGTGTCGAACTGTTTTAGTTTTTCGAGCTGTTCGCGGGAGATGTCAACGTCCATGATTGAGCACCAGCGCCGAAATGACAAGGCGATCCGAGTCCTCCTGGAAGAACTCCTTGCCAGCCATTTCCGTTAGGTATGACCCACCCTCCGGCGGGTTCTAGTCTGACTCTAAATCATCAATGCCGCCCCCCGCCACTGAAGAGTTTCTGAAGATCGAGGGAGGCGTCGCGTAAGGATATTGTCAGAAAATCGTCAGGAATGGATGGCAACTCCATGTGGGGGTGGACAAGGCGCGGCGGGAAGCCGAATCCAGAAAGTACAACCGCCTCCGGCCGGACTGACCAATCCGATTTCGCCCTTGTTGGCCCGCACCGCCCATTGGGCGATGGAGAGCCCGAGTCCGGCAGCCTTTTCCCCCGATCGCGCTTCATCGACCCGATAGAAGCGTTCGAACACCCTGCCGGCATGCTGCGGCTGGATGCCTGGGCCGCTGTCGCTGATGGCAAGTACAGCCCAGGAGGCTTCGCGATAGACCCGAGCGGAAATTGAGCCTCCGGCCGGAGTGTACTTGACTGCGTTGTGGAGAACATTCACGACCGCCTGGCGGACGTATAGGCGGTCTGCCAGAGCACACACAGCTTCCTCTTCCACTAAATCGACCCTAATTGCTTTGTCCTCGATCAGCACATCGAGCAGGCTGGCGGCTTCCCGCAAGAGCGGCATCAACGGAAAGACCGATGGCTGGATAACAATCCGGCCGGCATCGGCACGCGACAGCGTCAGCAGGTTGTCCACCAGACCAGTCAGGCGGTTCACCTCTTCGAGCATGCTGCCGATGGTGTCGCGGTACTGTTCTGGGTCGGCAGCCTGCTGCAATCCGACCTCGCCGATGCTGCGAATGGCCGCCAAAGGCGTACGTAGTTCATGAGAGGCATCGGAGGTGAAGCGGCGCAACTGTTCGAAAGACTGCCCGATGCGCGCGAGAGTCGCATTGAATTCGATGGCCAAGTGGCCCAATTCGTCGTCTGGGTTTTCCACGGGCAAGCGCTCGTCGAGATTCTCGGAGTTGATCTGTCGCGCACGCCGCGCCATCTTTTCGATCGGATCCAGTGCGCGCGCTGCCATTTTGTAGCCAATCAGGGCGATGGCGGCCAGTGCAAGAGGCAAAGCCAGCAAGAGGATCGCGAGTGTTTCCTGCAGCCGGCCCCAGATCAGATCCTCGCTGTAGGCAACGCGAATCAGAACGGGTTGGCCCTGCAACTCATAAGTGCCGCTGACCAACACCACGGCAGTTCCATCCGACATCCTCGTTGAGCGTTCCGAGTAAACGCGTTCGCCTTCACCGCGAAACGGCGGCCCACCGATGGAGCGGGCGCCCAGCCTCTCATTCCTGTAAAGGACCCGGCCGTCCGGCGCCAGAACCTCCAGCAGCCTTTCCTGCACCTGCCGCCACTCCGTGTGGTGGTGATATTCCTGGTGAAGGTCCATCCGGCCATCGGCCCGAAAGTAAAGCAGCCCCTTGACGGTTTCCAGATCTTCTTCTGCAAGGTGGGTCAGGACCCGGTTCATCTGCCAAAACAGCAACAGCGACACCACCGCCAGGTAGACGACGATGACGCCGGCCAGCGGCGCCACGTACCACAGGGTCAGTCGGGTCCGAACACGCCGGAGGCGGATCACGGGCCGTCCTCGCGGAGAATGAAGCCTACTCCACGCACGGTGTGCAGCAACTTCTTTTCGGAGAGATCGTCGAGTTTCCGGCGCAACCGGGCCACGTGCACGTCGATCAGGTTGTCGAGCGGCGTGTATCGCACACTCTCCTTCCACACGTCGCGAGCCAGCATCTCGCGCGAGACGACGCGCCCCTGCTGGCGCAGAAGGTACTCAAGAAGGTCAAACTCACGGGCCGTCAGACCGAGATCCTTTCCGCCGCGCCTCACCTTGTGCGCCGTTACATCCATTTCCAGATCGGCCATGGCTAGCTGGTTGGTTGTCTCAGGGACTCCCCGCCGCAGCAGCGCGCGAGTGCGCGCCAGCAGTTCCGGGAATGCAAAGGGCTTTACCAGGTAGTCGTCGGCGCCGGCATCCAGGCCCCGCACGCGATCTTCGGTTGCGTCCTTTGCTGTGAGCAGGAGCACCGGGACCGACACGCCCCGCTGGCGCAACTGCGTGAGAACCTCGATACCGTCGCGGCCGGGAAGCAGCCAGTCGAGAATCACCAAGTCGAAGGTCTCGGTAGAAACCAGGTAGAACCCCTCTTCCCCGGTATGCGCAACGCTCACCGAGTAGTGGTC
>Ga0181518_10004513_pt1 | contig 12379 bp, 10 predicted proteins | sample PEATcosm2014_Bin_28_FD_119751 | JGI IMG/M metagenome (GOLD analysis project Ga0181518, IMG submission 119751) | Peatland microbial communities from MTU Mesocosm Facility, Houghton, MI, USA - PEATcosm2014_Bin01_60_metaG | ecosystem: Environmental > Terrestrial > Soil > Wetlands > Peat | place... | reverse complement strand
CGCGGTCAAGCTGCGCCTTGATCACGTCCACCATGCTGTTGCCGGCCTGGTTCCTGGCGTTATCGGTGATGATGCCGTCCAAGGTGACCACGGCTATTTTGCTGCGCGCATCGTTATCTTTGAGCAGACATTCCTCGAGTCGCGGGCCGACTTCGCGCGCCATGCTGGTGCGAAAGCTGCCCCGGCTGAATCCGGAGCCAAACGCGTGTGAGATAAATTGCGTGAAATTCCCGAACAGGCTGATGAACAGCAGCACGAGCAGAATGATCGCAAAAATCATCCAGCCCCGGCTCTTGCGCGGTTTGGCCGGCGGTGGCGGCGTGATGATCGGCGGCGGCGTCAGCGGTGGCGGCACGCCCGGCGAAGAAAAGGACGAATTTTCCATAACGCCCGCAAACTAGCGCAAAACGGGCAGGGGAGCAAGGCGGATTGACTTCAATTCTCAATCGTCCTCGTCGTCGTCCTCGTTCTCGTAATCGGGAACAAAAGCCGGGAACGAGGACGAGTTGTAGTGTCGGCGCTGTGCGCCGATTAAATCGAGCCGCAGGCTCGACGCTACACCTTCACCAATACTGATGCACCAATGGCTTGATCTGCGCGTCGTAAAGGGCGCGGATTTTTTTCATCGCGTCGGCGGACAACGACGGCAAGTCCGACGCCGCGATGTTCTCCGCCACTTGTGCCGGACGTTTGGCGCCGGGGATCGCGCACGTCACCGCCGGAAATTCCAGAATCCAGCGCAAGGCCAGTTGCGCCGGGGTTGCGCCTTGGGGCACGAGCGGACGCAATTGCTCCACCGCGCGCAGGCCGGTTTCGAAATCCACGCCGGAGAACGTTTCGCCACGGTCGAACGCCTCGCCGTGACGGTTGAAATTCCGATGGTCGTCCTTCGCGAATTTGCTCTCGCGCGTGATTTTGCCGGACAACATTCCCGAGGCCAGCGGCACGCGCGCGAGGATGCCCACGCGCCGGCGCTGCGCCTCCGGGAAAAACAATTCCGCCGGGCGTTGCCGAAAAATGTTGAAAATGAGTTGAATCGTCTGCACGCCGGGGAACTCGATGGCCTTGAGCGCCTCCTCGACCTTTTCCACGCTCACGCCGTAATAACGCAGCTTGCCGGCCTTCACCATGTCGTCGAGAACGCCAAACACTTCCGGCCTGTACAAAACTTCCATGGGCGGACAATGCAGTTGCAGCAGGTCAATCGTGTCGGTCTCCAGGTTCTTAAGGCTGCGTTCGACAAACGCCGTGAGATTCTGACGATTGTAACCGTCGGCGGTGTGCGGATCGAGCCGGCGACCGGCCTTGGTGGCGATGTAAAACTTTTCCTTTCGCTCCTTTTTCAACTTGGCCAGCAGCCGTTCGCTGTGGCCGTCGCCATAAACATCGGCCGTGTCAAAAAAGTTCACGCCGCCGTCGAGTGCGGCGTGCAGGGCGGCGAGTGATTCCTTGTCATCCACCTTGCCCCAGGCGCTGCCGATGGCCCACGCGCCAAAGCTGATTTCTGAAACCTTCCAGCCCGTCCGGCCCAGTTCACGATATTTCATGCGGGCAAGCTAAACGAAACTTTCTTTTATGCAAAGCCGCAAAGTCGCGGAGGGTTTTTTTAACCCGCCCTCATCCTGACCTTCTCCCCCGGGGAGAAGGAACAGCATTGGCATGTTTCAGGAAGTTTCTGAAGTTGCGGTGGTTTCTCCGTCACGCGTGATCGTTCTAAAGCAACGTTGTTGTGTTGACCGACAGTCGACGATTCTCCCTCTCCTCGGGGGAGAGGGCCGGGGTGAGGGCGAGCGTTTAACCAATTTCTCTTTTGCCGTTAGTCGCTTGACGTTGGTAAGAAGAGATTTATTAAGTAGGTCATGCAACCGGAGAAATTGACCCTCAAATCGCAGGAGGCGCTGGCGGAGGCGCAACGCCTCGCCCGCGATTCGTCACACCAGGAAATGGACGGCGAACATCTGCTGCTGGCCCTGCTCGGCCAGTCGGAAAGCCTCGTGCCCGAACTGCTCCAGAAAATCGGCCTGCAGCCCGCGAAATTGCAGTCCGAACTGGAGCGCGATTTGTCCCGCCGCCACAAGGTTGAAGGCGGCGCGGAGGTTTATGCCAGCCCGACCCTGCGCAAGGCGCTCGACGCCGCACAGTCCGAGGCCAACAAACTCAAGGACGATTACGTCAGCACCGAACATCTGCTGCTCGGCCTGCTGGCTGATGGCGGCCCGGCGCTGAAGAAAATTTTTCAAGCGAACGGTCTCAAGCGCGACACGGTTTTGAAGGCGCTCGCCGATTTGCGCGGCAACCAGCGCGTGACGGACGAAAATCCCGAAGCCAAATTCCAGGCGCTCGACAAATATGGGCGCGACCTCACCGCGCTGGCGCGGCAGGGGAAGATTGACCCGGTCATCGGGCGCGACGAGGAAATCCGCCGCGTCATGCAGGTGCTCACGCGCCGCACCAAAAACAATCCGGTGCTCATCGGCGAACCCGGCGTGGGCAAGACGGCGATTGCCGAAGGCCTGGCCCGGCGCATCGTGAGCGGCGACGTCCCTGAATCGCTCAAGAACAAGCGGCTGGTGGCGATGGATTTGAGCGCGATGATTGCCGGCGCGAAATATCGCGGCGAATTCGAGGATAGGTTGAAGGCGTTCCTCAAGGAAATCGCCGCCAGTGAAGGGCGAATCATTTTGTTCATTGACGAATTGCACACGCTGGTCGGCGCGGGTGCGGCGGAAGGCGCGACGGACGCGGCGAACATCATGAAGCCGCAACTCGCGCGCGGCGAACTCCGCTGTGTCGGCGCGACCACACTCGACGAATACCGCAAGCACATCGAAAAAGACCCGGCGCTGGAACGCCGTTTCCAGCCGGTGCAGGTCGCCGAGCCGACGGTGGAGGCGACCATCGCCATTTTGCGTGGACTCAAGGAGCGCTACGAAGTCCATCACGGCGTGCGCATCCAGGATTCCGCGCTCGTGGCGGCGGCGACGCTATCGCAGCGCTACATCACCGACCGGTTTCTGCCGGACAAGGCGATTGACCTGGTGGACGAGGCGGCGTCGCGCATCAAAATGGAACTGGATTCCAAGCCGACGGAACTGGACCAGCTCGACCGGCAGATTTTGCAGCTTCAAATCGAGCGCACATCGCTGGCCAAGGAAAAAGACGCCGCGAGCAAGGAGCGGCTCAAGCTGATTGACAAGGAGATTGCCAACCTGAAAGACAAATCCAAGGCACTCACCGCCCAGTGGCAGAATGAAAAGGCCGCTGTCAACGCCGTCAGCGTGGTGCAATCCCAGCTCGAGCAGGCAAAGCTGGAACTGGAACAAGTCCAGCGGCGCGGTGATTTGACAAAGTCCGCCGAAATCCAATACGGAAAAATCCCCGATTTGGAAAAGAAACTGGCTGCAATGGAACGTAGCGCAGGCGTCTCGCCTGCCAGCCGGGACGGCCGGGCTACGTTGTTACGCCAGGAAGTCACGGACGAAGACATCGCGCAGGTTGTGGCGGCGTGGACGCACATTCCGGTGAGCCGGATGCTCGAAGGTGAACGGCAGAAGCTGGTGAAGATGGAGGAACGCCTGGCGCAACGCGTGGTCGGGCAGAAAGAGGCCATCAAGGCCGTGTCCGACGCCGTGCGCCGCGCCCGCAGCGGACTGCAGGACCCCAATCGTCCGATTGGTTCATTCATTTTTCTCGGCCCGACTGGTGTTGGCAAGACCGAGACCGCCCGGGCGCTGGCGGAATTTTTGTTCGACGATGAGAACGCCATGATCCGCATTGACATGAGCGAATACATGGAGAAACACACCGTGGCGCGGCTCATCGGCGCGCCGCCGGGCTACGTCGGTTACGAGGAAGGCGGGCAGTTGAGCGAGGCGGTGCGGCGCCGGCCGTATTCGGTGGTGCTGTTCGACGAAATCGAAAAGGCGCATCACGACGTATTCAACGTGCTGTTGCAGGTGCTCGACGATGGGCGGCTCACGGACGGGCAGGGGAGGACGGTGGATTTCAAGAACACCATCGTCATCATGACCAGCAACCTCGGCTCGCATATTATCCAAGAGTATTTTGAAAAGGTAGGGTCGGACCGCCGGGCCGACCGGACGGCGCAGCGCGCCGTCCCTACCAAAGAAATGGAACAGGCGGTCATGGCCGAATTGAAACGTCATTTCCGCCCTGAATTCCTGAACCGCGTGGACGACGTGATTATTTTCCAGAGCCTCGACGAAAGCGAACTGGCGCGCATCGTGGACATCCAACTGGAAAAATTGCAGAAGCGGCTCGCGCAACAGCAACTCACACTGGACGTGGACAATGCGGCGAAGAAACTGCTGGCCAAGGAAGGTTACGACCCGCAATTCGGCGCGCGCCCGCTCAAACGCGCCATTCAGGAACAAGTGCTCAATCCGCTTTCGATGCGCCTGCTCGAGGGGGATTTTAAACCTGGAGACAAAATCAAAGTTACCGCCGATGATGGAGAACTCGCGTTCGCAAAGAAATAAGTGGGGGCGACTTGAGCCGTTTGGGAAACGGCAAAAGGAATTTGTCCCGCTTTGCGGGACGAAGGCCCGCGAGGGCCGAGCGAGCGGGCGCGAGCGAGTCAATTCAAGCCGGGTGATAAAATAAAAGTCACGGCCAAAGGTGATGAATTGGTTTTTGAGAAGAAAAAGTGACGCCGTGAATTGAATCAAAATTTGTTGGCATTTTTTGCGTGACCAGTTCGGCCTCGAACTCGGACCGGGCCGCGAGCCAGTCGAAATGCTCATCATCGAAAAGAGAAATAGTTTGTCCAGTTTCGCGGTTCGTGGACATCTTATCGGCAGATGACCGAACTGGGTGACCATGAATTGCTCGTACAATACGCCCGCAGCGAATCCGAGGCGGCGTTTACCGCCCTCGTCGCGCGGTATGTGAACCTTGTTTATTCCGCCGCGTTGCGCTTCACCGGCAATCCGCACCACGCCGAGGAGATCACGCAGGCCGTCTTCATCATTCTGGCGCGCAAGGCCGGCAGCCTGGGGCGCGGCACGGTGTTGTCCGGCTGGCTGTATCAAACCGCGCGGCTGACGGCGGCCAACTTTGTGAAAGGCGAAATCCGCCGCCAACGCCGCGAGCAGGAGGCTTATATGCAATCCACTTTGACCGAACCGGACACGGCGGCTTGGGAGCAGATCGCGCCGTTGCTGGATGAAGCCATGGGTTGTCTGGGCGAAACCGACCGTAACGCCGTGGTGCTGCGGTTCTTTGAAAATAAAACCGCCGAGGAGGCGGGGGCATTGTTGAAATTAAACACGGCGGCGGCGCACAAGCGCGTGAACCGCGCGCTGGAAAAGCTGCGGAAGTTTTTCATCAATCGCGGCGTGACATTGCCGGCCACGCTCATCGCCGGAGCGGTGGCAGCGAACTCGGTGCAGGCCGCGCCGGCGGGTTTGGTGGTGACGGTCACAGCGGCAGCGGCGAAAGGAGCTTTGATTTCGGCAACAATAACAACCCTGGTGAAAGGAACTATGAAAACGATGGCTTGGTTACAACTCAAATTCGCGGCGGGCGTGGGCGTGGCGGCATTGCTGGCCGGTGGCGCGGCAACGGTGGCTATTTCCCAAACCGGCGGCGGCGACAAACCGACGGCGCAGGAAATTGCCCAAAAATCACGCGACGCCTACACCGCACTTTCCAGTTACAGCGACAGCGGGACCGTGGTTTCGGAAATCGCAGGCCAAAACGTAACAACCACTTTCAATACCCGATTGCAACGACCGAACCTGTATCGGATTGATTGGACTCAAACGGCTGGCACCTTCACCAGCAAAGGAATCGTTTGGTCTGATGGGGGCGGAGATTATTTGCAGATCACAGCCCCCGATTTCCTGATCGCAGCCGCCGGACAGAAGAAAAACGACAAACCTCAAAAAATGCCAAACATGAAGACGGCCCTGGCTATGGCCACGCCGCTTTCAGGTTTTGCCGCATCAACGATACCCGGAACTTTCTTTAATCAAGACCTCGGTGATTTTGTTGCTCCTGCCGCATCAGGCCGCTATCCACTCAAAAAAGAGAAAGACGCGAAGGTGGGTGACATTGATTGTTATGTTGTGTCGAGCGAAATGATCGACTTGTCCAAAGTGCCTGACATCGGCAAACCGGGAACAGCATCCACGATGCTTTGGATCGGCAAAGGGGATTTTCTCATCCACCAATGCCGCATGAGGTACGTGGAAAAGACGGACTCCAGCGCGCCGACGGATCAAGCGATTGATGAAGCGATAAAAAAATCCCTGGAAATGCAGAACAAACCAGCCACGCCTGAGGCGGTTGCCGCCATGAGACCACAGATGAAAGTTATCATGAAACAGGTGCAAGCCACGCTCAAATCAGGCTTCGAATCAGGCGTTGTATTCACCCAGACACACGAGAACATTTCCGTGAATGAAAAGCTTTCGCCGTCGGATTTTGACCGGTAAAGCGAACCCATCGCGAGGCTGGTGGTCGAGAAAGTGAAGCAGGCCATTCAGCGAAGGTGCGACCCGCAATGCGGCGCGCGCCCGCTCAAACGCGCCGTGCAGGATCAATTGCTCAATCCGCTGTCGATGCGCCTGCTCGAAGGTAAGTTCAAACCCGGCGATAAAATCAAAGTCAGCGCGAAAGACGGGGAATTGGTTTTCCAGAAGAAGCAGCTCACACACCAAGGCGTGAAGCCCAAAGCCAAAATCATCGCAGACTTTCTTGCTGCCATCCGCGAACGGCGGGCGTAAACTCTGGCCATGCGCATCTACATCGAAAGCACCATTCCGAGCTACGTTGTCGCGCGCCCGGCCCGCGACCTCTTGCAGGCCGCCCGCCAGCAACTCGCCAAAGATTGGTGGGATTTGAAGCGCGCCAAGCACGAGCTTTTCACGTCGCAGGTCGTTCTCGACGAAATCACCAGCGGCGAGGCGGCGATGGCGCAGCAGCGACTGGATGTGATGGCTCAAATCAAACTGCTGGACCTGACGGACGAGGCAAATGCGCTCACGAAGGACATCCTCGCTTCGGGTCTGCTGCCCGCCGACGCCGACCGCGACGCCGCCCACATCGCGCTCGCCACGGTTCACGAAATGGATATACTCTTAAGTTGGAATTGCCGCCATATTGCCAACGCAGCGATTCAAGCGCGCTTGCGGCGTTTGGTGGAGAGATCGGGTTTTGCACTTCCCGTGCTTTGCACGCCGGACGAACTGACTGGAGAACTATATGAGTAATGCGACAAAAGAACTGAAGCCGAGCCAGAGCACCGACTTGGTGCTCCAGGAAATCTGGCGCATCAAAGACACGCTCTCGGCCGCCTACGGACACGATGTGGATCGTCTTTTCGCCGACGCCCGCAAACGGCAAAAACTTTCCGGCCATCCGGTCGTGAACCTTCAAACCAAGCGCTGCAAGGTGTGAGCAAGGCAGCGCGGGCGTACGACCCGCAATTCGGCGCGCGCCCGCTCAAACGCGCCATTCAGGAACAAGCGCTCAATCCGCTTTCGATGCGCTTGCTCGAGGGGGATTTTAAACCTGGAGACAAAATTAAAGCCACGGCCAACGGGGATGAACTGGTGTTTGAGAAGAAATAAAAAAGGTAGGGACGCCGCGCTGCGGCGTCCGGTCATCGCAGCGCGATGACCCTACCTTTGTGAGGACAGCTCAGCGCTCCGCCCCTGCCATCAGACATTCCTGCAAAGGCACCGCGTCAATACCATAGGCACAGACCGGCGCGAAAGGCGTGACTGGTCTGGTCGTATTGACGCAAGGTCTGGCCGTAGCCGGTGAAGTATTGCAATTGAATGGCCGGGTTGAAATGGGAAAGATGCGGCAGATTGAATCTCAAATCGAACAGCAGGCCGGCATGGCTGCCTTCGTCGCCAATGCGAAGTCGGGTGGCGAATTGAATTTTTTCTACACCCTGGGGATTGGTCCAGGCCAGGGCGCTGAGCAGATCGGCGTAACCGCGGTAGTCAGGCAGGTCCGGGTTGTTGCTGCCCAGGGTGAGGTAGTACCAGGCGCGTGTTTGGAAGGTAAGCTGCAAATGGGCTGGCAGGTCAAACCGGGCTGTTGGTTGCAGGTAAACCGTGTTTAAACTGCGTTCCATGGACCCGCCCCGGCCATTGGATTCATGCTCGTAACCGCCTTGCAGATCGAGTCGGAAGTTGTTCTTCTGAAAAATGTTGGGATAAAAAAGGAACGCCGACGGTTTGTAGCTGGTATCGTAGAACGACGGGTCCTGGGAAAACAGGTCCCAGAACGACGTCTGCGTGTAGGCAAAATACGAATGCGCCAGGGGATTCCAATCGCCCGCGAGATCAAACAGTTTGTATTTCAGGCTGAACTGAAATTCGGCGCCGGGGTACTGGCCCAGGAGGAAATAAATCGGCTCGTAACCGAAAATATGCTTGCCGAGAAATTCCATGAGCAGAAGAGAGGGTGCTGCGTTGGTTGCCGGCAACGTTGATGATGTCTGCAGGGTCGCGGGGGTCCCGGCAGGATTGTTATTCACCAGGAAGACCACCGGATTGTAATTGCTTGCGTCCAATGTCACCTGGCCGCCGAGGGTTGGAGGAACGTCGAACAGATATTCCTGTTTCACGAAGCTGCCGGGGGCAATCGTTGCCTCAATCCCGCTGCGGTTGGTCAGCATCAGAACGGTTTTGAACGAGTTGGAGCCCGAGGTGAGCGTGCCATTGAGACCCGGCTCGAAGGTCTGGCGAACCTCGTTGGACGAGTTGTTCAGGCAGTAAAGCCAGACACCGCCCCGGGTGCCGGCGGTCAGCGGTTGGGAGGGTGAAACCAGAACGCAAGAGACCTCTTGCGCCAGAGCGGATGCTGGATTGGTCAGGACCAGGACGGACAAAAGCAACCCGGATCTGGTGCCCCGCCCAACGAATGATTTCGCCAGTCTTGAAAGACATTTCACGGCAGGACGATTCAACAATTGAAGAGAAATCTTGTCAAGTTGGTAATCCGCTTTCCCTGCGCTTGCTCGAAGGCGGCTTGAGCGGTTTGGGATTTTAGCCATTTGGGAAATGACGAAAAGGATTTGTCCCGCGCTGCGGGACAAAGGCCGTCAGGCCGAGCGAGCGGGCGCGAGCGAGTCCATTCAACTTCAAAGAATCAAGGTCACGGCCAACGGAGACAGTCTGGTTTTCAAGATGAAGTGATCTTCAAATGACAAACGGCACCAGCGCCTTCACTTGTTTTTGATAAACAGGATATTCAACGGGGAAATGCCGTAACATGAGCGATTCCTCCTGTTTGAGCTTGATCCAAAAGCCAAGGCCAACCATCACCAGGCTCAGGAAGCAATGAAGCCTGCCGATTTCGATGGCCGAGCCGAGACACATCACCAGAAGACCCGTGTAGATGGGATGCCGCACAAAGCGATAAGGTCCCGCCTTCACCAGCTCGTGCCCCTGCTTGAATGTGACATTACTGCTCCAGTTCCCGGCGAGCGTCCGGCGCGCCCAGATCGTCACGTACAACCCCAACACGCAGACCACGGCACCGATAACCCGCACCCAATCCGTGCGCGGTATCAACACCAGATTCATGGGCGGCGGCAGTCCCTGATACGCCAGCAGAAACCAGCCCAATCCCACGGGAATCCGATGTGCTGCGGCGGACCACCCGCTTTGTCGTTCCGCCGGCGTCTTCACCCTCAGCGCGCTGACCAGCCACCAGGCAGCAAAAATTATCCAGCAACCGAGGATGATTGAATCTAAAATCGTTGACATAATGAATTTGCATCAGGCATACCGCATTCCACCTGGAATTCAAGCCCGGCTTGTCGCGCCGGCTTGTCTCGTCATCCGCCCTCGCCCCGGCCCCGTAAAGGGGCGTGGCCCCCACGGGGCTTTACGCCCTCTCCCCCAGGAGAGGGAGAATCGTTCGCCGCGCCTTTGAAAAGTTTTACGACTGGATTGGCCGGACGCTCATCCACAAAACCAGAAACAAGCAAAAGCCATTTCCTCTCCTGGGGGAGAGGATAAAAGGTGAGGGCGGGTGTAAACACTCATTCCACTGAAAACGTCGAGGAAGCACAATTTTTCGCTCCTTCAGTTCATCCAGTCTGGAAATGCAAGGTTTGAAGCGGCGTTGTAGTTTTGGTGCCACGGCAAACTCCACGAATCCTTCGCCCGCACATTGTTCACGGAGCCGTCGAAGTAAACGATGTTCACACCTTTGCCGTGCCGCGCGATGGCAAAGAAATCCATCTCGACCCATTGCCATTGTCCGTTGAAAGCTGGTGGCGGGTCTGTGGCATACGGGCCACCGCCGCGCCACATGGAGTCCAGAAACAGAGGAGTGATTGAGGGTTGGGTCACGGCACCATATTTCCTCCAATGCAAACTGGCGTCACGCCCCTGAATGTTGTTGGTGTCGGGATTGTAAACCCAGCAATTGAGACCGTAACTGGCAATCAATGGCAGCGCGGGATCAGCCGGGTCGGGAATGGGAAAATCATACGCGGTCGTGGGACCGCCATAATCCAACGCGTTGGGGTTGTCGGGTGTGGTGTGAACTTCCTGGTCGCCTGGCCCGCGCCGGTCGGTCGCCTTGGGACAAAGCAGCGGGGGTTTTTGCGCGTAACCGTTGGTGAATGGGAGCACCCAGACGCCCCGGGCCCAATTGGCGGCGGTGCCGGACATGAACGTGTCATTATTTTCGTCCGCATAAAGCCGCCAGGTGACGCCCCACTGCTTGAGATTGGAGATGCAAGTGGCATTGCGCGCCCGGTCCTTGGCGCGGCTCAACGCCGGCAGCAACAATCCCGACAGAATCGCAATGATGGCGATGACCACAAGCAACTCAATCAAGGTGAAGGCACTCGACCCGGGTTGCTGGGCATCCGGTTCCGTGCGTCCTGGCATTTGCACATTCATTTGGACAACGGACATGCCCAATGCTCACGCAGCCCGCCGCGTGGCGAAGCTTTACGCGGATGTTCGCCCCGGGAATGACCGGTCGGTTCTACCGGACGCGGCAACGGTGAATGTGGCTCGTAAAGGCTGAAACAAAGAAGTCCGCTTTTCCTGCGCCTGTTCGAAGGTGGCTTGTGCGGCTTGGGATTTTAGCCGTTTGGTAAATGCCGAAAAGGATTTGCCAGCGGCAAAGGCCGCCAGGCCGGGCGAGCGGGCGCGAGCGAGTCAATTCAAACCCGGCTTGTTGCGCCGAAGCCCGCGAAGGCGGAGCGATAAAATCAAGGTCATGGCCAAAGGCGATGGACTGGTATTGGAGAAGAAATATAACGCAGCAGCCGGAGTGTTTATCCGTGGTTAAAATGGAGTTCAACCGGCAAAATCCAAAACTTGTTCCCGCCAGATTCTCTGTTATCGTTCACGACCTTTGTGAACATTTCGGAAGAAATCCAGAAGCGGCGCACGTTCGCCATCATCTCGCATCCGGACGCGGGCAAGACCACGCTCACGGAAAAGCTGCTGCTGTACGGCGGCGCCGTGCAGCTCGCCGGCTCCGTCACCGCGCGCAGGAACCAGGCGGCCACCACGTCCGACTGGATGGAACTGGAAAAGAAGCGCGGCATCTCAATCAGTTCCACCGTGTTGCAGTTCGATTACAACGGCTACCGCCTCAACCTGCTCGACACTCCGGGGCACAAGGATTTTTCCGAGGACACCTACCGCGTGCTCACGGCCGTGGATTCGGTGGTGATGGTGATTGATTCGGCCAAGGGCATCGAGCCGCAGACGCGCAAACTGTTCGAGGTCTGCCGCCAGCGCGGCGTGCCCATCTTCACGTTCATGAACAAATGCGACCGGCCCATGAAAGATCCGCTCGCCCTGCTCGATGAACTGGAGCGCGTGCTCGGCATCGGCGCGTTCCCGGTGAACTGGCCCATCGGCAACGGCTTCGAGTTCCAGGGCGTCTATGACCGGCAGACGAAACTGATGCATCTGTTCGAGCGCACCGTCGGCGGCCAATATCGCGCGCCGGTGCAGGTCGGTGGACTGGACGATCCCGCCGTTCGCGGCCAGCTTGACGACGAAACCTTTCGCCGGACGATCGAGGAACTCGAAATGCTCGAACACGCCGGGCATGAGTGGGATGACGCCGCCGTGCTTGCGGAAAAAACCACACCCGTCTTCTTCGGCAGCGCCCTCAACAATTTCGGCGTCCAGCTTTTGCTCGATGGATTTCTCAAACACGCCCCCGGACCGAAAGGACGGCATTCAGCTTCACCCGTAGGACAGGCGTCGCGCCTGTCTCTAACTAAAGAAAAAATTAATACAGAAAATGGAGACAGGCGCGACGCCTGTCCTACGTTCATCACGCCCGAACATCCCGAGTTCTCTGGTTTTATTTTCAAGATTCAGGCCAACATGGACCCGAAACATCGCGACCGCAT
>Ga0181518_10004511_pt1 | contig 12380 bp, 10 predicted proteins | sample PEATcosm2014_Bin_28_FD_119751 | JGI IMG/M metagenome (GOLD analysis project Ga0181518, IMG submission 119751) | Peatland microbial communities from MTU Mesocosm Facility, Houghton, MI, USA - PEATcosm2014_Bin01_60_metaG | ecosystem: Environmental > Terrestrial > Soil > Wetlands > Peat | place... | reverse complement strand
GCGCACCCTGGAAATCAAAGCGCCCGGTCTGCCCAAAAAACTCGGGCCCTACGGCAAGCCGGAGGCCGAGACGGCCGGCGGCGCTGACGGCAATCAGTTGGCGCGGCATTTCATAAAATTTTCCGCGCAAGCCACCGGCCAAGTGGTGCCGGGACGCGGCTATCGCATTCTCGACATGAAGCCCGGCACGTTCGAGTGACCGGCGCCTGATAATTCGCGCCGCGCCTTGCCGCGACGGCCGGCCGCGGCGGCCGGAACATTTGGCTTGATCTCGCCTTATATGTCAGGCGTATTACACTTTCGTGAGCGTTCGGTTACGCTCGCGGAGGCAGTCCGATGAGCGTCGCGTGGCTCGACTGGTCGAATCCAGTCGCGATCTGGTGGGGCTTTTTGCTGATCGTCAGCGCCGTCAACGTCGCGGCGCTGCTGCGGCTGCGCGGGCGCTTTCGCGGTAGCCGCAGCGCTGTGCAGGCCGCCTCGTGGATCGAACCGCTGTTCCTGCTGTGCGCCGTCTATGTGCTCGGCTGCGCCTTCCGCTCCGTCCTGCCGCGCGCCGACGTGCAGCGCATCTGCCTGTTCGACACCTGGCTCTCCAGCGTCATGGTCGGCCGTTCCGTCGCCACCGTCGCCGAGCTTTGCTTCGCCGCGCAGTGGGCCATCGTGCTCTACGCGCTGGGCAGGGTCGCCAACTCCGACACCGCGAAAAACATCGCCAAGGCCATCGTGCCCACGATCGTGCTCGCGGAAATCTGCTCCTGGTACGCGGTGATCACCACGAATTTCCTCGGCAATGTTTTGGAAAATTCGTTGTGGACCGTCACCTTCCTGCTCATCGGCGTCGCGCTATCGCGCATCGTGCCACGCTTCCGCGGTCCGGCCCAATTCGCCATCGCCGCCGCAGCCGCCGGCATCGCCGCCTATGTGGTGTTCATGGCCACCGTCGACGTGCCGATGTATTTCGGCCGCTGGCAGGCGGACCTCGCAAGCGGCAAGGACTATCTCGGCCTCTTCGCCGGCCTGCACGACGTCGCGACCCGCTGGATCGTCACCCACGACATCGCACCATGGCGCGACGAGATCGCCTGGATGTCGCTTTATTTCAGCACGGCGGTGTGGGGGAGCCTCGCGCTGGCAGGCTTCGGGCTGGTGAAGCATATGTTGCCGCGATATCGCGTGCGCGTGCCGCTTGCGCGAGCGACGCGGCGACCAGTTACGGTGAGGGTGCGGTCTTCCTAAGGAAGCCCAAGGCTTTGACGACCTAGTAGCCGGGCCCCCTTTCAAATTACCAAATTCAACCCTAGGCTGCCGTTCAGCGGCATGCATACAAACAGGGTGGGGCATTATGGCCAAAATTGAAGATCACAAGTACAGCATTGAGGAAGCATTTCGCGAGTGCTTCTACATAGTGCCGGATTATCAACGCGAGTATGTGTGGACCGAAAAAGAGGTCCAGCAACTACTGGACGATATCGTGAACAATTCGACACTGATGAGCGGCGGGAATATTTCGTTGGGACCATCCTTGTCTCACCGACTGCACAAAAGAGTCATTGTGAGGTGATCGACGGCCAGCAACGTCTCACGACGTTCTATCTGTTGCTATGCGCGCTGCGTCAGCGCTTCAGGGGTGAACCTCAGTACCCGTTATTCACAGGACTGCTTGCCACCAGCTACACCGATAATGGCGGCAACCTCAATACCAGCCTCAAGTTGGAGCCTCGATACGAACATGCCGGCGAACTTATGAACCGAATTGTTGCGATCGATGCCGACCCGGAAACCACACGCACTAAAATTTCCGCCTCGGGAATTCCGCAGTTTGGTTCACTGGAAAGTCTGCTCAACGCCTACGGCACTATCCACGCTTATCTAGACAGTAACTACAAGACCGCCACCGACCTGCGCCAATACTGGGGGTACTTGGCCAATAGCGTGGTATTCATTCAAATATCAACGGATGTAAGCAGCGCGCTCAAAATTTTCGAGACTATCAACGAGCGTGGTATCGGCCTGAACTCGATGGACCTTCTTAAGAACTTGCTGTTCACGCAGGTCAAGTCTGAAGAATTCACACGACTCAAGGACGAGTGGAAAAAGGTCACCGCCCCGCTCGAGAAGGCGAAGGAGAAACCGCTACGCTTCCTACGCTATTTCATCATGGCCAACTACAAGGTCAAGAATGATCGCCGCGATGCGGTAGTGCGTGAGGACGAAATTTACGACTGGCTAATCGACAAGGACAACGCTGAGCTATGCGGCTACAAGAGTGATCCGTTCGGCTTTGTGCGCAAGATCATCCGCAATGTAGAACAATTTATCGGCTTCACTCAGGGACGGGCAAATGATGCCGCGGCTAGCACTGCAATGGACAGTATGCAGCAGCTCTGCGGCGCAGCATTCAGTCTGCATTATGTGTTGCTCCTGGCGGCCGCCAACTTTCCGAAACAGCTATTCGAACACTTCGTCGAGCAACTTGAAAGTTTCCTGTTCTATTACATCTTCACAAAGACGCCCACAAAGGACCTGGAGCGAAACTTTTCCTTGTGGGCGGATGATTTACGCGAAATTGGTGAAATTACCAATGCATCTGACCAAAAAATACGACTTAACGCATTCATCGCGGAGAAATTTCAAAAGAATATGGCGTCTAAAGACGCCGAGCTGACGGATGCGCTGAGACGATTTGCGCTAGGTTCGATGCAGCAGTATCGAACACGATATCTGCTTGCCAAGCTGACACAGTACGTCGATATGGCATTCAAGGGCTTGAGCATTGCGGGTGCGCTCGGCGAATATACGGTTCTCCAAATCGAATACATTCTTCCCAACAAGCCCGAGGACGTCCTTCGCCAGTCGTTCACCGCTGCGAATCCGGGCAAAAGCTACGACGAATACAAGTCGCGCCTCGGAAATCTCACGCTGTTGGAAAAACCGATCAATATCGTGGCCGGAAACGATTTTTTTGAAAAAAAGAAACTAGAATACGTTAAGGCCGGCAACTACTTAACTCGAAGCATCGCGGGATTGAGCACAGCCGGCAAAAATTCTTCCATCACGCGTATCAATGCGAAGCTGCGCGCGTTCGAGAGATGGTCCGCTGTCGAAATCGAAAGCCGGCAGGAGATGCTCATCGGGTTAGCCAAGGATGTATGGCAAACCGCTCCGCTCGATTCAAATTAAGACCTACTTGCCTACCGACGCCCCCGCACAGATCACCACGTTCGGCGTGGCGCACAATTCGCTTGGAACGCTGAAGACGAAACGGTTGTTCGATGTGGGTTCTAACAGGCCTAGCGGGAAATCTTGGTGCGGACGGCCGGACTTGAACCGGCACGGGAAGTTACTCCCGAGGGATTTTAAGTCCCTTGCGTCTACCATTTCGCCACGTCCGCGGGAGCGGGCAGGTATAGCACATCCGCAGCGGCGGGCAGCTATAACGCGTCCGCGAAACAGACTTACAGGTCCGCGTGATGGCCGCTTGGCAGCCACCGCCGGCGTGAACGGGGCGACGGCGCCCTCGCGCTACTGCTTATTCTTCGCCGTCGCTTGCGGCGCCGGGCGGACGTCGCCCCAGGGATCGTTGGCGGTCTTTTTATCCGGGATCTTGTCCATCGCCGCCTTGTAGTCCTTCTCGCGCTGCTGTTGCGCCTTGAGCTCGTCCGGGGTCAGTTTCTTTTCGTCTTTCTTGAACGGCGACAGCGCCACGCCCTGAGCGGCGGCCGGCCCCGTCACCAAGGCTAAGATCGCGGCGGCTGGGATGAGTTTTCGCAGCATGGTCGGGCTCCCTTTGCACTCCTTCTGACGCCGCAGTTCGGCACAATCAGGGCAGCGCAGGTTTGGGTCCTTGGACGTCTTGTCCCTAAAGACCCGGTCCTTGAAGACCTAGTCCTTGAAGACCTAGTCCTTGAAGATATGCGCCCACAGGCTGTCCCAGTCGGCGCCGGAAATGTCGGTGATCCTGCCGTCGCGCTCGTAGAATTTGTTCGGCACCTGGAACATGGCGAGCATCAGCCCGCCTTCGGGCGTGCAGGCGACATGGCGGCTGCCAGCCTCGCGCCAGACGAACTCGCCGGGGCCGACGGTCAAATCCTTCGCCGGGCCTTCCTTGTCGACCAGCTTGCCTTCGAGCACATAGGTCTGCTCGATCTTGACGTGCTCGTGATCGGGCAGGATTGCGCCGGGCGCGAATTTCATCAGCGCGGTGACGACGCCCGACTCCTTGTCGAACAACAGGCCCTTCACCTCGCAGCCGGGAAAGCGCGTCTTCTTCCACTCCATCTGCGCGGGCCGCACCACGTGGGAATGGGTATCCAGCGTGTCGTGCTTGGCTTTCGGCGTGATCGCATCCATGGGCGTTCTCCTTCGGTCATCCGGTCTCGGTTGGACACATCATAGCGGATTGCAAAGGCCTTGGCTCTACAATCCGCCTTCGCGAATGGGCGGCTGGAAGGCCAGCCCAGTGTCCCAGGGAAAGTAGATCCAAGTGTCCTGGGACACTTCGGTAATGAAGGTGTCGACCAGCGGCCGGCCCATGGGCTTGGCGTAGACCGTGGCGAAGTGCGCGCGCGGCATCAGCGAGCGCACAATCTTTGCGGTCTGACCGGTGTCGACCAGGTCGTCGACGATCAGCACGCCAAGGCCCTTGCCGCCGCCGAGCGCGACGATCGCCGGCGCCACGTCCTTGATCAGCTTCAATTCGCCTTGCGTGGTGTGGTCGTAGCTCGCCACGCACACCGTCTCGATCAGGCGGATGCCGAGCTCGCGCGCCACGATCGCCGCCGGCACCAGCCCGCCGCGGGTGATGCTGACGATCGCCTCGAACGGCCCGGCGCCGTTGAGCCGCCAGGCGAGCGCGCGCGAGTCGCGATGGAATTGCTCCCACGAAACGGGGAAGATTTTTTCCGGATTAAGCGGCGGCGTATTCGCTTGTGGCTCGGCCATGGGACATCAAGCCTGGCCGGCCGCCAATTCCGCCCGCACCCGCGTCAGCATCGCCTCGACCGCGCCTTTCGCGGCGGCGAGCTTGTGCGCATCGCGCGAGCGCACCACCACATTGGTATTGCCGCCGCGTTCGTCCATGAACGGATAGGAGCCGATGATCACGTCGGGATGCTTTTTGGCGATCTCGCCGAGCTCGGTGCCGATATCGCCTTCGCGGCAATCGGCGCGCACCGAGTCCGACAGCATTTTTGCGCCGGTCTTCAGCTTCGGCGCCACATCGTCCAGCATCGCCTGCATGATGTGCGGCACGCCGGCCATGACGATGACGTTGTCGAGCCAAAATCCCGGCGCCGCGGAGACCTTGTTGAGCACCAGCTCGGCGCCTTCCGGCACGCGGGTCATGCGCATGCGCGCCTCGTTCATCACGCCGCCGGTCTCGGCGACGCGCGCCTTCATCATCTCGACCGCTTGCGGGTGATAGCCGATGCCGACGCCGAACGCCTTGGCGACGCTGTCGGCGGTAATGTCGTCATGGGTCGGGCCGATGCCGCCGGTGGTGAACACGTAAACGTAGCGTGCGCGGAGCGCGTTGAGGGCGGCGACGATGTCGGCCTCCTCGTCGGCGACGACGCGGACTTCCTTGAGATCGATGCCGATATTGGTGAGGTATTCGGCGATATAGCCGATGTTCTTGTCCTTGGTCCGGCCTGACAGAATCTCGTCGCCGATGACGAGAATCGCGGCGGTGACGATGCCGGTGTGGGCCTTGTTTTCGTTTTCGGCCTTGGTTTCGGCCTTGGTTTCGGCCTTGGTTTCGGCCTTGGTTTCGGCCTTGGGGTCGGCCATTGGGATCAAAACTCCGTGCTGTAGCCTCCTCTAGCGCGGCAGCGATGGCGGCTCAAGGCTCGCCGCCGCAATGGTCACAACGCCCAATTCGTAAGCAATAATGGCCCGGCGGCGTAGCCCAGGCCGTCCGGCCGCAGGAACAATTTGGCGCGAAGATTGCTTGAATGTACCGTGGGATGGGCCAAAGGGGCTGGCTTTAACTTGGCCGGCTTAAACTTGCCTTGGGCCTATGTGCGTGAGGCTGGAGCGGGCCGGGTCATGTTCGACGAAATGCAGGACAGCGCTGGCGCGGTGCGGCCGGCCTACGCCGAGCTGAAGGACTGGCTCGGCCATATCCCGCCTGACGTGCTCGATTACCGCCGGCGCGAGGCGGAGCTGTTGTTTCGCCGCATCGGCATCACCTTTGCGGTCTATGGCGACCCCGAGGCGCAGGAGCGCCTGATCCCGTTCGACGTCATCCCGCGCATCATCGCCGCCAAGGAATGGGACATCGTGCGGCGCGGCCTCGAGCAGCGCGTCAAAGCCATCAACGCCTATATCAAGGACGTCTATAGCCGCCGCGAAATTCTCAAAGCGAAGATCGTCCCGGAAGACCTCGTCTTCCAGAATCCGGTGTTTCGCCCGGAGATGAACGGCCAGAAAGTGCCGCACGACCTCTATGTCCATGTCGCCGGCATCGACATCGTGCGGGTCGATGCCGAGACCTTTTACGTGCTGGAAGACAATGCGCGCACGCCGTCCGGCGTCTCCTACATGCTGGAGAACCGCGAGATCATGCTGCGGCTGTTTCCGGAATTGTTCTCGCGCTACCGCATTGCGCCGGTCGAGAATTATCCCGACGAACTTTTGGCGACGTTGAAATCGATCGCGCCGACGTCGGCGCCGGGCGAGCCGACCATCGTGCTGCTGACGCCAGGCGTCCACAATTCCGCCTATTACGAGCATTCGTTCCTGGCCGACAAGCTCGGCATCGAACTGGTCGAAGGCCGCGACCTCATCACCAAATCCGACGTCGTCTATATGCGCACGACTGAAGGATTGAAGCGCGTCGACGTCATCTACCGCCGCATCGACGACGATTTCCTCGATCCGCTGGTGTTCCGCCCCGACAGCGCGCTCGGTGTGCCCGGCCTGATGTCGGCCTATCAGGCCGGCAATGTCACGCTCGCCAACGCCGTCGGCACCGGCATCGCCGACGACAAGGCGGTTTACAGCTACATGCCGGCGATCGTGAAATTCTATCTCGACGAAGAGCCTATCCTGAAAAACGTGCCGACCTGGCGCTGCCGCGAAGCCGAACACCTCGCCTATGTGCTCGACCACATCGAGGAGCTGGTGGTGAAAGAAGTGCACGGCTCCGGCGGCTACGGCATGCTGATCGGGCCCAAGGAAGACAAAGCCACGATCGCGGCGTTCCGCGCCAAGCTGAAATCGGACCCGAAGAATTTCATCGCCCAGCCGACGCTGTCGCTCTCGACCTGCCCGACCTGCGTCGAGGAAGGCATCGCGCCGCGCCACGTCGACCTGCGGCCTTTCGTGCTCGCCGGCCGCGACCGCATCCGCATCGTGCCGGGCGGGCTGACGCGCGTCGCGCTCAAGAAAGGCTCGCTGGTGGTCAATTCCAGCCAAGGCGGCGGCACCAAGGACACTTGGGTACTGGACGAATAAGGGTTTGGGTGTTGGACGAATAAAAGATGCTGTCGCGCACCGCCGATAACCTTTATTGGCTCGCCCGCTATGTCGAGCGCGCGGAATATCTGGCGCGCATTCTCGACACCACGCTGCGGCTCACCGCGCTGCCGCTGGCCTATGTCGGCTCCTCCAACGAATGGGAATCCGCGGTCGCCACCGCCGGCTGCGCCAAACCTTTCTTCGCCGCCTATTCGGAGGCCAACGAGGAGACGGTGACGGAATTCCTCGCCTTCTCCACCGACAATCCGTCCTCGATCCGCAGCTGCATCGAAACCGCGCGCATCAACGCGCGCTCGGTGCGCACCGCGCTGACCATCGAGATGTGGGACTCGATCAACAGCGCCTGGCTCGAGCTGCGCAAATGGGGCAACGGGCCGCCGTCGCGCGAGGAATTCGCCCGCTTCCTGCGCTGGGTGATGGGCACGTCGCTGAGCTTCGACGGCTCGGCCTATCGCACCATGCTGCGCAACGACGCTTATTGGTTCTCGCGGCTCGGCGTCTATATCGAGCGCGCCGACAACACCGCGCGCATCCTCGACGTGAAATATCACCTGTTGCTGCCGGCCCAGGAACAGGTCGGCGGCCCGCTCGATTATTTCCAGTGGGCGTCGATCTTGCGCTCGGTTTCGGCGCTGACGTCCTATCACTGGGTCTATCGCCAGAACGTGAAACCCTGGCTGGTCGCCGACCTCCTCATGCTGCGGGACGAGATGCCGCGCTCGCTCGCCCACTGCTACGAAAACCTGGTGCAAAACCTCGATCGCATCGCCAAAGCCTATGGCCGCCAAGGACCGGCTCAGCGCCATGCCCGCACCGTCCGGGCGCGGCTGGAAAACAGCAAGATCGAGGAGATTTTCCAGACCGGGCTGCACGAATTCATCGACGACTTCGTCGAGGACAACAACCGTCTCGGCAGCGCGGTGGCGCAGCAGTATCTGCTCTAGCAGACGACGGACGGCAGTCGGCAGAGGACAGATAGGATTGCCTGGTCTATCTTTGACACAATCTGTCCTTCGTCGTCTGTCCTCTGTCGTCTGACATGCGCCTTCACGTCTCCCATAGCTCGGTCTACCGCTACGATCCGCCCGCAGCCGGCGTGATCCAGGTGCTGCGCCTGACGCCGCGCAACCACGACGGCCAATACGTCCAGCGCTGGCGCATCGATGTCGTGCCCGATGCGCGGCTGGCCGCCCACGAGGACGCCTTCGGCAATATCACCCATGTCTTCACCGCCGACGGCCCGCTCGCGGAATTGCGGGTCGAGGTCGACGGCGAAGTCGAGACCCAGAACGCCAATGGCGTGGTGCGCGGCTCCGTCGAGCGCTTTCCGCCGAGCCTGTTCTTGCGCGACACCGCGCTGACCCAAGCCGACGGCGCGATCCGCGACTTCGCGCAAAAAATTCGCGACGCGAGCGGCGGCGTGGTGCTCGCGGAACTGCACGGCCTATTGGATTGTTTGTTCGAAGATTGCGCCAGCGACGTCGCCGCCTCGCCTGCGCCAAAAAATGCCGTCGAGGCTTTTGCGCGCAAGCGTGGCGCACCAAAAGATTTGGCGCATATCTTCATCGGCGCCGCGCACACGCTCGGCATCCCGGCCCGTTATGTCCGCGGCTATTATCGCAGCGCCGACAACAGCGCCGACGCGGACATCAGCCACGCCTGGGCGGAAGCTTTTGTGCCCGATCTCGGCTGGGTCGGCTTCGATCCATCCAACGGCCGCTGCCCGACCGACGGCCATATCCGCGTCGCCATCGGGCTCGATTCGCTCGGCGCCGCGGCGGTGCGCGGCACCCGCTTGGGCGTCGGCGCCGAGACTTTGGCAGTAGCTATCAAGGTCGATCAGTGACGTCGCCCGCGACGCGGCGAAGAATGCTATAGAGAGCGAGCCTTGGGGACAGCGAATCGATGACCTATTGCTGCGGAATTCTGGTGCGCGAGGGGCTTGTGATGTTCGGCGACACGCGAACCAACGCGGGCGTCGACAACATCGCGACCTTCCGCAAGCTGCACGTTTTCCAGGACCCGAAAAAGCGCATCATGGCGATCGCCAGCGCCGGCAATCTCTCGATCACCCAGTCGGTGGTCTCTATCCTGATGGAAGGCTACGACAATCCGCAAACCGGCGAGCGCGAAACGCTGATGAACGCGCCGACCATGTTCCAGGCTGCCCAGCGGGTCGGCTATGTGGTCCGTTTGATCCACACCATGGAAGGCAAGGCGCTCGAGGCTTCCGACGTCAGTTTCGACGTATCTTTTCTGTTCGGCGGCCAGATCATGGGCGAGCGCATGCGCCTTTTCATGGTCTATTCCGCCGGCAATTTCATCGAATGCACCACCGACACGCCCTATCTGCAGATCGGCGAGCACAAATACGGTAAGCCGGTGCTCGACCGCGCCATCACCTACGAGATGGACATTTACGACGCCCTGAAGGTCGGGCTGGTCTCCATCGACTCGACCATGCGCTCGAATCTGAGCGTCGGCCTGCCGATCGATCTTCTGGTAGTGCGGCGCGACACCTGCACCGCCGAGTTGATCTATCGCATCGAGCCCGGCGAGCCCTATTTCTCCGACCTGCGCGAGCGCTGGTCGGCGGCGTTGCGCGCCGCCCATATCGGCATCCCGCGCCCGCCCTACAGCAACCGGGCGTAAAACGCTGAAAACCCAGCACTTACGCCACGCCCGCGCGCGTTGACACACTATTAACGCAGCCCTTGGATTTACGCCGGCTTACCGCGACCAGGGCTCCATCGCTTTGAACTGCAAGCGTTTTTCAATCTTTACTGCCTAGGGTCCAAACGCCGTTTTTATAAACTCAAGGGTGGAAGCGTGTTGCCTTCGGCGCAATCGCATATCGCCGGGGAACGCAAGCGGTCGCGCTGGAACAAGACGCGGCTCAGTCTTGTCTTGCCGATCGGCGCTATCGTCGCCGTCGCCATCGTCTGCGTCGTCATCGCCGTGCTGACCTCGGCAAGACGCGCCGACGAAGTCTCGCTCAACCACGAACAGCAGCTGCTGCAGGAAGCCGTCGTCGGCAAGGGCACGCACCTGCTCCGCATCCTCGAAAGCGCCGCGGCAACACCGCAAGCGACGGCCAAGCTTCGTATCGCCTTCGATGCGCAATGGGCGGACCGCCGCATCGGCAAATGGCTGCAATCCTTCTATAGCCAAGACATCGTGGTGATCGTTGACGGCAACGATCGGATCAAATACTCGCTGTTCCGCTCGCCCGGCGACGCCGTCGCCGGCGACCTTGGCGAGCAAATCAAATCGAGCCTCGATCTGTTGCGTGGCCGCCTCATTGCCGTGCCGGAACACGCCGTCGCGGTCAACGCCCGGCAGGATCCCACAAAGCCCGGCCGCAGCGCGGCGCTGATCCAACGCTTCCTCGACCGACCCGCTCTCGTCGGCGCGGTCGCCGTCGGCTCCGAGGCCGATCTTGCCGCCGGCAATGCGCAGGCGCCGATCGTATTCTCCGTCCGCTTTATCGACGGCGCACTGCTTAAGGAAATCGGCAATCGCCTGCAATTGACCGGCCTGCGCAAAATCGACGATCCGGCGACGCCGGCCGGCGAGCACGCCATCGAATTTGCCGATGCGCAAGGCGGCGCCATCGCCCGCTTTGCCTGGCAACCGACGCGGCCGGGCGGCACCATCGTCGGCAGCGTGTTGCCGTTCATCGCGGTGGCGCTCGGCGGCTTCGCCCTCCTGGTCGGTCTGGTGCTGCGCTACATGCGGCGCACCACCGAGGAGATCAGGGCCGGCGAATCGCAATTGCGCCATCTCGCTTTGCACGATCCGGTCTGCGGCCTGCCCAACCGCATCTATTTCGGCGAGCGGCTCGAAACCGTGATCAATGACGTGCGCGCCGGCGGCCCGACCGCGGCCGTGTTCTACATCGATCTCGATCACTTCAAGGACGTCAACGACACGCTCGGCCATCACATCGGCGACGAGCTCATCCTCAATGTCACCCAGCGGCTGAGCCGCGTCATGCGCGAGGAGGATCTGGTGGCCCGCCTCGGCGGCGATGAATTCGCCATCATCACCCATTGCGAGTCGGATTCCTATTCGCTGCAGGCGATCGGCGGCCGCATCATCTCGGCCGTCTGCGCGCCCTACATGATCAGCGGCCACAACATCATCATTGGCGCCTCGATCGGTATTGCGGTGATCGACCGCCGCGCCCGCGACGCCACCGACATTCTGCGCTACGCCGACATGGCGCTCTATCGCGCCAAGAACGAGGGCCGCAACCGTGCCTGCATCTACGACGCCGCGATGGACGCCGATCTCTCCAACCGCAAGCTTCTCGAAGGCGACCTGCTCTACGCCATCAGGAACGACGGGCTCAAGGCTGCCTACCAGCCGATCATGAATTCGAGCGGCGAAAAGGTCATTGGCGTCGAGGCGCTGGCGCGCTGGAACCATCCGACCATCGGCGAAATTCCGCCGTCGCAATTCATTCCGATCGCCGAGCATTCCGGCCTGATCATCGATCTCGGCGAATGGATGCTGCGCCGCGCCTGCCTCGACGGCCGCGCCTGGCCGAACCTGACCATGGCGGTGAACGTCTCGCCGCTGCAATTCCGCCGCTCCGACTTCGTCGAGGTGGTCGAGCGCATCCTGGCCGAGACCGATTTCGACGCCAACCGGCTCGAGCTCGAGCTCACCGAGAGCACGCTCCTTGGCAATCTCGACACCGCGGAGCTGTCGATGCTTCGCCTCAAGGCCATCGGCGTGCGCTTTGCGCTCGACGATTTCGGCACCGGCTATTCGAGCCTGCTCTATCTGCGCCGCTTCCCGTTCGACAAGCTCAAGATCGACTCGAGCTTCGTGCGCTCGATCGAGAAAGCGCCCGACGCCGCCGCCATCGTCCACGCCGTGGTCAGCCTCGGCCG
>Ga0181518_10004507_pt1 | contig 12384 bp, 30 predicted proteins | sample PEATcosm2014_Bin_28_FD_119751 | JGI IMG/M metagenome (GOLD analysis project Ga0181518, IMG submission 119751) | Peatland microbial communities from MTU Mesocosm Facility, Houghton, MI, USA - PEATcosm2014_Bin01_60_metaG | ecosystem: Environmental > Terrestrial > Soil > Wetlands > Peat | place... | reverse complement strand
CGGATTTCAAATTAGGACACTACCGACCAACTGTCCCGCTTCGAGCTGCGCACCCTAGAAAACATTCTCCTAGAGCATGGCGGAAAATCCCCCAACACCCTCACCGCTTGGCTAAGAATCAACATCCCCGAATGGACCTACCCACAACGTGGCCTATCCACCATTGAACCAGAAGACGTTCTCCGCGCACAAGGCGTCCTCGAACCCGTCATCCAATACTACCAAGAAGACGCCGATACCCTGTGGGCCCTCCATAACCTCGGCCTAGGGTAAAATCTCCCCAGCACCAAATAGACCCATCCCTAAGCTCAAGAGAGCTTCCCACTTCTAACCTCCCAAAAACCAGGGTTCAAAAGGCTAAGCCAGGGGAACCCTAACCAACACAACAAGAAGGCTCAGAGAGCCCCCTAGCGCCAGAGAAATGGGTATATGGAGCCCCCTACCCCAAGAAGGCTTCTCCAAGGCAGAGGGTCAACTACCCACACCCCCTCGGAAGAAAAACAGCCTAGGCAGGGGGCAGCCTAACCCCTCGGAAAATAGACCAACCACTCAAGGGGGCAGCCTAGTACCAAAAGAAAGGCAGGGGGCAAGGAACACTACCTCAGAGGGGGTCAATCCTAATCCATTCTTATCAAACAGGGTACGCGGATATCAATCCCATTTCCAAAGTTGGTCGCCGATTCTTCATAGCGATAAATGGCACGGATTTTTCCACGGATCTTCTTCGAAAACCGTGCCAATGTTACGTTCTATATACCCGGAATCGGCCCCCTACCTGCACTACAATGCCTCATAGTGTGATGTAGTGTAACATACCTCATGCCCTAGTCTCTGGACAGGTCTTGCCCCCTACCTAGGAGGGGAGATTTTGTCAGGCTTCCAGGGTTCTCGAAGGAGGGCTGACATACAGGTGGCGTAAAGCCAGGAAGCATCCACGCGAGCTTTGTGCAAGCTCTTGTGACTCGCGGGTGGTTCTCTAACCTTGAGCCCTGGGATGTCTTCGGAGGTAGCCTGCACGAGCCAATCCGACAGAGGCCACGGACGGTTCCAGACTTGGACAGTCCAGGTAATTCCGTCGAAGGGGTTACGCCCTGTGCGAGACTCACTTCTGGGAAGAAACATGTTTTACTTCCGTTAGAGCCTTGAGAGAAAGAGAAGCGCGCACGAGGTAGGAGGAATGGTCCATTTCGGCCTCAATCATTAAGTGGGCAAGATTTTCGACCCCTTTCACGGCTTCTGCATGGAAGCTCTTATTGCAGCCGCCGGAGAAGGTGATTTCTCTACACAGGGAGGTGAACGCAATCTCCCGATAGCGCTGGAGCCGAGTGTTGAGGTCGGCTTTTTTCTGAAGGAACATGGAGCATTTCGAGTGACCACAGGAGCCGTCGCATTCTTGCTCATGCTTCCAGATGTCAGCCGGGTCAATTTGAGTCATAGGTCCACCTCCAGTTGAAGGAATAGCATTGAGTCTCCTTTGGGTCTATTTGCTACAGACTAACCATTTGAAATCATTAGGGTTTGGATCTTACCCATGTTACGGGATCTCGATTCCGTAACATGGGTAAGTTGAGGCGATCATTTATGTCCCCTTAGCTCAAGGTAGCTTGGTCTTTGGGCTCGGCTATCCACTTGAGGAGAATATCTGAGCAGACGAGGCAGGGCTTACTCCCTTCCGTTGAAGACGTAGACGATGACCCCGGCGAGGCCTCCTAGGAAGAATGGAAGCAGGAGGTTGTGCCGCATGGAGGCGAGAACAATCATGCCCCCGATCCAGAAGGGTCTAGCGAGGGGGATTCGGTAGGAAAGGGGTTTCATGGGAAGTCTGCTAGGGGGAGGGTCTGAAGACTCTTTCGGCCCCCTACACCGGGTTGAGGTTAGTTCCAGTAAGCTCCGTGCGGGGGCTTGGCTTTGGTCTGTTTGGGTGAGGAGCCGATCCACGTTTTGTTGTCTTTGCGGGGTCCTCGTTCCAATTCGAGGAGCGCGTTCAGGGCGGAAAGGTCTCCAAGAGCCGCCTTTCCGAAGGAGGCGATCAACGCAGGGTTTTTCCCTTCGAGATCCAGGTAGACTTTGCCCTGGGCACAGGTGACACGAACGAACATGCTCGCGTAGGCACTGATCCGGTCTTCTTCCCCATCTCGGGAGGGGGCGACGAGATAGCGTTGTTGGAATTCCTGGATGGCCTCGAGGTTTCCACTGTTGACTTGAGCACACAGGGTGTTCAGAGCGTTCAGCTCCTCGGACGTATGGGGCTTTTTCAGGTACCAAAGGGAGCGAACCAAGTCGCTCAGGAGAGTGGGGAATCCTCGTTTGCTTTGGCAGCGGCGCCCGGCTCCGGCTTTGATGTAAAACAGGATGGCGTTGGCCATCCCAAGGGTCTCCACCATCGCCAGTGTGATCTTCGTTTCTTTCGTCATCATCATGAGTCCTTCTCCTTGCCCCCGGGAAGGGGGCACCCACTTGCAGTTCGCCTACTGCTCAGAATAGGACGCGAGCTGGGGTGCTGAGCCCGCAAGGTTTCTGGGTTAGCCCATTCGTTGAAGTCAGCTACACCAGTGAGGTAAGCTGCTCCTTGTGCAGGGGGCAACCCCTTGAGGATTTCAATAATAATGAGGTTACGATTCAACACGTCCCTTCACGGTAGGGGGCTGTATTTATATCCAGTCCCCTATTTTACTTACCGAACCTCGACGTACTCGGAGCACAAGACCAACACGTCGTCGTAGCTTGCCGAAGACATAGCTCGGTCCGTGAACTCTTTGGCCTTGTCACGAAGCCCGGCATTTCGGAGGGCTCCGGCAACACGGCCGATGATGCCGAAGACATTTCCGTCCTCCCCGATCAACTTGCACCGGGGGCGCTTGGTGGTTTGGATTGCCATGTTACTGAACCTCGACAAATTCGCCGCAGATGGTGAGCACTTCGGCGTTGGTATCCAGCATAAAGGCCCTCTTGGTGAATTCCATCGCCCTGTCATACATCCCGGCCTCTTGGAGCGCGGAGAGCACATCACCGATGATGTAGAAAACGCTGTCGTCCGTTTTGGAGAGCTTGCACCGGGGGCGCTTGGTCATGGTTGCCATGCCTTCTATTACACCGGAGGGGGCCGAAGATCAAACCTTTTGTGACGAAAAATCAGCGTGACGATTTCGGTTTGATCTTCGGCCCCCTCCGGTGTATATATCCTTGTCAGGCGACAGGACATAAAACTGAAGGTTAGGCAGGCGTAACGACGCAGCTACCGAGGCAAACCGGGGAAGCAGGTAAGGTCGGGCAGGTAGGTCACTACAGCTACCGAAGGCAAGGACGGGGAATCGGTCTAAGGTCCAGACAGGCGATGACGATCGCAGTTAGGGGAGACGCCGAAACGGTCCAAAAGGGGCTCCCTTCAGGTAAGGGGGCCTCTTTCTTTTTGTGCTTGACAACCGCGTTCCCTGCCATTAGGCTCTCCTTGTGCAGGGGGCAACCCCTTGAGGATTTCAATTAACTCGTGGTATAGATCCGGTGGGACCACGATTTCACTAAGAAAGCCCCCTAAACCTCTTTAGGTGGCTTTCTTGTCTTTTAACGAGCCTTCGCTCTCTTCAAACATCAGAGACGGGGAGTGCATCCAGGCCCGTTCTTCCCCCGTTGGCTCCCGCGCCCCCTGGAGATAGCCCCCTACGATCAAGAGGCAATTCTGTCTGTCCGGTACGTAGGCCAGAAGCTCTCTCTTCATGGTTTCTTGAACCAGCTCGGGGAAGCCGCAGCTTACCCCGTCCGTGTTCTTCCCGAGGTAGGCAAGGGTCTTGGTAGCTTGGACGATGGAAAGAAGCCCCTCGGCCCTCCTAGGGGGCCAGGATAGGAAGCCAACGTCGGGGGTGAGCCCTACAAGGTCGAGGAAGGGGGCGGTTACGACTTGGATTCGAGGATCGTCTGGAGGCGGGGATTCTTTTTCGTCTATCGCGGTCACTCCTGTGGCGTCTAGGGCGAGAAGCTCTAGGGCCATGAAATGGGGATGGATACCCGAGCCTAGGTCATGCACGTGGCGCCCCTGGACATAGGGCTGTAGGGCTTCCCGTTGAGCTTGAGAGAGTTTCCCGTAGAGAGGCTCTCCCCTTTCCTTGTGAGCTTTGGCGCGCGCTAGGAAGAAGCCAAACTGAACGGCCGTCTTTCGACACCTTCGATATCTGGCTTTGTGAAAGGGATCGTCGCAGGGGTCAATCAGGTGCCCTTTTTCGTTGTATTGGCACTTAGGGCAGGGCATTAGGGTCGTCGGTAGAGAGTCTTGTCAATAGACGTGGCCGATTTGCGGATATCCTCAAGGTTCTCCTCGAGGACTTCCGAAACCTCTTTGAGAATTTCCCCATGTGCTTCGATGGATTCCTTGACACGGTCCAGGCCCTCGACGACCTTTTTGAGATCGTCTCGGAGGAAGCTCACGGATCGCACGGCCTCTGTCAAGACAGAGATCTCCAGGGCGATATTCAAGAGCGCGTTGATTACGGGTTCCTTACTCAAGTTTTCTTGGGGCTTCCAATCCATGGAGGGACTCTACACCGAATGGTTTTTTTGACCTCTGTCGGTGTAATAGTGCTTGAAGAGGTGCAAAGGGATGAATTCGTATAGATGCCACATTTGTGGGGATTACGGGCACAATCGGCGAAGCCACGACAAGTTGGGGGCGCTCAAGAAAAAGGAGCCAAAGCCCGTTCCAAAGCCGTACTCGCATTCCTGCTCGGTGTGCGGCAAGACTGGGCACAATCGGCGAAGTCACTTTGCCAATCCTGGAAAGCTTTCTCTCAAAAAGCCTTCCGATCCGGTGGTTCGGGATCCGGTCTTGGATCCCCTGAGCACGGCTCAAGGGAATGGCTGGCAACCTCTACTAAGAGCTAATGCTTCGGGGGAGGAAACCACCTCTTCCGTGGATCTGGTCCCCACGGATTACGGATTTGAGATCATTTGCCGCACGGGAGCTAAGGGTTATTTTTCCAACGCGACCGCGGTCAGGATTCCCATCGACGTGCTGAGGTCTCTGTTTCAAAAGATCGGGTATCGGTTGGTCAGGATTTAATCGGATAAGCTCCTTACGGGCGTTAAGTGGGATCTTCCTCGGGAGGAGTCTGATTTAGCTGCTCTTCAAAGGACGCTTGTCTCTTGAAGCTCTCGACATCAATGAAGTGGACTGGAAATCCTGCCTTGGCGCGTCTCTTCATGATCTTGGGATACCCATCGGCATCCAATTTGAGAGTCGTCAAAGGTTCCTCGGCGAAAAAAGACTCAAACCCTCGCAAGAAAACCTTCATCGCGGTAAGGGGGTTAATCTTCTCCTTAGCAGCCTTCCTACTAGGAGCCCCTGTTTGACCTCGAGCTTCCGTTTGCTCATTCAAGAGTCTTTGGCAGAATCGGTAGATAGCTCGTCGTGTAAAATTTCGAATGGGGGAATCTTCGTCGGACGTGGAAAGATCGCCGTTAGAGATGCTCTTGAGGAGCCAGTCAACAAAGGCAGGGTCTAGGGGCCGAACCAGCGTGGCGGCGGCTGCTAAAGGGGTTGGAATCCTGAGGGCTGAGTAATGGCAAACGGCGGCCATGTGCTCAATTCCAAGATTCTTCTCGGCTTCAAATTGGAGGTCCAGATTGCTTTTGAAGGATCGGATTTCCCCATGAAGAATAAGGTTGACCACTGCGCATCGTTGCTTTCCGAAGGGGATCCCTTGGATAGCGAGACGATCTCGAGTGGACCTGGAGCGCCCTCCATCGCAAGCTCTATCGACAACCTCATCGGGCACATCGTACTGAATAGTCAACCCCTTCGCGGTTCTGCCTGAAATGAAAATGCCTTTGCAACGGTGCTGGCCATCATTGAGAAGCCCTTCTGGGTTAAACTTAATGGTATCGGGCATTCGATCCAATTTCCCTTTGAGATTGGCGTAGGCGATGGAGTTGATAAGAGCTTCGCTAGGGGTTCGATTTCGGCGACGTTTGTCGAACCATTCCTTGGCCATCTCCGGAGTCACATCCATAACCTTGGTGGGGTAGCCCGTGAAAGGAGTAGGCTCCGCCTCACAGCTCAAGGTAGCTTGTTCCGGAGGGACAGTTTGTTCCGGAGCGGTTTCTTTCACAGGCAGGGGGATCTGGGTGGGGAGTGCTTTCTTCTTCGACATAGGAGCTTTCCTTATTTACTACTACACCGGAGCCCCTGTTGATTTGGTTTGATCTTTGGCCCCCGAGAGTGTAAGAGCCTTCGGATGAACCCCGGTAAGCCGATTTGAGCGGAGTGTAGAAGCATGACCCGCATCACGATGGACGATATCCGAAAGGCCGAGAAAGCGGTAGGAGGCCTCAAGGGGGGTCTCCTCAAGGATGCCGTTCTGAGGGCTGTTTTCTGTCTCGTGGAGAATTCCTTGGATGAAAAGGGTCCCCTCGACGCCAGGATCTTGGCGGATTTTTGTCCTTTCGACAAAAAGGTGATTCGGTCATCGGTTCGAAGTTATCATGGGGCCCCCGCCACGATCACCGAGGAGCCCCCTTACTGGCACGTGACGGCTCCTGTAAGCAAGCTAGCGTATGATCCCTGGGCATCCCTTAAGAAGTAGCCCCTGCCTGAGCGAGGAGAGCTCTCAATGAAAGTAACCATCGAGGTGGTGCATGTTCCCCATATTATTGAGGAGCAGGGCATCCAGGTGACTCTTTCGGAAGATGAGGAGTACCTGTGGGCCGAATACTACATTGGGGAAAAGAAGCAAAAGTATTGCATGACGAAAGATTCGCTGCACCCTCGGGTAAGGCATCCCGTTTGGGAGGCGATGATCCGTCAGACGGTCCAGCACGATTTGAAGTCGAATTTGGTTTGATCTTCAGCCTCCTCAATTGTAGGTAGATCGAGGAGATTGACCATGGATACCGAGACCACCGAGACCACCGAGACCACCGAGCGAACCTCATGCGAGGAGTACGGCCACCGCTACCATGAGGGAGTTTGCATGGATTGCTGGGAGCACTGTTGGGACCATCACGAGGATCACGCGTGCGGCTGCGATAACTGCGGAAGCTGATCGTAACCCGGTTTCGCATCAAACCAAGAAGGTCCCTTTGGGGGCCTTCTGTTTTTTGTTGACAGCCCCCTACCTTTGAGCTAGCCTGTAAGAGGCAAGGAGGCAACTCCTTGAGGATTTCAATGAATAGATCCCCACGAAGCGTACCTACTTCGTCCGGGTGTTGCCCCCTTGGGGTCTTCCCGTCCGCTTCAATCCTCCTACAATCGAGGAGGGCAAAGATCAAAAAGAAAAGGGGGTTCCCCGGACGTTTTCCGGGAAACCCCTGAGTTTTGTCACATGGCGATCTTCTTCACGGGCACCGGGGTCAAACGGCCCCCGGTCTTGATGTTGATGGCGCGCCCCGTGCTCTCGTTGAGAGCTTCCCAACCTCCGTGCTCGCTTTCCTTGACGAGCCGGATGATGACTCGCTTGCCGGAGACCTTGGCCACGTACCGCCCACCCACCTGGATTTCGCTCTTCTTCATGATCTCTATACAATTAAGGGGGCCGAAGATCAAACTACTTCATGTAGATTGTCGGCAGCACCACGTAGGGGGCATCCTTGCATGCTTCTTCAACCGCGGAGTGCAGGGCTGTGATGAGCTTCTTGTCCGCGTGGGGGTCTGAGGACCAACCCTCGACGTAAACGCTTGCCGTGGCCAAGCAGGACTCTCCACACATACCGCCTTTGGTATTTGGATCGAAGGTTACCGGCTTCGGGGCGCGGCAACCCATCCCCTTGAGAGCCTTGACGACCCTCTTAACCAAGGGGCTCACGTCTCCAAGCGTCGTGTCCCCCTCGGCCCCATCTCGTCGAGCTACGAACTCGAGGTCGAGGTAATGCGCCTTGCGCGAGTAACGGGTCGTGATCTTGAGGCCGAAATTGAATTGGGTGTCGCTCATGATCCCTATACAACCTGGGAAGGTAAAGATCAAAAAGAAAGTCAACTCTTGACAAGAGAGGACCCCCTAAGCTAAAGTGGAATCCACTTTAGCTTAGGGGGCCTTGTAGGTAAAAGCCTCCCTGGGCTCTTTCTTTTTGATCTTGGGCCTGTTCCGGTGTATTAAAGAGCATGACCCCTTCCTCTGGGAAGGTTTCCATTCGTGAGGCTAGATGAAAATCACACTGAAAACCTCGATGGGCCCGATGGACCTCGAGACCGAAAATCCCAATAAGGCGTTCAACTTGTTGATGGAGCTTCCATCGAGCTTCCAGGCAACGCTCTCCAAGAGTGAGCCCAAGCGCTCTGCTCAAGTCGACTTGACGGAGCATCGTCAAGAGCTTGAGGCGCTCTATGGGTTTCTGGACCTCTTCTTGTTGACCCAAGAACGGAAAGAGGCTCTCCCGCCCGCCCCAAAGAAGCCTTTTATCCACAGACCCTGCCGAGAGGGGTCTTTGAAGGCTCGAGTTCTCGATATTCTCCGAGAGAAGCCGAAGACTCCCCTAATTCACTTGGCGCAGCTCCTCTACGGAAGCGATGACAAAAAGGCGACAATGAAGCTGTCCGTCATTCTGACCGCCCTCAAAAGGCAGAAGTTGATCAACAATCCGACTTCTGGAGGTTGGGTTGTGACTCAAGGCTAATTGAACGGTGTACTCTTGCTTGAGGGTGCCCCATGAAGGACGAAAAAGAGCATGATGTCCCGCGTCTCGATCCCCCGACCCCTAAGGTTCGATGTAGGGAATGTGGATCCTGGGTTGAGGTGAGCCAAACCCGCGTTGCAGGGGGAGCCTTTCTCTGTGAGGCCTGCATCAAAAAGCACGACGATTAGGCGAGAAAGAGTTTGATCTTCGGCCTCCTGGATTGTAGGGGGATCATGGATATCAGCCCCGTCTCTTACATTCACCAAATCGTTACGTGGACCCAGAACGCCGCCAAGGAGCATGTGGAGTATTGCCGCTCCCATGACTTTCCAGTCGATCCTGAGGGCGGTATAGGCCTTTGGCGTAGCTTCCAGGAGAAGTTTTCCAAGGAAAAATCTCCTAAAGGGTTCGACTACAACCTCGCGGTTGCCCTCTTCATGAGCGTTTACTGGGAGAGCGTCAAATCCCTCGATGAAGTCATCCCAACGGTAACAAAGCCGGTTCTTGGCGTCATCGGAACATCGGATTAACTAATCATGAACAAGTGGCCCGAAATCAAGGACGGGTACGGAATTGAAGCGGTACCGGTATCGCTGGTCAAGGAGGTTACGTGCTCTCACTGCCCGCCCACCCGCAAGAACCGGAAGTTGTTTACGACGGAGCCTGTTGTTTGCGACGGCACCATCGCCGGTTATCAACGCATGGTGGATCGCATCCGTGCGAATTGCTTCTGTAAGGACCACGGCATCTGGCTCTACGAGTGAGATCGGCACGCTTCCTCAGTTTCTCGAGCACGACGGCGAGAAAGAGTTTGATCTTCGGCCCCTGAGATGGTAGGACGAAGTATGTCAGCGATCTCCGAGCCGAGCTGCGCGTCTGGACAAAGAAGCTCGCGACTCTCGAGCTTCGTGGGGAGGACACGGAGATGGCCCGAACCGTCATCGCCCGAATCCAGAAGGATCTTGCGGAAGAGAAAAAGGCATGAGCCCCTACGAGCCCGAAATGCAGGTCACCATCATCCAGCGCGACATGCATGGGATGGAATTCTTCGAGCTTGCGGTCGTTACGAAAGTCACCAAGACTTACATCGAGACCAAAACGGCCAAGGGAAGAACGGCGAAGTGGAACCACTACGGGACCGCCTACAAGAGCCCCTTCTCAGGGGGCTGTATTCGCCCCCGAGACCCCAAGGATGCGGACGAAATGACTCGTCAGCGCCTCGTTTGGGCGGTTACCGAAGCCGTGCGCGAGAACAAGCACTCAAAGCTGAGCCTTGAGGAGCTTACGGCCTTCTCGAAGGCTATGAGCCTCACCAAGGAGGCCTCGTGAAGCCGATCCAGTTTGAATGCAGGGGGCGCAATGGACACCTCGAGCTTCTAACCATCGGCAAAATCCCTGGCAAGGCTGAATACTTCGTGCGGGTAACCTCCGAGAACGGCCTTCCTAGAATCTACACCCTCAACGCAATTGCAACCCAGCGCTCCGACACCAAGTTCCTCCCCGTAAGCCGAGTCCCGGATTACGTGCTGACCGACCTGTCCTTGTATTGGGATGTAGGGGGCTTTACCCTGACCCGAAAGAAGTGACCTGTGGACCCCGACGAGACCCTGAAACAACTGCGCGCCCTTTCCAAAAAGTTGACAACCGTCCAACAAGCCGATGATGAAGACTTCCTCCTCGTAGACCAAGCCAATATCGCCCAGGAGTATGCTGACCTGTTCATGGCCCTCGACGAGTGGATTACGAGAGGGGGCTTTTTGCCCAAGGCTTGGGCCCATCAAGGGGTGGACCGGAGTGCGGTCAAGCTTGTTCAAAAGCTGCACGGAAAGTAGCAACTTTCTGTTTGATCTTCGGCCCCTGAGATTGTAGGAGGCTTGAAGCCAACGAGAGGAGCCCCACGAGGGGGCAAATCTCGTAGTGGCGCGGAGCTACTCCGAAATTATGGGGACGACCATGGACGACCCCGTCCGAGTGGAGAACGGGTACGTCGAGGCTCCTGTGGGGGCCCGGTTTTACTACCTGGACGAGACCGCCAGGACGGCTGTCCTTGCGTTCCTGGAGGAGACATAAAGAACATGCTAATCAATCTGACCCCTCACACGATCAACCTTCCAGGGCTCGCCCTGGAACCCAGCGGGCAGGTCGCCCGCGTCATGTCTACCACTACGGTGGTAGGAAGCGTGGACGGAGTGGACGTTGTTTCTACCTCATTTGGTGAGGTAGAAGGGCTCCCGGAGAAAGTGCCGGGGACCTACTTCGTAGTCTCGCTTCCTATCACCGTGGCACTCGTTCGCCTTGTGAGTGGGCGGACGGATTTGCTCAGCCCCGGGGAACAAACCAGGGATGCAGCCGGGAAAGTAATCGGCTGCAAAAACCTCACGCGATAGCAACTTTCTTTTGATCTTCGGCCCGCTCAGGTGTATATAGATCATGAAGGCCATTCGAAAGCTTTCCCAACTGAACGCCAGCAAGCCCACCGTCATCAAAGTCGACACCGAGGTAAGCATCCCCGGATGCCACATCGAATGGGACGGGAATGGCCCTCATGAATTGGCCCCCGGAGCACGGTACACGCTTCGCGATGACAAAACTGACGCGCGGCTTCGGGACCTGGTGATTGGGTAACCTCCCTGTCAAAGCGAATCCCCATGGTTTAGGGGTCCCTGACGCTGATGTACGGGTCGATGGTGTTCGCCAGCTCGTCCGTCTTGAGGCTTGTGGCCCTTGGGTGCCTTGTGGTAATTACGGGCGTTCAGATAAGACGCCTTCATTAAGGAGACAACATGCCCTCTCAAGATTACTGGGTCATCAAAACGAGAGAAACTGGCAAGTACTGGACCCCAAGCGGAGAGGATTCTGTTCACCTACAAGACGCTGAGCACTTCCCCGATCGAGAATCGGCCCGCGCGGAGCTAGAGGACTGTGCTCCTAAAGGGCACTCCGTTGTTGTTCATGTGCTCCGTAAAAAGAGTTTGATCCAAGGCCCTTAGGATTCATGGGAACACAAGGCATCAAGGCAGTCCGTAAGAGCGGCAAATACCTCGTCTACAGCCTCGAGGGGCATGCGGGCCGTTTCATCACCCGGGAGGGGGTCAAACGAGAGCAGCAGAAGTACATCGAGGCTTCCACCAGGGCTACCTACGAGGGAAGATGCTCCCGGCCTTGGTACCCCACCATCGAGGTTCGCTGCGTCGACTCTTGGATGTTCTTCGATATGTGGGGCACCCCCCAACGCCCCGGGCGCATCTACAATAGCGCCTGTCGTATCCACGAACGCACAAGGTAGTACATAACCCCCCTCTAAGCACGGGGCCAAACAAAAAGGTTTGATCTCAGGCCCTCTCGGTTGTATGTAGATCATGAGCAACACTCCTTCCACCATCAAGACCTCGGGCCGGACCATCAACCCTTACCTCAATCTCCCGTTGTCCATCAACACCCACATCGACTTCGGCTTTTCGGCCCCTGTCAACCCCATGGTGCGTACCCAGCTCACACGGGAGGTCATCTCCGCCCTCAACACACTCTACTATACAGAGGTGCTTTAGAGCACCTACCACCCTAGCCTACCAGGAGTATTCCCTGTGTGTGCAGGGGGCCATGTCCTGAGGTAGGGGGCCATGTCCTGAGGTAGGGGGCCATGTAGTTGGCACAGACTTTTCCAAGTGACTTGGCACAGACTTTTCCAAGTTACTTGGCACGGTTCTTAAAACCGCGTCATTAAGTCGCAGGGCGGTTTGGATGGGCAAAACATGCCCATCCAGTTAACACGGGCACATGGTGTGG
>Ga0181518_10004506_pt1 | contig 12386 bp, 7 predicted proteins | sample PEATcosm2014_Bin_28_FD_119751 | JGI IMG/M metagenome (GOLD analysis project Ga0181518, IMG submission 119751) | Peatland microbial communities from MTU Mesocosm Facility, Houghton, MI, USA - PEATcosm2014_Bin01_60_metaG | ecosystem: Environmental > Terrestrial > Soil > Wetlands > Peat | place... | reverse complement strand
GCGGATTCATGGCATTGGTTGGCGCCACCGGACCGACTTGCACCTCCCCGACGTCTTTGGCGAAGTCGCCCAGGGCGACTCTAGCCAGCATTGACACCATTACACAGGCCATCAGCGCGGGCCTGACATGCGATCTTAGATCGCCCATAAAAAATGACTCCTTCCGCCCATCCAATCCGTGGGGATATGATTTGTCGCCGCATTTCGGCAGGTACCCGGTGGACCGAGAGATTCGCTTCTTGCCGTATCAACACCCACGCAGAGACTATTGGTTTCCTCCGAGGCGCCGATTTCACGGCTTCAATCCAGCTAACAAATGGCAACCAGAATTCTACAAGCATATGACATAAACACAAGAAGAAACAATAATCTCGGCTGTTCTGCCCTTGACTACTCTTTATAACGCATTGAGCGCATAATGGTTAGGTCATCACCCTTCTGAGCGTATCTATACGTTGTGTAAACAGCATCATTTTTCTTGGCACTGCGGTTGTAATGGTGTCCATTCCACACGCTGCACGTTGCCAGGACCATCGTAATTGTAACTGACTCGCGCCGACTGACCGCAGTCCACCGATTGCAGGCGCCCATCGGGACGATAGGCATAGCCCACCTTTATGGCCGATGTTTGCAGAGTCTTAAGTCTTCCCTGAAGTTCACCCCCCGAATAGTAATCGAACCGGATTTTTCCTTGATCAAACTGCGTAATAGTTTTGATGCGCCCCTGTTCGTATTCGACCGTGGCGATCGCCTGCTCTTTTTCGAGCTTGACCTGGCTTAGTGATCGGTCAACCGCGTAGGTGAACGTCCCGCTCCCCCAAGGCGATTGCACCCGCGTAATTCGCCCGTCGGACGTGTTGGTGACGTTGATCTGCCAGTCGTTCCCGTCCCATTTGCAACTCAAGCCGGTCAGGTTGCCGCCCGGGTCCACGGCAACGTGGATGTCGGCGCCGCTGTCGTCTTTGATTTCCGAGACGCGCCCGTCGCCGTTCAACGTCTCTTCGGCCAACACGTGGCCTTTTTTATTATCGCTCCAGCAGACCTGCTGGATCTTCGCAACGCGCCCCGCGTCGTCATAAGCCAGAACAACGGAATGCGTGTCGAAGTCGAGCGACGACAATTGGCCGCTCGGATGCCATTGCAGAGAAAAAATCTTCTGGCCATCGAGATCCACTTGGGTCAGCATGCCGTCTTCGTCGAATTTCTGGAGCATTTGCGCCCGATCAGCGTTCTCGATGACTCTTTGCCTGCCGTCGGCCGACAATGTTGAGCACACATAGGTTCCGTCCGGCGACGTGGTGATGGTCCGCGTGCGATCCGCCAGGTATTCCCATTGGGTGGTGCTATTGTCCGGCTGGACCAGTCGCAGAGGGCGCAATTGCGCATCGTAATGCAGTTCCCGGGCGTCAGCGGCGTTGTCGTTGGGCGTAATGGTCATGCGCCAGCCATCGGCCTCCGCTTGCACGTCCAGGGCCGCCTTCCGGTTTCCCATCGTCTGGGCTATCAACTGCCCGTTGGGCGCATAATCGTTCTGCTGTAAGATCTGCGGCTCGCCCCAGGCACCGCTGGCCGTCTTGGCACTCCAGGACACGGTTTGGACCAGACGGTTCTTATATCCGTAAATGACTCGACCGAACGAAGAGGTGACGGTTTTCAGGCTTCCGTCGCTGGAATATTCATAAGCAATAGACGTCGGATCGCGATGGTTCCTGGTCCCCTCCAGGTTTTGGGCTTGGGCGGATTGCAAGCGGCCGGTTTCATCGTATTTCAGGTCAATCGTGGCCCGCAACTCCTCGCCATAGTAGCCGACAATCCGGCAGAGGCGCCCCGCCTCGTCGCGAGCGTAAAGAGTCGTTACCGGCGCCGAGCGCTCGGCGACAAATCTTCCTTGTGCGTCGAAAAACCAGCTTCGCCCGTCCCTGAGCAATACCTCATGCTCGGCTTGAGCGACCATGGCGTCTTGGGCGTCCGCCAGCGCCAGCACCGCACATGGCTCGTCAGGCACCGGCAGGTCCGCATGGAATTTCGCCACGGCCGCCGTACACGAAAATCGCGCATGAATGCTGTTCAGCGGTGTGCTCAGATCAAATACTCGGGTGAATTCCGTCTCCTTCTCCGTCCGCGTAACCGGGACCTTCACCATGGCCAGGACGGGCAAATCCATGGTCCAGCCACGACCCCATTCGCCGCTTGGATCGAAAAACGAATTGCTCCTCCTGACAAGGGCCGCGCACACCCCCCCTTCTGACGGCGCCACGAGGTCGAATTCCTGCATCCGGCACGGAGCCAATGCCTTGCTGTCGGCACCCGGAAGCTTCAGCGCTTCATAAGTCTTGTCCTTCGTCGCCACGGCAAACGGAACAAGAAACGGTTGCTTCGCCGCCAATTTGCCTGTTGCCGTCGCCAACTCGCTTGCCTCGTGGAGCTGCTTGGCGGCCACTTTTTGCTCTTCGGGCAAAAGCGATTTGAGATCCTCGGGTGAGCGAAGAGTCTTCTTCACTTCGTCGGCGGGCGCCAGGTCCACACCGCCGTAAATCGACGCCCGCAACTCCTCGTTGTCGGTCTTCTTCGATTTGGCCAAGGTGAGCGACGGGGTGGTGGTTGGCATGGAAATCTTCTTGACCGCATAATCTCTCATGAATGCCGGCATGGGAACCTTCTGGTCGCGAAGCGATTCGGCGATGGCGGTGATCAGGGCAATGCGCCGCAGTTCCGTGTACACTGGGACCGGCGCCGCGATGCCGGTCTCCGGCGGCGGCTGCAGCAGGCACTCGGCTTCAATCTGAGCGAGATGACTCGTGAACCAATCGACGAACGCCACGGCGCCCGGCGAGGACGCGCCATCCAGTTCGTCCTCCAGAATCCCGCCCTTTAGCACCATTTTCTGCGTCCGCACCTTCAGGGGAACGTCCAGAAGCGTCAGCGAATTTGTCGCGGCTTGGAACCGACTGGTCTGGGCCGGAACGATCCAGAAACGCTCCCAACGCTCCTGGCCGTTGCCGTCGGCGAGTTTGTCGCCGAAATAGAGGGTATTCAGCACGTCGGCATAGTTTGGCGCCTTGGTGACGATGTCCGTCTTGGTGATGTTGTCCCGCCCGAGATTGTACCCCTTCATCATTCGGTCCGCCTCAAAGAGCACCCAACCGACGTACGTGTCAGGCGTAGCCGTGCCATGCACCACGTCCATGACCGGCCCGGTTGGATCGTTGGGACGTGGGTTGATCGTTACCGACGGGGCTTCACCAAAAAGATATACGGAGCGGAAGATGGTGACCACGTCGTCCATACGAAGCGGCGGGAGGTTGATGTCGCCCTGGTCGGCCAGGAGAATAAGACTCCCGGTCTTGGCATCGACGGAAATGCCTCTCAGTTGCCCCAAACCCTCCAGGGACCTGCCCGACCCGCCGAGATACACGCCGCCCACGGGCGAGGGACCTGTCCAGTCCAGCCAGAAGGGCCCCGGAAACACGTCGGGCTTCTTCTTCACAATGTCGTCAGGGCGTTCCGGAAAAACGTAGCCAACTGGAATCCGGGGTATGCCCGGCTGCATGTTTGCCGACGCCCGGTCATCGGTAACGATCATGCTGCCGTTTCTCACGATCTGGTAAACGTCGTGACCATATCTGGTAATGGTTTCAGAGGTGGGTTCGAAAGCATTGAAGACGTTCCCGCCCGTTTCGAAGCGCCTTTCGGAGCGGTCGAAAGTGCCGGTGATGAGGGAGCCGTTGGCGGTGCTGAGGCCGTTGACTTGCGTCCGCGCCCACAGCGTCGATTGGCCCGAGCGGCTGGTGAAAACATTGCCGGTATCGCTCAGGCTCCAACTGCCCCGCATGGATAATCGATCTCCGCCGGCGGAGAAAAAGCCGGTATGATCGGCGAATTCCTCGTTGATGTCGTTCACGGACCGGGGGATGGCGCCGCCGAAGCTGGTCATGCGCTCCAGCCGATTCTGCATCATTCGGCTGCGCACGTCCTGGCCCAAGGTGTAGGCGGTGTCGCCCAGCGTCGCGATGCCACCGGCGGCGGGTCCGAGCAGTTCGCTGGGGCTCAACAGGCTGTAGAAGTCCAACGGGACAGAGGCAACCTTCCAAGCGGTCCCGGGATCGCCCCGATGAGTCGCCCAGGCGTCGGCGGCGTCCATCGCTCCCATGCCCAGCCCCCACCACTCGTGCAGGTTGGAGGCGAATTCGCCGACCTCTCCCCAGGCGCCCGGCAGCATCTCACCCACCTGAAATGCCAGGTCCGTCACATGGTCGCTGGTCAGATCGCTCAGATGCTCCGACACCGGCGAATCCTCGGGCGGCACCAACGAGTCGGCATCGGCTCCAGTCACGTCAACGAAATTCACCGGATCGTCCCCGCAATAGGCATAAACCGACAGGCTCTTTTGCGAGCCGGTGATGACCCGATGCTCCGGATCCATTTGCAGAAATCGCGCCAGTTCCGGGCTATAAGCTCGCGCCCGAGTGAGATAGGCGCCGGCCACCGGATCCCAAAATAGCCCGGCAAAGCCCGGGGTAAGATCGTCGGCGCTACGGGACGTTTGGGGCGTGCCAAATGCAGAATATCCGCATCGTGCGATCACACCGCCCTGCGCATTGACCAGCAGGCGCACGGACCCGAGTTGATCGTGCAGCAGGAACGCGGGGCTGTCGCCATCGACGACCGCCAGCAGGCTGCAACCGCTCCACAAATAGAGTCGCTGTTTGCCGTTTGGAGTCCTAGCCGCCAGCGGCCGCCAATTGTCGCTCAACGGATCGGGAACAAAACTCATGCGGCTTCCCCGCGCCGTCCGCGCGATCAGGTTGCCGTCGCCATCGTATTCATAAACAACCTCGGTCCGATTGCAACTTTTCAGGCGGTTCCCGTGATCGTACTCAAATTGACGCTCGGCATCGCCGAGGACGGCCCGCACGAGATTTCCCGAGCTATCCCAATCGCATTCGCTGCCGTTGTTGGACAACAGTCGGCCGGCCCAATCGCACGGGTAGTCGATGCGACGCCCGTCCCCCATCGTCAACCGGGTCCGATTCCCCATCTCATCGTAGGTGGCTTGCCAGGTCTCTCCGCCGGATTCATTGCAGTTTGTCAATCGCTGGGCCTGATCGTATGCATAATGGACCTGCCTCCGGCCGCTTTCGCCTCGTTCTTCAATTGTGACGATCCGATCATTGACGCCATAGGTATAATCAAACTCTGCCAGCAGCCGGTCGCCCGTATCGGCATGAATGATGGAATGAAGCTTGCCATCAGGCCCGTACTCCCAGAGAGTGCGAACTCCGTTCGGAAGGGTGCGCAATATCTTGCCCTGGCCATTTAGGTAATCATAAGCGATATTCCCGAATGGCGTGGCGATCTTCACGATTCGGCTGCGATAGTCATACTCGTACCCGATTCGCGTCGAGCCCAGCGTGTAGGCGGCCAATCGCCCCAGGGAATCGTACTCGTATTCAATTTTCGGTCCGCCATGTCGCTGAACCCTTTTCAGTTCTCCAAGGCTATCCCACTGATAGTCCACCACGCCAGCCGGATCCGTCATCTTTACCAGTCGCGCCCGGGCATCAAAATCGCGCACGACCTGGCTGTCCGGGGAGCCGATGGTAATGCGTTGAGTCTTATCAGCCCGCGACTGGCAGGAAATATCCGTGCGCTTGCCGCCCGGATCGATCTTCGCGGTGAGATGGCCGGCCGCGTCATGCTCAAATCGCCATGCGATCGCGTGGTCGTCGGGCCTCGTTGACGGGGCGCCATCCGCCCCCAACGGCGCGTAATTCCAGGCAATAATCAAGGCCGGCAGGATAAAGCAGCGCACGGGATACTCCTTCCGACGAGCCACGGCTCAGGACCAGATTATCTTTGCCATATTGCTGAGAGGTCGCCTCGGTTCTCCAGATCCGGCAGTCGCGTCGCCGGATCAAACGGGCACGGCTTGGTGCCTAAGCGTCAGGCGTCCACGTCGTCGCGGCAGCCGCGAGCGCGTTTCTATCGGCAGTCGTTCGTCCCGATGAACTGCCGGTTGTTCAAAGATCCGCAAACGCCCTTGCGGCACTCCGGTCCCAATTGGGCTGGGACGTTGAGGCCGACACGCTCCAGTTTCTTCGGTTCCACTTTCAGCTGCAAGAGGCGCGGCCCCGGTCCGCAAAGTTGTCGCCTTCCTTATTTGCTCCAGCACGTGCCGCTGGTTGATATCACGCAGGGTCCGACAAACGCGCTGCGACAGCGGGCGCGGGTCGGTCATCTGCGTGTCACGTCGCCATGCCTCTTGGCAACTACAATGGAGAGCGTTTAGGCCCAACACGCCTGCACCAGTGTTGTACGCAAAGATCTCCTTCAGGCACAGGGCATCGCATAGGGGGCAGTTGTGGGTGAAGATCTTGGGAACCGGAAGGAACTTGAATCCCCCGATCCGTATCTCGCCCAGCCCATGGGTCTTGCGAACCACGTCGAAAATGCTCCAGATCCATGGAGAACGGTAGTAACCGGCTTCGTACAGATATTGAATCAACGTATAGTCCTGCACGCTGACCGGCTCCAACGACACCGCCCGCGCGCCGTTGTCAAAGGCATACGCCACCGTGCGCGCCGCATCCTCGATGGCTTCCGACTCCAGTAGGAACGGTGGCTTGACCAGAACATACGCCAATAACCGCGCGCCAGTCCGCGAAACCGCGTTGGCGGCTCGCAAATAGTCGTCCTTGTCGAAGCCTTTGTTAAGGCAGAGCGATCGGACCTGGTCATCGACGGTTTCCAATCCCATGCCGACCTCCAGCGTCTTGTCGCCCAGGATGTCGCACAGTTCTTGCAGGACCGCCTCAGTGACGTACTCGGGCCGCGACTCAATGACCAGATGGCGGATGCCGCGGATCCCCGCGATTCTGCGAAAAATGCGCGTCCGCGCCTCGGCCGGAAGTTCCGCATCGTTGAGGAAAGACCCGGAGTTGTACAGGCACAGCATGGGGAGCCGCTCAAAATCGAACTGCTCCAGTTGCCGCTCAAACTGCCGGACGTACAAATCGGCGTCGATGGGCGCGCCGCGACGTGTGCCCACAAAGTGCCCGCACATCGTGCATCCTTCGCCTTTCAGAGCCCACTCGCAGCCGCGCGACCTCAATATGAAGACGGCTCGTTCTATGGGCTGGCCATCCAACAGCCCTTCCCTCACTTCTGCCGCCCCGATTTCCGAGAAATTGAAGTCAATAGCGGGCATGGTATGCCGTATCGCTCGCATGACCTGCCCAATCCGCCTCTGGGCCTCTTGTTCGCCGTTGGAATCACACATAGTTTTGTCCTCACTCGCAATAATTACTCGGTGACGACCGTGAGGTTGCGCCGTCGATGAAATGTGCGCGTTTAGCGCCAGCGATTGGGCCGACACCCCCACCCCGCAAAACCGCCATTTGCGCAAGAAGAAGCCGCGAGCCGGTTTGTCGCCCGGCCCGCGGCTGGAGATTGCACTTGACTATCGGGGCTTACAGCATCAACTGGAACGGCACCCGCCCGACCCATTCCGTGTGGTCGTCGTTGCGCAGCACGCCCAGCGGCACGGCGTTGACCGGCGAGCCGGTGGGCAGGAAGCTGAAGACGCCGGTGATCTTGGCCCGCTGCCCGAACAACTGGTAATTCACGCCCACGGTGAATTCGTGGATGTTATGCACGGCACGTTGATCCGTCCCGTTGGGCACCACCTGCGTGCCATAGCCGAGGATCCGGGCATAACGGCTGGCCAGCAGGGTCAAGCCGTAGCGGGCAAAAGCTTCCCAGTTCGGATTGATCAGGTAGCCGGCCTGCACCAAAGCCCCGAAATTGGAGAAGTCGCCGTTAAGGCCGGCGGGGTTGTTGGTCCCGGACCAGGAGGCATAGTCTTCCATGGCGGCGGCATAAATGCTCAAGCCGCTCTTGCTAGTGTATTGGCCGCCGAGGGTCAGCCAGATGTTATCGAAGCTGTTGTCGGTGGCTCCGTTGGCGGTGAGCCTTGCCTCGGTCCATTCCATACCACCACCGATGACCAGGGTATCGGATTGGGCGCTTGGCGGTCATGGAGCCGTAGGTGCCCCAGTCGCCCATGACCTTGTATTCCACGCGAGCGGACCAGCCGAAGTCTTCCACCAGGGGGAAGGCGACGCCGGCGGGAAGGGCGGGGGTGGAATTCAGGAAGCTGGCGTTCTGGCTGTCATAGCCATCGTGGAAGTCCGACTCGGCATGGAGGATGTCGCCCTGCCAGGCGATGCCGACGCCCTGCACCCGCTCGGAATCGCCGCCGATGCCTTGCGGGGAGAGGAAGGTGCCACCGACGAGGGCGGCGGCCATGGATCGGTCGACCAGCAAAAGGTGAGCGTCATCGACGTTGGTTTCATGCCAGAGGGGGTCGACGAATTGCCCGGCCTTGACGTAAAGGGGCGTGTTCTGCAAGAGGCGATAGGTGGCGTAAGCGTCGTCCAGGTACGCCCCGCCGCCGGTGGTCAGTGTGTCAAAGCTGACGAAGTATTGCAAATCGGGGGTGGCCAGGTGGCCATTGACGCCCAGCATCAAGTGCTGGACTTCCCAGCCGTCATTTTCGGGGCTGCCCTGCTGGGGGCTGAGGCCGCTGATGCCGGTGTTGCCGGCAATGATGCTGGTGACGTCGCGGTGCTGCACCGATTGCAGGTCATTCATCACCCCACGGAATTGGAACAGGGCCCAGGGATGAAGGTAGTAATTGCCATCATCGCTGTAAATGTGAAATTCGGTGATGGGATCGTAACCCATATTTCCACTGCCCGCTCCAGTGTTGCGCTCGGCTTCCACCATGACCCGGACAAGCGTGAGACCGTTCTGTGCGCCCGCTTGCGCGGCCTCAAGCTTGGCAATCTTCGCCTCCAACTGATCGATCCTCTGCTGTAGTTGGCTGTTATCCTCGTCTGCACGCGTAGCCGCGGTGAAGAGGCCTACCGAAGCAGCCATGACCGCCAGGGCCATCCGGCGCTTGACTTGAGACATGTTTGACTCCTTTCCAGAGACGGACACAGGTAACTCCATCGCGTCAACCTTTCCCTTCAGGGCTCAAACGTTCAGCGCATCCCAATTGAAGCGCTGTCACGCGAACGCGGCACCGGCGCCAGGCTTTTGGCCAGACGTTCGCTTTCCCATTTTTCCGTAAATGCAATCAATGAAGCGGAGAAAATCTGCCGGCCGTGGATAATTTTCGTCCGCGCGACCGGAGAGTGATCGGCCGGCTGTCACTCGACGGAATGCCCAGAAAGGAGTGTGTGCACAGGCCCGCTAGATCGCCGGCTGCTGCTGGGTAAGACAGTGGATGGCGCCCAATCCCCAGATCAAGTCGGTGCAGTCGATGCCAATAATCTCGCGGCCGGGAAGGTGTTTTCGCAGGATCTCCATCGCCTTGGCGTCCTTGCGACGATGGCGGTACGTGGGGACCAGCACGGCGCCATTGACGAAATAGAAATTGACGTAGGTGGCAGGGAGGCGATAGCCGGCGTATTCAACGACGCCGGGCATGGGAAGCTGGACGATGTTGAACGGGCGGCCATCCAGGTCCCTAAAAAACTGAAGGCGGCGAAGGTTATCCTGGAGGGCAGCATAATTGACGTCGCGGGGATCGGGCTCGACCGCGATGGCGATGGTCCTGGGATTCAGGAATCGCGCCAGGTCGTCGACGTGCCCGTCGGTGTCGTCGCCGGCTATGCCCTCGCCCAGCCAGCAGACGTGTTTCTGGCCGTAAAAGACTTTTAAGTATTGCTCGATTCGGGTTTTCGAGAGGGTGGGATTGCGGTTGGGGCTCAGAAGGCAGGACTCGGTGGTCAGGATGGTGCCCAAGCCGTTGAAATCGACGCTGCCTCCTTCCATCACGATGCCGGGGCAAAAGACGGGCAGGTCCAGCTCATAGGCGATCCGGGAGGGCACCACATCATCCTCAGCCCAAGGAAAGTAGGTGCCGCCATAGGCATTGAAGTCCCAATCGACGACCGCGAGATTGCGGCGGCGACCGGTCGACTTGACGACGAACGCCGGGCCGTGGTCACGGCACCAGTTTTCATTCGTATTGATATAGTGGAAACGGATATTTCGCAGGCGGCAGCCGTGCTGACGCAACTGCGCGCGGACAACGTATTCCCAGTTGTCATTGGGCACGTTGATGTTGACGCGCTCCCGGGGAGTGATGCGGCGGATGATGGCGGCGAGATTGGCTGGGATCTTGTGGTATGCCCCAGGGAAGGAAACGCCCTCCGGGCGGGGCCAGGAGAACCACGTGGCGGCGTGCGCCTCCCATTCCGCGGGAAAAGTGTAGCCTAGCGCGGCGGGCGTTTGCCGCAATCGTTCCGGGCAGGCCATGCGACTGGTGGTGCGACCGATCAAGTCAAGGCCATTTCTCGGCGGAATCGCTCCGCCAGACGCGCCAGGAAATGAAACGACTTGGGATTAAAATATTCCTTGCCAGATTCATCGATCACCGCGGCGAATCCATCGTTGCCGCCTTGGCCTCCCCGCCAACAATTCCCATTTCACTTCCAGCCCGCGACGGTCGTGAGCCACTGCTTTTACAATAACAAACCCATCGTCGTCATTCAATCTTCGCTTTACCGAAGGCAGGCCTAAACGTCATATTCGGTAATTTCCGGCGATTGGCAGCCGTGCCGTTGCGCTTCAACTCCTGGTTGCAACGTCGGCCGTTGCCAGCAAGCCGTCGTAGGCCAGGCGGATGTTGGGCGGCAAGGTCGCGTTCGTCGGTTCGTGACGCAACGCGTGTGAAATGTGCGTAAAATACGTCTTCTTGGCCCCCACCCGATGCGCCGCCTCCACCGCCTGCTCCAGGCAAAAATGATTCGGGTGCACCTTATGTTGCGAGGCATCCAAAACCAGGATTTGCACCCCCCCCAGAAGCTTGTAGCTCTCCGCCGGAATCGTGCTCACGTCCGTGCAATAGGCGATCGGCCCGACGCGGAAGCCCAGGACGGGCATCTGACCGTGAAGCAACGGCACGGGTGTCCAGGTCATGCGGCCGATTTGAAATGGGCCTTCGATTGCCCTGTGCCTCAGGTGAGGCCGAAACATGCCGAGTTTGGGCGGCGCGGACAAGAACGCATAGCCGAAGCGCCGCTTGAGCACCGCGTGCGCCGTCGCATCGGCCCACAAGTCCAGCGCCCCACCGCCCGTTACGTTGAACCGCCTCAGGTCGTCCAATCCCATGATGTGGTCCGCATGGGCATGCGTGAAAACCACCGCGTCGATCACGTCCACGCCATTGGCGACGCACTGTAGTCGCAGTTCCGCGGTGGCGTCGATCACCACCCGTGTGGCGCCGTAGGAAATGACGACGGACGGTCGCATGCGACGGTCGTGTGGGTCGGCGCTGGTGCAGGTTTCGCAATGGCATCCGATCATGGGGATGCCAGTACTGGTGCCCGTGCCCAGAAACAGAAGTTCGATGCTGTCCATCGCAAGTTGTTTTAATCGGTCGCCCCGGCAAAGCAAGCGGGCACCAATGATGGAAGACGACAAAAAACACGATTCATCAAGGGCACGCCGCTTTTATTCGTCAGCAACCCATCCACCATTTTTGATTATAGCTCAGATGTGGTTGCGTTGAGGCAGGATCGCGTGCGTTAACACCCAATGCTGCCAGATGCTCTATTGCATCCTCGTCGCCGGCGGCAGCAGCCATGCGGTACCAGGCAATGGCCCGATCACGGTTTCGGGCTACCCCTAGCCCATGTTCGTACAGAGAGCCGATGTCATCCATCGCTTCGGCATTTCCTGCGGGTCAACGACGCGCTTTGTGTCGGGCTGAGAGGCAATTACTTCCCCAATAGCAAGCAGGTTGCCGTACGATCAGGCTTCCATCTTGAGACGGTATTTGTGACCCCAGCGGGCCAGCTACTTCCGGAAGAACACTGCCAGCAGCTGCTCTACGAAATGACGACCAACGGCGAGACATGGGATCCCTGCCCGATATCGATGCGGATATGGGTGTGAGGCGGCGCGCGGGCTGCAAGATTTCACGTGTGGAGAACATGGACCCGTGTCGGACACAGGTTTTCCTTGTTTCTTAGGTGCATTTCCAGGTATCTTCATGCCACTCAAACGCGGTTTTTGAGGCGAAAACAGCACTTTTCAGGGGATTCATAAGCCCCGGGTCACAGGTTCGAGTCCTGTCGCTGCTATTTTTTTTTTAAGCTGAAGAGTTACGAGTTTCGTTCGCTTGCGTTTCGTTTTGGGCGAGCCGGGGATTTTCGGTCCAATGGTCAACGGCGTCCATTTCGCGCATGCTAGCCCAACTTCGTCAGTTGGAGGCTAATAGTTTTTTTCGAGGGGCGGAATTGGCGTGGCTGGTTCCGGGCGCGGGTTCCTCGTCGCAAATCCCAATGTAGTGAAGACCAAGTTGCCTTGGC
>Ga0181518_10004503_pt1 | contig 12394 bp, 13 predicted proteins | sample PEATcosm2014_Bin_28_FD_119751 | JGI IMG/M metagenome (GOLD analysis project Ga0181518, IMG submission 119751) | Peatland microbial communities from MTU Mesocosm Facility, Houghton, MI, USA - PEATcosm2014_Bin01_60_metaG | ecosystem: Environmental > Terrestrial > Soil > Wetlands > Peat | place... | reverse complement strand
CACCGAATTGGCGAGCCCTCAGAGGTCGCCGGGGCGGTCGTCTTCCTCGCTTCGCCGGCAGCTTCACTCATTACCGGCCACACAATCGTCATCGACGGCGGCTGGACGGCGAGGTGACCTGCCAAAGAAGGCGGGCGGCAGTTTCATGGGCTGACGTCCGGGAACCGCCAAAGCCTTGATAGTTGCGTCCCTAACCTGAAGGTCCCCTGAGGGGAAAGGCGGGCAAAGGGGGGGGCTGGCCTTGCGCGAGGGTCAACAACTCAGCTCCGAGAGTCCTGTCGTTCCTTGCAATCTTTGTGAGCCTTCGGCACCGCTGAGTGGACAGCAGCCCTCGGCCTAGCAGATATGTTCTGTCGCTCGACTTGGAGGCTCCGCAGGGTATATCGCTAGAACCCTTCAACCTGGCCGGTGGTAACGCCCGATGCCAAGCTCGGATCCACCCCGAACTTCAATGGAAAAAGTTTGCCTGGAGTTTTCCCCGGCGCGGCGTGCTGCGCTCACATCCGGTAACTCTTGCCATTGACCTATACCGAGAATGCGTAGCCTTCGCGCTGCGGAGCATGGCCCCAAGCAACGGGGAGCCAACCTCAGGAATCTATGGGTTTGCATTCGTAAGACGCCTCGAATTCTAGCTTCCGCCAGGTCCAGGGGCGGGAGCAACGACAGGTCGAGATCATTTCTCGCACGGCAGCGCCGCTCGGGGGCTGGAGTGTTGCCGTCCAAAGCCCTCGAACGATTCTCAATACTCTTGTTGGCACGTCGAGTTTCGTGAGCTTTCGGTGGGCATGCGTGACTCCAGGTGCGGGGCGTCGGTTTAACGTCACTCGGTTACCCCGCCGGGCCAGTAGGTTAGACCAATGATTTTTCGAGAGATGCACGTAGTTCGCCCGACGGTGGTTTGTTGCGGCTCAATTGCCGGTCGAGCTTTTCTGCCGCGCCGGAGGGAACTTGGTTTGTTTACATGCTGGTCCTGAAATTGGTGGTTGTGGGCCTGAGTCTCGGGCGAGCGCCCCGAACGAATCCCCAAGCCCGAGAGGTCTTTGAGAAGCTGGACAGCCTGATCGTAATCACCTGGGCGCTTGGTGGCGATGAGTGCGTTTACCCTTACCCACACTTCGGGCTCGTGCTGAGCAAGTCCGGCAAGATACTTCTCACGCACCGCGGTCGCCTCACGCTCGCGTCGGGCGCGAGCCCTCCATTGGCGTTCCGCTTCCTTGCGGCGCCTCTCTTCGCCGTGCCTTCGCGCCAATGTCAGTAGGTCCGCCACGGTGTGTGACTGCGGCGACGGTCACTGCTGTTATAGTTGCAAGTGCAGACTGACTTCACGGTGCCGCGATCCTCGTCCGTGAGCGATGCCACGGAGCGCCGTGGAAGCGGAGCAGGCGCAGACCCGCCGCCTTCACTTGCGCCCGCGGTTTCATCGACGACCGGCGCCATCTGCTCGAGCCCGTCACCGATCGACGCGGGCTCTATTCCGCTGCGCCGTTGTTGAACGCGCGAACGGCGGTCGGGCACTTCTCAACGTACACCGTTATACGACCATGTGTCAGCCTTGGCGGTGTCCTCGCCGATTACTAAGCAGCACGACTATCCAGGGCTAGTCAGTGGTTGGACTTCCGAATAGCCCTTTCCGTACTCGCCACGCACGTCCCGGACCTGCTCCACCGCAGGGCCTTGCCGCAATGGTCGCTATGGTCGCGTATGTGTTGACTTTCCCCCCGGCCGCGGGCTAGCATGAATCTCAAGGGCAGATTTCCACATCATGATTGGCGAGACGGTGTCGCACTATCGAGTCCTGGAGAAGCTCGGCGGTGGCGGGATGGGTTTGGTCTACAAAGCCGAGGACACCAAGCTCGGCCGCTTGGTGGCGCTGAAGTTCCTGCCCGAGGCGCTGGCCAAGGATCAACAGGCCTTAGAGCGCTTCCAGCGTGAGGCCCGCGCCGCCAGTGCGCTCAATCATCCCAACATCTGCACCATTTACCACATTGATGAGTTTGAAGGGCAGCCTTTCATTGCCATGGAGCTGCTCGAGGGGCGGACGCTCAAACATTGCATCGAAGGCAAGCCGCTGAAGACGGATCAATTACTCGATCTGGCGATTCAGATTGCGGATGGGCTGGACGCGGCCCACTCGAAGGGCATCATACATCGCGACATCAAGCCGGCGAACATCTTTGTGACCGAGCGTGGGCAGGCGAAGATTCTGGATTTCGGGCTGGCCAAACTTAGCCGTGGTCCCCACCCCTCACTCTCCTCCCCACCCGGGGAGGGGAGTGAGGGGTGGGGCAGCGGTACGGATACGCCGACGGCTTCCATTGCCATAGAACATCTGACGAGCCCGGGCATTGCGATGGGCACGGTGGCGTACATGTCGCCGGAGCAGGCGCGGGGCGAGGAACTGGACACTCGCACCGACTTGTTCAGCTTCGGCGCGGTGCTGTACGAGATGGCCTCCGGGCGGCAGGCGTTTTCCGGGGCCACCACGGCGGTGATTCATGATGCGATTCTGAATCGAGCCTCGGTGCCAGTAAGTTCCTCGAACCCGAGCCTGCCTGCCAAGCTGGAAGAGATCATCAACAAGGCTTTGGAAAAGGGGCGCGACCTGCGCTATCAGCATGCGTCTGATATCCGCACCGACCTGAAGCGCCTGAAGCGCGACACGGATTCGGGACGTGGCGCGGACCTCCCGCCCGCGGTCGCGGCAGCGTCCCGCTCCCGGGCGGAAGGAGAGCACGGGCGGGACGCCCGTGCCACAGCGGGCGAGACGCCCGCACCACAGCGTGAGCCCGCTCAGGAACCGACTTCGGATTCCGTAGTAATCGCCGGACTCGTCAAGCGGCACAAAACGGGTCTGCTCGCCACGGTGGTCCTGCTGGCGTTGATCATGGCGGGACTGGCGGCGGCTTGGTTCCTGGCTCACCGTCCTCCCCCGCCTCCCGCCGAATTAACGCAGACACCGCTGACCTTCAATTCCGGCGGCAACCCTGTCAAGAACGACTGTATATCTCCCGATGGCAAATACCTCGCTTATTCCGACGCGGCCGGGATACACGTCAAGCTGCTCGCCACCGGTGAGGAGCACGTAGTTCCAAGGCCTGCCGGGGCTCCGGCCTCCGCCTCGTGGTTTGTTGCAAGTTGGCTTCCCGATAGCACGCAATTGCTCGCCGACGTTCGGGATGAGGAAGTGGGCGGGCACGCCAGCACGTGGGCGGTTTCGGTGCTTGGGCAATCGGCACACGAGCTGCGCGAAGGCGCATTGGCTGAGTTTGTCTCGCCGGACGGGACGCGCGTCACCTTCAGGTCGGAGTCGGACACGCTACCTCGCGAACTCTGGGTCATGGGCATCCAAGGAGATAACCCGCAAAGGGTTCTAGCGCTGGGGGAAGGCGAGTTCTTGAGGGCGAGCTGCTGGTCGCCGGACGGGCAGCGCCTGGCCTATATCAGGGGCGAGAGCACTCCCAAAGGCAACAACTATTCGATCGGAACCTGCGACCTGAAGGGGGCGAACCGGACGGTGGTGGTGTCGTCGGAAGCGGACCTGTTTTTGGGCGATCTTTGCTGGCTTCCAGACGGGCGTATGGTCTTCTCGCGGCAGGAAGCGGCGCCATCGGACGGCGAGAATCTCTGGCAGATCGGCATTGATCATCGCGGCCTGCCCACCGGCCAGCCGCGGCGAATCACCCAGTGGGCGGGTTCGAGCGTTAATCGGTTGAGTGCCAGCGCGGATGGAAAGCGGCTGGTGATGCTGAAATCGACCTATCGTCAGCAGGTTTACCTGAGCGAACTCACCGTCGGCGGCGTGCGCCTGAATCCGCCTCGCCGCTTGAGCAATGACGACGCCAATGAATATCCCATCGCCTGGACAGCGGACAGCAAGGCAGTGTTATTCAAATCCGATCGCGGCGGCGGATGGGGTATCCTCAAGCAGGGAATCGGCCAGGACGCCGCCGAACCGGTGGTCACAGGAGCACAACACGACACGAACGGGGGGATGGTCAGCCCCGATGGCGCCTGGATACTCTATTGGGAACTCCCCAAGACATCACCCAGTTCCACCCCGGCTCAGCTCATGCGCATCCCCGTGGGAGGCGGAGTGCCTCAGCTTGTGCTGGAAGCGCGGAATACGTTCTTGATGGGTTTTGCGTGCTCTCGCGCTCCGGCAAGTCTCTGCCTATTGGTCGAGTCGAACCCGGGCGAAAAGCCGACGGTCACGGTCACGGCCTTTGACCCGCTGAAAGGCAAGGGAAAAATCCTCACGACCATTGCGACAGACCCCTCGGCTGATTACGACTGGGCTTTATCCCCCGTTGGGTCAACTCTCGCGATCTCGAAGCTCACAGACGAGATTCAGATCCGCTTGCTCCCACTCTCCGGCGGGTCGGAAAGGGATATCACGGTGAAGGGTTGGCCGCACATCTCCGCTCACATTGTCTGGTCCCCTGACGGCAAGGGGTTTTACCTGAGCTCCGTTTCGCCCCAGGCTACCACCTTGCTCTACGTAGATCTGAAGGGGAACGTCCGGCCGTTGCAGCAGCCAAAGGAAATCAAGCAACCGACCTTCCTAGTCCCGTCGCCGGACGGCCGCTACCTTGCCTTCTGTGAGTTTGTCGCTGACTCAAATGTGTGGATGCTGGAAGGCTTCTGAGAATGGAGGATCAGCGACGATCGTCGATATGGTAAGAACGACGGCCCAACCGCGTCTTGTCGCATACTCCCGTAGGGCACGGGTCTGCATCGGGATGGTCTGCTGGTTCTGGGTAGAAACGCGGGCGTAGCGGCCTGCCCGCAACGGTGTTTTGGCCTGGTGAGAGAGGTGGCCAAAAACCTTTGGCGATTTCACTGTGCGGGAGGCCCGTTTTTCGCCCATTCTCGATTGCTGCTCCACTGTGGCCAAAGAGGATGGTTTCCGGCCAGGCGGGAAGTATTCTACTCCAGGTAGGGGCTATGCAGGTTCCTTGCTCATACCGGGTTGCAGAAGGGTCTGGCGGTAATTCCACGGCATCCAGGCCGCCGGGTTTTTCGCCAACTCCTCAGCGTGTTTCTGCAGTTCGGTGAGGTAGTCGAAGGGATTGACATCGTTCAATTCGCAGGTGTGGATCAGGCTCATGAACAGATCACCCACCTCGGCGCCGTTTTCGGTCTTATAAAATAGGGAATTCTTTCGGTGAAGAATGGCCTTCTTCAGGGCGCGCTCCACGAGGTTCGAGTCCAGCGGCGCCCCCGGCTTGGCGGAGGAACAGCGTCAGCCAAGTCCAACGTTTCAAGCAATAAGTGATGGCCTCGCCCAGCGCCGAGTTGGGCTCCACTTTCTTTTCCACGAACCGGGCCTCGAACCAAGCGCGGAGGGCATCCATCACGGGCTGGCTGTGCTCCTGGTGAAAGCGCTGCCGCTCCTCGGGCACGAGACCCCGCCGCTTGGCCTCGGCCTCGTAACCATAGACGTCGCGGAAACTTTCTAGCACGAACCGGCACTCCTCGGGGAAGTTCGGCGTCACCTGCACAAAGCGACGCCGAGCATGGGCATTGCAGTTTCCCCAGAGAATATCCAGCTTTTCTTCCAGCTTCGGCACGTTGCGTGACAAGGCATCGGACATTTGAATGGGCGGCGTGAGCCCCTTGGCCCGCTCCACGAACACCCGGGCGAGGTTCTCCCCGGCATGATTCCGCCCGCTGAAGAACAGCGCGATCCGCTGTCCCTGCCGCGTCGTCGACACGATGCCGGAGGTGAACATTCCCGGCCGTTCCTTGGAGCTCGACGAGGCTTCCTCCTCCTCCGAGCGCGGAGGGCTCGCCCTCGACAGGGCCAGGATCTTCATGCGGGTCTCACCGTTATAAAAGACTTCGCCTTGCGCGGCTTGGCGGATCAACTCTTCGAAAACGGGCCGATGGGCTTCCGCCACTTCCGCCACGATTTCGCACTGGGTCGAAGCCGGCAGCGGAATTCCCAAACTCGCCTCCAGCCGATCCCAGGGAACGCCACTGCCGTACTTCAACAGCGTGATCATCGCCGCGGCGCTGGCATCGTACTTTTTCTCCCCCACTTAGGGCGGCGCTTCCGCCTCGTAAACCTCGCCGCACAGACTGCAACGCAGACGTTCTAACTCGTAGACTCGGGCCGCCATCGGCGCCTGCCCCACCACCCGGATGCGCAGCCCAGGGTCTTTCTGCAGGTACACCCTTCCCTTCAAACATTCCGGACAGTGATCTCCGGACTTCAAAGAACCGTGCTGGGCTTCGACAACAGCGCACGCAGTTGGCTGATCGTCGTGTTCTTTTCCCCGATCCTCTCGATCAGAACGCTCAGCGCCTGGATCGCGTCTTCCAGCCTCTCACAGAGCATCCGGAAACGGTACACGGCGAGAGTGAGAACTGCGCCATCGCCGTAGACGCCCATAAACCTTCCGCATGTCAGAGGGAATGTCAGAAATCTCGTTGGTCATCGTCGGTCCTCCTTGCCCCACTGGGCATGAGACCGACGCTAGCACTTCAGGAACGTGGAGTTAAACAGCGTTGCCGAAAGGACACATTTGGTTTCGTCACCTTGGCCCAGCACTTCGCTGAGCTTCACCTTCTTGAAGTCCATTGCCAGCAGGCGCTCGCCCTCAGTGCCGAGGTAGACCGGACAGCCACTGTCCGGATTCACCACGCTGCCCGGATAACGGCCGCAGCGAGCAACCTGATAGACATGCCGCCAGAAGTACCCAAGCTTGGCGCGGTCCCGGCCAACTACGAATAATGCCGGAGAAGAGCAAATTGAATCCCAACGCTCTCTGGCTGAGGGAGACGACTTGCGCAGACGTAACTCGCTCAAGCTGGTCCGCAATCCTTCACGCAGGATGCGTTTGTTTCTCAGTTTGACTTCGTTCACGCCGTGATGGCAATTGGAATTGGTGGGCGTCCGCAGGCCGTCGATGATGAAGACTCGAATACGCGGAAGCGTGAGGATTGCTTCCCGGCACCACTTCTCGACCAGTTGCGGCGGAACCATGGCAATTGCTGTAAAGGGTAGGTCCTCAGAATGGGTATGAACGGCAGCCAGCGAGATCAGCGTCTTGCCGGTACCGCACTCGGCGATCACCGCTCCTGCACGCGCCTGCTGCCAGCGCCGGACCAGGCCCATGATGGCGAGGGTCTGAGCCGGATAGGGCTTCCGAAGGAGCTTGCCGATCAAGGGCGACGGAGGGTCGTCGATCGCATGCAGGGGCGGAAGACTCTCCGGGATTCTCGCTCCGAGCAGTGAGGAGTGAGTTCGCAAGTAATCCGAGATCGAGTCAGGCAGAGGCACAGTCTTCTCCTTTGGCTATAAGCTCAATCGCTAAATACAGCTCCTATTGTCGCGGAGTCGCCTGAACAGGTGGGTAGTCCTTTGTCAGGCAGAGGGATGTGGTCAAAGTGCTGAGGTACCTCAGTTTTGCTTTGACTCAGAATGATCCTTGCGAGAAGTCCCAGATTTAAAGGTATAGTTGTGATGTTTTGGAATCTTGGAATTCTCCGTTTCCGGTGAACCGATGATTGTCATGAAATTTGGAGGCAGTTCAGTCAAAGACCCGGAATCCATCGAGCGGGTCATCAGAATCATCCAGGAGCACTTGCCATTGAACCCGGTGATCGTAGTTTCCGCCATGGGCAAGACCACGCGGAAGCTGCTCGCCGCCGGGGCATTGGCCTCGGAAGGGAAAACAGGCGAGGCACTTGGCCAGTTGGGGGCCCTTGAGGCCTACCATCATGCCGTGCTCTCGCAGCTAGTGGAAGATCACAGAAACTCTCCGGTGTTTTCCCTTATGGCGGGATATTTCAGCGAAATGCATGACCTGGCAAAAGGTCTTTCCATCTTGAAAGAATTCTCGGCGCGCAGCCAGGATGTCATCGCTGCCTACGGCGAGTTGCTTTCCTCGGCCATACTTGCCGCCGGGCTGGAGTCCCGCGGGGTGAATGTGCAGCTCCTGGATTCACGGACGCTCATGATTACCGACGATCACTTCACAGCTGCGGAGCCGATCGAGGAAACCGCTCAAGCGCGAATTCTGGCCGCCCTGACTCCCGAACTGGAGCGGGGCCGCACCCCGGTGATGCAAGGATATATCGGGGCGACCCTGGCGGGGGCGACAACCACTCTTGGTTTTGAAGGGTCTGATTTCACAGCTGCCTTCGTCGGGGCGGCTTTGAATGTGACGGCCATTCAGATTTGGAAGGATGTGCCTGGATTGATGAGCGCCGATCCCGCCGTTATTTCCGATGCGCAGACGATTCCAACGGCCACCTGCGATGAAATGGCCGAGCTGACCTACTTTGGCGCCAAATTGATGCATCCGCGCGCGGTTTGGCCGGCGGCCCAGAAGCGTATCCCTGTCCAAATCCTCAACTCCTGGCAGCCGCAAGACCCAGGGACGATCATTCAAGAAAATGCGGTGACACCTCCTCAAGGCGTGCGCTCTATTGCCTTCAAGCGAGGTTTGGCATTGCTTCACATCGTCTCGGACCGGCAGAAGCCGATTTCAGAATTCATGAAAGGAGTGCTTGAGGTTTTAGACCGGCACCGTGTTACGCCCGATTTGACAGCCATCTCATCGTTGCATTGCAGACTAGCACTGGACGCCAGCCTTCCATTTGAGCGGTTTCTTCCGGAATTACATCGTCTGGGCACGGTGGAAATTGAACGGGGGAAAGCATCCATTAGCTTGGTGGGGCAGGGACTGATCCAGCAGCCGGGCATAGCAGCTTTGGCTTTGGGAGCTGTTTCCGACTTGCGGCTGGATCTCATTTCCCAAGGTTCTTCGCCCAATAGCTTAATAATGTTTCTTGATGAGACTCATCTGGAAACAGGGCTCAAGCGGATCCATCACCGATTCTTTAACCGAGACGCTTAAGAGGACGCCTTATCGGAAAGTGGCCAGTGCCGGCGTCAGATCCACGAGGTCGAATTCACATCCACCTTTGCAATATTCGTTGCTGCTGGGAACATTCAATAACATACGCATGATTCTCCTTCCCGTGTGGCGGGCAAGTTGGGAATTTTGCTGCACGCCCCCTGGGGGCTATCATCTTCCGGTCCCATCTCGTCAGTCCGGTAGAAGTTGGTGCCCAAGCTCCAATGGACGGGCCCACTGCTTTCGGGAATCGTGATCCTCTTCTGCCTTAGTCCCCTGCCAATCCATTTCAGGAACAGCTTTTTCGACCCTCTGACCAGCACAGGAGAGCATCCCAGGCCAATAAGCGGTTTGATCGCCCCTCGGCGGGTGAATTCATCGTTGAACCAAGCGTCCCGTTCAGCCAGCGATACGTGTGGGTCAGGAATGCCGGCTCAGTGCGACGATTGTCCGCTGGCCCCGGGGTCCAGTCATAGGGTGGATTCAAATACAGGAGGCCAAAGCACTCGACCGCACATTGAACTTCCAGCGTGTTGCCTTGGATGACATTGGGAATCCGCTGCCTGGCCTGCTCGGCGCGGAAGGCATCAAGCTCGATGCCGTAGCGAAGCACTCCGGCCGCGCTGGTGATCGCCTCGAACGCGGCGCCATCGCCGACACACGGGTCGACCGCGGACGTGGACTGATCAGGGAATGACAGAAACCTGCGAATCCGCTGTGATTCGGGCAATGGCAGCGGGTAGAAGCCAAGCCGACTTTTACCTTGGAAGCGCACGGTTGGGCTCCTTTCTCAGCGAGACATATATGTTCTTTCTGAAGTGCAAGATCACACCAAACTAAACCTACTGAGAACAGTCCAAATACCAGCTTTTTGATATTGAAAGAACTCCGCATCGGCCTGTCCCCCTGCTTTTCTCTTCATGCTTTCTGGTTTCAGGGCAAGAACGCACCCCAACCTGAAAGGCCGACTGGATATTGAATTGAGGGGCGCCAGGGTGTACATTAACAGCAGGGCGAAAGCTGAAAACAGAGATGCCGGTCGATAATGGGCGCCGCTGCGGATCTGTGCGGGGGTGCCAGCCAAGTGGTGTCCCTACGGCGACCGGCTGATACCATCCCGGACTGAGGTTACAGCACCTTGCTGAAAACAAGAACTTGGGTGATCACGGCCGTGATCGCATTGATTGCCGTGCAACTGTTGCAGATGGTGATTGTTCTGCACCGCGAGTCGTTGACGTTCGATGAAGAAGACCACATGTACGCCGGCTACCGGATGTGGAAGACGGGCGACTTTGGCTTGAATCCCGAGCATCCGCCGCTGGTCAAGCTACTGGCGACCCTCCCGGTTCTCGGAGAAAAGCTATGGGTCCCTCCGCTCAAGGGCATCTACTTCAAGGGCGAGGCCTACCTCGGCGGCCGTGACTGGCTCGAACACAACGATGGCGGAAGCCAGCGTCTGGTCTTTCGCATGAGGCTGGCAGCAGCATTACTGGCAGTTGCACTGTCGCTGGTCGTTTTCTTCGCGGCGCGCGAGTGGTTCGGAGACACGGCGGCCTTGGTTGCCTTGACGCTGACTGTGTTCGACCCCAACATCCTCGCCCACTCCGGCCTGGTAACGACCGATGTCGGGGCCACACTCTTCTTTCTGACGACCGTCTACGCCTTCTATCGTTATGTCAAAGAGCCCAATCTGTTGCGTCTGGCTGTTGCCGGCATCTCGTTAGGACTCCTGCTCGCCACCAAGCACTCCGGAGTCATGCTAGGTCCTATGCTGCTTGTCCTCGTAGGCTGGGAAGTGGCCGTGGCGCCAAAAGGCACCCGGGTGCGCCTCGCACTTCGGCTGGGCGGTGCCTTTGCTGCGATGGTCCTCTTGTCTGTCGGCGTGCTGTGGGCCTTCTACGGATTCCGCTATGCGGCCAGGCCGGCTGGGCTCCAGATGGTCCCCACGCTGGAGGCGTACCGCCAGAGCTTGAACGGGTTCGACAGGGGCGTGATCTGGTGGATGGCGCACCTGCATCTGCTGCCTGAATCTTACCTTTTTGGGATGGTCGATATTCGCGTGTTTGGCAAGCAGTTCTCCACCTTCGTCCTAGGCAATTGGTACCCGCATGGCGTCTGGTGGTACTTCCCCGCCGCCATCTCCATCAAGACCACACTGGGAATGTTAGCCCTGGTTTTACTCGCGGGATTCGCCATCGTGACCCGCAAGCTGGGGAAGGCCCCAGATCAATCCCGCGCCCTGGTCTATGTGCTCTTTGTCTGGGTTGCCTACCTTGCTACGGCCGGAGTAAACGGACTTAATATTGGGGTGCGTCACATACTGCCGCTCTATGCGCTGGCAGCGGTCATCGCCGGCGCTGGAGTTGCCGCGCTGGCCCCGTTGTCGCGCAAATGGAAATGGGCCTGTGCCGCGCTCATCGTCGGCCATATCGCCTCCGCGCTGAGTGTCTTTCCCAACTCCCTGGCCTATGCTAACGAGGCTTGGGGCGGAGCCCGAAACACCCACAGGGTCCTGAACGACTCCAATGTGGACTGGGGTAGACAACTCTACTAGGTCAAGGATTGGGAGGACAGGCATCCGGGCGAGGAGTGCTGGTTTGCTTACACTGTGCGTCCCTTCATCCACCCCGAGACTTACGGAGTTCACTGTCACGTCCTGCCCAACGGTCTTGGGGGAGCCGGGAAAGAGCTGGTGCCGCCTATTATCCATGGAACCGTGCTTCTCAGCGCCGGGGAAGTGGACGGCAGCCTCTGGCCGAGCCAGGGGACGAACCCCTACCACGCATTTCAAACGCTGAAGCCGGATGAGGAGATCGACTACAGCGTCCTGGTCTACCACGGCGATGTTCACATGGAGGCCGCAGGCGGGCTAAGCCGTGCATTCCTCGCCTGGGGTAAGCTTGAAGCAAAGCAGCCACAGGAGGCTTTGACGCTGGCCGAGGAGGGCGCAAGACTGGCGCCAGACCAGATCATTCCGGAGTGGGCATTGGGAGACGCAGCGGCTGCCGCTGGCAAGAAGGACGAAGCCCGAGCCGCGTATAACGCGGCTATCGTCGCCACCAGTAAGCTTGATCCGGAGCGGCGGGCAAACTACGTGAAGAACATCGAGGCCAGCTTAAAGAAGCTCTAAGCCGCTATGGCCATCCCATTGAAATGGCTGAAACTCAGCAACGAAAGGTCTGCCAAGTCTTTTTATCGCCTAGTCGGGTCGTCCTTCTCTTCGCAGAAAAGACCAGCGCCACCACGGGGGCCATGAGTTAAGGTGATGCAAGCTTATTTGGCGCCTCTGGAAGCCTTCTTCCTTCTCTCGGCCCACCGCTTCTTCATCATGTCTGACAGACGTTTTCTGCCCTCCGCGGTGAGGCGGCGACGCTTCTTGGCTGGTGGAGCAAGAACATAGGCAGCTAGGGATGCTTTCGGGGGAGTAGGGGGTAAGTCTGTTCGTTCTAAAGCTACGATTGCTGTGTTCAGCCGGTCGCGTTCACGTTTCAACTCTTTCACGATAGCCTGAATATCCAAAGGTTCCT
>Ga0181518_10004502_pt1 | contig 12397 bp, 8 predicted proteins | sample PEATcosm2014_Bin_28_FD_119751 | JGI IMG/M metagenome (GOLD analysis project Ga0181518, IMG submission 119751) | Peatland microbial communities from MTU Mesocosm Facility, Houghton, MI, USA - PEATcosm2014_Bin01_60_metaG | ecosystem: Environmental > Terrestrial > Soil > Wetlands > Peat | place... | reverse complement strand
TATGTTGTTCGGCATCGGCGCCATGATCACCGTCGTGTTGGAGATGCTCGGCCTCTCTTCCATGGTCTTCGCCCTGGGAATCTATTTGCCCTTGCAGTTGACCACGCCGATCCTGGCCGGCGGATTCCTCTCCCATCTGGTGAACAAGCGCGGGGAGAAGATCGGCGGCGACCAAGGCAATTCCATCCGCGAGCGCGGTATCATCATTGCCGGCGGCCTGATGGCCGGAGGCGCGCTCGGCGGAGTAATTGGAGCGGCCCTGCGCGTGCTGCCGCGCTTCAAGGAAGAGTGGATTCAGACGCGTTTTTACGCGAACGAGACGAAGTCGCAAATCGTTTCCGCGCTGGGCTTCGTAGCACTTTGCGTTTACACGTATCTAATGTCTATGAAGAAGCAAGAGAACGACTAGAGCGCTTGTGATACAGCGCCGGTGCCCCAGGTTCGCGCGCGTTCTGTGCGCGCTAACCTGGGCCCGTGCGCAACCACCAATTTCAACGGAGATTTTCAAATGACCCAATCCGACCTTTCCATCGCAAACGCTATTCTCGGCATTGACACTCTCTGGGGAGGCGATGTCATGTGCCCCTCAGGCACGGGCCGCTTCATCGCCGACTCGTGGTTTTCCGACGAACCGCTGCCCGCCGCCTACACCCATCCCACCGCAGCGCGCCTGCGGGCCGCGGGCGGCGTTACCGGCAAAGACAGCGCTGCCGTCGCCGACTATCTGCGGGAAATGAGCGCCGAGATCGTCCGCTCCATGGACGCCGTCAACGTCGAGGCTCGACGCGTCGGCGGCGTGCGCGGCGCGTATCTCGAAGGCCTGAATATCTGCTTAACCGCGATGTGGGCGCTCGCCATGGAAACTGCCGGCAAGGGCAACCGTGTGCCGTATGAGGAGAGTGTCAAGGCATCCACCGGACGCCCACCCGAGCCCAGCGACCCGGCGGCGAAGCGGGCCCGTGTCGCCGAATTGCTTGGCCGCGCTGGCTACAAATCCACCACGGGCGCAGAGTTGCTCCAGGCCGTGGATGCCTGGCGCAAGGAGCGCATCTCGCCGCTCACCTCCGTGCGCGGACTGAGCGCCGCCGTGATCGCTCAATTCGACAATCTGAGCGCCAAAAATCTGCTGCCTTATCTGCCATCCGAATTCGCCGTCGTTCCCCGCGCCAACATTGATTTTTTGCCTATTAAAGACGCCTGGTTCTCCGGCTCGATGAACTACCTCGGACGCGCCCGCAATTCCGACGGCACCCCCAAGTACGAAGCGACGTATGAAATCAACGCCTCGCTTCAGATTTCCTTTCCCGAGTTCGAACAGCTCATCAGCCACGAGGTCGTGCCCGGGCACGTCACCACCTTCGCCTATCTCCAAAATTTGTATGTTCGCGGCATAACCCATTTCGAATCCACCGTACTCACCATGAACACCCGCGCCGCCACTTTGTTTGAGGGGCTGGCCAACAACGCCATCCTCATCGCCCATGGCGTGACCGAAGTCGATCAATTGCCCGACGAAGACCTGCAAATCGGCGTGCTCCTGGCGTTGTTGCAGGACGACGCCAAAAACCAGTCGTCCTATCTCACCTGGGGAGAAGGCAAGCCGCAACCCGAGGTCGCAGCCACGCTGCGCCGCGACTTCCTCGTCACCGAAGAGCGCGCCGACAAACTCTCCGGCGCGTGGGGCAAACATCCGCTGCTGGGCCGGATGTATCTCCCGGCCTACCGGGTTGGCACGGAAAGGGTCGCGCAACTGCGGCGCACGTATCCCCCGGAAAAAATCTTGCCCGCGATTTACGGCTGTTACGGACTAGTGGACGTCGTGACCATCGACGAGGTCTTGAAGTGAACTGAGATGGGCTGGCTCCCGCGGCTACCGGCGTGCGAGTGGTATCCGTACCAGTATCGCATCATCCCCGCGCACGATCAGCCGCGAGAACTTTTCTTTCCCAACGTTCTGCATGGCCTCGTAGCGCGGGTTGAGCGCTTCCACGTTCACGCGCAGTGCTGCCTTGGCGTCTTTCGGCACATCGAAGCTCACCCGGATATCGGGCTGCCCATCGCCATCCACGTCCACCACGTCGGAGACATGGGATGGCAGCGCGCTCACGGGCTTCCAATCCAGCTGCACAAATGGCTTCTCCAGTTGCAGCAGGTGCGGATACACCGGCCGGTGAATGTCGATGGTGTAGCCGGCGGCCTGAATCGTGCGCACTTTCGGTCCTCCGGAGTACATCTCGTCCACATGCAGCCCCAGGCCGGCAATCCCTTTCGTGAACGCGCCCATCAACACAAAAGGCACCAGCAGTGCCACGCACACTGTCATTCCCGCCGCCGTGTACCCGAATTTTGCGCGTACAGTCATTCGCCCCTCCTAAACCACGCTCCTACTTAATGAACACGTGCAGTATGGTCGCCAGGCCACCAGCGATGATTGTGCCGCCGAACATAATGGCCATCCCCCAGGCTCCATACAACAGCAGCAGTCGCGCACGTTCAGGATTGCTGGCGACGTCCGTCCCTTTGATGTGCCACACGGCAGCGTCTTTCGGACAAACATCCACGCACGCTCCGCACTTCATGCACGACATCAGCGTCTCGCCCTGCGCGATGGATTCGTCCGTCAGCGACATGGTCGGGCAAGCGGTTTTACAAAGTACGCAGGGCGAGCAGCGCGTCTTGTCGATCTTCACATCGAACACGCTAGTCTTGTTAAAGATGGATTGGAAGGCGCCGAACGGGCAAAAGAATGCGCACTGCGTTCGCTTCTTGGTGAGGAATGGCAGCACGATCACCAAGCTCGCGAACAACATGATAAAGATGCCGTTTTGCACCATCCCCAACGTGTTGCGGGCCGCCACATATTCCGACACCGCCTTGAAGGGACAAAGCCACATGCAGTAAACCGAGTCGAACAGGGCCAGCGACAGCAATACCATGGCCAGCAATACAGCCCACGGGCCGTAACGCCAGCGCGTATCGATCTTCTTCAGCTTCGCGCGCTTGGCGACCGATGCCATGCCTTCTTCGATCCCACCGAAGAAACACAAATAACTGCACCAGCCCTTACCGACCACAATCGTCATCGCCAGCCACATGCCCGCCATCGCCGCCATTCCCGCGCCCGCCATTCCTGTGCCCGGCAAGATCGAGCCGGGAAACACCACCGTCTTGGTAAGCGCCGCCGGCAGGATGAGCAGCGGAATGGGCAGGAAACAGAATGGCGTCCGGCCCGCGATCATCTCCTCGATCGGGATGCCCATCGTTCCCCGCATCGCGATTACAGTGTGGATGAACCCCACCGGAAACAGCAGTCCCATCGCCACGAAAAACCAGCGCCGCCAGCGATAGGTGGTCCGCGTCCGCATCATCATGTAAAACATCGCAATCATGAAAACCGCTGTCATGACGATGGCGATCTGCCCCGCCCGATTTGGTTCCCAGAAATGGGCAAACATTAGAAACGACCAGACTGCGATCGGCAGGGTCAACAGAACCGACATGCCCGTGCTTCGTGGCGCGGTTTGTCGTAGCTGGCGGATTCGAGCCTCAGTAGCCATACACCTTTCTCCCAATCAGCATCGCCAATCCTAGATAGAGGTAATAAACGGCAATCAGTACCATCGCCATGCGTGCGACCGTTGTCACGCCCTCGTTGCGCCGGACGCAGCCCAGGCTTAGAAACGGAAGAAACCACACCGAAGTTCCAACAAAAAACACCGCAAAAAAATAAAGGGCAGCGGCAATGCTTCCCAGCTGAGCCGCCCTCAAGCCGGCGGCCACAAATGGTGGGCAAATACTGAAGCCAGTCAGGAAGCCCAACACGGCGGCGCCGGGCACGCCGCGTTTCTTCGCCACGCCAATGGTCACCAGTTCTGGGGCCGCGCACGACAGGGCACAAGCGCGGCCCACCGTGTACGCATACCAAAGCAACACACAACCAAGCAACAAGTGAACCACGCCAGCCACGGGCAGGCGCAACGCTGGCGGAAACGACACCAGGGCGCCGAGTCCCCAGGCCACAGCGGCAAACAGCAGGTATCCCACAAATCGCGCTCCCAAAAAACTGGAGAGATAGCGCGTATTCAGCCGCATGCCCTCCTGCTCTGCCAGTAAAGAAGGAACCACCACGGGCCCGCACGAAGCCATGCAGGCAGGTCCGGAAGCCAGCCCCAGGGCCAACGCCTCGCCGAATATGGAATATCCAGTCACCGGCGGAAGCCTAACATTTTTCAGTTCGCCCTGTCTGTGACGCATGGGCGTCGCAGGTGGTTGCCATTCCGAGCGTTATGCCGCACGCCATCGCAATGTCCAAACCATCCTGCGCGCGCGCCGGATTTGAAACTCAGCGGATGGGAAGCGCGTACATGAGGCCGCCGTGCGTCCACAAATTGTTGGCGCCTCGATCCAGCTTCATCACCGACCCCGAGCCCAGGTCGCGCTCGAACATCTCTCCATAGTTGCCCACAGCTTCGATCACGCGCGCGGCCCATTCGTCGTCGAGTCCGAGATATTGGCCGTAGCCGCGCTCGGTGCCAACGAGACGCCGGACCACCATATCGTCACTTTTTTTCATCTCCGGGAGATTCGCCTGCGTCACCCCGCTCTCCTCGGCTTGGATCAAAGCTTCGACCGTCCAGTTGACGATGGCGGCCCATTGCGGATCGTCGAGGTGGTAGGTGGGCGCCAATGGGTCTTTGGCGATCACATCCGGAAGGATTTCAAAATTCTTCGCCACGCCCCTAAAGCCCAGCCGCTCGTACCCTAACTGCGTGACGTCGGCGGTGACTGCTGCGCAGTTGCCCGTGACCAGCGCCGCTTCCATCTCGCCTTCTTCCTGAAAAGGAAAGGGCAGAAACTTGATCTTCTCGCGCTGCATATAACTCGTGAGCTGCATCTCGATCTCCGTGCCGCCGAGGAAACATACCTTCTTTCCCGCCAAGTCCTTCGGAGAAGAGACGCCCATCGTCTTGTTCACAAAAAATGCCTGGTAATCGTAAAAAATTGGCCGCGCAAATCCCAAACCCGCGTTCGCCGTATTCATGAAATTGGCAGAACCGGTCGCCAGCAGAGCGATCTTTCCCGACTTCAGCGCTTTCAGCGCATCCTGTTCGTCGCGGAAGGGCAAAACTGTGAACTTGGCGTTGGGCCCGAGCACCGCGACAGCCACTGCCTTACAGATGTCGGTGTCGAATACGACATGATTTCCGTGCGCGTCCTGAGTGGAGTACTCGGGTTCTTCGGTGTTGATTCCACAGGGCAGGGAACCAGCGGCTTTGATTCGGTCGACCGTAGAGCCGTTGTGCGCCGTCGCGCTGGCTCCGATCGTCAGAAATACAATTGAGAATAGAAGCGGCGAAATTCTGTTCATGGGGATCCTGTCACTTACTAAACACGACTGCGATTACAAACACGTAAAAATCCGGCGGCCGGAGAGGAAGTCCGGTCGCCGGAGAAAGTATTTGAAAAGTGAAGAGCCGGGCGTTCCCGCTCGGCCCTCCACCCACCACGACCCTAATTCCAATTTCCCTGTGACGGCACGCCGGGCTCGGAGCTGGGACGGGGATTGAAGTCCCCCGGGGCCGGATCGCTCACTCCGCCTTTGATAACGTCGGTCGGGGTGATTTGCAGGACGCGGCAGCCTTGCCCCCCGAAGTGGGGCAGGCTGAATTCGGACTGCGGAATCGTCGCGTACGAGGCTGCCAGAGGCGGCGTCACACCGCTCAAGCGGCCGTTGTCAAACGCGGAGAGGAGATCGCCCACGCCGGGAGTATTGGCGTCGGTCGGCCCCAGGTACTTCTGTCCGTAGGTCTTCAAGCCGAGCGCGCGAGCCTGGGCTTCATCGGGAAGATTGGCGAGCGGAGTGAGGTTGAAGATCTCGTCGACGAACTTGATGATCGACCCGTGCTCCGTGGCTTCATGAGAGATCCCGTGGACCACGCCGTAAGGCGACATCACGATCGTGGGAATGCGCGGACCCTGACTGAGGGCGTCTCCAACGGGATCCCAGGAACGGATCGCCGGTTGCGTGTGATCGTAGAGGCCATCGCTCTCATCGTAGGTGATGATGATGGCGCTCTGCGGCCAATACGGGCTGTTGGCGATCGCGTTGATCGTGTCGCCCAGAAGCGCTTCGCTGATCTGCGCGTCCGAGTAGCCCGGATGGTCGTCATTGCCGGCGAAATCGGCCTTGACCGTGGCGTTAGGGGAGCGCGGGACCAGGCCATCGAGGTTGCTGTATCCGCCGCGAACGTAATAGACTCCGCCGCTTCCCGTGCCGGGCAACGCCGTCGCGTTCAGCGCGGTGAAGAAGTCGCCCAGGCCCTTCATGTGCGCCGCCGTCTCGTTCGGGTTGTTAGACTCATAGCCGAAGTATTGCGGGGCATCGTGATGGGCGATGTAGCTGGAATGGGAGGCTACGCCGCCGGTGTCGATCGGCTCGAGATCATAGCCCAGTTCGTACCAGGCCCAAGGCACCGGTCCGTTCGCGCTGCCCGCGATCTTCTCGATGTCCTTCTGCACATCCAGCAGGTCGAACGCCGGATTCAGGTCGGCGGCGGTGATGCTTTGAATCTGGTTTCCCATAAAAGAGAGTCCCAGACTGGCAAACGTCAGGTTGGAAGACGGGTTGGTGCTGGGAGCGCCACCGCTTTCGGTTGGCTGCCGATTGATTACGGTCGGATCCAAAGCCGATCCCCAGAAGGGTTGTGGATCGCCGGTAACCGGCAGTTGCGCGTTGGTGGTGTTGATGTTGCTCCCTAACTGCGGGTGCTTGACCCACTGCGTCACGCCCGACTGCGCTGCAAACATGGCGAGGGCGTTTGGCGTCGACGGGCCGATCACCGTATCAAAGAAGTTATCGAAAATCGTGAAGCGGTCCGCGTAGTTCCACAGAAATGGAACCGTATTGCAGTCGATATGGCTGACCACCAGTTCGCCTTTTTGCACCTGCGCCTCGGTCGGCGCCGGTCCGCTGTAGCTGCACGATCCGCCGCTGCAACTCAAAGTCCCAGACAGGCCTTCTTCTGTGAAGGCATAGCGGTCGTTCTGGGCAACGTTGCTGCCATTCAGATCCAGCTTGGCGTCGATGGCGGTGTGGCCGTGATTCACCGAGTCCGTGTCCTCCGGATACAGCTGCACCGTCTTGCCATTGACGTCCTGGATCGTCTGCGGGATCAGGAACGGAGAGATGGTGCCCACCGAGCCGTCCGTAAGAACGATCGGCTGCACAAAGCCCGGCGTGTTGGCGGCGGGCTGGGAGAACAGTCCGCGAGCTCCCGGGTAGGTGCCGAAGTGGAAGTCGAACGACCGGTTCTCCTGGAAAAGAATGAACACGTACTTGATGTTCTGCTGGAGCAGAGCGAGTTTCTGAGCGTGGGTGAGAACAGGCTCGCTCGCCAAGCTGCTGGTGAAGCGGGCGACTTCAGCGCTCGATCTCGGCGCGATTTCTACAACTTTCTTCTGGTCGGCAGCCCCTTCGGTCTTGGGGTTCTCCGCCAGTGTGGGGAGCGGCTGCAACATCATCGCAGCCATTGTCAGCGAAGCCAAACTGGCCTTCGCCCATTCCTGGGTGTTCATAGTTTTCTCCTCTCAAGTTCTTGTGATGGAAATCCTTGTGGTCATGCGGTTTTCGCCGGTATTGCCCACTCGCTGCCAGAGTCGTGGGGGACTCCGGCGAAGACACTTTTCCCACGCATTACGGAATAACAGAGGTATGTGAACGGGACTTTGATCTGGTGTTAACGGTTGGTGAAAATCTCGTAAAAGACAAAACTCACAGGCGCTGCCTTGCAAACCAGCGCCGCCGCAGTCAGGTTTAAGAAATTATTCCGGGGATTTCCACAGCGGCCGATCCCCGCCCGCAATGGAGCAACGGGTACCAGCGCCCGTTCAGCCGGGCGGGGACACCCGGCTGTCCACCGCGCACTTATCGGCCGGCCCCGCCGCTAGAATGTGAATCGCGCGGAGAATTGCAGGGCGCGCGGAAGGCCGTCGGGACTGATTTCCTGAAAGCTTCCGAAATTGCCTGGGCCGGAATTTGGCATCAGATAACACTGCTGGTTCGCGGACATGCCATCGCCGCAGTTGGTCCCAATGGGGTTGTATTGCAACTGGTTGACGCCGTCTCCGTTTTGCACGTAGTAGTTGGCGTGGTTGAACAGATTGAAGGCTTGCGCCTGGAATTGCAGTTGCATACCTTCGCGGATTTCAAAGCTGCGCGCCAAGCCCACGTCGATTCTCTCCAGCCAGGGGCCGTAGAAAGAATTCAGACCGATGCCGGGCGTAGGGCCAGCGCCGTTGATGCCTCCGGCGGTGGCTGCGGTGTCCTGGTTGTAGGCAGTGTCGTTCAGGCTGTCACCGGCGCCGATACAAGGGTAGTTGGCGAATTGCGCCCCTTGGGTGAACGGAACGGTAGTGGTGCACGCGGTACCTAACAGACCCGCGTAGGGGCGCCCGGAAGAAAACTCCATCACGCTGCTGAGGGTCCAGCCGGAGAGGAATTTACGTCCTGTATCAGATGTGGTGAGTTGATCGAGACGGGGGTGATAAACTCCCGCGAAGGTGATGCGGTGACGCTGATCTAACAGTGAGGGGGCATGGGTATTGCTGAAGTCGAACTGATTGTTGAAATCCATGCCATCGAGCATGATGCTCTTGGCATAGGTGTAGCCAAATTGCAGGGAAAAGCCTTGCGATAAGCGATGCTGCACCTGCACGAATAAAGAGTTGTAAATGTTTTGCGCGGGGCTGATGAGCTCCTGGATCTGGCCGAATTGCGAACTGATGAGGCCGTCCTGGTTCTGGAGTATACCGGCGTCCATGGTCGGTAGGCTGATCGTTGGGCCAGTGCAGGAGGACGGCCCAACCGCGCCGGGAGGACAGAAGGTGTACGTTGTCGTGCCTACCAACGGCTCCAGGTTCGCGTCGTAGGCGGTGCCGGAAATTATGTGCACGCCGTGATTCCACATGGTGCCGAGGGTTAGAGTTGTGTTCTCGAAAATCTCCCGCTCAATCTGCAAGCTTGCCTGTTCGATATAAGGCGCGTGGAACTGCGGAGAAACCAGAGAAATGTCGGTGGCAGCGCCGAACAGCGGGGAACTGGCGGGGAGAATGCTCGGGAAGGTGGGCAACTGTGCGTTCGGGAGACCTGTCGATGACGTGTAGCTGGAACTGTACTCCACCTGCTGCGAAGCCAGCCCGTTCGAGATCACCGCGTTGCGGTAGTTCAGGCCATTCATATTGGTATAGAACAACCCGAATCCACCGCGGACTACCGTTCTCGATTCGGGCTGCCAGGCGAATCCGAAGCGAGGGGCCAGGCGGCGAAACTGGTTGGGATACTGCCCGGTGAGCGGAAACAATGGATTCTCCGCGGGCTGCGGGTAAACCTGGAAATCCTCGCGCAAGCCCATTTCCAGAGTCAACTTCGGCAACGCACGGAAAGTGTCTTGTAGGTAGAATCCGTAGTAAGGAACGGCAAAAGAAAAAGTCGGGTTGCCCACAGCCTGATTGAAATTGCTGTACTCTCCGAGCGCAAAATCCTCCAGATTGGAAAACTCATAGAGGCCGATCGGCGACCCGAAGTCGATCGCCTCGTTGGGATCGGCGCCACCATCATTGGTGTCCGCATCCCAGGTGCGGTTCATATCGAAGCCGAATTGCAAGGTGTGCTTGCCGATCACGTAATCGACGCGGTCCGACAGTGAGTACTGTCTTTCAAAAACTCCTCCGATCGAGAAAGGAGCGTTGCCCAGGATGAAAGCGGCGGGACTATCCAGAACCACGGTCGGCGTGTTCCCAGCCAACCCGGTTGGGGTCGCGATTTCGTCATCTTGCGACGTACCGGAGTGGAATTCATTCAGCAGGTTGGCAGAGAAGGTGTGCGTCCACCCCAGAGTGGCCTGGAAGGTACGCACATAGGCGTTGGCCAGGGTCTGCGTGCCATAGTTACCGACCGTTGGGTCAAGGACGACGCCCCCGGGAGAGTTGAAGCGGTTCGCATCCAGGCTGAGGAACAGGCTATCGCGGGACGCGGGCTGATAGTCGAGACGCGGCGTAATCACCCAATCGGTGCCCTTCCTGGCTTTGCTCCCGAGATTGGAACTCAACGCGTTGAGCGTGTTCGCGACTTGTTGGAGGTATAAAGGAAACAGCGGATCAGATGGGCCAGCCGTGACGTCGGCGTCTGTGTCGATATTCGGGGCGGGCAAAGCACCGTTCGGCGCAGGCAGGGCCGTCCCGGCTGAAACATTAAAAAGGCTCAAGAGCGCAGGGAGGTTCGCCGGCGTCGTTGCCAAATCCGGGTTGATGACGGAAATCGGATTGTTGTGCAACTGCTGTTCGTAATCGGCGAAGAACCATAGGCGATCGCGCAGGATGGGGCCGCCGGCAGCGGCCCCGAATTGCTGCAAATTGTCTTCCGGTTTCGGATTGCCGGCGGCTTTGTCGAGCGCGTCGTTGGCCCCGAACGCGGAGTTGCGGTTGTAATAAAAAGCACTCCCGTGAAACGCGTTGCCTCCCGACCGCGTCACCGCATTCACGAAGCCCGCTCCACCGCCGTAGATTGCGGTGTAAGGGCTGACTGCAACTTGAAACTCCTGGATCGATTCTTCGCCAAACAAATACGGAATGCGATTACGGCCCACAATATCGGCGAAGTAGTTGCTGGTGGCGTTGGCGCCATCGACGCTGAAGTAAGTCGAACCATTTCCGTTGGCGTAACCGGAATCCTCCCCGCCTTGTTGTCCGGCTACGCTCACCAGGCCGGTGTCGCCGTCGTAGCTGGTATTCGGCGTGAGCATCATGAAGTTGGTGTATTTTCTGCCGTTGAGCGGCAAGTCCTCGATATACGACCGCTCGATCACCGTGCTGGAGGAGGATTCCTCCGGCCGCAGCACCGGCGTCGTCCCCGTTACCTTCAACGTGTCGGCGCTAGCTCCCACCTGGAGTTTGATGTCCTGCGATGCGGTGGTTCCCACCAGCACTCGCACCAAGACCTGGGCATCGCGAAAGCCTTTGAGGCTTGCCGTGATGGAATACGCTCCCGGCATCAGAGCCGGAAACCGGTAAAGTCCGGCGTGGTTGGTCGCGGCGGATTGTTCGACCCCGGTCGCGAGATTACGCGCCACCACCGACGCCCCCGAAACCAGCGCTCCACTCTGGTCGCTGACCCGGCCCCCGAGCGAACCCGTCAACACCACATTCTGGGCGGGCAGAAAAACGCAGCTTGCCAACCCCAGCAAAACGCCGCACACCGCTTTTGACACCCTGCCACGCTCGAAAAGCGCACCGAGGAGGAAAAGCGAAACACCAACAGAACTTTTCATTACTCGAATCCCTTTGCCCGGCTGCTCGCGGTGGAGACAGCGTAGGCCTGCGGAAAGTTTGAGGTTTTGAACGAAACCCACTCCAGGAACAATTCTATAAAAATACTCCCGGCTGTCCCACTTGGAAAATGGGCAGCCGGGATACTGAGTGAACTGCGGCTCTCGATTTAGTCAGGATCGGTCGCGCTCTCCTCCTTCGCCTCGGGCTGCGGCTTCTTGCCCGGCTTCAACTCGGGATAAGGTCGGTCGCCCTTCAGGCCTTTCCACAGGATCCGGTTGAATTTCTCCGTAGGGATCCGGTCTGCCTGGCTGAAGTCCATGCCTTTGGTTTGCGCATCCCACCAGGCCGCGTCGTGCGTTGGCTGCGGCACGTGGTCCCGGTTGATGACGAACTTGTTGAGGATCGGAAGCGATGTGCCGTAGAGGTACATAGACGGAGTCGCGGAATAGGTCCAGCCCGCTTGCGAGATGTTGAAGGCATTGGTCATTGGCGGTACGCCCGCATCATGCACGCTCAGTGGGGGCAGGCCCAGAACTTCTTCGATCGTCCGCAGCATGGTGACCGTCGAGTAGGCATCGGAGACCACCGCTCCCTGCTTTACGTAAGGTCCAACGATGAACGCCAGACTGGGTCGCCGCTGACGTGGTCCGCGCCATCCTGGGGATCGTCTTCAATCACAAAAATCAGCGTGTTGCCGGCGTATGGGCTGTGGGCGATCTTATCCACCGTCAGTCCTACCGCATAGTCGTCGTCGGCAATCTGAAGTTCCGGCGTGTTCACGCCGAAGCTAGCGGTACCGAAGTTGCCGAAGTGGTCGTGATCGTACCGCAGCAAAACCAGATTGGGAAATGTGTTGTTCCTAACCTGGTGGTCGAATTCCCGCGCCCACTCCGCATAGCGGAAGAAGTCGGGGTAGCTCTGATCGAACGGCCAGAAGCAGAGATCGCTCAGTTTGAGCAGTTCCTTCTTCGCCGGCCACTCAACCTGGGTCGGAGGCTTCGTGGCGCAAGGATAGGCGAGAGTCGGACTGATTTCGCCAAGGGCTTCGCGAACATCCAAAGCACCGAGATCG
>Ga0181518_10004501_pt1 | contig 12397 bp, 15 predicted proteins | sample PEATcosm2014_Bin_28_FD_119751 | JGI IMG/M metagenome (GOLD analysis project Ga0181518, IMG submission 119751) | Peatland microbial communities from MTU Mesocosm Facility, Houghton, MI, USA - PEATcosm2014_Bin01_60_metaG | ecosystem: Environmental > Terrestrial > Soil > Wetlands > Peat | place... | reverse complement strand
CTCGGAATAAAAGGCGCAGTAGGCGCATTTCTGCGCGCAGAACGGGACGTGAATATAAAGGCTTTCGACCGTAGTCGTGGGGGAACCGGCCATGAAAGAAGGATACCTTCTTCGTTCATGGCTGGCGAACGAAAATCTCCCGCGTCGCGGGATCGCCTGGCGTGAACCCCGGTGTTACACCGGATTCACGCGCTGGACATTTTGGGCTTTCAGCCCTTTGTCGCTGGGTATGACGTCGAAGGAAACTTCGTCTCCTTCATTCAAGGTTTTGAATCCCGCACCCGTGATGGACGTGTGATGCACGAAAACGTCCTGACCGGAATCCTGGGCGATAAAGCCAAACCCCTTTTTGTTGTCGAACCACTTGACTTTGCCACTGGCCATAATTAACTCCTGACTTTTCGAGGCCGCCCCAAAGCAAAAAAGACACGACCGAAATTCAGCCGTGCCAAAATTACTTTTCAAAAACGCTCATGCCTCAATTAGGAGGCCATCTTAATGCCCCGGGTGTCAAAGTCAAGCGCAAGTTTCAAGGGCTTACAAACAGGTTGCGCACAGGTTACAAACATCCCCCCGCCGGGCGCCTACACCTGCAACGCCTGGTTCAAAAGCTGCGGCAGGTAATTGGCAATGGTGGCCTCGCCGACCACCAGCGTCGCGCCGGCTTTTTGCGCGGCGGCCTGCAACTCCACCGCCTGTTCGCCGGCAAACGCAATGATGGGAATATGTTGCGTGGCGGCGTCCGCCTTCAACGCGGCAATGGCGCGGCACACGTCATCGCGCTTCGATTCCAAGTCCACGACCGCCAGCATCGGACCTTCGCTTTGCGCGCACCGCAGGAGCGCCGGCAGATCGTTGACGGCCTGGACGCGATAATTCAGGTCTTGCAGCCGGTTCACCAACTGGCTGCCCGGCAGCAATTTTTCGTAGAAAACCAGCGCAAGCGGTTGCGTCATGCAAACAACGTGGAGTGGAAACGGAAAAATTGCAAAGCTGTTTTTGCGCGCAACGATGCCAGATCCGGAATTGCCCGACCTTCCACGGCGCCGGGTTCAAACTGGTGGTGTGACGAAGCAGAAACTTTTTGACACGAATTTTTGGCTGCATTGACGATTGGCTATTAGTCATTGGTCATTGCGCGGATGCGCCGGGGTGTCATCCTCCACCGTCACCTGGTTGGCCTCCGCCCAGGCGAGGACATATTCCTTCACGGCTGCGTCGCGATACCGATACCACTGGTCCAGCAGTCCCAGCCGGCGCGCGGTGTCCTTGAAAAAACGGAAGGCGCCTTTGCCTTTGATGGCCCGCCACAATTCCTCCGCGGCCGGCGTGCTCTCCACCGTGCCGATGAATCGTTCCATCTGGCGGTATTCGTGGAAGTCGAACTTGTCCGGCGCGGCAATGAACCGTTCGCCGTCGTCTCCGGCCACGGTCCTGGCGATTTCCAATCCCTCCTTCTGCCAGTCAGGCAGATCGCCCAATTCATCCTCTTCACCTTCTTCGAACGCGCCCAGGATGTGCCGGTCCACACTGACAATGCGGCCGGTCTGGCGATCAAACCGGGTGACCGTCTCTTCCGACTCGAATTCGAGCGCGTCAATCAATTCACTGAGCTTGGCGGATGGATTCATGATTTTCTTTTGGAGGTTAAAACAGGGATGGCGGCTGTTCAACAAGCCGCCGGGCGGCTTCAACCGTGTAGGTGGTTTGGCACTTTGGACACCAGAGGTAATACTCGTAGTAGAAATCGTGCTTCGGCTGCTTGCGCGACATTTGCTTGATGACGGGCGTTGAACATTTCCGCCACGGCTCGCCTGCCTGCATGGCGGGGCGAACGCCTTCGGTTTCGGGCTTGTTTTCGTATCCCTCGTCCACCGGGAGATTGGGCTGGTGCAGGGCGGCCATCGAAAGTTGATCGCACCGTTCGTTTTCCGGAATGCCGGCGTGGCCCTTGACCCAGCGGAATTCCACCTGATGCGTCTCGCACAGCGGCAGCAGTTTCTGCCACAGGTCAATGTTCTTTGCACGCTCCTTATTATTGAGCCACCAATCCTTCTTTTTCCACACCACGGCCCAACCCTTCATGATCGCGTCCACCAGATACTGCGAATCGCTGTAAAGCGTGACCTTGCACGGCTGCTTCAACAATTCGAGGCCCTTGATGGCGGCATAGATTTCCATCCGGTTGTTGGTGGTCAAACGAAAACCGCCGCTGGCTTCCGCACGCTTCTTGGGATGCAACAACACGACGCCATAACCGCCCGGGCCGGGATTGGGTTCGCAGGCGCCGTCCGTGTAAATCTCCATGTGCGGCATCGCGCCCGACGTTGAACTGTCATTCGTGCTCATTCTGCTATCCGTTCAGGAGAGCCTCACATTTCTGTGGTTCAAGTAGAGACAGTTCTCGCAAAGCCCATCTTGCAATGTCTTGATAAACTCAACACCTATTGATTCTTCATATGCCTCTGGCTGCAAAGCAACCGCGTCTCCCGCCAAGACATCAATTAAATTGTGGACAGTCCACCAGCCTTCGTAGCGGTTACCAAGTTTGTCTGAATCTCCACCCGATCGTGGCATAATTGATTTCGGAAGTATAAAGATAACGCAAGGGCATCAAGAATGAACAAGAAATTATTTCTTAGCGGGGGTGGGTGGTGAAATCAATGCGGGGGTGGGCGATGCGTTCGTGGTGGTTGCCGGAATTGCTTTCTTATCTGGCGATAATGATTTCACTGGCGGCAATAGCACTTGTGATTTTTCAAAAACAGGCGGTGGCGTGGCTAGATGAACATTTCGGCGCGACTCCAACGTCTGCAATCCAGCAAACCCAACCGCAACAAACGAAACCACAATAGCAATTGCGCTCATCTTGATGGAACGCCGGTGCAATTCCTCTCCAAGCCGAACCTGTAAAAGGTGGCGGACAACAACGGCCTGCCGTTCCATTTCAGCATTGAATATCTCTGCGTCCTCGGCGTCTCTGCGTTGAAGGCCTTTCCGTTTGGTTGCGGCTCCATCGCGCTGTGTCTTTGCGCCTTTGCGTTCAAAAATGGGCACCCCAGACCGTCCCGCAGGGCGGGACGGGACACCGAACAGGTTGCGCAGCAGCGCAGCCCTACCTTTTCGTGTGTTTCGTGTATTTCGCGGTTAATCGTCTGTCGGCGTCGCGCTCTTGCTGGACATGCCGGCTGCATTTTGAAAAACTCCGCGCTGGTGAAACAATCAATCGTCACTTTGGACATGGAAGGCGTGTTGACGCCGGAAGTCTGGATTGCCGTCGCCGAAAAGACCGGCATCCCGGAATTGCGCCGCACCACGCGCGACGAGCCGGATTATGACAAGCTCATGCTGGGACGGCTTGCCATTCTCGACCGGCACGGCCTGAAACTTTCCGACATCCAGCAGGTCATCGGCGCGCTGCGGCCGCTGCCCGGCGGCAGGAAATTCCTGGATGAACTGCGCTCGTTCGTGCAGGTCATCGTTCTTTCCGACACATTCGAGCAATTCGCCTCTCCCCTGCTCCGCCAGCTCGGCTGGCCGGTGCTCCTGTGTCACCGGCTCGTCGTCGAAAACGACCGCATCGTGGATTACCAGTTGCGCATCCGGGAGCAGAAGCGCGAGGCCGTGGCCGCCTTCAAACGGATGAATTACCACGTCATCTCCGCCGGTGATTCGTTCAACGACACCGCCATGCTCATCGAGGCGAACGTGGGAATTCTCTTTCGCGCGCCCGACGCGGTGAAAAAGCAATTCCCGCAGTTTGAGGCCGTCGAGACTTACGCCGATTTGATGAAGCTGATCAAGGCGGCGATGGCCTGAAACAAGTGCGGAATGCGGAGTGCGAAATGCGGAACGAACAGCTTCCGACGTCCCAAGTGTTCAACGACCCCCAGATTTTCGTGCGGTATTGATGGAGGAAACAGCGATGGCAGTCAATTCGCCCGCCTCTTTGATGAGAAAGGATGCGTCAGCCAGTTTGATTTTTCCGGCATCCACAAGCAGTTCCGTCCAATAACCGGATTCGTCTGCTTCCTCTTCCACCGTACCCATTTTCGAAATGAAGTCCGCTGTGGATTTGGCCCGACAGGCGGCCCGGTAGTTCGCACCAACCGACGTTCCGGCACGCAGCAACTGGCCGCCAATAATGTTGCAAGTCCGGTTGGGCGGCAGATTCTCGACAAACTTGATGACGTCCAACGCAAATTGCTTCGTTCTTTTCTTCAGATTTTCATGGTTCATGGTCTGCCTTTCATTTTCTCGGTTACGTGTGCCACTCGATTGCTATCACTCCGCATTCCGCACTCCGCATTCCGCACTGGCATCAGTCTTCCGCCTTGAATGCGCGGGAAATCAAATTCTGCACCGCTTGTTTGGGTTCTTTGCCTTCGTAGAGCAGCGCATAAACCTCGTCAATGATCGGCGTGAGCACCTTCTTCCCGCGCGCCAGCCGGTGCGCGGATCGTGCTGTCGGATATCCCTCGGCCAGTTTCGGGTGCGACGCCTGGATTGCCGCCATCGTTTCGCCGCGCCCAAGACGTTCGCCGAGGTCACGATTGCGGCTCTGTTTCGAGAAACACGTCAGCATGAGGTCGCCCAGACCGCTCAAGCCGGCGAACGTTTCCGGTTGCGCGCCGCACGCCACCCCCAGCCGGCGCATCTCGGACAGTGCCCGTGTGACCAGTCCGGCCTTGGTGTTGTCGCCGTAGCCAAGCCCGTCGCTCACGCCGGCCGCGATGGCGATGATGTTTTTCAACGCGCCGCCGTATTCCACGCCGAGGATGTCCGTGCTGCGATAAATGCGGAAGCTGGGGCGGTGGAAAAGCCCCTGCACGGTTCGCGCCGTGCCGTCGCTTTCGCAGGCGCAAACCACCGTGGTCGGAATGCCCAGCGCCACTTCGCGGGCAAAGCTCGGCCCGGAAAGCGCGGCCACGCGTTCCGCCGGGGCCTGCTCGCGCAGTATCCGGCTCATGGTTTCGCCGGTCTCAAATTCAATGCCCTTGGTCACGCTCACCAAAATGGCCGGATGCCCTTTCAGCTTCATGGCAACCTGACGGAAGGCCTGCGACGGAATGGCCATGGCCAGGCACTCGGCCCCCGCCACCGCCCTGGCGAAATTCGCCTCCGCCTTCCAATCCGTCGGCAACGCCATGCCGGGCAGGTAACGCTCATTCCGTCCGCGGCGGAGTTCATCCAGCGTCCCGATGTCGATGTCCCAAAGCGTCACGGCATTGCCGTTTTCGTAAAGCACTTTCGCCAGGGCGGTTCCCCACGCACCCGCGCCCAGCACGGTAATTTTCATTTCGTTGCCTCCTGGGTCGCGGATTTCTGACCCAAACGCCGCTCGGTGCCATTGAGCAGACGCTGGATGTTGTCTCTATGTTTGAAGATGGCGAGCAGTCCCAGCGCGGTGGTGACAATTCCCAAAAACAGGCTGTCCGTCGTCAACCAAACCGCCGTGGGCAACGCCACCGCTGCCGCGATGGAGGCCACCGACACGTAGCGGCTCAATGCGAACACAACAATCCACGCACCCAGCGCAATGCCTGCGGCCAGCGGTGCCAGCGCAAAGAAAACTCCCGCGCTGGTGGCGATGCCCTTGCCGCCCTTGAACTTCAGCCAGCAGGTGAAATTGTGACCGAGCACGGCACAGATGCCAGCAACGATTTTCAAACATTCGATTTTATCCGGCGCAACGGCGAACGGTTGAACGACAAAATCCGCAAGCCATGAACACGCGGCAAAACCCTTGAGTCCGTCCACCACGAGCACAAGGATGCCGGCAGGTTTGCCGAGAATGCGAAAGACATTGGCCGCGCCGATGTTGCCGCTGCCAATGGTGCGGATGTCAATCCCCTTGGCGCGGGCGACCAGATAGCCGGTTGGGATTGAGCCCAGCAAATACGCTGCCACGGCGATGACAATGAAAACAAGCACGGCGGGAGTTTACGGTGCTGGAATCGAAAACAGGAAGCGCAAAGTTAAATTCGAAATCCAAAACTCGAAGTCCGAAAGAGACCCGAATTCCGAAAACCGAATCCATGACTGGGGAACCACCTTCGGCATTCGGATTTCGGATTTCGGGATTCTCCCGGCGCGCCACTTTTCTGACGCCGGTTTGGTTGGCGAAAAAATCGGCGTCATCATTTTCTTTTACTTGGAGACGTGTTTGATTTAAACATCGCCCGTGTTGATGAACGAAAATTCGCGCATTTATGTGGCCGGCCATCGCGGTTTGGTGGGCAGCGCCATCTGGCGTGAACTTCAACGGCAGGGATTTGACAACCTCATCGGCCGCACCCACCAGGAGGTTGACTTGCTGGACGCCGACGCGGTCAAAAAAATCTTTGCCGAGACGAAACCGGAGTTTGTCTTCATGGCGGCCGCCAAGGTCGGCGGTATTTATGCCAACGACACGCAACCCGCCTCGTTTCTTTTTGAAAACCTTCAAGTCCAGAACAACCTCATCCACACGGCCTGTCAAACAGGGGTCCGGAAATTATTGTTTCTGGGGAGTTCCTGCATCTATCCCAAACTCGCGCCCCAACCGCTCAAGGAGGAATATCTGCTCTCCGGGCCTTTGGAGCCGACCAACCAGTGGTATGCCGTCGCCAAAATCGCCGGCATAAAACTCTGCCAGGCGTACCGGCGCCAGCACGGCTGCGATTTTATCAGCGTCATGCCGACCAACCTGTACGGGCCAAACGACAACTATGACCTGCAAACGTCGCACGTGCTGCCGGCGTTGATCCGGAAGTTTCACGATGCCAAACAAACCGGCGCCGCCAGTCTTACGTGTTGGGGCACGGGAACCCCGTTGCGGGAATTTCTCTACGTTGACGATCTCGCCGCCGCCTGCGTTTTCCTCATGCAAAACTACAGCGGGGAACAGTTCATCAACGCGGGCTTTGGCAGCGACATCAGCATCCGGGAACTTGCCGGATTGGTAAAAAAAGTCGTCGGCTTTGCCGGCGACATTGTCTGGGACGCAGCAAAACCGGACGGCACCCCGCGCAAGCTCATGGACAGTTCGCGATTGTTCGCGCTGGGCTGGCGGCCGCAGGTGGACCTGGAAACCGGCATCCGCCTCACCTACAAGGACTTTCTCAGCCATCAGCAACGCGGAACATAGCGGGTCCTTGCCGCATCAACTGGCAACGCGGCCCTTGCCGGCAAGGTGGTCCTTCACCATCTGCAGGTCGGCGTCCACCATCAGTTTGACCAGGTCGTTGAACTTCGTTTTGGGTTCCCAACCCAGTTGTTTTTTCGCCTTTGAGGCATCACCGACCAGCAAATCCACTTCCGTCGGCCGATAGTAATTGGGATCAATTTCGACGTATTTCCGCCAGTCCAGGCCGGCGTGGGCGAAGGCCGCCTCGAGAAATTCCCGGACACTGTGGCTTTCCCCGGTGGCAACCACATAATCGTCCGGCTTGGCTTGCTGGAGCATCAGCCACATCGCCTCAACATATTCCCGCGCGTAACCCCAGTCGCGTTTGGCTTCCAGATTGCCCAGGTAAAGTTTGTCCTGCAGACCGGTCACAATGTGGGCCACCGCACGCGTAATCTTGCGTGTGACAAAGGTCTCGCCCCGGCGCGGAGATTCGTGGTTGAACAAAATGCCGTTGCACGCAAAAAGGCCGTACGACTCCCGGTAATTGACGGTGATCCAGTAGGCATAAACCTTGGCGCAGCCATACGGGCTGCGCGGATAAAACGGGGTCGTTTCGCGCTGCGGTATTTCCCGTGCCTTCCCAAACATCTCGCTCGACGAAGCCTGGTAAAAACGCGGCTTGATGCCGGTCTCACGGATGGCTTCCAGCAACCGCACCGCGCCCGTGGCCGTGATGTCGGTCGTATATTCCGGGTTGTCGAAACTCACGCGCACATGACTCTGGGCGGCGAGATTGTAAATTTCGTCCGGCGTGATCCGGCCAATCAACCGCGCCAGCGCGCTGGCGTCGCTCAAATCGCCATAATGCAGCTTCAGCGCGGCCTCCCGCGTGTGCGGGTCGGTGTAAAGATGTTCCAGCCGGGACGTGTTGAACGTGCTGGCGCGCCGGATGATTCCGTGCACCTCGTAACCTTTCGACAGGAGCAACTCCGCCAGGTAGGAACCGTCCTGGCCGGTAATGCCGGTAATGAGAGCTTTTCTGCCCATGGCTTGTGGCTGAATGTTTGACCGGCCATCAAACCAACGCAAGTGAAACCTGCCCGCCAGTTGCCAGTTGTCAGGCGTCCTCCATCAATGGCAAACTCGACCCGTGACAACCATGAACCATATTCGCGTCGCCGTTCTCGGCGTCGGCTCGCTCGGAAAAGAACACGCACGCATCTACGCCGGGCTGGCGGAGGCGGGACAAGTCGAATTGACCGGGGTCTTCGACACGTCGGCCGACACCGCCCGCAAAATTGCCGCCAAACACGGCACGCGGGTTTTCGCTTCGATTGCCGAACTGGCGGCCGCGAGTGATGCCGTCAACATTGTCACGCCCACGCCCACGCATTTTGAACTCGCCAAATTACTGTTGCAGCAGGGCAAACATGTCCTCGTCGAAAAACCGATGACCGACAACACCGACCAAGCCGCCGAACTCGTGCAACTCGCGCAACGGGAAAATTGCGTCCTGCAGGTCGGCCACGTCGAGCGGTTCAATCCCGTTTTCAAATATCTCGAAACCGTCGCCACCCAGCCGCGCTTCATCGAGTGCCACCGGTCGTCGCCCTACCCCGCCCGCTCGATGGACATCGGCGTCGTGCTCGACCTGATGATTCACGACCTGGACGTCGTGCTCGCGTTTGTGAAATCGCCGGTGACCAGCGTGGACGCCGTGGGCATCCCCGTGTTGAGCAAGTCCGAAGACATCGCCAACGCGCGGTTGCGCTTCGCCAACGGTTGCGTCGCCAACCTCAACGCCAGCCGCATCAGCCCCGAACGGATGCGGAAGATTCGCGTGTTCAGCGGCCCGGACAATCCGTGTTACATCTCGCTCGATTACCGCGCGCAGGAAGGTTTCATTTATCGCATCGCCCGCGACGGCGAGGAAGAAAGCTCGCTGCTGAAAAAAATCCTGGCCGCGAAACTGGGCGTCGGCAAGGACTCGACCATCGTCAGCGAATTCGGCGGCAAACGCATCGTCCGCGAACCTGTGCCGATTGCGAAGGACGAACCGCTCAAACTCGAACTGCAAAGCTTCGTCAACTGCGTCCGCGAAAAGCAAACGCCCGTCGTTAGCGGCGAATCCGCCAAGCGCGCGCTGGACCTGGCCTTTGAAATCACCCGACAGGTGCAGCAGAGCAAATAATAACGGTAATGGGATTCTAAAATAAACCCGTGAAACCAAAATCGTTCGTGCTCATCGCCGGTAAGACGAGCGGAGATTTGTGCCCTGTTTCGCGTAGGAGACGAGGTAACGAGTCTCTAACTTTATGTCTTTGAAAATCAATTTAAGTCTCGTCACCTCGGCTCCTACAATTAAGGCCATGAATTTCCAGCGGCCAATCAAATCACCCCGCGATCCACTCAATCGCGCGTTCTGCCTGCCGCGTCTGCCCCGCGAGCATTATCAAGCCGACGCCGTGGTGTTCTGGACGTTGACGGTGTTCGACAAGGCCAAAGGCTGGCTGACGCCCGTGTTCCACCAGCGTTTCCGGGAACTGATGTTTCACGCCGCCGCCCGCGAGGGTTTGCTTTGTCCAATTTATTGCCTGATGCCGGATCATCTGCATTTGGTCTGGATGGGATTGCGGCTGGATTCGGACCAGATCAACGGCATGGCTTTCCTGCGGACTTATCTTGAGCCGGAACTGTCGCCCGCGAAGTTCCAGCCTCAGGCGCAGGATGAGGTTTTGCGTGAGGAGCAGCGGAAACGGAATGCGTTCGCCAAAGTCTGCTTTTACATCGCAGCGAATCCGGTGCGGGCGGAATTGATCGCCGGAAATGAGGTCTGGCCGTTCAACGGCTGTGTGATCCCCGGCTATCCGAAATTGAATCCTTTGGCGGAAGATTATTGGTCGAAGTTTTGGAGAATCTTCGCCAAACTACGGCAACCCGACGCAAGCAACATCAAGCGACCGCCGATTGGATGAAAATAAAATCAAAGTTAGAGACTCCTCACGTCGTCTCCTACAACGATTCAGAATGAACCCCAAACAGTTCATGCTCATCGCCGGGGAAGCGAGCGGCGATATGCTTGCGGCGGAACTGGTTTCCGCGCTGCGCGGGAAATTGCCGGACGCAAGATTTTTTGGCGCGGGCGGATCGCGCATGGCGGCGGCGGGAGTCGATCTGACCTTCGACCTGACGCAGCACTCGGTCATTGGCATGTCCGATGTGCTGAAACATTATTTCAAATTCCGGCGGTTGTTTAATCAATTGCTAAAACTGGCGATTGAGCGCCAGCCGGACGCCATCATCGGCGTGGATTACGGCGGGTTCAATCTGCGCTTCGGCCATGCCATCAAACAATACGTCCGCAAAAATCGATCGGCGTCCACGCCGTGGAATCCGAAAATCATTCAATTCGTGTCGCCGCAGGTCTGGGCGTCGCGACCGGGCCGGGCGAATTTGCTCGCAGCGGATTACGATCTGCTCCTGAGCATTTTCCCATTTGAAAAGGATTGGTATGCCAAGCGCGTGCCGAAGTTGCGCGTGGAATTTGTCGGACACCCGATGATCGGCCGTTTTGTCTCGGAGGGACGAGTTACACGAGTCCCTGACACGGAAAAATTGGGGACTCACAGAGCTCGTCCCTCCGAAATTTTGCTTTTACCGGGCAGCCGCAAGAGCGAGTTGCAACGTCATTTGCCGCCGATGCTCGGTGCGTTGAAACTGATTCGGGAAAAATTGCCGGACATCCGCACGAAAATGATTTTGCCGGATGAAGCTTTGAAACAACTCGCGGACAAGCTGTCCGCGCTCCCGTCAGATACGGAAATCCAAACCGGCAATTTGCCGCAGGCGCTCGCACAAGCGGACGTTGCCATTGCCTCGACCGGCACGGTGACGATGGAATGTGCGTTCTTCGGCGTGCCGACGGTGACGCTCTACAAAACGTCGTGGTTCACCTACCAGATTGCCAAACGCATCGTCATGGTGAAATCGCTGACGATGCCGAACTTGCTGGCGGACGAGGAGGTTTTCCCCGAATTCGTCCAGGGCGCCGCCACGCCTGACCATATTGCCGGAGCCGCGTTGGAGCTTTTGCAAAATGAACCACGTCGTGTTCAAATTAAAAAGCGGCTGGCGGAAGTTGTTTCGTCCCTGGGCGGACCCGGCGCCAATCAGCGCGCGGCCTCGGCCATTTTGAGTTTGTTTGAAACTAAAAGGTAGGGCGGTGCTGCCGCGCCGCCCAAATCAGGCAAAGCAGCAGCTTTGCCCTGCCAAAATTTGAGAGATCACCACACTTTTGACATTCAGGGGCTCAACGACTACCCTTGCCGCCATGGAATCGCTGCACGCGCCGTGGCGCATCGAATACATCCTGTCGCCGAAGCCACAACTCGACGCGAGCCTGTTTACCCGCATCGCGCAGTCCAATGACGACGAAGCGAATCGCGTCATCGTACGCGACCGAACCTGCTTCGCCTTGCTCAATACCTACCCCTACAACGGCGGGCATTTGCTGGTCGTGCCTTACAAACAGGTCCCCGACCTGAATGGCCTGACTGAGGAGGAGCTGGCGGATTTGTGGAAGCTCACCCGCCGCTGTATCAACGCCCTGACGCAAGTGATGAAACCCGACGGCTTCAACGTCGGCATCAACCTCGGCAAAGTCGCCGGCGCGGGCGTGGCCGACCATTTGCACATCCACGTCGTTCCACGCTGGAACGGCGACACCAATTTCATGCCGGTGCTGGCCAACACAACCGTTTTACCAGCAGCGCTGGACGAGGTTGCCGCAAAATTGCGCGCAGAACTGGCAAAATGAAATTTTTCGCTTCCGAAAATGCCGACTGAAACCCTGCACTTCAAAAACGCGCGCGTCGCGCAGCAGCTTTTCAATCACGAGCCGCGCCGGTTTTAATCCCGCTTGCAAAGAGGCTGGAACCGGTTAGTTTTTCATCATGACAACGACCGTTGATGCGATTTACGAACACGGCAAATTGATTTTGCCGGAGCCGTTGTCTTTGCCCGAAAAATCGCACGTCCGTGTCACCATCGAGTCCGACGACAGGGAGCGCAAGAACTGGCTGAAACTTTCCGAGGAAGCCTTGATGAAAACCTGGGACAACGACGCCGATGACGTCTTCAATGAACTGCTCAAGAAATGATGTTGTTCTTCTGCCGATTCCCTTCACCCGCTTGACTTGCCGTGGTTCTGGCGTGAAACTAAGTTATGAGTGTGACAGAAATCATTGAGCAGTTCAAAGGTTTGCCCGCCAACGAACGGGCGCAAGT
>Ga0181518_10004496_pt1 | contig 12407 bp, 9 predicted proteins | sample PEATcosm2014_Bin_28_FD_119751 | JGI IMG/M metagenome (GOLD analysis project Ga0181518, IMG submission 119751) | Peatland microbial communities from MTU Mesocosm Facility, Houghton, MI, USA - PEATcosm2014_Bin01_60_metaG | ecosystem: Environmental > Terrestrial > Soil > Wetlands > Peat | place... | reverse complement strand
GGCTCGTGGCAGCCGGCGATGCGGGCCAGCGCGCGGTGAAACTGGAATTGCAGGATGTCGGCCAGGAAATAGCGCATGTAAGGCACGTTGGCGGCCACGTGATACTTCGCGCCCGGATCGAAATCGTCCTCGCTGCGGGCGACCGGCGGCGCCACGCTCTGATACTTGCGGCGCAACTCCCACCAAGATTGGTTGTAACGCTCCGGCGGGATCTCGCCCGAGAACACCTTCCAGCGCCACTGGTCGATCACCAGGCCAAACGGCAGGAATGCCACCTTCTCCAGCGCCTTGCGCAGCAGCAGCCCGATATCCTTCGAAGCATCCGGCGCTTTGTCCAGCAGTCCGATCTTGACCAGGTAATCCGGCGTCACCGAGAGCGCCATGGTATCGCCCACCGCCTCGTGAAAGCCGTCGTTGGCGCTGTCGCGGTAGAGGAACGGCTGCTTGTCGTAAGCGCGCTGATAGAAGTTGTGGCCCAGCTCGTGGTGGATAGTCAGAAAATCCTCCGCCGTGATATCGATGCACATTTTCAGCCGCACATCTTCCACAAAGTCGATATCCCAGGCGCTGGCGTGGCAAACCACTTCCCGGTCGCGCGGCTTCACAAACTGCGAGCGCTCCCAAAACGTCTCCGGCAATGGCGCAAATCCCAGCGACATGAAGAAATGTTCGCCGTAGTGCACCATCTGCTTGTAATCGGTCTTGCGGGTTTTCAGGATCTCCGTGAGATCGAAACCCGGATCGGCATCTCGCGGCGCGGCCAGCGGGTAAACGTTATCCCACGTCTGCGCCCACATGTTGCCGAGCAAGTGCGCGGGAATGGGGCCATCCGCGGGCACCACGCCCGCGCCGTACTGTTCGCGCAGCTTCGTACGGATGTAGGCGTGCAGCGAGACGTACAGCGGCCGCACCTGTTCCCAAAGCCGGTCCAGCTCTTTGGCGAAATCGTCCGGCGGCATGTCGTATTTGGCGCGCCACATCGCGCCGTTGTCGGCGAAACCCAGTTCGCGCGCGCCCTTGTTGGCCAGCGCCACATAGCGTACGAAGTCCGGCCGGGTCGGGCGCGCAATGGCGTGCCATCCCCGCCAGGCATCCAGCAGTTCGGCGGGGTTGCGGCTCGCGGCCATCAGGCGCGTGAGGTCTTCCAGGTCCAGGCATGCGCTCGCGCCCGGCGGGCAGTATTTGCCTTTGCCGTAGGTGCCCTCCATGGAGGCGGCGATGCGCGTGAGTTCCTCGCTCTCCTTGGCGTCGGCGGGCGTGGCCAGCGTCAGCGACAGCTTCAGCAGATCGATCTTGCGGCGGACATCGTCCGGCAGCTTCAGCGCATCGAACCGCGTGGATTTCTTCGCCAGCTCGACGGTGGCGTTGATGGCCCGTTCGTCGGCCTTGGCGGCCAGCGCCTCGGTGTCATCGGTGATGTAGGTGGATTTGACCCAGTCGGCGCGCTGGCCCTCCACCGACAAGGCCAGCAGCCGGGCCTCGGCGTCCTCGATGAACTTCTGTGCTTCGCGGACCGTGGGCGGCCCCGCGGCCGCTCCCAAGGCATGCCCCCCGGCGGACAGGGCCGCGGCAGCGATCAGAATAAAAGTGTGTTTCATATGCCGTGCACCATTGTAAACTGGCTGCATGGCGCTGAAAACCGTTCTATTGTTCGCGGCGGCGATGGCCGCTGCCATCACGATTCCTCCCGCGGGCGCGCAGGAGCACGGGCGCGTCTTCGAGTTGCGCACCTACACGTGTTACGAAGGCAAGCTGCCGGACCTGCTGGCGCGCTTCCGCAACCACACCATGCGCATCTTCGAGAAGCACGGCATGACCAATATCGCGTACTGGGTGCCGCTGCACCATCAGAACACGCTGATCTACATCATCGCGCACGCCAGCCGCGAGGCCGCCAAGAAGAATTGGGACGAATTCCGCAACGACCCGGAATGGCAGAAGGTGCAGAAGGACTCGGAAGCCAACGGCAAGATCGTGAGCAAGGTGGACTCCGTCTTCATGGATCCGACGGACTTTTCGCCGATGAAATAGCTTACTCGCGCGATTCGCTGGAGGGCGGGCAATCATGCCAGGCAATCATGCCCGCAGCCGCCTTTCAGGCGGCCAGAGCCGGCTAAAAGCCGTCCCCAGAGGGGACCCCAGGCCAAGATTGGCCGCCCTCCAACCTACCCCCCGTACTCTTTCAACTTGTTATGCAGCGTCTTCAAGCTGATGCCCAGAATCTCAGCCGCGCGGGTCTTGTTGTTGTGGGTGTGTTCCAGGGTCCTCAGGATGAGACCCTTCTCGGCGCCCTCCACCGTAGTGCCGATGCTGAAGCGCACGGATTCCGGGTCGTCCGTCGCGGTGGCCGTTTCAGCGCCGGCGCCTGCTGCCATCGCGGCGCGGCCCTGCAGGAAAGCGGGGACGTGCTTGAGCTCGACGGTCCCCTCGCCGGCCAGAATCACGGCGCGCTCCAGCACATTCCGCAACTCGCGCACATTCCCCGGCCAGGAGTGCCGCTCGAAAGCGTCCAGCACCTCCGGCGCGATGCCCGTCACGCGGCATTCGTGCTTGCCGTTGAGGCTGGCGATCAGCGCTTCGGAAATGGGCGCCACATCCTCCTTGCGCTCGCGCAAGGGCGGCAGGTGAATATGAAAAACGTTCAACCGGTAGAACAGGTCTTCGCGCAGATGGCCGCCGCGGATGGCCTCGTCCGGCCCCTTGTTGGTGGCCGCCAGCAGCCGCACGTCCACTTCGAATTCGGCCTTGCCTCCCAGCCTCCGCACTTTGGAATCCTCGATAATGCGCAGCAGCTTGGCTTGCGTGGGCAGGGGCATCTCGCCGATCTCGTCCAGCAATAGCGTCCCGCGCTGCGCCAGTTCGAAGCAACCGGAGCGACGCTCCGAAGCGCCCGTGAAGGATCCCTTCTCATGCCCGAACAGTTCGCTTTCGATCAGCGTTTCCGGCAGCGCCGCGCAGTTGATGGCGATGAACGGCCCCTGCCGCCGCACGCTGAGGTTGTGAATCGTGCGCGCCACCATCTCCTTGCCGGTGCCGCTCTCACCGGTGATCAGCACGCAAGCCTTGCTCGGGCCGGCCTGCTGCAGCAGCGCAAAGATCTCCCGCATCTTTGGCGAATTGCCCACCAAATCGCCGAGCGAGCCGTTGTTGGCCAGTTGCCTGAGCAGAGCCTGTTTGTCGTTGCGCAGACCGGCATGCGCCGCGGCCCGGCTCACCAGCACCTCCAGGCTCTTCGGCTGGATCGGTTTTTCCAGAAACCAGTAGGCGCCCAGTTCGTGCACGGTCCGGACCGCCGTTTCCACATTGCCGTAAGCCGTCAGCACGATGGTGGGCGGCATGTCGCCCATTTCCCGCAATTTTTCGAGGAAACCGAACCCATCCAGACCGGGCATGTTCAGATCGGTCAGGATCACGTCTGGTAGGTTCCGGCTCAGGACCTCCAGCGCATCGTTACCGTCGGATGCAGTCTCCGCCGTCATGCCCCAGGCCGATACCATGGCCGCCAGTCCGCTGCGCTGCGCGGGTTCGTCGTCAACGATGAGAACTCTCAACAGATTCAATCCTTCCAGTTCTTTCTTGCTATTGTACCGCCCAGCACATCTCTAATCGGAACACCGATTGCCGGGCCGAAAGTTATGTCGCCTGGGTGAACTTCCGATTTTGCGATAATAAGAAGCACCAGGGCTCATGGTCTTCGAAACGGTCCGACGCGCCCGCCACCGTATCCTCGCTAGTGAGGCAATGCGCCATGCCGCCTATTCGGTCAGCGCGGCGCTGGCCTCGCTGATTCTGCTTCTATTGGTGGGAACGCAGATCCTCGGTTGGGCGTGGCTGCTCCTGTTGCCCGCGATCGCGCTGGCCGCCGGGGCTTACGCGACCTGGCGGAGCGCGCCCTCGCCCTATCAGGTAGCGCAGCGCGTGGACCGCAACCTGAAGCTCGCCGACACCCTCTCCACGGCCATCTTCTTCGCCCCGATTGATCAAGCTGCTCGAGCCGACGACATGCGGCGCGCGCAACGGTCGCAAGCCGAACGCATTGCGGCCGGCGTGGATCCGCGGCGCGCCATTCCGATCCGCATGCCGCGGGCGCTATATGGGACCGCGCTGCTGACCTTAGTGGCGGGCAGCCTGTTTGCGCTGCGCTACGGATTGGATCGCCGATTGGATCTGCGTGCGCCGCTGGCTCGCATCGTGCAAGAGAAACTGGGCTATCCCGCATCGCGGCAGACCGCGCGCGACCGCCAGCGCCCGGCCGCCCGCGATCCCAAGCGGCCCGAAGAGCCCGGCTTTTCCCTTGACGACTCCCAACCGAAGAGCCCTGGCGAATTGGATGCCGCGCCGGACTCCGCTCTGGACACCGTGGGCGTGCCGGATGTCGACAACAAGACCGCATCGAGCCGCCCGGACAACTCCAAGCTGGCGCAATCCACGCAACTCGAAGGCGAACAGAACCCGAGCGAGGAGCCCGAGGGAGTCGGCGCCAACCCGGGTGACCAGCAGTCCGCCGACGGCCGGAAAGGTCCGGGACAAGGTAAACAGGGGCAGGGCGACGACAAGCAAGCCTCCGGCAATTCCGGTGAAAACTCCAGCCTGCTCGGCAAATTCCGCGACGCCATGTCCAGCTTGATGAATCGCATGCGGCAGCAGGCGGGGGCCAAGGGGGCGCAGCAGCAGGCTGGCGCGCAGAACGGCAGCCAGCAGAAAAGCCAGGCTGGCAACGCGGGACAGAACGGCAAACAGGGCCAGCAGCCGGGAGACGGGCAGCAGGCCGATGCGAAGGACGCGCAGCCTGGAGACGATAGCCAGAATGCGCAGAATTCGAAATCGGGCAGCCCCGGCGAGAGCGGGCAACAGCCGGCCACCAAGCAGCCCGGAAGCGGCATTGGACGGCAGGACGGCAGCAAAGACGTGAAGCTCGCCGAACAGCTTGCCGCCATGGGCAAGATCAGCGAGATCATCGGCAAGCGCGCAGCCAACGTTACCGGCGAGGTTACCGTGGAAGTCGAGAACAGCAATCGGCAGGTGCGCACGCCGTACGCCCAAAGCGACGCGCACCACGCCCAGGCGGGCGGAGAGATCAATCGCGACGAAGTCCCGGTGGCTTTGCAGGCTTACGTGCAGCAGTATTTCGAGCAAGTGCGCAAGCAGGCCGCCCGGAAGCCGGCAGAGCCGCCCAAGCCGGGGATGTGAGGTCTTGGCAGGCAGGCACCATGCCTTGACGCCGCAACTGAAGGGCCTCAAATGAGGTCTCGAACCAACAAGTCCCACTCGGCCGAAGATTCAGATCTGAGATCTCTGTAGTGCAGTATCTTCAAACGGAGCGGGATTTCGCAGTCCTCATGGAGGACCGGAATCAGCTTCCTTTGAATCGCCCCCGGGTCCAAAACCTGAGCCATGATGTTCTCGAACTTGCTCCATTCGCTCAGCACGTACTGCGGCGAGAGGACCGCGACAGTGCGCTTGCTCTGAACAACGCAGCGCTGCATCTCTTCGACGCCTGCCGCTCCAGCGCGGAAATCCCTAAAGTCGACTGCGACCCTAAATCCCGACTCCTCCAACAATCGTACTAATCGCCCCCGAACCCAGACGGAATCCTCGTGACTGTAACTTATGAACACGTCGTAGAATAAGTCATAGCCTGCCATGACTTCGGCCCACCCTCTCCCCGCGAATCAACCGTTCCCGACTCATCCGATTGCGCGTCTCCTCCGGAGTTCCAGTGCATCCAACAGCTCTGCCAACGGTTGGGGCAATTCACGTGTACTCCTAAACTCCGTAACACGCGCAATACCCCGATCTAGCGAGGTGAGCAAGTTAATGAGGGATCCTGAAACCTCAGCAGCATCAGCATCGTGTTCGTCAATTTTCGTGAGTTCATACACTGTGTAGGGGTTTCTGCTGTCGCTGTACTTCGAGAGCGCCAACCGACACCGGTCCCACTCGCCCAGCGCACGGTGAAGCTTTGCAGCGATAGAGTCCGCGATTTCCTGATCGGTTCCAAACTCCGGCCTGAAGCTGGCTAAGGTGCCGAGTCCATCGCGAAGTAACTGCTCGGCCCGCATTTGTTTGCCCGCTGCATGTGCTTTCAGTGCCTGCCCGTAATGAATATTGGCGACACTTAGCCGGGCCTTCTCAGCACCTGATGCCATCGCCTTCCGAGCATATTTCTCGGCATCATCGAACCGTTCGCGACCCCTCAATACCTCGGCCATCCTGTAATTCAGCCGAGCATCCTCGGGCTTGTCAAGCAGCGCGGCCTGTATTAGCGGCATGGCCCTGTCCTCACGACCGGCTTGAACCAGCGCCTCGATGTAGATGCTTAGATGGAACCTGTCGAAGATCGCAGACTCCTGGCGCGCCTCTTCGAGGTATTTCAGGGCCTCTTGCGCACCCAGAAGACGGGCAGGGTCGTCCGGTTGCAGGTCATCAATCTCTCGGAGTAGCAGACTGCGCCACCCCGACGTGATTGTCTGGGTAGGCATAGGCGCGGTGGATCTGCGCGCCCTCAAGGAAATACGCCTTTGCTTTATCGTAGTCCCCCCGCGCCTGCGCGACAAGCCCCTTCTCTCGAAGGATGCGCTCATGAAACCGCCCGCTATGGTCGCTCTGCTCAAGGCGAGAGATCGTTGCATCAGCAATCGACAAGCTTTCAGCGTCGGCTAAGTTTCTATAGCAGCGAGCCTTGTACAGCATTATCTCCAAATCTGTTGCATTGAAGGCGAGCCATTGCTCCGCATAGGCCAAGGCGGTCTTGTAGTCATGTGCCTGTTGGTAGAAGTAGAACACCATCTCGCGAAGGGTGCCCCGAACCTGAATAGGGAGATCCTCCGCGCGCGCTTTCTCGCCCACTGACCGAAGCAGTCTATCAGCAGAAATCGCGTAGCGAAAGACCTCGTTCGACAGTGCGATAGCCCGTGGCGTGGCCTCTGCGTCCTCCGGGTACCATGGCTTCAGTTGCTCGTTGGACTCGATCGCCCGAGCGTATGCGTAGTTGCCGAAGTCCCGGGCGATTTCTTGCAGGCGAGTGGGATTTTCCGAAGCACGGTCTGCGTAGTATGTCTCCAGAAATCTATGTAGGTAGAGCAGCTCGCCATCGTGTTCCACAAGAAAGAGATCGCCGAGCTCTCCCAGAGCCTTCTGAACATCGCCCAGGGGACGCTCCTTGATGAGCCTGACCGCAAGAAGATCGGTCAGCGTGACCGGTTGCTTGATCGCAGCTAACACGACGAGAATCAAGTGATGCAAATCGTTGAGTGACTGAAGATCATTAGCGCGGAGAACATAGTCGGCAAGTTTCAGCTGAAACCGACGACTTTCGTCCGGCACAAGAAGCTGAGACATTGGCTTGACCTTCAGGTAGGATGCCACCATTTTGGCGGCAAGAGGGTGACCGTTGATGAGCTTTATTATATCAGCCAGGTTCGGGTCGTTCAGAATGGCCGCGCGCTGAGGCGACTCCTGCAGCCACAGGTCCAGGCATTCCTTAATATAAATGTCGTCGAGGCCCGATAGTTGGTCGACGGCCGATTTGCCACCAAGGAATACCGGCATGTCGGGATTGCGCGACGTGGCAAGGAGAACATGTGTCCTAATGTCAGCCTTGAGGAACGCGTCAAGGAAGCGTTCAAGGTAGGGAAACGGGCGGTTGGAGGGATCCAGTCCGGATTCCGCGTTGTCGAGAAAAACGAAGAACTGAGGCGCTCGGAGACGCAGCGCATCGAGAGCAGCTGCCTGTAATGCAGCGTCGGAGATTTGGGACCCGGGCTGTGCGATAATCTGCTGTACATGCGCGGCTTGGAGTACCTGCCGACACAGCAGATCCAAGGAGTGCCCACGGGTCAGTGAGATGACAAGCGGTCGCTTCCCAAGTATCGCGGAGATTGAGCGCTCGACGAACGAGCTTTTTCCAATACCGGCGAAACCGAGCACGAACAGAACGCAGTCGCGCCTCAGCGGCAGGGAGACACGATCCGCGTCGGCGCCTCGATCGACGTACACTAGGTGCTTCGACCTGGTTGAGTCCGTGCGGTCGATGGCGTCAGCAAGACGCATGAATTCGGTGTCATAGTCCTGAATCTGGGAAAGGTCGATAACCTCTGACGTACCGAACGCCATCTGCAACTTGAGGGAAATCGGAGTGGCATCCATCCGTAGGACGACAAGTCGAAAGTCATCATTCTCTATGGCTTTGATCGTCGCCGCGTACGCTTCGACCTGGACCCACGAGCTCGCTGCGGCCGCAGCTGTGTAAAGAACCACCAGCCACCGGGCCTCTGCAATCTGGACCTCGATGGAATCGAGGACTGACGCGCCGGCGTTCAGATCAAGAGTGCGCAGCCAGACTGTATCGCCAAGGTACTCGGCCAGGATCTGCCGCAATCGGCTCGCCGTATTGGCATCTGGCTCTGCAGCAGAAACTACCACGGTCTTTGTATGGCGTGTCGGCATGGCCGCGACAGATCTCTTGTATCATATCCCAGATGAGACGCCATCGGATATTGGGCGGCGCAGAACCCGTGAACGCCCATTTCGACGTCCGTGGGTTCTCGATCCGAAGAATGCGCTGGCGATGCGGCTCAAGTTGCCGGTATTGGTGGCAGCCGCAGGCGGGCCGGCGACGTTTCGGCCTGCCCGCTGAGGCCGCCTACTGCTCCCAAACGCGCTTGGGCACGCCGCGGTCCCGGTCCTTCACACGGTCGTAAAGGTAATACGTCGAAACGGTGCCCAGCGCCTCGTTGTAAAGGGTCTCCAATCCCAGGCCCTCTTTCAGATCCTCCTCGAAATCGTGCAACGCCTTCAAATCGGACGCCAGCGCCGGCTTGGTCTTCCCCGAAGGTGTGCGAAAGAACTTCTGATAGCCGCCATCCACCAGGGAGCCGATCTCGCCGCCCATCAGGATACCGCCCAATTCCGCGCGCCGGACTTGGCCGCCGCTCTCGCGCAGCGCGACCGCGCATTCGCCCCTGCTCAGCAGCACCGTACCATCGGACCGTGCCACGACGCTGAATCCGGCGCGTTTCAGGTTGTCGAGTCTGTCCTGGAACGTGAGTTCGGTGGGGCGCTGCCTTCGAAAGAACATACAGACATTATAGTGGGGCGGCGCCCCGTGCTGCGCCGGCCCCTCAGGCCGGCTTCTTGGCGCTTCAGTGCTTCAGTAGTGAAATCTCCAACGGAATTCGCCGTAGATTTGTCGCGGATCGTTAAAGTGGAATCCTCCAAAGGTCAGGCTGTTGTCGAGTAATACGCGGCGATTGGTCACATTCGTAGCGGTCAAAGAGACCCTATATTTCTCGTGCTCGCCAAAGCTCTTTCCCAGCGCAATGTCAAACGTAGTGTGCTGGGGCAGATAGTTCCCCGGATATTGCGCGTCCGGGTTCCCGTTCGTGAATCCCGAGCCGTAGTACACATTCGTCGAAGCGAACACTTGCCAGGGAAGACTTGTATTGGCGCCGAGGTTCAGTGTGTTTCTCTGATCGTGGTCTACCGGTGAGTATCCCGGTGGGACGAACACGGGGCATGCCGCCGTCACCGGAACAGGGCAGATCACGCCTCCTGTGATGGGCGATGTGGCTTGCGCGATCTGATTCGAATAAGCCAGGTGTATCTGAGCGCGGCGCCAGAGGCGCGGGGAACGCAGTGTGGTTTCCCAACCCTGAATCAGAGCGGCAGTCCAGGTAATTGGCCAGAAGATGTTCGATTCGCCGATATTGTTGTGGTCCAGCCAATTCTGCCCGCGTGTTTGAAAGGTGTCCTCCTCGAGTACCCAACCGCGATAGGGAATCGAGACGCCGAATTGGTATTCTTCGTCGCGCTCTCCCTTCAGGGGAGCGAAAGTCAGAGTCTGGCTGGTGGCTAAATCGAGCAATGGACCGGTGGCGGTCAGCAGCGGAGGCGGTTGATAAAAGTGGCCATAAAAGCCATGAAAGGCCCAATTCAGGTGTGGAACCCGGATGGCCACGCCAAAGCGCGGGTCCGTCGCGTTCTGTACGACTCCCGGCTCAGTTCCGGCTCCGGGGGTGGTGAAGTGCGATTCGCGAAGGCCGGCGATCAGCGTCAACCACGAAGTCGCCTTAAATCTGTCGCTGATGAACTCTTCGGCCAGGCCGCCGGTTACCGCCGCCGAAGACGGGCCGAAGTTCTGACAACTCGTACCGCAATCCGTGAAAATGTTATTAAAGAAGTTGCTCTGGTGCTGGGCGAATCCATACACGCCCACTTCCACGCTGTTCTTCCCAACGGTTGCGTTCAGCGTCGATTGCAGACCGGCATAATTGGCGGTCTGGTCCACAGTCGAGATCGCTGGCACATCGTTCGGCCCTCCGTTATAGCTGGCCTGGTTGTAATGATAGAAGGGTGAAACTGTCAGCAGCAGGTTTGGATTGAATGTGTGGTCCCAGGAGAATGTCAGGTAACCATCTGGTTCACGTTCACTATCGCGAAGGCCGTAACTGGGATAAACCTGATTTCCGGCTGAGTTGGGATTCGGGTCGACGGGGATCTGGTAATAATCCTGACGCAACGAGGCGACCAGCCGGAATTGGTTGGACGAACTGGGGTTTAATATCAAGGACGCGAATCCCCCATAACCGTTGTCCGCGTCGTGCACAACCTGCCCGATGGGCGGCTGCAGGCCGTAGTTGCTGCGATTTGCGTTTAAGCTCGCGTAATACGCGAAGCGCTCAGTGTGCCCGCTGAAATTGAGTTGATCGTTGGTTTGGTTCCAATTGCCGAAAGAGGTGACAAGTTCCGCTTCATTGTCGCGCTCGAAGCCGCTGCGGGGCACGATATTGAAGATTCCGTATGTACGGTCTCCGTATTCCGCATCGTAACTGCCTCTCTGAATTTCGAGATAATCGATGTCCTTGGGGTCGATCTGCGGGCCCAGGTTGGTGGCGATATTGGTGTTGGGTACGGGTACGCCGTCAATGAGCCAATCGACTTGGTGGCCTCCGCGCATGTGCAGCATGTCGTGGGTCACATATGCGGCGGGCGTGTAATCGGCGATCATCGCCATACTGTTGGTGCGGTCGGCGCCGGGAGTTTCGGCTATGTCCTCGCGATCGACCAGAGTGGTGGGGGTTACCGAATCCATGTTGACCGCTTCTGCCTGGCCGGCGACAACGGTAGTTTGATTCAAGGGCGCGATCGCCAGTTGAAAGTGAAGAATCGGCGACGATCTGGAATCGACTGTGACGGTCTGCTCCGAAGTCTCGAATTTAGGCTGAGTGACAATGACTTTGTAGTCGCCAACCGGCACGGTGGTGAACGAAAACTCACCGTGGTCGTCCGCTTGTGCGGTTCGAGCCCAATCCGAAGTAATCGCCTGCAGCTTTACCGATGCTCCGGCCACGGGCCGATGCTGTGGGTCGTGCACGATTCCTTGTATTCTTCCAAAAATTGTTGCGTGCAGCGGGGAACCGAACGTTAAAAATACCAATAGATACAGACAGAATACGAACTTTTGCACAAAGCCTCCCTCAGACTGTAGGACAGGCCTCCTGGCCTGTCGTTTTTCAGCACACGATGTTAGGAAAGGAGAGTAGGAGGTCCGCGCTTGTGATGAGAGCGGTTGAGCGAAATGCGATATCCGGCTTCAGCCTGAGCTCGATCCGCGATCTGGCTGACGACCGAAACGCCGGCCGTCTGACATGCCGCCAGCAGAGCTGGCCCGCATTCCGGAACCATTGCGCCGTCGTTGGGAAAGAACGGACACCGGACACGGAACGAATCGATTGCCGGACCGGACGATGGCGTTTCCGCCATGTCCCGATCCATCATGCCGCAATGATGTTTGCCATCGCGGCGGCAGCAGGCGGGCAGGTTCGATTCGGCGTCTCGAAACAGCGCGGGCGCGATCAGCGAGAAGCTGAATAGGAACACCAGCAGGATGGCCGGGACGCGCCGCATCCTTGCCATGCTACCATAATTTCCCCATGCCATTTGTGCTATCCCTCGACGAAGGTACGACCAGCGCGCGCGCCGCGCTGTACGACGAACAAGGGCGCAACGTCGCCATGGAATCCGCGCCGGTCCACTGCCGCTATCCGCAGGCGAGCTGGGTGGAGCAGGATGCCGATGAGATCTGGAATGCGCAGCTCTATGCGGCGCGCCTGTTGCTGGATCATGCCGGCGTGCCGGCGTCGGAGATCGCCGCGGCCGGTATCACCAACCAGCGCGAGACGACCGTGGTTTGGGAGCGCGCGACCGGGCGCCCGGTGGCGCCGGCCATCGTCTGGCAATGCCGCCGCACCGCGCCTTATTGCGCGGAGTTGGCGCAAAGCTCCGCCGCCGCCGAGATCACGCGCCGCACGGGCCTGGTGATCGACGCCTACTTTTCCGGCAGCAAGATCCGCTGGATACTCGAAAACGTGCCCGGCGCCAGGCAAATGGCGCGGGACGGCGAGTTG
>Ga0181518_10004494_pt1 | contig 12415 bp, 11 predicted proteins | sample PEATcosm2014_Bin_28_FD_119751 | JGI IMG/M metagenome (GOLD analysis project Ga0181518, IMG submission 119751) | Peatland microbial communities from MTU Mesocosm Facility, Houghton, MI, USA - PEATcosm2014_Bin01_60_metaG | ecosystem: Environmental > Terrestrial > Soil > Wetlands > Peat | place... | reverse complement strand
TGAAGAAGCAGCTCGACATTTTCGCGCCGGCGCGCCGCTATCCGCGCGAAATGCTGGTCGCCTCGCTGGTCTACTTCTTCTATCTGTTCACCTGGATCGGCTGGTCGGCCTGGATGCCGTTCTATCTCGCCAACGAAAAACATCTCGGCTTCCCGACCATGAGCAAATTCCTGTCGGCCTGGATGTTCTGCGCCATCTTCGCCTACTGGATCTGCGGCTGGCTGTGCGACCTGTACGGGCGGCGCTGGGTGATCCCGGCCTTCGCGGTGCCGGCCGCAGTGCTGCTGGTGGCGATGGGCCACCTCGACAGCGCGGCTAGCCTGTTCTGGGTGGGGCTTGCCACGAATTTTTTGATCACCGGCAGCTTCGGCACCGGCCTGGGCTACACCGCCGAGCTGTTCCCGACCCAAATCCGCGGCACCGCCGTCGGCGCCTCGTTCACCTTCGGGCTGGCGGCCGCATCGCTGGCGCCGATGATCATGGGCTGGATCGCGACCGCGTATTCGATCGCCGCCGGGCTGCCTCTGCTCGCGCTGTCATTCCTGATGCTGGCGCCGCTGTTCATCTGGTTCGCGCCGGATATGACGCGCAAGGAGCTGACGGATTTCGTCGGGGAGCAGGTGGCTTAGGAACTCGTTTCCCGGGCGCAGCGCAGCACGTAGTGCTTTAGCGCGAAGTGGTGCGCTGCAGACCCGGGATCGTAACAGACGCCGAGTCCGGAGCGGTCCCGGATCAGCGGTGCACCGCCATAGCGCGTCGAAGACGCGCGTAAACGCGCTGATGGCGCTGCACCGCATCCGGGAAACCCAGGCGAGTGAAGCGCGGTTGGGGTGGCCCTCGCGAAATCCACATCTTGCTCGCGGGAATTTGATGGGCTTCGCCTTGCACCACTCATCCTGACGCGCTGGGCGTCATCGGTCCCCAACCCCATGTCTTGCCAAGGCCCGACAGGGCCGCCGCCGTCGGCCCGCTGGGCGCTAAGCCGCGACAGCTCAACCCGGAGAAACGACAATGTCGAGCAGGACAACAATCGCGCTCGCCGCCGCAATCGTTCTCGGCACCGCGTTGACGGCATCGGCCGCGACCGTGCATCGCGGCACCGGCTATGCCGATCCGGCGACCTATAATACGGGGGGCACCATCGCCACCGGTAATACGGGTGGCACCATCACCACCGGCTATTGCCCGCCGTCCGGTGGCCCATCTTGCAGCACCGCTTGTCTGCCGTCCGGTCCTCCTTGCAAGCCAGGACACGATACCTGGTGATGAGGGCGGTTGGATGGGGTGATCGCTTGCGAAACTCATCATCTGCCGCGCGGATTTGATGGGTTTCGCTTCGATCTACCCATGCAATGTCCTATGCGCTTTGAAGAATTTCCCGCAAAACGTATACATCAATGCTCTCGCTTCCTACGAGAAGCGCATAGCGGCCGGCAGTCTGCATGGGAACCAGTTTAGATTGTTCACCATCCTGAAATGCTTGGACCTCTTTATCTTCGCTGCGTAGCCTGAGTGTCTGCATTTCAGCATGGACCACCGGGTCAAGCCCGGTGGTGACGAGGAAAGGAAATGGCCCGATGGGTGCCCCACGAATCGAAAGCGCCCCGGAAAACCGGGGCGCTCCCTTTAAGTCCCAGCGAAGCTGCTTACGCAGCCTGCTTTTGAACTTCGACAGTCTTGCCGTTGTTGCCGATCGGGATCGTGCGCGGCTTTTTCGCCTCGGGGATCTCGCGCACCAGGTCGACGTGCAGGAGACCGTTCTCGAGGCTCGCGCCCTTCACCTGGACGAAATCGGCGAGCTGGAACACGCGCTCAAAGGTGCGCGCCGCGATGCCCTGATAGAGCACCTCGCCGCTCTTGCCTTCGTCCTTGGCGTTTTTCTCGCCGCGGATGGTCAGCGTGTTCTCTTTGGCTACGATGGACAGCTCCGGCTCATTGAAGCCCGCGACCGCGACGGAGACGCGGTACGCATTGTCGCCGGTCCGCTCGATATTGTAGGGCGGATAACCGGGAGCGGCGCCCTCGAGGCCCTGATCGAGCAGCGAGAACAGCCGGTCGAAGCCGACGGTGGAACGATAAAGGGGAGCTAGATCATAAGTTCGCATGGCATATCCTCCTTGAGCGACATGCGGTTGGCCCGTCCGGATGGACCTGGCCTCGAAATGCGCATCCACAAGTGGCCTACGCAGATTCGATATGGGTGGATGACCTGGGTCGCGCAAGAGGTCTCAAGATATTGAAAAATATCGGAAATTCTACCTGTCGCCGAAGCCCAGAAATCGCTTCTAAATGACCTAGAAAGCGATCAAGGCCGCACCCCCGATCGGGAGTATTGCTCCCCGACGCAGGTTGAGGAGCCTTGATGGACTGTTATAAGCGTCAGGCCGCGAGCCTCTCACAGTCCCCATGAAACTTGTCTCCATCCCCGCCAATCCAGTCCCGGACAATTTCATCACCGGCGAATTGAAAACGCCCGACGGCGTGAGCTTGCGCTTTGCCCGCTGGCTGCCGCCGGCCGGGCGCAAGGGCACCGTGGTCATTTTGCAGGGCCGCGGCGAATGGATCGAAAAATATTTCGAGACGGTGCGCGATCTGCGTTCGCGCGGCTTTGCCGTCGCCACGCTCGATTGGCGCGGCCAGGGCCTGTCGCAGCGCATGCTCAGCGATCGCCACAAAGGCTATGTGCGCGACTTTGCCGAATACGACAGCGACCTCGAGACGTTCATGCGCGAGATCGTGATGCCGGATTGTCCGCCGCCTTTGTTCGCGCTCGGCCATTCCACCGGCGCCACCGTGCTCATTCGCGCCGCCCATCGCGGCCGCCGCTGGTTCGATCGCATGGTGCTGGGAGCGCCGCTGATCGAGCTGAAAGGATTCGCCGGGACGCCGACGGCCAAAATCCTGGTGCGCGCGCTGCGCATCGCCGGTTTCGGCAGCATGTATGTGCCGCGGGGCGACGTCGGCGTCATGGAGGCAAAGCCCTTCATCGGCAATATTCTGACCTCCGATCCGGTGCGCTACGCGCGCAACCAGGCGGTCCTCGAAGCGGCGCCCGAGCTGGCGCTCGGCGCGCCGACCGTGGCCTGGACCGATGCCGCGTTCCGCACCATGCGGATGCTGCGCGAGCGCAGCTATCCGGCGCATATCCGCCAGCCGATGCTGATTATCGCCGCCGGCAGCGACGCCGTGGTGTCGAATGCGGCGATCGAGGATTTTGCCACGCATTTGCGCGCTGGCTCGAATCTCGTCGTGGTCGGCGCCAAGCACGAATTGCTGATGGAACAGGACCGCTACCGCAACCAGTTCTGGGCGGCGTTCGACGCCTTCGTGCCGGGCACGGCGCCGTATTGAAGGCGGCTCAAGTTCCGCGCGGTAAACGGTTGCCATCGTCTACCAATAAATTTGTCGGTAACGCACTGCACAACGCCGACGCAGATCACGCGTTTGTCATCTCTCGAACACGATGATTGTCGATAGTCTCAGCGACCTCCGCCACGCGTCGCTTGGCAGCGACGCATGTGGTTTTCGCTTTAAGCGCTGCGCGAAAAATCTTTCATAACGCTACGTCCGCCCCGTTTTCCGTCGGCGCTTGCTGCGATTGTCTTCCTCGTTGTGTCATCAAAGCTGGGAGTAGGAAATGTCCAACGCTAATGACGCAGATAAATCGAACCTGAAAAACGGCACACTCAATCGCCGCAATATGCTGCTCGCCGGCACGACGCTCGCCGCCGCGTCGGCGCTGGGTACGGCCGCAAGCGTGCAAAAGGCCGTCGCGCAAGCGCAGCAGGCGGCGCCGGCCGGCCAGAAGCCGAACATTCTCGTCATCATGGGTGACGACGTCGGCTGGTTCAACATCGGCGCCTATCACCAGGGCATTATGTCCGGCAAGACGCCGAATCTCGACAAGCTCGCCGCCGAGGGCATGCGGTTTACCGACTACTACGCCGAAGCGAGCTGCACCGCCGGCCGCGCCAACTTCATCACCGGGCAAATTCCGCTACGCACCGGCCTCACCACGGTCGGCCAGGCCGGCGCCGATGTCGGCATGCCGGAGCAGTCGGTGACGACCGCGCTCCTGCTCAAATCAATGGGCTACGCCACCGGCCAGTTCGGCAAGAACCATCTCGGCGACTTGAACAAATATCTGCCGACGCTGCATGGCTTCGATGAATTCTTCGGTTATCTCTATCACCTCGATGCGATGTCCGATCCGTATTGGTTCGACTACCCGCAGGATTGGATCGACAAATACGGCCCGCGCAACCTGGTGCATTCCTATGCGACCGATACCGACGATCCGACGGTGATGCCGCGCTGGGGCAAGGTCGGCAAGCAGCGCATCGTCGACGAAGGCCCGCTGAAGCCGTTCAAGGATATGACCCAGGACCACCAGATGTGGCAGAAGGGCCGCGACGCCAAATATGACATGGAGACCTTCGACGAAGTGCTCGTCGAGCAGACAAAGGGCTTCATGGATCGCGCCAAGGCGGCCGGAAAACCGTTCTTCATCTGGCACAACACCACGCGCATGCACGTCTTCACCTATCTGCAACAGAAGTACCAGGCGAAGATGAACTACGAGAGCAATTACGGCCTGGAAGAAGCCGGCATGGCGCAGATGGACGACGACATCGGCGATCTGTTCAAGCACCTCGACGATATCGGCGTCACCGACAACACCATCGTCATCTTCACCACCGACAACGGCGCCGAAGTCTTCACCTGGCCCGACGGCGGCATGACGCCGTTCCGCGCCACCAAGGGTACGGTCTACGAGGGCGGTTTCCGGGTGCCGTGCATCGCGCGCTGGCCGGGCAAGATCAAGCCGGGCACCATCGAGAACGGCATCTTCTCCGGATTGGATTGGCTGCCGACGCTGGTCGCGGCGGCGGGCAATCCGAACATCGTGCAGCAATTGCTGCAAGGCGTGTCGATCGGCGGCCAAACCTACAAGAACCACCTCGACGGCTATAACCAGATGGACCTGATCACCGGCAAGGGACCGTCGGCACGGCACGAGATCTTCTACTTCGGCGAGTCGCAGCTCGGCGCCATCCGCATCGACGACTTCAAGTTCCAGTTCTACCAGCAGCCGTTCGGCTGGCCGGGCGAGAAGACGACGACCGACATGCCGACGATCGTCAACCTGCGCCAGGATCCGTTCGAGCGCACGCCGTCGATCCGCGGCCAGACGCTCAACGATTTGGGCGGCGGCTACATGAACGACTTCATGGCGCGCGAGTTCTGGCGCTTCGTGCAAGTGCAGCAGACCGTGGCCGCGGCGGCACAGTCGTTCATCGACTATCCGCCGATGCAGCAATCCGCGTCCTTCAACCTCGCCCAGGTCAAGGCGAGGATCGAGGAGATGATGAAGGCGCACGAAGGGCAATAAGCGAATGGTGAACGGCGGGCGCGCCGCTCAAGGCGCGCCCGCCGTCGGGTGGCCAAAAATAAAATCAGGCGTTTAACAACGCCATTGCCTGCGCATGCACGCGCTTGTCGCCGGCAGCGACGATGCGACCGCCATTGTGCGGGCGGCCGTTGTCCCAGGTGGTCATGATGCCGCCGGCGCCCTCGATGATCGGGATCAGCGCCAGCACGTCGTGCGGTTTCAGCTCGGTCTCGATCAACAGATCGACGTGGCCGGCGGCGAGCACGCAATAGGCGTAACAATCGCCGCCGTAGCGCGACAGCCGCACCGCCTCCTCGACGCGGCGGAAACATTGCCGGTCGGCCGCGTTCATCAGCAGCGGGCTGGTGGTGAGCATGATGGCGTCGCCCAGCTCGGCGCACGATCGCACCTGCAGCGCGCGGTCGCCGGCCGGGCCGCGATAGCGCGCGCCGCGGCCGTCGCCGGAAAAGTGCTCCCGGGTGAACGGCTGATGCATCATGCCGTAGATCGGCACGCCGCCTCGTGTCAGCGCGATCAGCGTGCCCCACATCGGAAGGCCGCAGATGAACGATTTGGTGCCGTCGATCGGGTCGAGCACCCAGACATATTCGGCGTCGGGGCGGTCGGCGCCGAGCTCTTCGCCGACGATGCCGTGCTCGGGAAAGGTCCGCTTGATCAGCGCGCGCATGGCGGCTTCGGCGGCGCGGTCGGCCGCCGTCACCGGATCGAAGCCGCCCGACCGGCTCTTGTTCTCGACGCCGAGCGCGCTGCGGAAGAAGGGCCGGATGGTCTCGCCAGAGACGGCGGCGAGCTCGTCCACAAAGGCGGCAAAGTCGATTGCAGTCATGAATGGCCTCGTGGTTCGAGGTAGCGGAGAGTTCCGCCAACGGCAATCGGCATGTTGCCGATCGGCAACGGCTCGGAGCGAAAATGCTTAAGGAAACCGCAAACGGCGCAGCCTGGAGCATTTGGCGTCTATTTGGGCAGAGTCGTTCTCTTCAATAAGTAACTGAAATGATTTGCGTATTTTCGGCGTTAAATCAGGGGCTACGAGTCCGAGAGGCTGCCCTGCAGAATCCGCGGGAAAAGTTCCGTCCGAATAGGTCAAAAGCACTTGCGTTTTGTGCGGCGCGGTGTATCTTATTGCAGTGCGGTAGCAAGAGGTTTCCTCGCGCTACCGTCGCCCTCCTTGGGCGTTTCCTCCCTAGACTTGGGCCGCTCCCGCAAGGTGAGCGGCCCCTTTCTTTTCTTTTTGCCCTCGGATTCCTGCACGCCGGCCGCTATACGCCGGAAACTATTCCGCTGCCGCCCTGTAGGGCCGCAACTCCTCCAACGGGATCTCGGCAAGGCGATCCGAAAGCAGTTCGAACTCGCTCGCCAAACGCGCGAACGAGGCCGACCGCTCGTAGCGGCGCTCGTCCATATACAGCGCCCGGTTTATCTCAAGCTGGATCGCATGCAGGCCGGTTGTCGGATTGCCGTAATGCTCGGTGATGAAGCCGCCGGCATAGGGCTTGTTGCGGCTGACCGCGTAGCCGAAGCCGCGCATGGTCGCTTCGATGGTCTCCGCGACGATTGGAACGCAACTCGTGCCGTAGCGGTCGCCGAGCACCAGATCGGCGCGCGGCCGCTCGTCCCGCGCGCCGGTGGTCGACGGCATGGAATGGCAATCGATCAGCATGGCGGCGCCGAAATCGCGATGCAGCCGCATGAACAGGCGCCGCAAGGCGCGGTGATAGGGCTTGTAGAGGCTGTCTATGCGGCGCAGCGCTTCGCCGACCGCAATGCGCTGGTCGTAGATTTCCTGGGCGTCGCCGACCACGCGCGCCACGGTGCCGAGCCCGCCCGCGACCCGCATCGAGCGGGTATTGGCGAAGGAGGGCAGGCGGCCGTCGAACATGCGCGGGTCGAGCTCGTAGGGCTCGCGGTTGACGTCGACATAGCAGCGCGGGAAATGCGCCCTCATCACCGGATGGCCGCGTGCGGCGATGCCGGCGATCAGGTCGTCGACAAAACTGTCCTCGGAGCGGCGCAGCGTCGCCAGATCGAGTCGCGAGGTGAGCAGGAAGGCACGCGGATAGATCCGCCCGCTATGCGGCGAGTTGAACAGGACCGGGCCGCGGCATTCCGCCGGCTCGATCGCCTCGAACGGGGGATCAAATTCGTCCTGGATTTCCAACATGGCGCCTGGCGGGGCTTTTCTCGGACTAGCGACCCGGCACCCGTTCCCTAGCGTGCGCCAACGGCCATTGTCCATAGGACTCGCCGCTTGCCAAGGGTGGTTTAAGGGCGGTTACATGAGCCGCCTTTCACTTCATCTTTACCGGCCATGCGGCTTATGGAGCGGCAGGGGGCCGGCGGGAAGCCGGGTTCGGGTTGCCATGTCCAAAATTTTGCTTGCGGAAGACGACGTCGACATGCGCCGGTTCCTGGTCAAGGCGCTGCAGAATGCCGGCTTCGACGTCGTGTCCTACGACAACGGCCTATCCGCCTACCAGCGCCTGCGGGAGGAACCGTTCGAGCTGCTCCTGACCGACATCGTCATGCCGGAAATGGACGGCATCGAGCTCGCCCGCCGCGCCGCGGAGCTCGACCCCGACATCAAGATCATGTTCATCACCGGCTTCGCCGCGGTGGCGCTCAATTCCGATTCAAGCGCCCCCAAGCACGCCAAGGTGCTGTCGAAGCCGATCCATCTTCGCGAACTGGTCAACGAAGTGCAAAAGCTGCTCGCGGCTTAATCGCGGCGGCAACGGCCTTTCACACGCGGCAAATTACTTCGTGCCATAGGCGCGGTCGCCGGCATCGCCCAAGCCGGGAAGAATGAATCCCTGCGCGTCGAGTCCGTCGTCGATAGCGGCCGTCCATATCGGCACGTCGGGATGCAGGCCGCGCAGCCGTTCCACGCCCTCCGGCGACGCCAGCATCGACACAAACCTGATCTCCCTGGCGCCCCGTTCCTTGAGCCGAACCACGGCCGCCGCTGCCGTATTCGCCGTCGCTATCACCGGCGAGACGACGATGACGAGGCGCTCATCAAGGTCCGACGGCGCTTTGAAGAAATATTCGACCGCGACGAACGATTCGGGCTCGCGATAAAGCCCGATATGCGCGACGCGAGCCGCCGGCACGAGGTCGAGCATGCCTTCGGCAAATGTGACGCCGGCGCGCAAGATCGGCGCGAATACCAGTTTCTTTCCGGCAAGGCGCGGCGACATCATGCGCGCCATCGGCGTTTCGATTTCAACATTGGTCAGCGGCAGGTCCCGGGTCACCTCGTAACACAGCAGCATCCCGATCTCCTTGAGGAGCTCACGGAAGGATTTGGTCGAGATGTTCTTGTCGCGGATCAGCGTCAGCTTGTGCTGGACCAGCGGATGTTTGACAATGGTGACGCCTTCCATGATCCCTCCCGGAAAATTTCTCAGAATACTGTCCCGTCGCTGATGACCTTGAGCGGCGGCGAGCCGTCGGCGCGCTTTTCGCGCGCGATGCTCCGCCCAGCCGACCACGTTCCGCCTTCAAGAACTTTGGCGAGCGGCAGCGATGCCGCATCCATGTGGAGCCTATGCCGCAGCACGTCCGCCACCCGGTCGAGAAGCGCAACTGTCAACGCGCGCCACTCGACCACCAAGGTCGAGGCGACGTCGTGCTGGCGTGCCGCATCGGCAGGATCGCGCAAAGCCAGCACACCGGTATCGATAAAGAGCCCGCCATTGCGATATTCGGCAAGCCCAGTCAGGCCGTTGATATCGGTGACGGCAATCCCGGCCCATTGCAGCGGCTCGATCAGCGAATAAGCCAGCCACTGCGAAAGCTTGTGCAGCGGCACGAGCCCGCTGGTCGCGTCCGCCATAGTCAGCGACGGGTGCCGCCAGCAGTCGCCGAGCGGTACGCCGCCCAGCGTCAGCCGCGACGGCCAGATCGGCCCGAACTGCAACAACAGCTCGGAAAGAATGAGCGGTGCCGGAATTGTATTGCCTTCGGCTTTGGTGACGAGATGATCGAAAAATCCGCCGGGTCGCGGTGTATCGCGCAGCGCGAATATTTCCGGACGCTGACTGATGAGGCGGCCAAGTGAACGAAGAAGGTCGGCGCGACCCTCGAGCCCGACCAACGGATTATCGTCGCCGACCTGAAAACCGTCACGCAACGTCTCGGTATCGAGGTTCGTCAGTGTATCTGCGTCGACCCGCAACTGGTTTGCGCCGTCGCCACGACGAGAAGAGAAGTCACCGCGCGCGAACAGATTGAGGCTTGCCACGGCTAAACCCTCGGACCGGGCGAGGTCGCCGGTCGTCACTGGATCGTGGTAGCGCCATTGCGGGCCGGCGCCGGCGTCGAGCAGCACACTGATGATCGCGAGATCGAAATCCGAGCGCGCCCGCGCCATCGGATCCGTGAAGTCCTCGGCAAGATCCGCATGGCGATCGAAGCCGAACGTCACGAAATGCCGCCAGCGCGAGTGGAACGGAATATCGAGCGTCGGATAGGCCTTGTTGATCGTATTGACTACCAGATCGACGGCGTGGTCGAGCCGACCAAGATCGACACGAAAGTTCGGCAGCTTGTCGTCGCGCCCGAGCGCCAGCATCCGATGGGCACGGTCGCGCACTGCCTCGGCGTTCAAAAGCGAATAGGCAGCGGCCGTTTCGGGCGTCACGGACGGGGTCCAGAACAGAGGCTTAGTATTTGCCGAGGTCGCGGCCGACGGCGTCGGTCAGATCCTGCGGCTTCTGCGGCTCGGGCGTGAAATATCCGGCGGCTTTCTTGGCCTCGATCTCGACGTGAGCGTCGGCCGGGACGAGCGCGTCGGGGATCGCAACGCGCTCGATGATGTCCACGCCCTGGCTCACCAGCGCATCATATTTCATATCGCTCATCGAGACGAAGCGGTCGATGCGCTTGATGCCGAGCCAATGCACCGCGTCCGGCATGAGCTGCTGGAAGCGGGCGTCCTGAACGCCGGCAACGCATTCGGTGCGCTCGAAATAGGCCGCCGCCGCGTCGCCGCCTTCCTGGCGCTTGCGTGCGTTATAGACCAGGAATTTGGTGACCTCACCCAGCGCCCGGCCTTCCTTGCGGTTATAGATGATGATGCCGAGACCGCCGGTCTGGCCGCTGCGGGCGCACTCCTCGATGCCGTGAATTAAGTAGGGGCGGCAGGTGCAGATGTCGGAGCCGAAAACATCCGAGCCGTTGCACTCGTCGTGGACCCGGCAGGTGATCTGCGTGCGCGGGTCGCTGAGTTTTGCGACGTCGCCGAACAGATAAATCGTGGTGCCGCCGATCGGCGGCAGGAAGACTTGCAGGTCGGGCCGCGTCACCAGTTCGGGAAACATGCCGGCGGTCTGCTCGAACAGCGCCCGGCGTAAATCGTTCTCGGTGGTGCCGAACCGCGCGGCGATCCCCGGCAGGTACCACACCGGATCGATGGCGATCTTGACCACGGCGACGCTGCCGTTGTCGCGCACGACGGTGCCGTCATTGACGAGGCGCCCCGCGGCCAGCGCATTCTGCATTTCGGGAAGATCGAGACGCGCGCGGGTAATCGCGATCGTCGGCCGAATGTCGATGCCTTCGGTGATTTCGGTCTTGAAATTCTCGGCGACCAGATGGCCCCATGGGTCGAGCGAAACGATGCGCTGCGGTTCGGTCCATTGCGCAAACGGTCCAATGGTCGCGGCCGGAAAGGTGTTGGTCAGGTCCGGGCGGCGGATCGGGTCGAGCGCGCCGGATGAGACCGCAAGCGCACGGTAGACCGCGTAAGAGCCGCCATGACTGCCGATGACATTGCGGTCTTGCGGCCGCGACACGGTGCCGATGATCGGCCCGCGCTCGCGCGCGCTCGCCGCGCCCCATTTGATCGGGAAAGGCAGTTTTGCGCCGGGCTCGGGATGGGACGTGAGCCGGATGTGGTCGGTGCGATTGGAACGGTTCATCGCATGAATCCCAAAAGGCAGAGCACCCCGCCTTGGCGACGGGCCGCTCCACCACGAACTGAAGAAAATCGTGCGTTTTCTCGCACGCAATCAGGAATTATAGCGGTTCCGGGAATGGATACAACGACGCAAAAATCCCAAGATTAACGACACGATTAACGACCTGAAAATGGGCCCTCGGCGGCTTTCATTCAAGAGGCACACCTTTTTTCTCGGGGATCAGGAAAGCAGTCGCGAGAATATCCAAGAGATAGATCGTCGCCAGCAGCGCAATCGCGACGGTGAAGGAATAACTCACTGCCAAAGCCCCGACGACGAACGGACCGAAGCCGCCGACGCCGCGGCCGAGATTGAAAATGACGTTTGCCGCGGTCGCTCGCGCCTCGGTTGGATAAAGCTCGGAGAGCAGCGCGCCATAGCCGCCGAGCATGCCATTGACGAATATGCCCATGATCGCGCCGCCGATCAGCAGTGCCGTCGCGCCAGTCAGCTGCGAATAAATCAGCACCATGATGAAAGCGCCGGCCTGGAAGGTGAACAGCGCCGGACGGCGACCGACCCTGTCGGCAAATTGCCCGAACAGCAAAATGCCGAACGCCATGCCCAGCACCGTGACGGCGGTCCACAACGCCGATTGCGTCAGCGTGTAGCCGAAGCGCGTCGACAGATAGCTCGGCAACCAGATCATCAGTCCGTAGTAGCCGAAGTTTTGCACCGAACAGAGGATCAGCATGCCAAAGCTGATATTTCTCGTCGCGGTATCCTTCACGAGAAGGCCAAGCGGCATGGCTGTACGGCGCTCCCTGGCGCGATCCAGGAATATCTGCGGCTCCTGCACATACCAGCGAACCACAAAGGCGATGAGGCCGGGCACGAGACCAGCCACGAACATGCCGCGCCAGCCGATGATGGGCAGCAGGATCGGCGTGATGAGCGCCGCGACCAGCACGCCGGCCTGCCAGCCGAGCGCCACATATGTGCAACCGCGCGCCCGGTATTTTGCCGGCCAGGCCTCGGCGACCAGCGTCATGCCGATGCCGAACTCGCCGCCCAGCCCAAGGCCGGCGATGGTGCGGTAAAT
>Ga0181518_10004492_pt1 | contig 12416 bp, 13 predicted proteins | sample PEATcosm2014_Bin_28_FD_119751 | JGI IMG/M metagenome (GOLD analysis project Ga0181518, IMG submission 119751) | Peatland microbial communities from MTU Mesocosm Facility, Houghton, MI, USA - PEATcosm2014_Bin01_60_metaG | ecosystem: Environmental > Terrestrial > Soil > Wetlands > Peat | place... | reverse complement strand
TCTTGAGCCCGGCCACGTCGGCGATCCCAGCCGTCAGGAACTCGACGCCCCGCGTCTCGAGATCCTCCCGTGTGGCGCGTAGGTCATCGCAGAGGATCCCGATGTGCGTGATGCCGACCCTCGTGAGGGAGGGCCGGCCGGGCCCGGCGGGCTCGACGTCTGCCGCCGGGTACTCGATCAGCTCGATGACGCGGTCGTCCCTCCCGAAGCCCACGATGGCGGCCGTGACGACCACCGGTGAAGGGACGAGGTCGCCCATGTCCTGCTCAATCTGGGGGCCCTCCATACGGTAGGGAGTTGACAGCACCCGGAGACCGATGACGTCGGTGTACCAGCGGACCGCCTCCTCCACGTCGGGGACGCAGACGGCCGTGTGCGCGAAGCCGGTCAGCACCCGGTCAGCGTAGGCCGCAGGGGATCCCGGACCCGCGTCCGGGACCGGCTCCTAGCTCCAGCGGGCGATCTCGTGCTGCAGGCGCTTGCTCCAGACGCGGGCGTGGAAGTTGACCCGGCGCTCGACCTTGCGCAGGACGATGATGCTCACGAACACCAGCGGGGCGAAGAGCGCCGCCATGGCGCTCACTGCGATGACCCGCAACCTGCCCTCCATACTCCCCGTCCTCTCTATCCTCGTAGTCGTAGTAAGAGGTTATCCGTGCGCACTAGGGGCGTTTGGCACTAGGCATTGGGGGATGGGAGTGGGGAAATGAGCGACATGGACTCCGAGGAGATGCCTGAAGGCACCGTCGCGGGCGTACCCGTGACCGAGGGCACGGCACAGGGGAATCTCAAGAAGGCGCCCCGGGCCCGCCGGACGAGAGGGATCACCGCATGGGTGCTGGTCGTGCTGGCATCGCTCCTGATCCCGGTCTCGGTGATCTCGGTCTGGGCGATCCGCACGGTGACCAACACGGATCAGTACGTCGCCACCATGGCGCCGCTGGCGCGGAACCAGGTCATCGTGGACCACCTGGCGCAGAGGGCCACCGACGAGCTGTTCTCGACGCACATCGTCCAGAACAAGGTGACGGCAGCGTTGCCGCCGAAGGCGAAGCCGATCGTCGCGCCCATCGTCAGCGAGGTCCACAGCTACGTGTACGGGCTCGCGCTCAAGGTCTTCGAGAGCCCCAAGTTCGGGCAGCTGTGGGACTTCCTCAACCGCCACACCCACGACGCGGTGGTGGACGTCCTCACGGGCAAGCAGTCGAAGCTGACCCAGCGGATAGAGAAGGGCGGCGGGATCGTCGTCAACGTGACCCCCGCGCTCAACAACCTGATCAACGAGGCCAATGCGAAGGGCGTCACCCTGTTCAATCCGCTGAAGGCGGTACTGGCCAAGGGCAACTCCCTGGGCGTCACCGTCGTGTCGAAGTCCCAGGTCTCGCAGTTCACCGCGCTCTTCAACGTGATCGTCACGCTCAAGTGGGCCATCCCCGTGATCGCCCTGGTGCTCGCGGCCCTGGGCATCATCATCGCGGTCGATCACCGCAAGACCCTGCTGCGGATCGCCATCGGGGTGGCCCTGGTGACCATGCTGCTGCTCGCCGGCCTCTCGCTGGGACGCATCACGTTCATCAACCAGGCCGGGCACACCTTCAACCGGCAGGTCGCGGCCTCGGTGTGGGACACCGTGCTGCGATTTCTCAAGAGCGACCTGCGCTGGATGCTTCTCTTCTCGGTCCTGGTCGCCCTGGGATCCTGGCTGGCCGGGCCGGCCCGCTACGCCGTATGGATCCGCTCGACCTGCGCCAAGGGCGGCCGCTGGGTGGCTGCGCAGGCTCACCACCTGACGAGTGGCGCCGGGCGGGCCGCCGCCGGTTCGGACCGCACGCGTCGGACCGGCGGGTGGATCCTGGAGCACCTGGGCGGCCTGCGCATCCTCGGTGTGGTCGTTGCGGCGCTGTTCCTCGTGTTCGGCGGCAACCTCACGGGGTGGAGCCTCCTGATCATCGTCATCGTGCTGGCCGTGTACCTGGGGTTGTTGCAGCTGGTTGCCGCATGGGCCCGCAGGATCTCCAATTCCGTCTCGAGCTCGGGTACGGCGAGCACGGCCTAGGAGGTCGGCCGGTTCCCAGCTGGGTTGAGGCCCAGGCAGACGGGGTCGATTTCGCCGCACGCGCCGAGGGCACCCGCCCTCCCACGCCGAGCAGCGGGGCGCAGGGTGTGGGTCCCGAGAGCACGCAGGGGAGCCGCCGGTCCGAATCGCCGGGGGAGCGCAGGGTGCACCGAGCCCCGCATCGTCCAGGTCGTCCTGGGATGCATCTGGATCGTCGACGCCGTCCTGCAGTTCCAGCCGCGTATGTTCGGGCTGGGGATCGTGAACCAGATGATGTTGCCGATGGCGCAGGGCCAGCCGGCCCCGGTGGCCTGGTCGATCACGCAGCTGGCCCGCTTCATCCGACCGGACGTCGGCGTGTGGAACTTCTTCTTCGGTGCGGTGCAGTTGTCCATCGGCGTGGGCATGCGGTTCCGCCGCACGGTGAAGCCGGCGATCGTCGCCATGACTCTGTGGGCGCTCGGCGTCTGGTGGTTCGGCGCGGGATTCGGCATGCTGCTCACGGGCACGGCGTCCCCGCTGACCGGTGCACCGGGCGCCGTCCTGCTCTACCCCCTGATCGGGGTGCTGGCCTGGCCGACCGACGCCCCGGCGCGCGACGTCGAGCCGGGGATCCCGTCCTCGGCGGCCGCATCGGGGCCACTCGGCAGCAGTGCGCCGCTCATCGCCTGGTCGGGTTTCTGGGCGCTCTCGGCCGTACTGTGGCTCTTCCCGGCCAACCGGGCCGGCGGATCGATCAATTCGACACTTGTCTCCGCGTCGAGCGGCCAGCCGTCGTGGTACGCCCATGTCGAGATCTCGCTGGCCAATGCGCTGCCCCACGGCGGCTCCGTACTGCCGTGGGTGCTGGCCATGCTCTCGTTGGTGATCGCCGTGGGCCCCTGGCTCAGCCGGCGCGTCTTGCCCTTCCTCGCCGCGGGCGTGGTGCTGCAGGCCATCTACTGGGTCACCGGGATGGCCCTCGGGGGGATCTTGACCGGCATGGGCACCGACCCCAATATGGCGCCGCTCGTCGCTCTGCTGGCCTTCGCCATGGTGCCGACGGTGCACGCGGCGCCGGCCACCTCTCCCGGCCGGGTGCTGGTGGCACGGCATCCCGTGGCCGGTGCCACGACCGCGGCGCGGCGGCGCTGGCCGTCCTGGTGTTGAGCTCCACCTACCCGATCGCCGCTGCATCGGCGTCGCCGTCGACCGCGTCCCACTCGGCATCGGCTCAGCCGGCCATGGTTGGCATGGCCGCCGCCGGAGCCTCGTCGAGCGGGTCGGCACATCCGAAGAGCACCGGGCTGGCGATGCCCGGCATGGACGGGCAGTCGGATCCCGACTGGCACTACACGGGCCCTCCGCTCCCCGCGCAGGAGCAGTCGGTGCTGACGACCGTGTTCAACGAGACCGAGAAGGGCCACGCCATGCAGACCCCGAACTGCGGCACGCAGCCGACGGGATCCCAGATGGAGGCCGCCATGCAGTTGGTGCAGACGACGAGCTCGGCTGTCGCCAAGTACAGGGACCTCAGTGCGGCCACGGCGGACGGCTACGTGCCGATCACCGACACCCGGTACCCGGTCGTCCACTCCCTGAAGTTGTCCTACATGCAGGGCAAGTAGGTGCTCGATCCCAACCACGTCCAGTCGCTCGTCTACGCGTTCACCCCGTACGGTCCAGTGCTGGTGGCCGCCATGTACCTGATGCCGTCGGTGGGGGACAAGGGCCCCATGCCCGGTGGATGCCTGACCCAGTGGCATGCGCACACCAACCTGTGCACCGGCGGGCCGGCGGGGACGATCTCGGGCTTCTCCACCGACGGCGTGTGCCCCACCGGTGAGAACCCGCTCCTGACCCCCGAAATGCTGCACGTGTGGCAGGTGCCGGTCCCCAGTGGGCCGCTCACCATGGATCCGACGGACCAGCAGGTGGTCGAGGCGGCGATCATGGCCCAGCAGGGCGGCCAGGCACCCGTCACCCCGGGCGCGCAGGTACCCGCCGTCGCGGGCGCCTTCGGCACGTAAGGCTGATTTGGGTGCGGAAGTGACCTTCGTCCCTATCTCGGACGCCCACGGGGCCGCAGACTACGAGCAACGGAAAGCGAGAACCCGGCGCCGGGTCAGGGGTGACCGGCTCGGTTGGCACACAGGGGGATCGTCGAAATGGCAATGATCACGTTGATAGTCGGGTCGGTCGGACTGTTCGTGGCCGGCGTCGCAGCCTGGTCCACGATCTCGCACCGCCGGGCGGCGTCCTTCGAGCGGGTACCGGTGAGGACCGGGCGCTCCGTGCACGTCGGGTGCGAGGCAGAGCCGGGCGACCGCACCGCGTAGTCGCCCTACGAGAACCTCCGCGCCGTCCTGTACGCCGGTCCAGGCGAGCTCGAACCCTCCCCGACACCTGATTCTTATGTGGCCCTTATCTATGACCCGTAGTGTGTGGACCATGCGCACGCGGTGGCGATTCGGTCTGATGGCGATCATCGCCGCCGCGGTCGTGGGTGGCTTCATGCCGCACGGCGTGCTGTCGGGTGCCGAGAGCACCGCGACGCAGATGGTGCAGATCGCCGAATCTCCGGTGTCGACGCCCGTGTTGTGCATGGACGCCACGTGCGGCAAGGGCAGTCCGGCGCCCGCAGCGCCGGCGCCCGCTGTCGCGCTCGCCGCTGTGCTGGCCGGGATCGCGATCGCCGCCGCGGTCGTGTCCACCATCCGGCGCCAGCGCTCGCAGGCCGTCCTGTTGCCCGCTGGGGCACGCGACCCGCTCTTCCGCCCACCCCAGTTCTCCTAGCTCGTCACCGCGCGCCGGCGCGCTTCTCGCCCCGCTGAGTGGGTGTGTCGCGTCGGCTTCATCAGCCAGGGAGGCCCTCCGACGGCCTCCGCATCGAGCCCCCGAGCGCGTGCACCTCACGCCTCGGTCACCCAAGGAGAACGAAATGTCGAAGTCGACCACCGGACCGTCGCGCCAGGCGCGGCCCACTACAAAGAACCCACCCACGAAGCGCCCGCCCGGCGGGAGGCCGTCCGGCAACGGCGGGGCAGAGAAGCGCCCGACCGGCGGCCACCGGCCCGCCAACGACCCGACCGGCAGGCGGAATCCCGCAAGACCCGGCGGGAGCCCGGCCGGCGGGCGCGCCACCGGGGGCGGGGCTTCGTCCCGGAGGACAAGCCCGAAGTCCGCTTCCTTCCGGTCCCGGCACCCTGTCCTGACTGCCCTGGTGCCGGTGATGCTGGTGATGGCCGTCATCGTGACGATGGTGCTGATCAAGGCGGCGGGGGGCTCGTCATCAGGTGGTGCCTCCCACCTGGCCACGGGAAGTTCCGCCGCAGCGGGAGCGAACTCCGGTACCACCGCTCTGCCGCAGAGTGTCCTGGCGTCGCTGTCCGTGGCGCCGGCGGTGCTCGACTCGGTGGGCAGCCCGGGGTCGATCGTGCCGCCCAGCCGCGTCGGCGGGAGCGGGGCGATCCTGCGGGCGGCGGACGGGAAGCCCGAGATCACCTACGTCGGCGCCGAGTACTGCCCGTACTGCGCCGCGGAGCGTTGGGCTTTGGTGGTGGCACTGTCACGGTTCGGGACGTTCTCGAACCTGTCGGGCACGCACTCGTCCAGCTCCGACGTCTACCCGAACACACAGACGCTCTCGTTCTACGGGTCGAGCTACTCCAGCCCGTACGTCGACTTCCAGGCGGTCGAGGAGGCCACCAACCAGCAGGTCGGTGGCACGTATCAGACGCTCCAGGCGCCGACGGCAGCCGAGAGCTCGCTCCTGTCGACGTACGACACCCAGGGGAGCATCCCGTTCCTCGACATCGGCAACAAGTTCGCCATTACGGGCGCGAGTTACTCGCCTCAGGTGCTCCAGGGCCTGTCGCAGGCTCAGATCGCTTCCCAGCTCGGTGATGCCTCCAGCCCGGTGGCGCAGGCGATCGACGGGACCGCCAACAACATCACGGCCGCCATCTGCGGCGTCACGGGGAACCAGCCGAGCAGCGTGTGCGACTCGCCCGCCATAGCGGCGATCGCCAAGAGCATGGGCTCGTGACGATGGCGTTCTCGATCCGGTCGCGGCAGGCGCCGGCGTGGGTGATGTCCGCCTCCATGGGCATCTCGTTGGTCGCGGTGGCCATCGCCTGCTACCTCACCGTGACCCACTACAGCGACCCGGCCGCACTGGCCTGCCCGGACACGGGGATCGTCAACTGCACGCTCGTGACCACGAGCTCGTGGTCGGTGGTGCTAGGGGTCCCGCTTGCCGTCCTCGGGCTCGTGTGGGCGGTCGCCATGACCGCTCTGACCCTCCCCTGGGCATGGCGTTCGGGGGCCGCGTGGGTCGACCGGGCCCGCCTCGCTGCCTCGGGGACGGGCGCGGCGATGGTGATGTACCTGGTGTACGTCGAGCTCTTCCGGATCGGCGCGATCTGCCTGTGGTGCACAGCTATGCACCTCACGGTGGTCGGGCTCTTCGGAGTGGTCCTGGCGGCCAGGGCAACCCCGGGGAAGGTGGTCCCGGCCCGCGCTTGAGCGCGGGCCGGGACCACCATGGTCAGCGCCGACGGGGTGACCTTTGCCCCTATTGGCCGCCCGAGCGGCTCTGCAAAATTGGCTTCAGGTGGCCTGTGCCCCCAGTCCGGACGCAGGCGCTGTGTGGAGGAGAGGTTGATGCGGAAGCGGGAGCACCAGTCGGGTGGCAGCATTCTGGCGTTGGAGTGCGGGGCGTTTCTCGACGGCACCCTGGCCGAGTACTGGGACGAGAGGGGTGTGGTCGTCCCGGTCTGGGCCTGGACGAATCTGCTGGCCCATGGCACCGAGGAGCTCATCGGCGACATCGTCGCCCGTCCCTATCGAACACGTCGGGTGGGTCTCAGCTGGCGGATCGCCCGCTCCCACCTGGCCTACGAGATACTCGAGCTGACGGACGCCCGTTGCACGCTGTCGGATCTGCAGGCCACGGTCCTAGTCCCGCTCGAACTGGAGATGGCGGCCCGGCCCGAGGTCAGCCGCTGGAGACCGCGGCAGTGGGTGGACACGGTGGACACGGCGATCCGCAATCAGCATTCCGCCGCAGAGCAGTAACGGCGGCCGGTCCGATCCACGACTCGCAGGAGCCGCGCGTCCGCCCCGAACGGGTTCACGACGCGACGCGATCCACCCAGCGGTCGACTGTGCGCGCCAGGGCGGGAAGGGGAAGTATCCCGGCCCGGAGCACGAGGTCGTGGAACTCCCTGAGGTCGAAGCGGGCACCGAGGGCGTCGGCCGCGATCGAACGGAGCCGGACGATCTCCCGTCGCCCGACCATGTAGGCGAGTGCCTGGCCGGGGTATGAGATGTACCGGTTGATCTCGGACTCGATCTCGATCCGGGGCATGGGCGTGCGCTCGACCATCCAGTCGAGGGCCTGCCGGCGCGACCAACCCATTGCGTGCAGGCCGGTGTCGACGACCAGGCGGCTGGCTCGCCACGAGTCGGCGGCGAAGAGCCCCATCCGGGCGAGATCGTCGCTGTAGAGCCCCATTTCGTCGGCCAGCCGTTCGCTGTAGAGTCCCCAACCCTCGGCGCACGCGGTGTCGTGGAGCACCCGTCGGGCCGTCGGGAGGTCCTTGGACTCCATCGCGAGGGTGAGCTGGAAGTGGTGTCCCGGCACGGCCTCGTGGAACGCGATGTCCTCGGCGGCGTAACGGTGGCGCTCCTCGGGCTTGGAGGTGTTGAGGAAGTATGTCCCGGTGCGTGAGCCGTCGATCGCTCCGGGCATGTAGTACGCGGCGGCCATCCCGGCCTCTTCCGACTCAGGGACCGCCTCGACGGTGCACGGCTCGCCGGGCACGGTGGCGAACCACTTGGGTGCCTCCGCCTCCGCGGCGGCGACGACACGCCGGGCATGCTCGAGCATCTCCTGGCGGCTCTGGTACCGCAGCGCGGGATCGTTGGACATGCGGTCGAAGATCTCCGCCAAGTCGGTCGTGTTCCAGAGACGTGAGCCAGTTTCGGCGAACTCCTCACGCACCTGTCCGACGATCTCCCGGCCCATCGAGTGCAGCTCGTCGGGGGAGTAGGTCGTCGAGGTGTGGAGCCGGGTCAGGGCCAGGTACATCGCCTCACCGCCGGGCAGGAAGCAGATGCCGGGGTGGTCATCGTCACGAGCCGACGGCAGCACGTCGGCCCGAAGGGCGTCCCTGTAGGCGGTCAAGGCCGGCCGGACGCACTCCTCGATGGCTCCGGAGAGCTCCTTGGTGAAGTTGCGGTCGTTCACGTCGGGACGAGCGATCGCTCCCACGGTGGGATCGCCGATCATGAGATCCAGTTGGGCGATCGCGGCCTCCACCAGTCTCGCCACGGCCGTCCGGCCGGCGGCGCTGCCCTCCCGGTGTCGCTGTGCCGCGGTCGTCAGCATGTCGGGCATGCTGCACAGGCGGGCGAGGTACCCCTCGCGCCGCTCCTTCGTGTCGATTTGGACCTTGGGCAGCATGGTCAGCACGGCGCAGACGGGCGCCGCGAAGGTGTCACTGATGGTGAACTCGGTCGCGGGCACCGCGGCGGCATCGGCCATCTGCCGAGCCAGGACGCGGACGAAGTCGAGCGTCTGGAGCTCGGTCTCGCCCAGGCCATCGTCCGGCATCTGCTCCGCCCGTACGGCCACGGACGTCAGCCTCTTCGCTTGCTCCGTCTCGGCGGCGTCGCTGAAATCGGGGAGGAGGTCGTCGTAGCCGGGAAACCCGTAGAGCGACCCGGACAGTGGGTCGGCATCGAGAACCGTCGTGAGCAACTCTGCAGCAAGGTCATCTGCGGACATCGCGGGAGGCTACCGCGGGCACCGCGTGCACCGCGTGCACGCCCGTGTCGGCGCCACGGCTGACGGACACCGTCTACCGCGCCACTGCCGTGATCGTCTTTCGACAGCGTGCGGGCGGGGGAGAAGGTGCGAGGCGAACGCCGAACTGCCCGGTCACGCCGCGATCGGGAGGGCGGACTCCTCGTCGTGCCGCGGCTCGGTGGCGACGTTCATGCGCACGGGCATGCCGGTCTGGGTGGCCGTGCGGCGGTGGTGCTTGTGGGACATGACGATGAGGGGGATCACGGCCATCGCGACGGCGGCGATCATGAGTGGGACGCTGATGATGAAGAGTGCCATTTCGAGTTTGGAACGGGACGGTCGGTAGTACCGCTCCTCTCCTTTCGGCACCCATCGTGTGCAATCAGGGTCAGAGCGCCGTGAGCACTTCCTGGTCGGTTCCTGTGAGTGTCCGCCCGTCCGTCACGCTCAAGCCGACGGCGTGCGTGGTGGGCGCGGCTGCGTTGCTCACGGTACCGCTCGAATTCCGACACGATATGACGCAGTTCCTTACAGGACATGACAGTTGCGAGTTCCCACGCCATCGGCGCTCAAATGTTCCGCATGTCACACTGCAGAGAGGTCGACATCGCTGAAACATCGTTCACCCTATTTGAAGATTGCCTCAGGGGGTGAGTTTCAGCGCCACCAGCTGTGCGGGGGAGCCGACGGGGACATAGATCTCGTTGCCGACGACGGACATCCATCCGTTGACCGCGCCCGGCCCGCCGTAGCTCCATACCACCGCACCGGTAGCTCGGTTCAAGGCGAGCACCTTCCCCTGGTACGTCGCCGTGAGCACCAGGTTGTTGACGATCGTCACGCCACCGGTCGGATCGCCCGGGACTCTTGTGTCCCACACGACCTTCCCGGTGCGAGCGGACATCGCCACGACGTCTCCGTCCATCGTCCCCACTTTCCCGCCGAAGTACGCCGTCTGGTCGGGCTCGAGCGTCGACGGGGCATTCAACGCAGCCGCATAGACGACGCCTCCGGCCGATGCCGGCGGCGTGAGCACGCCGCCGAATGTTCCCGGCAGGATCGTGGTGGGAACCGTAAGTCGGGGCAGGTCCCCGTCCCGGTGGATCCCCACAGCCGTCTTCCACAAGAGTTTGCCGGTCAGGGGATTGAGCCCGAGCACGTAGCCGCCCTTGCCCGCACTGATCGCTACCTGGCGGGAGCCGTCGACGGGCCGGCGGACGGGGACGAGCATGGCCTGCACCTCGTCGCGGTCGTAGAGGTCATGGGGGAAGACCTGGTGGTACCAGAGGAGCCTCCCGGTCGTGGCGGACAACGCCACGATGGAGTCGGTGTAGAGATTGGCGCCAGGCCGACTCGATCCGTTGGGGTACTGCGGCGTGCCGACGAACGGGGCCGGATTGGCCACCCCCCAGTAGACAACCCCTCTCCGGGTGTCGATCGCCGGCGGGTACCACGCACCTCCACCCGAGTTCACGGCAGGGTTGCCCCACAGGTTCTTCGAGCGGACGGTATCGAAACGCCAGTCCACCTTGCCCGTTTCGGCATCGAGCGCCTCGAGGTATCCGACCGAACCCCCGCTGTAGTACTTGCCGATCGTCACCGGCACGCTGGCTACGTAGACCCGTTCCCCAAAGGCGAGCGTCTGGATGTCGACTCCTTGACCAGGCGTCGTGGTGATCTGACGGCTCCAGAGCGGGTAGCCGTCAGCAATGTTGAATGCGGACACGCCGGTTGGCGTGGCCGCGAACACCATTCCCCATCCGATCGACACCCCGTAGGGCCCGATGCTGAAGCCGAGCGGCTTGGTGTGCCACTTCACCTGACCGGATCCCACTTCAATGGCGTAGACCGTTCCGGCCTGATCCTGGACGTACGCGATGCCACCTACGACGATAGGGGACGTCGAGGCCCCGACGGACATGGGCACGGTCCAGGCCGGCGTCAGCCGGGACACCGTCTTCGAAGAGATCGGCGACCTGCCGGCATCCCTCGAATTGAGATAGTCGTGATTGGGGAGCGGCCAGGCGTTGGCCTGCCCACGGACCTCCGGAGGGACGCCCGAGAGGGTGGTGTCGGCGCGTGGTCGGCCAACCGCGGTGGCCGGACCGCTGACGCCCAACGCCACCCCTGCCAACATGAGAGCAAGCGCCAAGGACACCGCCCCATTGGTGCGAGCGTGATCGCCAGGCCCAGGTCCCACTTTTTCGCTCCCCCTTTTTGGCGCAACCATAGTGACGGCTCCTCGGTCGCGACGTGGAGAGAGTGACACTCGGGGCGGTCGAGTCGGGACGCGACATGACCGATGCAGAAGTGAGACCGGCCACGGGGCGTCCGGAGCATCCTCCTGCCTCGCGCTCTCATTCGTGATCCCTCTCTCGTCGCTGGCATGACAAGGCGGCGCCATCGAGCATTGCCAATGGGCAGCACCCAGCCTCTGCGGCCACAGCGTTCGAGCCGAAATGTCCCTACCATGTGCTCCGTGCCCTCTGAGTTGATGCCAGCAGCCGTCTACGTAGGCGACGGCAGGATCGCCGTCGAGGAGGTGCCCCGTCCGGAGCCGGGCCCCGGAGAGGTGCTCGTCGAAATCGCGGAGTGCGGGATCTGCGGATCCGATCTGCACATGGTGCTGGAGCGTTACGCCAAACCGGGCGCCATTCTCGGTCACGAGTGGTCGGGCATTGTGGCCGCCGCGCCCAGCGGCTCTGGCTGGTCCCCCGGCGATCGAGTGGTGGACAACCCGGCCCCGGGGTGCGGCGTGTGCCGGCCTTGCCGGCGGGGGCGCCCCTCGGTGTGCCTCAACCGCGCCCCGGCGAACTACCTCGGTTACCGGGGAGCGTTCTGCCGCTACAAGACGGTCGCGGCCGACAGCCTGATCCGGATTCCCGATTCCCTGCCGACCAGGGTGGCGGCCCTGACCGAGCCGACGGCCATATCCCTGCACGCGGTGCAGGTGGCCGGCGCAGGACCCGACGACCGGGTGCTCGTCACCGGGGCCGGTCCGGTCGGACTGCTCATCATCGCCGTGTTGCGCGCACAGGGGATCTCTGACATCACCGTGAGCGAGCCGTCACCCGTCCGGCGCCAACGGGCTCTCGACGTCGGCGCCACCCGGGTGGTGACGCCGGACACGCTGGAGGAGCCGCCGATGACCCTGCGCGTCGCGGAGCCCTACGCAGTGGTCTTCGAATGCTCAGGACACGCCAATGCCATTGAGGCCGCGTTCGGTCAGCTGGACTCTGCCGGCACGCTCGTGATCGTCGGTACCGGGTTCGAATCACCCCGAATCAATCAGAACCGCGTGATCATCTTCGAGCTCGAGATCGTCGGGGCCTACAACTACAACGACGACGGCTTCCAGCCAGCGGTGGACCTGCTCGATAGTGGGACGTTGCCACTCGAGTCATTGATCGAACCCAACGACATTCCACTCAGCGAGGTGATGGACTCCATGGAACGGCTCTCCCGGGGTGAGATCCCCGGCAAGGTGATGGTCCGACCGGGCCTGTCGTCATGAGCGGGACACCGTTTGCCCCCCGCATCAACCACGTGGCGATCAGCGTGGACGCC
>Ga0181518_10004491_pt1 | contig 12417 bp, 10 predicted proteins | sample PEATcosm2014_Bin_28_FD_119751 | JGI IMG/M metagenome (GOLD analysis project Ga0181518, IMG submission 119751) | Peatland microbial communities from MTU Mesocosm Facility, Houghton, MI, USA - PEATcosm2014_Bin01_60_metaG | ecosystem: Environmental > Terrestrial > Soil > Wetlands > Peat | place... | reverse complement strand
GCGGCGGAGCGGCGCCCCAGACTAATTGAGTATGAGACTGTGGTCTTCCCGGGCGCTCGGCGTGCGGCGGCTGGGTGTGTTGTTGGTTGCAAGCTCGCTCTTGCTTTGTCTTTGGCCCGGGCAAGCAGGCGGCGCCGGCCAGGCCGGGGCTTCCGCTCCGGGAAATGCGGCAGACCGGATCCTCGTTCAACCGAATCGGGAGACCAGCCACGAAGCCCTGGCCAGGTTTCATGCTGCGCAGCAAGGCAAGGTGCTGCAAACGTCCGAGGGCATCGGCGGCCTACAGGTCGTTTACTTCCCTGCAGGCGAGGACGTGCCCGGCTTCAACCGACCTGGTCAGTTGGTCGCCAATTTTCACCAACACCACTTCGAGTGCCGGGACCTTCGATTACACAGACTCTCAGTCCACAAACCTGGTGCGGCGGTTCTACCGTGCAGTCGCTTTGCCTTAACCAGATTTCGGAATTCCCTTGCAAGGGCGTTCGGGGTTAAACTGGGGGCATGAAGATCGAAGGATTACACGTCGGCATGAAGGTTCGGCACCCGCAATATGGTGTCGGGGTGGTGAAGACTATCTCGGAAGCGACGACGGACATCCAATTCGACGAGGGGCGGCGGACGGTGGCGCCGGAACCGAGCGGGCTGGAACCGGCCGAAGCGCAGGCGAGCATCCGGGGGCTGGAGGTGCCACTGGCCCAAGTGGTGCAACAAGCGGTGGAAGCGACGATTCAAAGGCTCGGGTTGGAGAAACCGGAGTCGGTGGTGGAGTTGTTGGGCGCTCGGTGGCACAAGGGACGGGCGGTGCTGCACCCTACGGACCCGACCCTGCAAACCAAGGAAGTGCCGTTGGATATTTTCTTCCATAAGGTGGTGATGATCCGGAACAACCTGCGGGTGCTGGAACAGAAGATCAATGCGCATGCCCAGCTCACGGATGGCGAGAAGGTGGACATGCAGCAGTACATTACGCGCTGCTATGGGTCGCTGACGACCTTTAATCTGTTATTCAAGGAGAAGGAAGATCAGTTTTGAGGGTGGTAGTCGGGCATCGGTTATCAGTAACCAGTGGTCAGTGATCAGCGGTCAGTGGTCGTCGATATCTTATGAGCATGAAGAACAGTTCTCTGACGGAGCGGTTGGCGGTGTGCAGTTGGTCGTTGCAGCCGACGAGTCCGGCGGACTTGGTGGCCAAATTGGAGAGCACGGGCGTCCGGCGCGTTCAGCTTGCGCTCGATCCGCTGCGCGAGTCCCCGGGGGTTTGGGGGGAGGCGATCACCTTGTTCCGCCGGAAGGGTATAACGACGGTGTCGGGGATGTTTGGGTGCGTGGGGGAGGATTACTCGACGCTGGAGACGATCCGCTTGACGGGAGGAATTGCTCCCGATGCGACCTGGGAGCAGAACTGGAATAATATCCAGGTCACAGCCGCGCTGGCCCAGCAACTCGGGCTGAAACTGGTGACCTTCCATGCAGGGTTCTTGCCACACGACGAGAAGGACCCGAGCTTCACCAGGATGCTGCTGCGGCTAGGCGAGACGGCAGATGTATTCAAGGCCGCGAACATTACGCTGGGATTGGAGACGGGGCAGGAGACAGCGCCGGTCCTGGTCCAGCTTTTGCAAAAGCTCAAGCGTCCGAATGTGGGCGTGAACTTCGACCCCGCCAACATGATCCTTTATGACAAGGGCAACCCGATCGCAGCGCTGCGGCTGCTGGGGCCGTGGATTCGCCAGGTGCATATCAAAGACGCGCGGCGGACGAAGCTGCCGGGGACCTGGGGGGATGAGGTTGCCGCGGGGACGGGCGAAGTGGATTGGCGAGCCTTCTTTGCGACGCTGCGAGAGCTGAATTATACGGGTGACTTCGTGATCGAACGCGAGGCCGGCAGCCAGCGGGTGGCGGACATCCGCACGGCGAAAGAGGTGGTGGCAGGAATGGGGGATGGATTCAATTGAGCCGAATGAATTGTATTGGACGCGAGGCGGCGGGTTCGCCAGATTTCGCCGTATGACGAGCCGACTTTTCGGGGGCTGGCACCGGGCAGGGCAAGCCCTTCTCCTCGGTCTTGCGGCGACGGCCGCGCTCTGCTGCCTGGGGGCGCAGCGCGGCTACCCGGCCAGCTCCGCCGTGCGCAAACCGAGCATCATCTTCATTCTCGCCGATGACCTCGGCTATGGGGACTTGGGATGCTACGGCCAAACGAAGATCAAGACACCCAATCTGGACCGGCTGGCCGCGGAAGGCATGCGCTTCACTGACTTCTACGCCGGCAGCACGGTGTGCGCCCCGTCGCGCTGCGCACTGATGACCGGCTTGCACACTGGGCACGCCTTTATCCGTGGCAATGCCACGTTAGCACTGCGGCCGCAAGACCTGACGGTGGCTGAGGTTCTCAAGCAAGCCGGCTATCGCACGGGGCTCATTGGGAAATGGGGCTTGGGCGACCCAAACACGACCGGCCTGCCGGAAAAGAAAGGGTTTGATGAGTTTCTTGGTTATCTGGATCAGGTCCATGCGCACGATTACTATACCGATCACCTCTGGCGTTACGACCCGCCCACCAGCGCCAAGCCGGGCTACGTCGGCCAGATGGGTTTCCCCGAAAACGAGGGCGGCAAGAAGGGCCTTTACATGGATGACGTGTTCACGACTTCCGCGCTGAATTTTCTGCGCATCAGGAAGCCTGAGCCGCTCAATAAATACCGGCCCTTCTTCCTTTACCTCGCCTACACCATTCCTCACGCGAACAACGAAGAGGGCCGGCGCACCGGCAATGGCATGGAGGTCCCCAGCGACGCCCCCTATTCCGATCAGCCGTGGCCGGCGCCGGAGAAGAACAAGGCCGCCATGATCACCCGCCTGGACGGCTACGTCGGCCAGCTCCTGGACAAGCTCAAGGAACTAAAGATAGATGACAGCACGGTCGTGTTCTTCTCTAGCGATAACGGGCCGCACAAGGAAGGTGGCGTGGCCCCGACGTTCTTCCAGAGCGCCGGTCCTTTGCGCGGCATCAAGCGTGATCTATATGAAGGCGGCATTCGGGTCCCTTTGATCGTGCGCTGGCCCGGGAAGATCAAACCCGGCGTGGTCAGCGGGGAGGTAGGGGCCTTCTGGGATTTCCTGCCGACCGCCGCCGAGATTGCCCAGACGAATGTAACTAGGCAGTTCGACGGCCTGTCGCTGCTGCCGACCCTGCTCGGCAAGCCCCAAACCAAGCAGCACGATTTCCTCTACTGGGAATTTCACGAACGTGGCTTCCAACAAGCTGTGCGCATGGGCGATTGGAAAGCTGTGCGCCCCCAGGCCGGCGAGCCGCTCGAGCTGTACAAGGTCAGCGCCGACCTCGGCGAGAAGCAGAATGTGGCCACGCAGAATCCCGAGGTCGTGGCCAAGATCGAAGCCTACCTGCGAACCGCACGGACCGAATCGGCTGATTGGCCGATTAAACCCGCCCCGCCGCCGGCGGCGAAAGAGGCACAAAAGAAATAGCGCCGCTAGCCGCCGGTGCGGCGGGCGAGTTCAAGTCGTGGATGCGCCGCGCCCGCTCGACCTCTTTGCTCATCCACGCCACGGCCAGCGCAATCGCCAGCAGGACTGCCGCGAGCACGAACCACGGCCAGATGTAACGTCGCTGGTTCTTGGGCTCCGGCACACTGCCCGTTTCGTTCGTCATGTAATGGGCACAGGATGCGCCGGAGCCGACGCCCAAGACAATGCAATATCTCCCCCTCGCCCTCCGCCGCGGCGGTGGCAGGTATGCTTCATAATTGCTACCTCATTATCGCCGGGCATCTTGTGTTGCCGCCGGCCAGGTGTGCCGGTCGAGGGAGCGAACTCTCCGCTGGAAAAAGCGGCCCTCAAGCTTAGAATCCGCCTATGGCAAAAACACGACATTGTTGGAAGTGCGGCGCCGAATACACGCTGCCCGGAACTCCGGGCCGCTCCGAATCATGCCACCGCTGCAACTCGGACTTGAAGGTGTGCCTGAACTGCATCAGCCACGATCCCCGGGTCGCTGAGCAGTGCCGTGATCGTCGCGCCGACCCGGTGGCGGAAAAGCATATGGCCAACTACTGCGAGTATTTCGAGTTCATCCGGCGTGATTTTGTTCCTCCCGCCGAAGACAAGTCCCGTGAAGCCAAAGCGCGGGACACTCTTAAGAAGCTGCTCGGAGATTGAGAAGAGAAAACCCCTTCCGATTCTCTCGGAAGGGGTCTCAAGGTTGGTTCTAGCTCAGCTTAGAACTTGTAGATGACGTTGGCCGCCAGCATCACGGCGTTTTTGAGGTCCGGATTGCCGTTTTCGTCGGCACCGAACAGACTGTTCCCGCCCAGGGAATGATCCCAGCGCACTTCGAAACGGCTGATGACGTTCTTCCACAAGTCATACTGGACTGTGCCGGTGAGCCCCATCACTTTGGCCCCATTCCCCGCACCGGTGTTTCCAAAGGCCAGGAAGGTTCCCCCAGCGTCCGCAAGCTTGTCCTTGAAGTACTCCGCGCGGGCGTGGAAGCTGAGCTTCTCGGTCGCCTGGTAGGAAAGGTAGCCAGCGAGGGAATAGGTGTCGTTGTTGATTGGATGGAGGTCGAGATAATCAAACGACGCCCCTACCCGGAGGCCCGTCACTGGAGTGGCCACGGTCGCGCCAAGATAGTAACTGGTCACGGTAAGGGGTTTAGCCAGATTGCCATGGGGAACATCATCGAACCCGTTGACAACCCCGGCGTACAGGGTTGAGCCAGACAGGAATCCCATGCTGTCCGGAGCGGTCAGCGCAATCGACCCCATATAGGTCTTGTAAGACTCAGATTCCGTTTGAGGGGAGTACGCTACTGCGTTGAACGGAGCAAAGGCGCGGTCATTGATGGCCGGCCCGAAGGTATCGGCTACGCCGACCGACGCGCTGAAACAGTCGCAGAAGCGGTAACTGGCCAACAGACCCGTCTCGGTTTGCGGCTCAATGGAATGGCCGTATGAGCGGGTGAAGTTGGGGTTATTGCCGGACTCGATGGATTCATACCCGATGATGCTGTCGAAGACACCCATCTTGAGATCGAGACCCGTGCCCACCGGGGCGCGCAACGCGACATAGGCTTGCCTGATGCCGAACTCACTGTTATTGAGCCCAACCGACGAGGTTCCGAGGGTATTGGCATCCGGCCCGAACCAAAAGTCGGCCCGATAGCCCGCAGCCCAGTCCTGTTCATCCAACGGCTTGTCGATCCTGAGTTGGATCACATCCAGGTTGAACCCGTCGGCCTTGCTGGTGCCGTTGAACTTGTACGGTGGCAGGTTCTGATTACCTGTGCCAGGGTTCCATTCTGCTGACGTATCCACATAACCGCTGATGGTCGTGGAAGAGAGCGCGGTCATGACCGGGCTCGCCTTTTCCTCGGCTTTGGCAGCGGATGCGAAGCTCACCACTCCGAGAGCGGCCAGAGCTACTGTCCATTTATTATACTTCATTCGTTCCTCCGATGTTGATCGTATGTTTGTTGTATAACTATGCATTTCACAGGGTAAAACCGGTTTACCCTCGCACCAAAACCGGTGCACTTTCGGCAATAATTAGAGGATAGCCGCCGGATTGACAACAACTATTTTCACTATTTCCCACCCTCGGCTGTCCGTAATTATACGCAAGGATTGTACCAGATTAGGGCATTGCCTGGCTGACCGGCGACGCTAAGGGCTCCCCCAACAGCTAAGCATTGCCCTTCGCGAAGGTGCAGCAATTGGGCTGGACGCCTCTCCCACCGATCCAGTCCAGGGACGTTTCGTCTGTGATCCGCTAACTTGGAACAAAGCCTGCTTAGCAGAGCGTATCGAATGCTTTGTACCGTTTCCATAAATGGCCTTGGTCTCAAGATGAGCCGGGCCGAACAACAACAGTGATCGGACTTTAATTATGGCTTCCTTCGTCTATGTCGCGCGCGAGACGGCTTCCGGCCGGGAGATACGCAGTTCGGTCGATGCCGCCACCGAGCAGGCGGCCATCGCGGCCCTGTTGAACCGCAACATGCTGGTTGTCTCGATCTCGGAGAAGGTCACCAAGCAAGGCCGGACCAGCGGCGGGCGTGTGGCCTTGGCCGACCTGGTCATATTCACCCGCCAACTGGCGACGATGATTGATGCCGGCCTGGCGATGGTGCAGTCCTTGCAGGCGCTGGGCGAGCAGACGACCAACAAGATCATGCGCGACGTGATTCACGACGTTTGCGCGCGGGTCGAGAACGGCGACAGTTTCTCCGAAGCCCTGGCAAAGCACCCGAAGGCCTTCAGCCGACTCTACGTTTGCATGGTCTCCGCTGGCGAGAAAGGCGGCTTGCTGGCTGAAATTCTCGCCCGGTTGGCGACTTATCTGGAAAGTACCGCCCGATTGCGCAAGAAGGTCAAATCCGCCATGATGTACCCGACCGTCGTGACGATCGTGGCGATACTGATCACGACCTTCCTGCTGGTGAAAGTGGTGCCGGTCTTTGGCGAAATCTTCTCGAGCTTTAACGCCACACTGCCTACGCCGACGCTGTATTTGGTCAAGCTCAGCGATTTCGTAAAGCATTACCTCATTTTCATTGTGCTGGCTGCGGGCGCGGGGGCGTATGGGTGGTTCTATTTCATCAAGACCCCCGGCGGCCGGCTTTTCTGGGATTCGCGCCGCATCAAGTTACCGATCTTCGGTCCCATCGCTCACAAGATTTGCCTCGCCCGGTTCACGCGCACGCTCGCTTCGCTGGTCCGCAGCGGTGTGCCCATCCTGGAGGTGCTGCAAATCGTTTCCCAGACTGTGGGCAACGTGGTCCTGGAAAAGGCGATCAAGACCGCCGCAACGGATATTGAGCGCGGCGAGAGCATTGCCGCCGCCTTGGCGAAACATCCGGTATTCCCCACCATGATCGTGCGCATGGTAACCGCCGGAGAGCAAACCGGCAAAATCGACAACATGCTGGAGCGCATCTCGGACTTCCTGGATGAGGAAATCGAGACAACGCTTTCGGGTCTGACGTCGCTGATCGAGCCAATCTTGATCGTTTTCCTCGGAGTGGTCGTAGGCGGCATGGTCATCTGCATGTTCCTGCCCATCTTCAAATTACCGGAAATCGTCAACGGCAACGGCCATTGAGTCAGCCGAGCGCGGTCTCCGCTTGCACAGCAGGGCACGGAGCCTCAGAACGCGATTCGCCTAGGCTTGTCCAATGCTGGCAACAGAGAGATTGGCATGGCCGACGGCAGTTAGGGTTGTACAAGGACCATTTGTCCTATATTTGGACACGTCAAAGGTGCCTCAGTCACATAAGCCCAACCGACTATCAGAGCCGGGGAGAGTCTTAGGAGATACACCATATACTCCCCATATACTCGCCGTATACAGTAAATAACTTTGGACCAGGGCCATCCCAAAGTCGTCCCCAAACCAGATTTGAAGCCCAAGAACTAAGGGCGCGGATGGTACTTGCGATGGACATCGCGCAGACGACTGGCCGCCACATGGGTATAAACCTCCGTCGTACTGATGCTGGCGTGGCCCAGCAACTCCTGAATCACGCGCAAGTCGGCGCCATGGTCCAGCAAATGGGTGGCGAAGCTGTGCCGCAACATGTGCGGGGTGACGTTGCGGGGGATGCCGGCCCGGCCCACGCGCTGCTTGATGCGCAGCCAGAGGGTTACGGGGGCGAAGGGGGTGCCGCGCTTGGTGAGAAAGACATTTGCTGGGGAACGGGGGGTCACGAGCTGGGGCCGGCCCACGCTGAGATAGCGTTCCAAAGCGGCGACGGCCTTGCGCCCAAGCGGCACCACGCGCTCCTTGTTGCCTTTGCCGATGACATTGATGAAACCAGCGTCAAGGTGGAGGTGCTCGAGACGGGCGTTGCGCAATTCAGCTAAGCGTAGGCCTGAGGCGTAGGCCAACTCCAGAATGGCCTGTTCGCACAGGTTCTTGGGGGTCTCAGGGGTTTCGGGCACAAGCAGTTTGTCGATTTCCTGGGTGGTGAGAGCTTTGGGCAGGCGTTTCCAGCGCCGGGGCAGCGACAGGTTTTCAGCGACATTGGCCGGCAGGAGCTTTTCGTTCTGCGCGAAGTTATAGAAGGCGCGCAATGCGGCAATCTCCAGGTAAAGGCTTTCGCCGCTGAGCCGACGCGCGGACTCCTTCGGCTGGTTGGCAAGCGCCCGCTCGCGCTCGTGCTGGAGGAAAGCCATCAGGTGAGGGAGTTTAACCGATTTCCAGTCAGAGACACCCTGTTTGGCCGCCCAAGCGACGAACTTGTTCAACAGCGCGGAATAGGTTCTCTGTGTGTGCTCCGCCTGGCCGCGCTCGTGACGGAGGTATTGGAGAAAGTCTTCGACCAGTTGATTCATCCCAGCTTCTGGCTGGTCAATCGTTCGTAGGCCTCCAGATACTTCGCCTGCGTCCTGGCCACCACCTCGGACGGCAAGGCGGGCGCGGGCGGGGTCTTGTTCCAATCCAGGGTTTCCAGGTAATCGCGGACGAACTGCTTGTCGAAGCTCGGTTGGCCCTGGCCAGGCCGATACTGGTCAGCCGGCCAGAATCGCGAGGAATCAGGGGTCAGGATTTCATCAATCAGGATGAGTTTCCCGTCGAGGAGGCCGAACTCGAACTTCGTATCGGCGATGATGATGCCGCGCCGACGGGCGTAGTCGCTGGCGTAGCGGTAGATCTTCACGGACGCAGCGCGCGCTTGCTCGGCGATGTCCGCGCCCACAATCCGGGCGGCCTGTTCAAAGGAAATATTCTCATCATGGCCGGACTCCGCCTTGGTGGCCGGCGTGAAGATGGGCACGGGCAGTTCCGCGGATTCCTTGAGCCCCGGCGGAAGCCTGATGCCGCAGACCGTTTGCCGCTCGCGATACTCTTTCCAGCCGGAGCCGGCGAGGTAGCCGCGCACGACGCACTCGATGGCAAGCGGCTGGGTCTTCTGGACGATCATGCTCCGGCGCGCGAGCTGGGCGGCATAGGGCTGGAGGCCGGCCGGCAATGGATCATTCGGACGCGAGAGCAAGTGGTTGGGCTGGAGGTCCTTGGTCTGGGTGAACCAGAAATAGGAGATCTGGGTCAGCACCTCACCTTTGCGCGGAATGCCGTTGGGCATAATGCAATCAAAGGCGGAAATCCGGTCCGTCGCGACGAACAGCAAGCGGTCACCCAGATCAAACACCTCCCGCACTTTGCCGCTCTTGAGTTTGGGCACGCCGGGCAAATCCAGCCGGAGTAAAGTTTCATTTGCCATGACATCGAATATGATACGAGAATCCCCTGGAGCAAAGAGCAAAGTGCGCCCCCGCACCTGCGGAGCAGGGCCGTTGACAAATTCTGCGCGGCCAGACCGAAGCGCCGTGAGGTTGCCGGCTAATGCGGTCCCAAGCGGCCCACTCCGGCACCATGCTGGCACTCTCGCCCAACTGGGATAACTCCTCCCGGGCACCCTGCCGCCGTTTTCAGGATTGACCGCGAGCATACGCATGATATTGTATAGATATACAGTATGAGTGGATTGACGCGCAAACAGCAGCAGATTCTCGATTTCATCCAGAAATGGCAGCGGACGGAGGGCACCACCCCGACCTTTCGGGAGATTGCCGACCAGTTTGGATTCCGCAGCCTCAACTCCGTGACGGAGCACATCCGCCTCTTGCGGCAGAAGGGTGTCCTGGCCACCGACCCCGGCAAGGCGCGGTCGTTGCGCGTCATTTCCCCGCTGGCAAAGCTGCGGGGCCGCATCGCCGACATTCCCCTGTTCGGCTCGATCCCAGCCGGATTACCGCAGGCCCGGGAACAAGAGGCCGAGGGCTGCGTATCGGTGGACATCGAAAGCATCGGTTTCAAGCCGACGCGCAATTCGTTCGCGCTGCGCGTAACGGGCGATTCCATGATTGGCCGGCATATTCTCGCCGGCGATGTGGTCGTCCTGGAGCACGGCCCCGAGCCGCGCAACGGCCAGGTGGTCGCCGCGCTCATCGACGGTGAAAGCACGCTCAAAACGTTTGTTGTGAAAGGCGGCAAGCCCTACTTGAAAGCCGAGAACCCGAAGTATCCCGATCTCATCCCCGCGCAGGAGTTGATGATTCAAGGCGTGTTCAAAGCCCTGATCCGAAAAGCCAAGGAGTAATCATGGCTCCGAATATTGCCATGACCGAGTATGGCCCGAACCATTGTTCATCTCGACGCGGATGCCTTCTTCGCATCCGTTGAGCAGGCCGCCGACACGCGGCTGCGGGGCAAACCCATGGCCGTCGGCGGTGAAAGCCGAGGCATCATCGCCTCGGCTTCGTATGAGGCCCGGAAATTCGGCATCTACACGCCGATGCCGACGGCGCGGGCGCGAAAGCTCTGCCCCAGGCTCATCGTCCTGCCGGGCGACTACGAGCGCTACGAGCAGTTCTCCAACTGGATGTTCGGCTACGCCTACGATTTCACGCCGGACGTGGAGCAGACTTCGATCGATGAAGGCTATTTCGACCTGACAGCCAACCACACGAAGCCCGCTGTCGAGATCGCGCTGACGATCCGCAAGGCGATCGGCCAATCGCTCAAGATCAGCGTCAGCGAAGGCATCGCCTCCAATAAGCTGGTCAGCCAGATTGCCTCCAAACTGCACAAGCCCGCCGCCTTCCAAAGCGTGCCGGGGGGAGAGGAGAAGCAGTTTCTGCATTCCCTCCCGAATAGGTGGCTGCCGGGCATCGGACCGAAGACCGCCGTGCGCCTGAATGCGGCGGGGTTGGCCGACATCGGGCAGATCGCCGCGACGCCCGTTGACTTGCTCTCGTTGCTGCTCGGCGGCCAGGCTCCCGTCCTGAGGCAGTTCGCCAACGGCATTGATGAGCGTCCGCTGACCCCCGCCCGCGAGCCGCAGAAGTCCTTCAGCCAGCAGGAAACATTCGATGAGGACGTGACCGACGAGGAATACGTGGAGGCCGTGCTGCGGCGAATGGCCGACCGGTTGTTTGCGACGGTGCGCGAGGAAGGCCGGAGCGTGCGGACGCTGACGGTGAAGGTGCGTTACAACGACCGGGACGAAAACCAGCGAGCGGAGAGCCTGAGCGAACCCACGGATCTGGAGACGGACGTCTATGGGCGATTGCGGGGCCTGCTGTGCGAGGCGTGGCAGCGGCGCGTGAGCCTGCGGATGGTGTCGCTCAAACTGTCGAACGTGTATGAGGGCGTGTTCCGCAGCGAACTGCCGCTGGAAGCGGAGGCGAGAAATCATGAAGCGCGCGAACGATTGGCCGTGGTGTTAGATGAACTGCGGCGCAATAAAGGCTGGTCCGTGGTTTTGCGCGGACACGACTTGAGGTTGCGCGACGCGCCCAGGGACATCGCGGACGAGCCCGCGCAACCCTGGCTCAGGATCAGTGTGAACGTGGGGACGCCCCGGTGCACACCCGCCGGAGGGACGGCCTGCGTTCCTTTGCGCGTTCGCAGTTACTATACCTTTCTCGATTCCACGCTTTCGCCCGCTGCCATCGCCGACTGCGCCCAGCAACACGGGCTCCCAGCCATTGCCCTGACCGATATCGGCAATTTGCACGGCGCGGTGGAGTTCGCCCAGGCGGCGAAACGCGCGGGCATCAAACCGATCTTCGGAACGGAATTGCGAGTGAACGGCCACCCCTTGCTGCTCTACGTGGAGTCCGCTCGCGGCTATCACAACTTGAATCGGCTGCTCTCGCAGAAGGCAGAGGTTGGAGCCGAAAATGAAGAAGGCGCGGTAGCCACGCAGCAACGGCAACCGACCGCGACTAAAACGCTGGAGGCGTTTACGGAAGGGCTGATTGCGGTCAGTCCCGACCCCGGCATGGCGGAGCTGTTTCCAGGCCGGTTCTACCAAATGGCGGCGAAGCAACCGGCGAATCGCTTTCCGGTAATCGCCTGTCCGGCCATTCATTATGCGCTGCCGGGCGACCGGATGAAATACGACATCCTGCAATCCATCCGCACGTTGACCCTGTTGCGGGAACAACACCCGGAGAAACGAATGGACGGGCGCTTCCATTTCCGCACGCCAGTGGAAATGGCAGAGGCGTGCAAGAAGCATCCTGAATGGCTGGCGAACTCGCTGGAACTCGCCGACCGCTGTAACTTTGAAATACCGTTCGGCAAACCGCAGTTCCCCGCCTACGAACCGAAAGACGGTTCCACACCGCGCGCATTTCTCCACCGACTGGTGTTCGACGGGCTGCAGCGGCGCTACCGCGAGCGCGCGGCTGCCATGCGTCCTCAGGTCGAACAGGAGTTAAGCATTATCACCGCCGTCGGTTACGAAGAATACTTTCTGGTGGTGTGGAACTTCCTTCAGGATTGCCACGCGCACGGCATCGAGTGGATCACCCGCGGCAGCGCGGCGGACTCGCTCGTGTGCTATTGCCTCGGCATTTCCGATGTCTGCCCCGTCCGCTTCGGCCT
>Ga0181518_10004490_pt1 | contig 12418 bp, 14 predicted proteins | sample PEATcosm2014_Bin_28_FD_119751 | JGI IMG/M metagenome (GOLD analysis project Ga0181518, IMG submission 119751) | Peatland microbial communities from MTU Mesocosm Facility, Houghton, MI, USA - PEATcosm2014_Bin01_60_metaG | ecosystem: Environmental > Terrestrial > Soil > Wetlands > Peat | place... | reverse complement strand
GAAGGTCGACGAACTCATGACGATCGAGCGCTACAGCCACATCATGCACATCACCTCGCAGGTGTCGGGTGAGCTGGCCGAGGGCAAGGGTCCGATCGACGTCCTGCGGGCGACCCTGCCCGCCGGCACGCTCTCGGGCGCCCCCAAGGTGCGGGCCATGGAGATCATCGACGAGCTCGAGCCCACCAAGCGGGGCGTGTACGGGGGGGTCGTCGGCTACATCGACTTCTCGGGCAACGTGGACACGGCCATCGCCATCCGCACCATGGTGGTGACTCCGGGCGGCAGGGCCAGCGTGCAGGCGGGCGCGGGCATCGTGGCCGACAGCGACCCGCAGAGCGAGGACGAGGAGTGCGCGCACAAGGCCGGTGCCCTGCTGGTGGCGGTGACAGCGGCACGGCGCATGAGCGCGGCACGACGCGGCGTGTCGGGCCGGTGAGCGGCCTGGACGCGGAGACGGCCGCTCTGCGTCACGGGGCCGGCGCCTTCCGCTCGTCCCGCGACGTGCTGGCGGTGCGCGGGCCAGACGCGGAGGCGTACCTGCAGGGCCAACTGAGCCAGGACGTGGCCGCCCTGGCGGTGGGCGGCGCGGCGGATTCGCTCCTGCTCGAGCCCGACGGGAAGCTGTCCGCCCTGCTGCGGGTGACCCGAACTGACGGGCAGGGCTTCGTGCTCGACGTCGACGCGGGCTACGGCGAGGCGGTGGCGGCGCGGCTGCGTCGCTTCCTGCTGCGCTCCAAGGTGGAGATGGAGAAGCTTGCGTGGCGCTGCCTGTCCCTGCGTGGCCCGGCGGTCGGCGAGGCGGCCGCCGGGCTGCTGGCGGTCCTGGCCGAGCGCGGTGTCCTGGCGCTGCCCTTCGAGTGGAACGGCTGGGAAGGGATTGACCTGCTCGGCTCCGAGGACGTCGTGCTCGGAGCGGAGGCTGCGGAGCTCCCTGCCGGACTGGTGGCGTGCGGCCCGGCAGCCGTGGAGGCCTGCCGCATCGTTGCGGGGATCCCTGCCATGGGCACCGAGCTGACGGGCAAGACCATCGCCGCCGAGGCCGGGCTGGTCGAGCGCACGGTGAGCTTCACCAAGGGTTGCTACACGGGGCAGGAGCTCGTGGCGCGGATCGACTCGCGGGGCTCCAACGTGGCGCGGCGCCTGGTCGGAGTGGTGGCTCCTCCGGGTTCGGCCGACGGCGACGGCGGGAGCGCCGCACTGGCTCGCGGCATGACGCTGCACGCCGGGGAGGCACCGGCGGGTGATGGCGCGGCGGACGACAAGGTCGCCGGCACCGTCACCTCCGCGGCATGGAGTGCGGAGTTGAGAGCGTGGGTCGCGCTCGGGTACCTGCACCGCAGCGTCGAGGCCCCTGGGCCCATCCGGGTGCGCTCGGGTGACGGCGTCGGCGGGTCGCGACCGGCACGCGTCGAGCTGCTGCCGCTCGTCGGGGCGCCAGGGGCCGGCGCCGAGTCCGGCTGAGAGGCACCGCCGTACCGGTGCCGTCGGACGAACGCCGGCGCGGCTGGCGGCAACCCGCGCTGCTGGCGGCCGGTGCGGCCTACGCCCTGGGTGCGGCCACCACGAGCGCGTTCAGCTGGCCGGCCGACGCCGTCACGGCGATTCCGATCGTGGCGCTGGTCGTCCTCGCCGTGGTGCGCTGGCCCCGTCGGCCGCAGCCGCAGCCGCAGCCGCAGCCGCAGCTGCTCGAGGGCGAGGTGGTGGCCCGGGGTGGCCACCCCTACCGGGCCTGGGTCGTGCTCCTCGCGGTCGCCGTGGCGTGGGAGTTGGCTGAGTACCTCGCCCGGGGCAGCCGGGGTGCTCATCCGACTCTGAGCTCCATGGCCGACGCTCTCGACCGCTACTACCCCTTGAAGGCGCTCGTGTTCTTCGGCTGGCTGTGCCTCGGCGCGTGCATCGTCCGCCGGGGTGCGCAGGCACTCCCGCGGCCGGCCAGGCCGACCGCGTCCTCTGGGCCGCCCGGGGTGCGGTGAGCGCCGCCGTCTCCTACACGGTGTGGGCCGTGCTCGGCGCCCTCGCTCTCGGGTTGTGGGCCTGGTCCCGCTCGTCGGGAGGGACGGTCGCTCGCCCCGCAGTCGTCTTGGAGCGGCTCGCCACCGGTCCGTTGTTGCGCGTCGTGCTGGTGCTGGCGTGGATATGGGCGGGGTGGCACCTCTTTGCCCGCTGAGCCCTGCGGACGTGTTATGGGCAGAAATAGCTCCTGACCAGGGACGAGAGGTCCGGTTACCCGGGCGCGACGCCGGCACCGCAATGGCAACCGGAAGTGACCGAAGTTGAGACGACGCGGGATCAAATTCGCCCCTATGACACGCACGGAAGAGTCGAGACCGGGAGGGACCACGGCGTCGGACGAGGCGCTGCCCGAGCTCGATCCGTGGCGCGATGTGGGCTGGATCTTCCGCGACGGCGCGTGCATCGCCATAGGACGCCACAGTGAGGAAATCCGTTCACGGGTATCGGTGGACTGATGTTCAAGGTGATCCACCTCGCGGACGACGGCACCGAGATGGCTGCGATCGAAGTCGACGACTTCACGATCGAGGTCATCTACTCTGGCATCGCCCAGATGCTCCGTGAGGCGGCGGCATCCAATCGGCCCGTCGCCGGGACGCCGTGCGACCTGTCCCGTGCGGAGCGTCAACGCCGCGAGAAGATCCTGGGCCGTCTCCGCGACTGATCCCTCGACGGGCGGTCCGGCCCGCGGCCTGGTGGAACGGCGGCCAGGGGGTGCTCAGGAACCCGAGGGTGTGGTGAGGCCCTCTCGCAGCGCGGCCAAGGCGCTCGCAGGTGCCCCGATGGCGTCGAGCCCGATGAGAGCGGCGCCCAGCACCGGCGGGGCATCGAGGCGGACGAGTACGGCCCGGGGCGCAGCCTGGTGGACTCCTGCCGCAACGCGCTCGTGGAATGCCGCGTCCCTGGTGTCGAAGATGCCGCCTCCGAGCACCACCTCGACCCGGGCGTCCTGCAGGCCGAGCCGGTCGACCGCCGCCCGGACGAAGGCTGCCACCTCGTCCGCCAGGGTGTCCGCCGCGTCGCGGGCGAGCGCGTCGCCGTCGGCAGCCGCATCGAGGAGGACGCGCGCCAACTCGAAGAGGCGGGCATATGCGATGGCGCCGGTGTAGATGCCCGTGAGCACCGCCTCCGCGTCGGCCTCCCCGAGGTGTGCCGGCACGAGCTCGCTGAGTGAGGTGGCGGCGCCACGGCCGTCGCCGGCCCGGAGCGCCAGGCCGAGCGCACGCACACCGAGCCACGCGCCACCGGGAGCGAAGTCCCCTGACAGCTCGGCGAGAGCGGGGAACCGGACGGTGCGCCCGTCCGGACCGACGGCGGCGCAGTTGACCCCGGTGCCACAGACGACGCCGACACCCCAGGGGGACGTCGTGCCCGCACGCGAGACCGCGAAGGTGTCGTTGCGCAGGATCACTCGATCCGTCCAGCCCTGCTCGCCGATCGCCGGAGCGAGCTTCTCCTCGTCGACCGGCAGGTCGACGCCGGCGAGGCAGTACACGCCGGTCGGGCAGAGCGGAGAGATACGACCCGAACGGCGCGCGTCCTCGGTGACAGCGGTCACGGCTTCGCCCAGCGCCTCGAGCATGCCATCGAGGCCGACGAGTTGATGGTTGCTCGGACCGACCCGGGCCTGGCCCAGGACGGTGCCGGTGCTCGAGACGAGGACCGCGTCGGTCTTGGTGCTGCCCCCGTCGAACGCGAGCACCACCGGCTCGGGAGGGGAGAGGTCCGGCACGCACGGATGTTACGTTGCGCTGCGTGGGGACAAAGGTGGCCGTCGTCGGCGGGGGGAGCACGTACACCCCTGAACTGGTCGACGGGTTGTGCGATCTCGAGGACCGCATGGTGGTCGACGACCTCGTCCTGCTCGACCCCAGCGAGGTGCGCCGCGACGTCGTCGGCGGGCTCTCCGAGCGCATCCTGCGCGCGCGGGGATGGAGCGGGACGTTCTGGACCACCGCCGACCCGCACGCCGCTCTCGAGGGAGCGGACTTCGTCGTCGTCCAGCTGCGGATCGGGGGCCAGGCGGCTCGGCACGTCGACGAGACGCTTCCGGTCGGGTACGGGTGCCTGGGTCAGGAGACCGTCGGTGCGGGAGGCCTGGCCAAGGCGCTGCGCACGGTGCCGATCGTGCTCGAGCTGGCCGAGGAGATGGCGGCCCGGGCGAATCCGGGCGCGTGGCTGGTCGACTTCACCAATCCGGTGGGGATCGTGACGCAGGCGCTGCTCGACGAGGGCCACCGCGCCGTGGGGCTGTGCAACGTCGCCATCTGGGCCCAGAGGCGGATCGGCCACTATCTGGGCGTCGACCCCGACGACGTGGAGGTCGAGCACGTCGGGCTCAATCACCTGACGTGGATCCGCTCTGCCCGCACGCGGCATGCGGGAGCGTTCGGCGGGACGTCAGGGGGGGACCGCCTCGACGAGCTCTTCGATCGCTTCGGCCCCGAGGTCGAGCTCGAGAGCGGGGTGTCGATCGACGTGCTCCGCCTGCAGCACGCGCTGCCGTCGTACTACGTCCACTATTACTACGGGCACGATGCCGAGGTGGCGCAGCAGTCGGCGGCGGGGTACCGGTCGCGTGCCGACGTGGTCGCGGAGCTCGAGACAGAGCTGCTCGAGGAGTACCGGGATCCCGCCCTGGCGTCGAAGCCGGCTGCACTGTCGTTCAGGGGTGGCGCCTATTACTCACTGGCGGCGGTGCGCCTGATGGCCTCGCTGCATGAGGGCACCGGCGACGTCCAGGTCGTCGACATGCGGAACGACGGAGCGGTGCCGGGACTGCCCGACGATGCCGTCGTCGAGACGACCGCCGTGGTCGACGCGAGCGGTGCCCATCCACTGCCCCAGCGGGCGTTGCCGTCCGACATGCTCGGGCTCGTCCAACATGCGAAGGCCTACGAGCGGTTGGCGGTCCGGGCCGCGTGCTCGGGGAGCCGCGACGACGTGGTGCGAGCACTGCTGGCCAACCCGATCGTCGGGCAGTACCCGCTGGCGGCCGAGCTGGCGGACGAGCTCCTGGCGGCGAACCGGAGCCTCCTGCCCCGCTTCTTCCCGTCGTGAATCGGGGCCAGCACCACCGGGGTGGCGGCTAGAGTGATCTCGCTCTTGAGCGGTGTGCCGGGAAGACGGGTCGGCGACGAGTGACACCTCTGCCATGACCGACGCCACCCTGATGAACCGATCCTCGTGCGCCGCGGTGCGCCTGCGCGTTCTTGGACCGAGCACGTCCTCATGAGCGACATCGACGAGGTGGTCTCGCCGCAGCCGGCGCGCGTCGGCAAGGACCGGCGCCAGCTGCCGAGCTGGCGCTGGGAGGAGCTCCGGACGACGCTGTGGGTCGTCCCGAGCATCTTGATCGTGGTGGCAGTCGTTCTGTTCATCGTCACCTTCGAGATCGACGTGGCGGCGTACCACCATCGGCTGACGCTGCCGCACTGGATCCACACCGGGAGCACCGAGGCGGAACAGGTCCTCATCGCCATCGCCGCCGCCGTCATCACCGTGGTGGGCGTGGTGTTCTCCATCACGATCCTGGCGCTCACGCTGGCGTCGCAACAGTTCGGGCCCCGCATGATGCGCAACTTCGTGCGCGACATCGGCAACCAGGTCACGCTGGGCGTCTTCGTCGGGACGTTCGTGTACGCGGTGCTCGTGCTGGTCTCCATCGGCAGTGTGACCCCGAAGTTCGTGCCGTACCTCTCCACCTCGGTGGCCGAGGTCCTGTTGATGGTCGACCTCGGGGTGCTGATCTACTTCATCCATCACATCGCGAAGTCGATCCAGTTGCCCGAGGTGATCGCGGGGATCGCTGACGATCTGATGAAGTCGATCGATGCCGAGTTCCCGGACAAGGTCGGGGCCGTCGGCGAGCCCGTCTCGCACCTGCATTCGGGGAAGTCGGTGCCCGAGCTGCTCCAGCTCATCGACGACCGGGGAGCCGAGGTACCCTCGCAGGTGAGCGGGTACATCCAGTACGTCGGCTATTCACAGCTGATCGCCATTGCCACGCGCACCGACTCCGTGGTCCGACTGGAGCACCGGCCGGGCCACTACCTGGCGACGGGCCGCCCGCTGGCGATGGTCTGGCCCAGGGGAGCGGCACCCGAGGTGGCGCGGGCGCTGTCCAAGGCCCACGTGACGGGGCCGCACCGGACGCTCGTGCAAGACCCGGTGTTCGCCATCGACCAGCTCGTCGAGATCGCCATCCGCGCCCTCTCGGCCGCCGTCAACGACACCTTCACCGCCCTCACCTGCATCGACTGGCTCTCGGCCGGTCTCGGCCGGGTGTCCGGGCGGGTGCTCGACGAGGGTGTGTACCGGGATTCGTCTGGCAAGGTACGCCTCATCGAGTTCGATCCGTCGTACGCCCGCATGGTCAACCGGGCCTTCGACAAGATCCGTCAGTCCGCGCGGGGCAACCCGGCCGTGCTCATCCGGCTCATCGACTCCCTGGGTTCCATCATGCTGGACACCACCTCGGTCGAGCAGCGGGTGGTGCTCCGGCGGCAGGCGGACATGGTCCTGCGACTCTCGGAGGAGACGGTCACCGAGGAGAACGACCTGGAGGAGATCCGGTTCCGCTACCGGCGCATCCCTGGTGAGGAGGCCTTCGAGGAGAAGCCGCACACCTGGTCGAGGATCGACCTGCCCTGACGGGGCGGTCGGCGGCCGTCAGCGCGTGCGCCCGCGCTGAGCCGTCGACCAGCGCGCCGCCCATCGCTGCAGCGGGGTGATGGCGTCGCCCAGTTGGCGGCCGAGTGCGGTCAGGGCGTACCTGCCGTGTTCACCCTGGACGACGAGGCCCGCCGCGCGGAGATCGGCCAGCCTCTCGTAGAGCACGCTCGAGGACATGTCGTCGCAGCGGGCGCGTAGGGCCCGGGCGCCCAGGCTGCCGTCACGCAGCTCCCAGAGGATGCGGAGCGTCCAGCGTCGGCCGAGGAGGTCGAGCGCCGCCATGAGCGGCCGCCCCGAGGACGACCCTCGGACGGGCCGTCCGGGAAGGGGGCGCGAGGGTGTCATGGGGCCCGGTGTCCTCGGGACGCTGGGTCGGGCGAGTGGTTCTGAATCCGAAACATTGGTCTAGGGTACAGGGCGGGATGTTTCTGATTCAGAAACCTTGAAGTGGAGGTGACGGAATGGACCTGACGCCGCGCATCGCACCGCCGCGCATCGCACCGCTCGAGCCGCCGTTCGTGGCGGCGACGGAGGAACAGCTGCGCTCCATGATGCCGGCGGGGGTACCGCCGATCGCGCTCTTCCGGACGTTCGTCCGCAACCTTCCTATGGCTGCGGCGATGCAGCCCTGGGGACGGCACCAGCTCAGCCGCTCATTGTCGGTGGGCTTGCGGGATCGGGAGATCGTGATCGATCGCACGTGCGCCCGGTGCGGCTGCGAGTACGAGTGGGGCGTGCACGTCGCCTTCTTCGCGGCGCGCGCTGGCTTCGACGCCGCGCAGATCTCTTCACTGACGCACGGCCGGCCCGGCGATCCGTGCTGGGAGGGGCGAGATCGTCTGCTGATCCGGTTCGTGGACGAGCTGCACGACTCGGCCGACGTGAGCGAGCCGTTGTGGGAGAAGCTGCACGCGGAGTTCGACGACGCACAGCTGCTCGACCTGCTGCTGCTCTGCGGCTGGTACCACGCCATCAGCTTCGCGGCCCGGGCCGCCCGGGTGCCGCTCGAGGACGGCGCGCCGACCTTCGATTCGGTGGGCTGAGTCCACGCCGGCGCGTGTGCGGGATCAGCCGGCGTTGTCGGTGGGGGCGGTCGTGGTCGAGGCGGGTGTGGTTGTGGTTGTGGTCGTGGTCGGGGTCGTGGCGCCGGTTCCGGTGCCCGTCGACGATGATCCACTGGTCGTGGTCGCTGTCGTGGTCGTCGCGCCCGAGCTCGCGGTCGTGGTCGTGGTCGTGGTCGTGGTCGCCGGAGGCGCCACGAAGGCCACGGTCTCGCCGTGCATCGTCGCCGCGCTCGTCGAGGGGGTGGCGGACAGACCGGTGCAGCCCCGCGCCGCGTTCCAGCTCTGGAGCGCGGCGGTGGCAGGCGTGCCGCTGAGGGGCTGGGGCAGCCCGGCCAGGATCGTGGCTGGGCGGAACACGACCCCCGTGATGTGGCGGCCCTCGGCGGTGACGATGAGGGAGCCGCTGTCCGTCTCCGGAGCCGTGTCGTCGTAGAAGGCGAGGTTCCCGAGTCCGTAGTCGACGTACGCACTGCCGAGGTAGCCGCCTCCGAGGAGGACGTGCGTGCCCGAGCCGATCACGATGTCCGCACCGGCCTTGACCAGTTGCTGGGCCAGGGGCTCCTGTTGGGGGTTCGGGCAGGCCTGCATCTCTGTGCCCCAGTGGACGTAGACGATCACGGTGTCAGCGGTGCGCCGCACCTGCTGCACCTCGCGCACGAGCTCGGTCGGGTCGATGGCCGAGGCGATGCCGGGTTGGGTGGCGGTGGCGGTCCATGTGCTCACGAGGTTGGGGGCGATCACCTGCGTCGCCGTGATGACCGCAATGCGTTGCCCGTCGATGGTGACCCGATACGGGGCGAACGCCTGGGCGGCGTTGTTCCCGATCCCGACGATCGGATAGCTGGCCTGTGACGCAATGGTCAGGTTCTGGGAAAGTCCCTGTGGGCCGCAGTCCATTCCGTGGTCGTTGGCCTCCGTGGCGAGCGAGATCGAGGCGCTCTTGAGGGCGGTAACGGCCGATGCTGGCGCGTCGAAGATGTAGGGCTTGGACTGAGGTTCGGGGCAGGTGCCGTTCGTGACGACCGTCTCCAGGTTCACCATGCGCAGCTGGGCCCCGGAGAAGAGCTGGGGGATGGTGGTGCCGAGCGCGGTCGAAGGGTTCTTCGCGAGGCTCTCGCCGACGACGCCGGCAAAGTGCACGTCCCCACCGAAGCCGAGCGTCACGGTCCGGCCGTTGCCCTTCCAGTCGGGGTTGAGCGGCGAGTGCTGCGGGAAGCGCTCGGCGGTGACGGTCGGATGCTGCCCCGGACCGGACGTGGTGGAAGTGGCCGTGGTGCCGGGATGGCCAGAGCCACTCGAGAAGAAGGCGAAATAGATCAACAGGAGCACGACGAGCGCGCCCCCGACGGCGAACTGACGGCGTCGGCGCATGACCCTTCGTGAGACCACGACGGCACTATGTCACACGTTGCGGCGCCGGCCACGGGCGGGTGGGTCGCTGACCAGCCATTTCGCGCGGCTGGCGCGCCTCGCGGGCTAGGCCGCCCAGAGGGAGTCCCAGTGGGCGGCCAGGGAGATCACGAGGCCCGCGCATGCCGCGGCGATCATGTCGCGGCACTCGTCGAAGACGCTGTCGTCCCCGTAGTAGGGGTCGGGGACGTCCGCCGCGGCGCCCGAGGCGGGGTCGAACGCCCTGGCGAGGACAAGGCGGCCCGGGTCGGCGCCGAGGCCCCGCAGGGTCTGTTGATGGCGGCGATCGAGGGCGACCATGAGGTCGATCTGCCCGAGCTGCGACGACCGGAACTGGTGGGCGACGTGGCGGTGGCGGGGATAACCCGCCCGCACGAGCGCCTCGGCGGCGAGCTCGTGCATCGGCTCCCCCTCGTGCCAGGGGCCGGTGCCGGCACTGCGTACGTCGACATGGTCGGTGAGCGCGGTCCCGTCGCCGAGCTCGGTGGACCCCGCGAGCGAGCGGGTGATGACCTCGGCCATGGGGGAGCGGCAGATGTTCCCGGTGCAGACGAAGACGATGCGGTAGGGTCGATCGCCGATCGGGTCGGGCGGGACGACGAGGCCGGGCACTGCGGCGCTCACGCCCCCGAGTACTCGTCGCGCAACGACTTCTTCACGATCTTGCCGGTGCCCGCACGGGGCCAGTCGGCGCGGACCTCGAGTTGCTCGGGGATCTTCTGGGTCATCAGCCCGGCCTCGCGGCAGAAGGCGACGACGTCAGTGAGCTCGAGCCCGTCCACCCCATCGGCGAGCTGCACCACGGCGCAGACGCGCTCACCCCGCTCGGGGTCGGGGAGCCCGATCACCGCCACCTCGACCACCTTGGGATGGGTGTAGAGCAGATCCTCGATCTCCTTGGCACTGATGTTCTCCCCCTTGCGGACGATCACGTCCTTCAGGCGGCCGGTGAGGGTGAGGTGCCCGTCGGCGCGGAGCCGTCCCAGGTCGCCGGTGCGGAAGAAGCCGTCCTCGTCGAAGGCCTCCTCGTTGAGCGCGGGGTCGGTATAGCCGTGGAAGACCATCGGGCCCTTCACTCGCACCTCCCCCTCATCGTCGGGCCCGGCGATCCGACCGTCGAGCGTGACGATGCGGACCTCGGCGCCCTCGACCGGCCGGCCGTCCGTGTTGGCCAGCTGCTCGTCCGTGTCGTGCGGCGAGCCGTTCGAGATCATCGGTACCTCGGTCATGCCGTAGCCGTGCACGACACCGCGCCCCCCGATTTCGTCGCGCACCTCGTAGTGGATCTCGGGGGGCTTGGCCGCGCCTCCGCCGGACATGAGCCGCAAGGCGGGGAGGATGGGGTCGTCAGGGGTCTTGCGCTGCTCGGCGAGATAGGCGACGTAGAACGCGGTGCTCCCACCCACCATGGTCGCCCCGTGCTTGCGGAAGATCGGCAGGACGTCAGGGGCGGAGAAGGCCTCGACCAGGATGGCCGGGAACCCGAAGGAGAGCATCGTGACCAGATAGTCGGGCCCGGCGATGTGCGCGAATGGGAACGCAATGGAGCCGACGTCATCGGGGCCCATGTCGAGGGCGCGGGCGAGCCCCCAGCCCCCGGCGATCAGCGTCTGATCGGTGTGCTGCACGCCTTTGGGATCGGCCGTGGAGCCGGAGGTGTAGTAGATCCAGCGGATCGGGGCGGCGTCGGGTGCGGTCCCCGGGGGCGGTGGGGGCAGCACCGCGGGGTCGGCTTCCGGAAGGCCGCCATCGATGGTGAGGATCGTCGGCCGGGTGGGGGCGTCGGCCAGAGCGCGGTCGGCGATGGCGCCGAAGTCGATGTCCCGCCAGGTGCCGGGGATGGCGAACAGCGAGGCGCCGGTCTGGCGGAGGGCGAACCCGACCTCACGCTCACGGTAGAGGTGGATGATCGGGTTCTGGACAGCGCCGAGGCGGGACAGGGCGATGGAGAGGACGACGGTATCGATGCGCGTGGGCAGCTGCCACGACACGACCGAGCCGGTGGTGACGCCCATGCCCTGGAGGCCGGCGGCGGCACGTTCGGCGCGGTCCCGGAACGCTCCGAACGTGACGGTGTCGCCGTCCGCTGCAATGAGCATGGGGTGGTCGGGCGACGCCTCGGCGCGGCGGTCGACGAGCTCCCACATGGTGCGGGCGCCGGTGAGTATCTCGCTCGTGCTCATGACGCCTCCTTTCGGGACCTCTCTCATAGCAGGTGGCGGCGGCTCGCCGGGACTGAGGGCGGCAAGGGTTGAGGGTGGCGGCACCGGCCTTGCCGCGACGGCGGGCACGGCGCAGGGCAGAATGGCCACGTGGCGAAGCGTCCGGTGCACTCCGATCCCCCCGATCCCGTTGGCGGTGGCGGGGGTGGCGGCAAGGAGGTCGACCGCAAGCACCAGGCCACCCTGGTCGGGGTCGCCGTGGCGGTCATCCTGCTGGTCTGGTTCGCGCTGGCCAACCTGGGCCGGGTCAGGATCGATTTCTGGGTCTTCCACCGTCAGGCGCCCCTGATCCTCGTCATCGTGATCTCGGGCCTGCTCGGCGCGCTGATCGCCGCGCTCGTCATGCGCCGCAAGACCGGGGAGTAGTGACGCGAGCCCCCGGTCGCCGGCGCCGGTGCCGCCCGGGAGGGGGCGGACCCTCCTGAGCTGGGCTTGAGGCCAACCGTTACAACTCCGTGACCGCGTGCCGACCGCTCCGAACGCGTTCTAAGCTGAGTGGCGGTGGAGACCGCCGAGTGGGCAGGAACGAACGAGCACAATCTGATTGTCCGCGCCGTCCGGGCGTGCAAACATGGGGCGCAGATGGATGTGGAGATCCCCAGGGGCAGGTGGTAGTGCCACTTTCCGACCACGAACAGCGAATACTGGCCGAGCTCGAGGGGTCCCTGGTTCGCCAGGACCCCGAGTTTGCCGAACGCGTCAGGTCGGAGACCGTCTACCGGCACGCGGGTCGCTACTGCAAGTGGGCTGCCGTCACCTTCGTCCTCGGCGTGGTCATCCTGGTGGCCTTCTACAGCAAGTCGGTGATCGCCGGCTTCCTCGGCGTCATCATCATGTTCGCCTCCGCCGTCTGGTTCGAGCGGAACCTGCGGCGCATGGGTCGGGCCGGCTGGCACGACCTGACGCGTGCGAAGGACGGGGAGCAGTCCAAATCGGCCGGCGCGTCGAATGGGATCGAGGGCGCGGTGACCGAGGCGCGCGACTGGTTCCGCTCCCGCTTCCACCGGCGCGAGGACTGAGCATCTCGCTGGG
>Ga0181518_10004482_pt1 | contig 12432 bp, 14 predicted proteins | sample PEATcosm2014_Bin_28_FD_119751 | JGI IMG/M metagenome (GOLD analysis project Ga0181518, IMG submission 119751) | Peatland microbial communities from MTU Mesocosm Facility, Houghton, MI, USA - PEATcosm2014_Bin01_60_metaG | ecosystem: Environmental > Terrestrial > Soil > Wetlands > Peat | place... | reverse complement strand
TTGAGAGGATGGCCGCGCGATTCAACCAGACTATTGTTTTGTGAAGCTGCTCATCATAAACGACCCGGCGATTTCGCGCCAAAGCTCCGGGCGGCGGCCGCCGTCCTGGGCCGGAAGCTGCCTGGGACAAGTGGCATTTTCCTGGTGCTGTGCTGCCTCCCTGGCGCGATCAATCAGGCCGCCGAGCGCGGCGTCAAGCCGGACGCGCTATACCATTACTACTACTTGAAAGCCTCCGCCCCGGATGCCTGCAGGTTAAACATTGCGAGAACGTCCCCTGCCCTGCTCCACGCCGGGCTAATCCGGATAAAAGACCCGCTGAACCTGTGACGCTCAACCGTACCAACCGCGACTGGCGGGAAATCGCACATTGCTGACAAATCGAGCGCAGTCAAACAACAAAACGTGATCACGGCGCGAAGGTTGACACTGCTGCCGCCGGGCTCTACAACTTAAAACGAAATGCCAAAAGATCAAAAAACTGTATCGGAGTTCAAAGCTATCCGCCCGGTGGAGTTCACGGCCCTGCATTCGGGCCAGAACCCGAACCAGACCCGCATTCGCGTCGAGCGCAGCGGCGATGCCGGCATCTACCACGAGGTGGCCATAAGAGGACTAAAGCAAGGCAAGGCCATTGCGGATGTGCTGGTCGGACTGAATGAAAAAGGAGAACTCCGAGTCCTCGTCACCAGCGACGGAGACGGAGAGGGCGACCACGCCATCGCAGTCTACCCGGAGCGCCCCCGCAGGCAGATGGTCGAGGATTTCAATTAGGTTGAGCGCCTTTCTCGCGCCCAAATCTCCCACCTCGTCCTTGAGAAGCGACACTTCGGGAAAAGGCACAGACTTGGGCCTATAATATCGGCAGAATTAAGCGGAGTCCGAGCAAGGAAACCGCTCCGCGCAGCCGAGTGGTTCTCCTCCCGGCTGCGCCTGAAAAAGATTTGAAAGAATGAAGCTGCTCATCGGATTCCGGAAGCGGTTCGCAACCGCTCGAAAGGAAGTTCAGCCCATCCGCAGGAGGTTTCTTTCGGCCTGGCCACAACCTGCTCGCCGGCGCCAGCCGGTCGCGCGGGGGCGGGAGATGGTAGCCACCGAAAGCGGCCCGGGGTGTCTTGAGGCTAAAGCGGCCTAGCATAGGAATGAGCAACTTTCCTCTAAAGCGCGCCGGGACAGGCACCAGGGAGTGGTCGGATGTAAGCTACAACATAGGGTCAGGCTGCGGCCGCCGCTGCCTCTATTGCTACGCCAACTCATTCAAGCAAAACCCCGGCGACGAGAAGCTGAAGGACCCGATACCTCCGCTGCCAAAGAAGCGCGGGAGCGTCATGTTTCCGACGCGGCACGACATCAGCCCGCTGTATCTCCCGGAGTCGATCAAGGCCATCCGCCGGATCCTGGACTCGGGAAGGAGCGTGCTCATCGTGTCCAAGCCCCAGCGCGTGTGCATCGAGGCCATCTGCAAGGAGTTCGCCGCCGAGACCATGAGCATCCTTTTCCGGTTCACCATCGGGAGCCTCGACCAGGACCTCGCCAGCCTCTGGGAGCCGGGAGCGCCCACGGTAGGAGAGCGCATCGCGTGCCTGAAGCACGCGCGCTCGCTCGGCTTTGAGACCAGCGTCAGCATGGAGCCCATGCTCGCCGGAACGGACGACGCCCTGGCCACGTTTGGCGTTGTCTGCCCAGATGTCAGCGAAAAGATATGGGTAGGGAAGATGAACAAGGTCGACGAGCGGGTAAGGCAGCGCGATCCGGCAGTCGCCAACGCCTGCACCCTCATCAAGAGCCTCCAGAACGACGCGGAGATATTGCGACTCGTGAAGGCACTGGACGGCCACCCGAAAGTGGAGTGGAAAGACTCGATCAAAGAGGTGATCGCCCGGCATCCCAGCAGATGAGGCTCTTCACGATCCCGGAGCTCAACGACACAGTCCATTGCCGGTTTACTTTCCGCCGCGGCGTTGTCCGGCAGCTGTCACCCAAGTTCAGCCTTTAAGGCTCAAAGCCGCCATGGCGCACATCGAAGCAGCAGTTGCCTGAATCAACGCGCGCGTGAGAACCTCATCGAACCAAAGTCAATGAGCATTTGTATTTGCACCCATCGTCAAAAAGTCGACGGCATGCCCAGCGCACGATGCCCAGCGCACGCCGGATGGCAGCCCAGGTTCGCACGGCGGGGGAAGCAGAATAGGCGATCGACCGCAGCGAACTTGCGCAACGGCTCCGAGTTTCCAACCTGCTTGGCACGATGACATTGAAGCTACCCATCACCTTGCTGCAAGGCCTCCAGTTGGAGAACAAGGATCTGATGCAGTCTGCCAAGCGCACGACCCGGATGTTCATCGAGGTGGAGCACCGCCACATCAACGAGGCAGATCGGAGGGCGCTGTTCATCGCGTGCCAGGAGAAGGAAAGGACTCCTGAGATAAAAAGGCTGCAGCGCCAGCTCAAGAGCCTGCTTGACATCGCCAAGGATCCGCGCGGAACCAAGGTCCAGACCCTGGGCGCGTTCAAGGACGCGCTCACGGCGCTGATCCAGGAGCTGCCCAACAAGCGGGTCTACCTGCGGGACAAGGAGCTGCGGCGGGCCGTCCCGTACTTCGTGGAGCGCATCCAAGAGAGCGGGGCTGCGAGGTATGGGCTGCCACACGTCGCGATGGAGATGGCGGCCACGCGCCTGGGCCAGAAGGCTGAGAAGAAGAGCTACTTTTACAACCGCGACATCCGAGGAAAGACCCCAGCACAGATTTTGGAGGCGGAAGGGATCATGCTGGAGACGCCCGAGCTAAACAAGGAGTACCAGGGGCATCTCGAACTCTTTCAAACCTTCTCGAAGAAGATCGGAGAACAGTTCACAGCGGAGGCATGGGTCCAGCTAAGGGAGACGGAAAACAGCTGGCAGCCAAAGACCTACTATGTCCCGATGGACCCCGAGCGCCGCGCGCAGCTGGTCATGGACCAGGTGCTGGAAAAAAGCGAGGAGGCAAAAATCCAGGCCGACGACTCATACTGGGAGCCCGATGAAGACGAACCCGAGAAGAAAGAGGAAGAACCTTTGCTGCTCCCGGAGCACCCGGTCGTTTACATGTACGACCTCCAGGCTCACGAGGCAATCATCGTCCATGCTGCCGACATCAAACCCTACGAATATCAGACCGGCATCGCACGCCTTCTGGTATTGCCGTCGGATGAAAAGCGGCTGCTGGAGGTGCTGCGCGAAGGGATACGCATGGCCGACAAGGACATCGTCCACGGAAAGACCGGCGGCTGCCTCATCATCATCCAAGGGCCCCCCGGAGTTGGCAAGACCCTCAGCGCCCAGGTGTTTGCCGAGCAGAACAAACGGCCACTCTACGAGGTGCAATGCGCCCAGCTTGGCATCCAGCCAGAGGAGGTGGAGGAGAACTTGCGCCAGGCGCTTCTGCGGACCCGGCGATGGAACGCTGTCCTGCTCATCAACGAAGCCGACGTTTTTATCCGCCGGAGAGCCGAGGACATCGTGCAGAACGCGATCGTGGGGGTCTTCCTCCGGCTGCTGGAGTCCATGGACGGGATATGCTTCCTGACCACGAACCAGGGAACCCAGATCGACGACGCCATCTACTCGAGGGCCATGGTGCATCTCAAGTACGAATACCCGGATGAGGAAGGCCGCGTTGCAATCTGCCGGGACCAAAGCAATCTGCAGGGCCTGCACATCCCGGATGACGTCGCGCGCGCCCTGGCGAAAAAGCACTCCCTGTCCGGCCGCGACATCCGGCAGCTTGTCAAGCTGGCCAAGCTCCTGCATTTGAGCGAGGGAAACGGTATCACGTTGAAGGATCTGGAGTGGGCGCTGCGCTGGCGGGATGTCCGGGAACCCAAGAAAGGCTCCCGCCCCAGCTCACGCTGAAGTCTAAGGATCAAGCATGAAAATAACACCTGAAGCAACGGTGACCATCACCGGCACATGCGAGGCATGCAAGGGAACCGGAGTCATCTCCAACCCCCATCTGGGACCAATTCAACGCCGAGGTCAAGCAAGGGAAGACATCGGAGAGCAAGATGGACGAGTGGTTCCGGGAGCGGGGCGAGGCCACCCAAAAGACCCACATGGGGCAGACCTACTGGCAGCTTCCGCCGGAGGAAATCACCTGCGGCGAGTGCGAGGGAACCAAGATCGTGAGATGCCAGATGACGCTGCGACAGCTCGCCATCTACCTCGATGAGATAGTGCATCCACCGCTCGCTACATAGCAGATCCGCAACCGGTGCAAGAGCATGCCAGAGACTTACTTCAGCCTTCCGATCTGCGGCCACGGGGCATCCAAAACGTCCACTACAACGGGTTGCCCATCGGGACGATTAAAGACGAGAAGTTCACCGCTGAACCGCAAGTTCAGCCCCGCCAAACTCAACCAACTACCAGAGCGTGAAAGCGCATCTGCCAAGGAACGGCCTACAATGATGTTACGGCCGCCCCGGTCAGGTGACCAAGGCGCGGGCTGGACACTGAACATGAAGATACTTGATCGCCTGCAGCTAGGTTCGCGCCTGGTCGACGTGATCCTGAGCGACTCCAACGAGGTTGAGATCAACGTATATCCGGCCACTTCTTCATCGGACTACCAGTCTGTCTACGATTATTGCAAGGCTGAAGGCATAATTGAGCGGGCGCTTGAGAACGCCTGCATGTGCAGAACCCATCCGGACCCCGAACCGTGAAGATAGTCATCTCTTCAGAACTGCCACCCGTCGGAACCTTCATTCGCGTCCTTCGGCAGCCGCCCAACGAGCGCATCCGCACGGTCTCTGGCCTCAGCGGATGGATCGCTGCTGTATTTCCGGAGGAGAACACCATCCTCGCCGAGTTGGTCGAGAAGAGGCTGACAGGGGGCGACGACACCAGTTGCCAGTCGCTGAAGCCGGGGGACTTTGCCATCATCAAAGCCGGCGCGCGGTTAAGGAAGAGCTTCTTGGTCTGGGAAGAGAAGCAAAGGCGGTCGAAGGACCCGGAAACGGAAAGGAGCCTCAGCCAGCTGCGCTCCAAAAGATCGCTGCAAAAGTTCTCGGAAGAAAGTCAGGCTTTGGCAAAGGCGAAGCAGGGAAAGGCCAACCCATTTCTACCGCTAAAGGGCCTATTGCGGACGTCCAAGCTGGAGTATCCGACCTACCGTGAATTTGAAGCGGCAGGGCACGCCGGCTGCCTGAGGAGCATTGCCCACCAGGAGAGAAAGCGGTCAACAGCGGAGAAGGTCACGCTGGCATGGCTGAACGAGGCCGCAGATCGCGCCTCCTTCTGGTCCGGCGACACTCGCGTCCGGGCCCTCGTGCAGGAGCTCGACCTGGACCCTTATATCCGCCGCTTTGACGGCGCCCTTTACTGCGACGGGCAGACATTCTTCGTCACGGCCAGGCAGCTCAGGGTCGTTGTCATTGAGGAACTCAACGACGGAAGGTCCATCCTCAAGGTCGAGGACGGCAAGCTGGACGGGACGGACCAGGTGCTGGTCACTGGGGGCGAAGAACCTACCCATTTTTTCGTGACCACCGCGCAGCGCCGGAAGCTGCCGGCCATCGCATCATGATACGAGGTGAATACTGGATTGTGGACGGCGAGCCATTATTTGCCGACGGGTCAATCGGCGACATGGACCACGCAGCCTACGCCCTGCAGCACATCCGCAGCCTGATCCTGTCGGAGTTCGGGTGGGACGATGACTCCGAGATGCTGTGCGACTTCGTAGTGTTTCTCGAAGCCCTCGAGTCTGCGGCGGGCACCCGCAGCATGCCAGAGGTGTTAGCCCGCCTGTTTAGTGAATGCGCAGGCTTGGGCACGGCCTTCTGGCTGTTGCCGGCGGCCTTTTTGCTGGAGGATGCGCGGGAGGCTGCCCTCCGGGAGCTCGGCTGGAAGTGGGTCAAGAAGGACTGGGTCGGCACATTCCGCCTGAGCCAGGAGGACAAGGAGCAGATAGCAGAAGGGATAGATCGCATCTTGGAAGAGGAGGGCATCGAAGAAGGCACGTCAGACGAGCTGGAAATTCGCATACTTTCAACCGGCAAAAGCCTCTGCCTCAGCGCCGGCGAATTGTTGGGCGACGGCACGCCCGGAGGCCACGCTGGCACCCTTGCCGTGTACTGCCCGCAGCCCGGATACGGAGTCGCGCTGGATATGGACCGCGATCGCCTTCATTTCTGCTATGCAGGAATTGGGGATTAATATATCGTTTTGTCTTGAAGCCGTTCAAAGCCATCGCCGCCATGAGCCAGAACCGCGTCATCGGCCGCGGCAAGGCGATCCCATGGCACTTGGCCGAAGACTTCAAGTGGTTCAAGAAGATGACCGAGGGGAACATCATCGTCATGGGGCGCAAAACCTTTGAGTCGATCGGCAGGCCCCTGCCGAACCGAGAAACGATTGTCTTGACCCGCGGCGGCTTCTCGCATCCGAGAATCCGCACGGCCTCCTCGCTGGACCGGCTCGGCGTAGACGATGGCCGCGACGTCTTCATCTGCGGAGGCGCCGAGGTCTACGCACAGGCCCTGCCCCTCTGCTCGGACCTCTACCTGACGATGGTCCACCGCACCGTGGAGGGAGACGCCTTCTTCCCTCCCTTTGAAGACTGCTTTGACCTGGCCGAAATGATCTTGCAGTGCCCGGACTTCAAAATCCTGCACTATCGCAATCGAAGTATTGCCGCTGGCTAAAGCCGGCCAGGAGGAGTGCCTCGCGCGGACCACGGCCATTGTCAGTGAAGACTATTCCGGCCTTTTGGAACATCTCTCGGGTCTCTTTGAGTTGATGTTGCGTCATGGGAATTGGTCCAAGTGTTGCAGCAGGAGTTTTAGCTCGTTGCGGTGGGCATCCGCGATGAAGCCGGTGCGGATTGCTGCAATGCAGGCTCGCTGGCTGTTGTAGAGGCTGCACTCGGCGCCACTATGGCCGCCTTTATAGCACCTTTTTCTAGAAATAGTGCGTTCGCCCACCCCTAAAGCATTAAAATGGATTATGAGAATAAGTGCGATTTCCAACGCGATCGAGTCAAGCCGCGCGTTCTATGACGGCCTCCGCCGCACCCTGGGAACCCAAGAGCAGCTTTTGCAGATCAGCCTTGCGCCCACCAAAGCTCCTGTGAAGGCCATCCGCTGTTTGGGCGAGAACCTCTCCACCGTCTGTAGAAATATGGCTTTGTTGGCAGATCATGGATCCCTCCGCCTCTCGGTGCATGATGTCTACGTGGGAAAGACCGTGGAGCTGGGCGAGCTGTCGCAACAGGCGTGCCAGGACGCGGTGCGGCAGGGGGAGCAACGCGTGGCTTCTTTGATCAGCCAGGCTGCGGTGAGCAAGCAGATGGATCCAGCGGTGAATCGGAACTTGAACAGGGGATTCTACGACACTTTGCGGGCTAACCTGGAGACTCGGGACCCACTTCTTCAGATTTGCTTGTCGCCGGTTAACGACCCCGATATGCGCCTCCAGTGCTGGGGCGAGGACCTTGCGGAAGTGGCTAAGAATATGCGTCAGCTTGAGGGCCAAGGTCCCCTCAAAGTCTCGGTACGCGAGCTGCATAATGGCAAGGATACCGAACTTGGTGAACTTTCCGACGGAGACTGCCAGAAGGCATTGCAGCAAGGTTTGCGTGGCACGAGCGATCTCATGTCGCGAACGGCCTTGGGGGCATTGAACCCCTCCATACGGGGCTCCCAGTTCTACAACTCTCTGCGGCAGACCCTGGAGACTCGGGATGTTCTTCTTCAGATCAGCTTGACCCCGGTCAACGACCCCGACAAGCGCATCGCATGCTGGAGTGAGGACCTTGTTGAGGTGACCGCGAATATGCGCAAACTGGCTGGTCAAGGCCCCCTCAAAGTCGGAGTGCGGGAGCTCCATAACGGCAAGGATACCGAACTCGGTGAACTCTCTGAAAATGCCTGCCTGAGAGCCACCCAGAAGGGTCCGGTGGGTACCGCTGCGCTCATTGCACATGCGGCGCAGGAATGGAAGCAGAGTCCTGCCATGGCTATCGATTAAGATTCCAGGTCAGTCGCCGGCTTGTTGCCAAACTGTGGACCCGCACCCGCGTTTTCATCTCTTCGCCTCGCCTTCATCCGAGGACCAGGGACATTGCCCTGAGCATCAGCGGATCAGGCAGCTATGCGGCCACCGACTGGGACCAGGCCATCGGGGCGCTGGGCCGGGGCGGAAAGGCTACAAAGATCGTCGGCATCACCGGGCCATGGCGGGAGGTCCGGCATCCGGAGCACCCTCGTGACTCGAAGAAGCGGCTGGCCGTCCCGATTTACCGTGAGGCCGAACGAGGAAAAGATATTCCCTAATCGAGGAAAGAATCCCTCGAGGTTCCTATAATTAGCTGAACTAGTGTGAGACCACCAAAGCTAAGTAACGGAAAGCAGACCCAAGCCCGCCAGCCCAATGGCGCCAAGCCCGGCAAACACGCGCCGACCGCCGGCGCGGAGCTGTCCAACGGGCAGCCTGTCAGGGAGGCGTTAGAAAATGGCGAGGCCGCCTATGACTCGCTGCAGTCTTACATGCGCGAGCTTGCCAAGGAGCCGCTGCTCTCCCGGGAGGAGGAGCGAAGGCTGGTGCGCAAGGTGAGGGCCGGCGACCCGCAGGCCAGGGAGCGGATGATCCTGGCCAACCTCCGGCTGGTCGTGCGTATCGCGCGCGGGTACGAGAACATGGGGCTTTCGCTGTGCGACTTGATCAACGAAGGGAACATCGGGCTGATGAAGGCGGTGGAGAGGTACAACCCCCGCAAGGCCAAGCTATCGACCTACGCGGCCTGGTGGATCAAGCAGCATATCAAGCGCGCGCTGGCAAACCAGACCAAGACCATCCGGCTCCCCGTCCATGTGGTCGACACCGTGCTCAAGCTGCGCCGGGTCAAGCTGCGCCTGCAGGAGCAGCTCAAGCGGGAACCGACCGATGAGGAGATGGCGGCAGCTACGGGCGTGCCGGCCCCAAAGGTCCGCTGCCTGATGGAAGCCGCCACAAGCCCCCTGTCGCTGGACGCCGAGTTTGGAGACGGGCAGCCGACCATCGGGGACGTCATCCCGGATGAGAACGCCATTTCTCCAGCCGAGGCTGCCGAGATCAGCGGCAACGCAAGGATCATACGGCGGCTGTTGGCTGAACTTCCCGAGAGGGAGAGAGTGATCCTGGAAAGCAGGTTTGGGTTTGGAGGCGGAGAACGAGAGACCTTGGAGGTCGTCGGACGCCGCTTCGGTATCACGCGTGAGCGAATCAGGCAGATACAAGACCACCTACTGAAGCAGTTGCGCCGGAGCATCGAAAAGCTGGAGGACCGGGAGCGGAACGAAATCCTGCAGGGCATCCGTTCGTCAACCGTCCCGGCATAGAAGGGAACAGCCCAAATGACAACATTCGATGCAAGGCTGGCTACGTGTTTGGTGGCCACAGCCCTGCTGAAAGCGGCTGGAGGTTTGACAGCCGCGATGCCGCTCATGGGCTGGGCTATCGTTCGGAGGCGCGGGTAGCGTAGCGCGTGGAGGCCTCGCTCCACCCAATTTGAGCCCGGCACAAAAGTCGTGGCGCTGTACGACTCTTGGTGCATGGAACCTTCCAGGAAGAGAGACAATTCGCGGGCAAAGCCCCAAGTCACCTTCCCTCAGCGGGAGCGCGTTTATGCCGTGCGCAGCTCCAGGATCATGCCTGACGGGGAGCTGGCCCTCCGACTGATCGGGATCACGGTCTCGCGGTTCAGGCACCAGGTGCGAGCCGTTCTGGGACGCAAGCGGCTTCCGGCAGAGAAATTTGCGCCTTAGCGAGCATTCTTGGTCTTTCATGTGGCTTTGGGTATTACGAATTGCTTCTCAACCACATCCAGTAGATGCCTATCAGGACGATCGCCGATATGGTGAGCCACAAGGCAGACAGGAAGTAGGAGAGGACTATCAGCACAAGGCCGATCGCCAACGGAACCATCTCGTCTGCCTTTTTCCCGTAGACCAGCAGGGCAAACCCCACGGTCCCCCAGAAGAATGATGCAACAAACGTCCACATAGGAGCATTATAAGGCGTGCGCTCTTCTTTTCGTCTCGGCCAGAGTCCGGCTTGCGCACACGCGCGTTGTGGTCAGCACTGACAGCCCTTGGATGATTTGGAGGTGCAACGACTGCGGGCGCCGCGAAGTCCGCTGCTGCGGGCGGGGATAGCTGCGCTAAGAGCAATAAACCGGAAATGAAAGGGAAGGCGCTTCCTACCCAGCAGATCAACCCGGACCTCGGCAAGGTTCGGGCCATCCTTCGGCACAGACGGAACGTCCACGAGAACTGCCTGCTACTTGGAGAGCGATTGATTGAGAGAGGAGAATCCCACCTGGCGCGCCGGCTGATCACGCGGATCCGTGGCGCCCTAAGGCGGCCAGCCGGCACAGAATTCGGGTAGCCCAGAAATGCGGGCAACAAAAACATGATGAATGGAATTCACATAACAGCCACCCACGGCTGTGAGTTTGAGGCACAGCCTGTCCAGGACTACGATCCGGAGATAGAGGCACCCTTCCGGCTGGTGCGGGCTAACGGCCGCCCTCCCTTCAGGGGCCGGGCCTGCCGCCTGTTTCAGAACAAACCCAACCTGCGTAGGCTAACGCCGTCGGACACCCATTCTAATTCCTGTCGGACACCAGTGTAATCCTGTCGGACAGTTTTCGGAGCGAAGCGACGCTCTGAGTCACTTATAAAGGGGTGTCCGACAGGAGTCAAGTTTTCCTCACCAGTTTTGCCTTCATTCGGAGCCCCGCTGAGGGGCGACGCTTCGACCCTCAATCCGCTGATGTCCTCGCGCCGTCTATTCGGGCGGGCGGTGAGCGGCGGCAACGAACTGGCGAACCATAGTTCGCGTTGCCGCCGGTCGCTACGCGTAACGGACTCACCCGCTTGCCCGAATAGGCGCGCCTGCGACTGAGGAACCGGACTCTTCATTTTTCCGCAGGAGTTGGGCCTTTGCGCATGGACTCGCCTTCGAGTTCGATGCGGTAAGAGTTGTGAACCAGGCGATCTAAAATCGCGTCGGCCACGGTGGGATCAGCAATAACTTCATGCCACTGATTGACGGGAAACTGGCTGGTAATGAGCGTGGCGCCCTGGCCTTGCCGGTCATCCAGCATCTCCAGGAACTCGCGGTATAACTTATCCGGGACGCTGGCGATGCCCAAATCGTCCACGATCACCAACGCCGCGCGGGACAACTTCTTGAGCAAGGGTAACAAGCTCCCGTCGGCCCGGGCTGTTTCCAGCGCCCGAAAGAATTTGGGTGCATAATAGTAGAGGGTGCGGTGACCGTCGCGACAAGCCTGGGCACCCAGCGCACACGCCAAAAATGTTTTGCCGCAACCCGTCGAGCCCGTGATCAGGCAGCTGCGGTTTTCCTTCACCCAGGGGCAGGCGCGCAGTTGTTCGATCTGCCCCCGCTTGAGGCCGCGAGAAGGACGGTAATCCAGATCCTCCAGACTGGCGTTGATTTTGAATTGGGCGTTGCGCAAGCGGCTGCTCAGCGCGCGATTTTCCCGCCAGAGCGACTGGCGTTCGACTAAGAGTGCCAGCCGGTCTTCGAAGTTCAACGGGGCGATGTCGTTTTGATGGCGTTGCTCTTCCAGGGCCTGCGCCATTCCTTCCAGGCGCAAAGCCCGAAGCTTTTCCAGAGTTTGAGTTATCAACATATCGTTGGGAGGGGCTTAACTATAGTACGGGCTGCCGCGGAGGTTTTCGTGAACCGGACTGGGCAAAGGCAGTTCTTGCTCCAGGGGACGGGTTTCCAGATTGTGCTGGAGAATAGAGTTGACACTGGTAAAGGAACAGGTGCCAAAATGCAGGGCCCGGCGGCAGGCGGCTTCCAAGCGCTCGTGGCCCACGGCTTTGCCCAGCCGGATGATGCCCAAGGCGGAGCGAAAGCCTTGTTCGGGATGAGGCCGGTCGGCCATGATTTTCTCCACGACTTTGACGCACTCCGGCCCAATGGTTTTGACCCACTCGAGGATACGGCTGGGAGTCCATGCCAAATATCTTTGATGGGACTTAGGCCGGTGTCCCTCGTCGGTGGTAGAATGGCCTGGCTGAAAGCTGCGTCGATGAGCCGCCACGCGTTTGCCGTCCTGAAACAACTCGATGGTTTTAGCGGTTAAACGCACGTCCAGTTGCTGGTGAATGAGTTGATAGGGAGCGCTGTAAAAATGGTTTTCCACGGCGACATGATAGTCAATGTTGACCTTGGCCTTGGACCAATCAGCCAGTTCGAAGGACGTGGCGGGCAGCGGCAAAAGACGGTTTTTTTCCAACGTTTCAAACAAACTGTTGCGCGAGCCTTCCAGCTTCTGAAAGGGCTGCTCGTTCAGCTTGGCTAAAAGCGGAACGATGGCCGCATTCAACTGGCCGACATGGAAAAACCGCTGGTCGCGCAACGCCGCCAAAATC
>Ga0181518_10004475_pt1 | contig 12444 bp, 8 predicted proteins | sample PEATcosm2014_Bin_28_FD_119751 | JGI IMG/M metagenome (GOLD analysis project Ga0181518, IMG submission 119751) | Peatland microbial communities from MTU Mesocosm Facility, Houghton, MI, USA - PEATcosm2014_Bin01_60_metaG | ecosystem: Environmental > Terrestrial > Soil > Wetlands > Peat | place... | reverse complement strand
CCGAGTACGCGGACTCCAATCCCATCGTCGGGCACAAGATCGCGGCACCGGCGACGAGACCGTCGTCGGGAAGGTCCAGCCAGGTGAACAGCGGTCTGTCGGGTGACCCGAGCCACAGCGCGATGGACTCCACTCCCTTCGAGGAAGGGGCCTCAGCCAGATGCGGTGGCACGGGTCCCCCACGGCCTGGGCAAGCTGAGTTGTGACACCGAGTCGCGTCCGACCAACACCGCCGTCCGCGGCAGCCCCGTCACGGCGAGAGACCCTAGTGCGGTCGGGCCGTGAACCGGCCCAACGAGGCTCGGATGCGGACGAAGACCCACTGCCGCTGGACGGAGGGCAAGGACACCAGGAGGAGCGAGTAGAAGACAGCCATGAGAGCGACCCCTGCCGCGGCCACAGCGGTGAGCCCGACTATCCGGCCATGCGTTTCGGTGAAGACGAACAGCGGGCCACCGCCACGCCCGAGCGCCCAGGCGAGGCCGCCGGTGACGACCGCGGGCAGGCCGAGCGTGCGCACGGCACGGAACGCCCGGCGGTGGATCGAATCCCCCAACAGACGGTAGGCCAGCGGGAGCATGAACATCCCCTCCATCACCACCACACCGATCAGCGTGGCCTCGGCCATGCCCAGGGCGCCGTAGCGGGAGGCCAGCAAGATCCCGAGGACCACGTGGAGCACGGCCTCGACGCCGTAGAGGACTGCCGCCAGGGTCGGGCGACCGGCGCCATTGAGAGCGTTCCTGAGCGTCAGCGCCCACGCCTGCACGACGCCGGCGAGGCACAGCAGCCCGATGACCGGCGCAGCCTCGCGGTACAGCGGCCCCACCCACGCCTCAGTGGTGGGGCCGGCCAGGAAGCCCAACACGATGGCCGTGGGAATGCTCAGGTACTGCACGAAGCGCACCACCTCGTCGGTGCTGTCGCGCAGGCCCGACCAGTCGTCTCGTGCGCTCAGCTGTCCTGCCTTCGGGATCAAGAGAAACGTCCGGGGTTGGACGATCCGCACCGGAAGCAAGCCGAGCCGCTGTGCGACCGCGTAAATGGCGGCCGCCCGCACCCCCGCGGCGGCGCCAACAATGAGGACATCCGACAGCCCGATCACCGCATCGGCAAATTCCACGATTGAGTACCGGCTCGATGCCGAGGTGAACGCCCGAAGGAGGCGCCGGTCGAACCGGCGCAGGGAGATATGGAACCAAGGCAGGAGGCGGTGCACTATCACCAGGCGCGACATCTGGCCCACCAAGCTGATCGCGACTGTGACGAGGCCAAGCGCGACCAGGCCTCCATGGAGCCACAAGACGATGACCCAGCCAATTGCCTGCGACACTATGACCGCGATCAGGCTGTAGTTCAGAAGATCGAATCGCTGCAGGGCAAGCAGTGCTCCACCGAACGTGTCCATCGGAATGGAAACCGCCATGTCGAACGCGAGGAGCAGGAGCAGGAGCCGCGCCTGGCCGACCAAGCTCTTGGGAATGCTCGTGATGATGTCGGGAAGAAAAATCGCAAAAACCACGACGCCGGCGAACGCGACGATCCCCAGCACCGAGAGGACCAGGAAGGAGGTATTGAGCGTGGCACCGACCTTGTCGTTGTCTTCCAGCTCGAGATGCCGGCTGACGAAGGCCACGGTGGCATTGGCGAACCCCAGCTCGAGGAGCTCGAGGAAGGGGATGAGCGAGCCGATGAGCGCCCAGACCCCGTAGCGGAGGATGCCGAGTTGGTGGGTGAGGATCGGTGTGGTGATGAACCCCACCGCCACGAGTGCCACCGCGACGAGGTAGTTGGTCGCCACGTTGCGACGCACGGTCGCCTTCTTGGGCCGACCACTCCCGGACGGGCTATCGTGCGAGAACTCGGGTTCGCGCAGCACGTCCTAGCTATGTCGTGCGAGCCAGCGGTGCTTCGTCTTGGTCTCGTGCATCTGGGTCGGCCCGAAGTAGCCGTAGCTGTCATCCACGTTCCGCCGGCGCACGCGGTTCAGCACGATGCCCACGACATTCGCCCTCGCGGCCCGCAGTTGCACCAGGCTCTGCTCAAGACGCTCGGGGTCGAATTTCCGGGCGTCGACCACGAGGACCACGGCATCGGCCTTGGCCACCAGGATCCTGGTCTCGGCCACGCCCGACAGCGGCGGGCAGTCGACAATCACCGTCTGGTCCGACTCGTGGAGGGCGCTGAGGAGCCGGGGGACTTCGGCCGTCACGATGTCTGCGGGGTGGCGTCTCGGTACGCCGGCCGGTATGAGCTCCAGGTAGCGGTTGCCCGTCGGGGTCAGGAGCTCGGCAGGGCCGTTGGGGGCGTAGAAGTCGCTCACGCCGGGCGACAGGGCCACCCCGAAGATGTCGTGGAGCGTCGGCTTGCGCAGATCGCAGTCGACCGCCACCACCGAGCGACCCGGTATCGCCAGTGCCCACGCCACGTGGGAAGCGACGGAGGACTTCCCCTCGCGGGGCTCCCAGGAGGTCACGGCAATGGTGGGGTTCGCCTCCTGGAACATGAGGTGGAGAGAGCTGCGGAGCTGCTGGAACGCTTCGAGCGCGCCTTGGTCGGTGGTCGATTCGAAGACATCGGCCGGGCCGGCGCCGGCATGGACGAGCGTGGGCACCTCGCCCAGGACGGTCAGCCCGACCCGGTCCCGGATCTCGTCGGCGGTGACGAACCGGCGCCGCAGGGAAGCTGCCGCCAGGGCGGCGAACACGGCGGCAATGAGCCCGAATGCGATGGCCGCCACCGCGATCGTCGTGCGGGGGTTCGTAGGCGAGGTTGGGAGCTGCGCCGGGCCCAGCTCTGACAGAACAAGGGTCGTCGTCGCCTGGCGGTTCGTCAGTTGCAACACTCTGGCGGCCAGGGCGTCGGCATAGGCCTGGGCGGCGGCCGGGTCCGTGCTCGACGCCATGACGGTGACCGAGTTCGAGGCGGGATTCCCAGTCGCCGAGAGCTTCACCGGCACGGCTAGGTAGCGGGCGGGCACCAGCGGACGCGTCTGGTCGGCCACGATCGGGTTGTCGGCCTCCACCACGATCTGGGGAATCTCGATCTGGATGGCATTGACGTCGGACCCCGGGTCCGTCGAACTCGACGGCGGCTGCGCCAGCAGTACGACCGTGGCCTGGTACTGCTTCGCCGGCAGCACCGCGAAGGCGGCGCCGACCACCACGCACACCAAGAAGGTGACGAGAGCAACGATCCAGTGGGCGCGCACGGTGCGCACTATCTGTCTCAGGTCCACGCCCCACCCTTTCCTCGTAGCTCTTCGGTGGCTGCAGTGAGCGACCGCTGCACACCCTCCACCAGCCGGTCGAGTGAGAGGTCATCCCGAATATGAGAGCTGCAACGACCGTTCAGCATGGGCTCACGCTGCTGCCAGCCTACGAGGCTCTCCGGGGCGGAAGCGACCACCCCGGCATCGCCCGGCTCCGTCAGGAACCGCTGGAACTCTCCCGTGAGCCCTCGGGACTGCCCACTATCCGGGAGACCAGGGCTGGACGGGCGGTGACGAGTGCCCCGCGTGCGCCCTGGAGCACAGTCAGCTCCGTCCCACCGACGGGACCCCTGCGATGGACGCCGATCGATGGCTAGATCCACTTCACACCTCCCGCCACAGCCTTCAAGCGGGTCGCCTCCAAGCGCCAGCTCGGCAGTCGGGACCCTTGGTCCATCGATGTGACGGCGGCACGCAGCATGCCGATGCTCACACCCAACAGGGTGGCAAACCGGTACTCGTCGAGGAGGGGCTCGAGCAGCGCCGTGGCCATGAGGCCCGCCAGCACCGCCACGAGGGCCAGGGCCAGGGCCGCCGTCATCGGCTCGGGATGTCGCCGCCACACCTGGAGGCCACCGATGAGCGAGGCCGCCAGCGCGACGACGAAGAGCACGAGGCCAATGAGGCCGAGCCGGAGCCACAGGTCGAGCACGATGTTGTGTGCGTAGGGGATTGTCAGCTCCGTGCGAGTCCCGGTTTCGTAATACTGGAACTCCACCCCCAGGCCCCACCCGATGACCAGATGCTGGGGGATCATGGACTCCACCGACGCGGCCAGGTTCAAGCGGTCCTGGGCCGATTCCACCTTCGCCTCGCTATGGAAGAGTCCTTGGAAGGTCGAGGCCAGTGGGATCCGTGCGGGCTGCTGGTCGACCGCCGACGGCACGACCACAATGACCATGGCCACCGCGACGACGGCGAGGAGCGTGAGCGCCAACTGTCCCAACCTGACGTGCAGCCGTCGGGCGATGCCGTGGCGGTACGTGACGACGAGGACCACGAGCACCACCGACACCACCACAGCCAGATTCACGAGTACCGCACGCTGATCGGCCAGCACCACACAGGCCACCAACGGGACCAGCGCCAGGACATGGCGGATCCGGACGGTTTCGGACGCCAGCCTGCAGAGGAAGCACATGGTCCCGACGGCGAGGAGGAGGGCCGCCGTCTCCGCGCCGACTCCTCCAAAAGCCTGCAGCGGGAGCAGCGGCAGATTGACGTCGACGCTGATGTGCGCAATCGTCATGAGGTCGACGACCGACGCACAGGCAACGCACAGGGCGCCGAGCTTGAACAAGTCCCCGCTGTCGAGGTAACGGCGCACCGGTACACCCGCGGCCAGCGCGTACGCCCCGACGATGTAGAGGATGCTCTTGGCCTCGTAGAGGTCGACCGACATCGAATTGTGGTACAGCGCTCCCTCCACCGCGCCCACCGTCATCCAGGCGCCGAAAGCCAACCAGAGGCCGGCCGGAAGGCCGATCCGGGTGGGCCTCCCCCGCGCGATCAGGCGGGCCACCAGCGCGAGGGTGATGTAGATCTCGGGCAGCCGCAGCTGCGTCGAGCCTGACCCGGGGTGAAAGATGCTGCGCGGTAGGGCGTTCGGGTCGGCGTAGATCGTGGCCTCCACGACCAGCAGGCCGAGGAGCACGAGCGGCGCCAGCTGCTCCTTGCCCTCGCGCTCCCAGTGGACGAAGAGCGCGACGACCCCGACCGCAAATCCGAGGAGGATGCCTCCTTCCATCACCTTCAACACGGGTGCACCGCCTCGAGCAGCGGCGCCAGGGCGACATCCCAGGTGTGGTCCGCCGCCACGGCGTCGTGTCCCGCTTGCCCGAGTGCCGAGGCATGGGCGGGGTCGACCAGGAGGCCCGCGATGGCTTCGGCAAGTCCGGCGGCCGTGTCGGCCACGACCACGCCACGGCCCACCAGGTCCTCCATCCCCTCACAGCCCACGGATGTCGCCACGATGGGACGCCCGGCGTCGAGCGCCTCCAGGATTTTGAGCCGGGTCCCCCCGCCTGCCCGCAACGGCGCCAGCACGACCCGGGACCGCGCGAGGTAGGGAGTCACGTCGGCGACCGTCCCGGTCACCTCCACGTTGTCGCCCGCCAGGGCGCGCACCGCCGGGGCCGGATCCTTGCCCACCAGCAGGAGCCGAGCATGGGGCACCCGCGTCAGCACCTCGGGCCAGATCTCGCGGCCAAGCCAGAGCGCAGCATCGACGTTGGGGGCCCATCCCATCGTGGCCACGAAGGCCACGGTCGCGTCCGGAGCGTCGGGCAGCACCACCGATGGCTCCCTGCCGTTCGGGCACACCAGGACGGAGCGGGCTCCGGCGGTCAGCCTCGACCTTTCCCGCTCGCTGACCACGACCACGTGATCGAACTCCCCGATCGTGCGCCGTTCCATCTGCCTGAGGGCAGCGGCCTCCGAACGGAGCAGCGCGGCTGGGACTCCTCGCCGGGTGTGCGCGTAGCTGGCCACGAGGGCCGACTCCACATTGTGGAGATCCAGGACCGACACCTTCGCCGGGAGGTCGAGCACGAACGGCACCATCTGCTGGTACTCGACCTGCAGCAGGTCGATGGCCATCGCGTCAGCTGCGCTGCGGACGGTCTCGACCATCGCCGTGCTCCAGAACCGTCCCGCCGAGACGCTGCGCGCCTTGACGACCCCTCGGGCCACCCTCCCCGGAGCCAGCCGCCACGGGACGGCCCGCACGTCGATCCCCAGGTCGCGGAGACCCGATCTGTCCGCGCCGCCGTCGTCATACCCGCACAGCACGAGATCGCCTAGACCGGCGAGGCGGCGGGCGATCGCCAGCGAACGCTGGTGCCCTCCGTTGTTGTCCGGCAACGGAAGAAACTTGGTCACCATGAGCGTCCTCACCGCTCCGCCCCCGCCGGAGCCGACGCACGGTGCCCGCCTGCGCGAGCGCCCCCCCGCGTTGCGACGCCACTCATCGTTCTACGGTCGACCACATGGTCGGCCGGTCACCGCGCGCATATCGCACCATGCCGCCCAGCGCGACTGCCTGCAGGAACATGACCTGCCCCGCTCCCGAAAACGCGACGGCCAGCAGGTGGCGGGGGCCGTGTCCGGTTGATTCGCCCGGCGCCGGCGGCTCCGCCATCCGGGTCCCGGCCACAAGCCCGGCGCAGGCGCCCAGATTGGCCAGGAGGAATGCCCTGGCCAGTGTGCTCGAGCGTAACTTGGTGACCGACAGGGCAAGCAGGGCGAGATGGGAGAGGGGGCTCACGGTGAGGCGAACCAGGCGGTGTCCCCACAGCTCCGCGGCGACGAGCCCTGCCGACGGCCGCAGCTGACGGCGCCGGCGTACGAGGACTTGCAGCCCACCGGACACGATGCGGGTCCGTCGCTCCCACTGGGCCGACAGCGACGTCACGGCGGGATCGATCGCGCGGGCCCGCGGCTCGTAGGCGACCCGATAGCCCTGTTCGATGATGTCGAGGACCGCCCAGAAATCATCGTTGACCACGTCGTCGGGGATCGGCCGCCACGCTTCGGCCCGGATCGCGGAGAGTTCGCCGACCAGGCCGATCGTCGTGCCGAGACGATCCTCACGCTGTTTCAGCCACGACTCGAACCTCCAATACAGGCTCTCGCCCCCTCCGCCGTCGTCCTCCAGCTTCTCGCCGGCCACCGCACCCACCCGCGGGTCGGCGAAGTGCTCGACCATGAAGGCGAGCGCGCCTGGGGCGAGGCGGTTGTTGGCGTCGCTCAGGACCACGATAGGGGTATCGGTCTCTGCGAAGCCCCAGTTGAGGGCCCGAGACTTGCCGAGTCGCTCCGAAGCGGCGAGGACGCGGGCCCCGGCTCGCTCCGCCGCGTCCGCGGTCTCGGGATCCCCGTCGGCGATCACCAGGACCTCGAGCGGGCCCGGGTACCCGTTGGTCCGGAGGTCGTCGACCTTGTCCGCGATCACCCCGGCCTCACGGAAGGCCGGCACGAGAACCGTCAGGCTGGGTAACGCTGCTCCCGGTACTGGCGGCGCGGGCGCGGTGGCGACGCTGCGGCGCCCCCCGCGGGTACGCCACGCCAACCATGCCGGATAGAGAAGGTGACCGGCGGTGGCGCCGGTCACCAGTGCAGCCACCGCGGCGCTCGTTCCCAGGCGCGGCCGGCTCACCGTCGTACCTTATTCAACCACGCCCCTGCCCCGGAACGACCGGGGGCCGGAGCGGTCAGCCGTCAGGCTCGAGCCGGGGGGGCGCCGATACTGCGAGGCAGCCCGCTCGACAACATTGCCGCGCTGGCGACCGCCCGCGGTGTGTACCGGTGCTCGCCATCATCGTCCGAGAGTTGCGCGGCGCTCCCCACTCCGTCTGTGGATCCAACGTCTCGTGCGCTTTAGTCCCGGACCTGCTTGATCATGGCGCCGGCCGTCCGGGCCAGGATGGCCAGATCCCCGCCGACCGACCAGTTCTCGATGTAGTGATTGTCCATCCAGGCCCTGTCCTGGATGGAGGTGTCACCCCGGAGCCCACTGACCTGGGCCAGCCCCGTCAGCCCCACCGGGACCCGGTGCCGATCACCGTATCGGGGGACTTCCTGCTCGAACCTCTCGACGAAGTAGGGCCGCTCGGGCCGCGGGCCCACGAGCGACATGTCGCCGCGCAGAACGTTCCAGAGTTGCGGCAGTTCGTCCAGCGACGTCTTGCGCATGAAGCGGCCGATCTTCGTGACGCGGGCGTCCACGTCGACGCTCCACTGGGTGTCCGACTCGTCGTTCATTCGCATGGAGCGGAACTTCAAGACCTCCACGTCGCGCCCGTTCTTCCCGATGCGACGCTGGCGGAAATAGACCGGGCCGGGGCTGGAGAGCTTCACGCTCAGCGCAAGTAATGCGAAGATCGGCGCGGTGACCATCAGCATCACGGCGGAGATGCCGGAGTCGATGGCCCGCTTGAGCCGGCGGGACGAGGATCGCGTCGTCGACCGCCGTAGGCGCACGAGGGGGTACCCCCACACTATGTCGACGTCGCGCGCTGCGGCCTGAAGACCTAGCTCGAAGAAGCGGGGGACGACATGCATGTCCACGTCGGCGTTCTCGCAGGATCGGATGACACGCACGAGGTCCGGGTCGCGGTTCACGCCGAATGCGAGCACGACCCGGTCGATGTGATGCTTCCGCAGGACATCGTCGAGCTGGTCGATCCCACCCAGCACCGGACGGGACAGTGAGTCGTCAGCGCAGTCGTCGAGAAGCCCGATCGGGTGCAGCCCGTAACTCGGATGCGCCTCGAGCACATCTGCGAAGCGCTCCGCCACCTGCCCGGCTCCAACGATAAGGACCCTTTGAGGGAAGGCCCCCTTGGTCCTGGCGCGCCGTATGCCGGCGTAGGCACAGGCCCGCCCGAGAAGGAGCAGACACAGCGAGGCGACACCCACCAACACGAACGGGCGGACCTGCGCGTCGAACCCGTCGAAGATCGCAATCACCATGAGCGGCACGCTGACCGCCACCGCCAACGGCCCGGCGTCCTTGCTCACGCTCAGCGTGATACGTGATGCGTACTGACCCCGCAACGCGCACACTGCCAGCACCCCGAGGACGAAGACGGCGACCGACCACCGCAGCACACTGGGTGCGAAGAGCGCGACGGCGACCGCCAGGACCAGGAGGTCCGTCCCCGCCACCGCCTCGCCGCTGGTGTGTGCGAGGAGTCGACGTCGCGAGCCTGCAGCCGACTCCGGTTGAGCCCACTGCCAGCGCTGCATGTCACTGCCGATTGTCACCGCCGACATCCGCTGCCCCTCTCGCCGAGAACTTCGAGGTTCAGGCGGTACGGCGACGGCTGCGGACGAGCACGGCACCGACGCCGATGGCCGCCACACCGATGAGCGCCATCTCTTCGATGTCAGCTCCGGTGAAAGCCAGTCCGCCTGGTGAGGTCGTCACCCCGGCGCTGGACGGCGTGGTGGGATTACTCCCCGACGAGGTCGTGATGCCGGTCGCCGGGGACGTGCAACCTGAGTAACAACTCGAGTCCGCTCCGGCGGCTCCGGCCAGGAGCCCTCCCACGGGTACCGCGAGCAGCACACCCAGGGCGGGGCCACACGCTACGGAGAGCAGTCGTCGTGCCTTGCTCCTCTTCATCTTGATCTCCTCCACCTCTTCCGCTCCACGAGCGCTCGATCCAAAGAGCCACTTGGACGCCTGAACGAAGATATCGCCAAGACACTAAGCCGCCTTGATCATCATCCCAGGGATATCCGGTCGGCGGGCAGAGCCAAAGGTCATAATCACCCGGGGGGACGGGACAATGGCGCGACAATTCAACCGGTGGGCCCCGGCCACACGGGGCCGATACAGGCTCATCCGGCCAACGGGTGCGAGGGTGCCAGTCGACCCCCAGGGGCCCGGCAGTACGCTCCCCCCGGTGGAGAACGGCGACCCGGTGGGACCGAGCGCCGAGACCGAGGTCCCGACCCGGTCCGCGCCGAGCAGCGCGCCGGTGCGCCGCCGCTTCACCACCCGGCGGAAGATCGCAGCCGCCGTGGGGGTGCTCGTGGCGTTCTGGGCGGTGGCCGCCGTCGTCGACGTCGTGGTGGCCGCCCGGCACATCCATCAGGGCGAGGCGGCCGTTCAGACGGCCCGGCGAGGCCTCTCGGCCGACGGCGTCCTGTCCGGCGCACCGGTCGGGCCCCTCCGCGCTGCCCAGGCGAGTTTCAACACCGCGCACGGCCTGCTGTCGTCTCCCCTGCTCTGGCCGGTGGACGTCCTCCCGGTGGCTGGGCGCCAGCTGCGCTCCGTGCAGGACCTGTCGGGGGCGGCCGAGCAGGTCGCTCGCACCGGGGTGACGACGGTCGGCCGGTCCCAATCGCTGCTCCGCCTCCCCCACACGGCGGGGCCGGACCGCGTGGCGGCGCTGCGACAGCTTGCCGCGCTCGCATCGACCACTCACCTCGCCCTGTCCGGGGTCGACTTGGGCCCCGATCAGGGTCTCATCGGCCCCGTGGCGCACGAGCGGAGCGTCTTCCTCGGTGACCTCACCCAAGTGCGGACCACCCTGGCGCGGACCTCCGCGGCCGCCACCACGGCCGCGGCAATCCTGCAGGGGCCCGGGACCTACCTGCTCTTGGCCGGGAACAACGCCGAGATGCGGTCGGGCTCGGGTGCCTTCCTCGAGGCCGGGATCCTGACCACCGGCGACGGCGAGCTCCATCTCTCGGGCATGGTTCCGACTTCGTCCCTGATCCTCCCCCGGGGTGCCGTGACGGTGGGCGGCGATCTGGAGGCACGCTGGGGCTGGCTCCTCCCCGGTGTCGATTGGCGGAACCTCGGGCTCACGCCGCAGTTCGACGTCACCGGTCCACTGGCCGCCCGCATGTGGCAGGCCAACACGGGTCAGAGTGTCGACGGGGTCCTGGCGCTCGACATCCAGGGCCTCCAGGAGCTCCTGACCGTCACCGGACCGGTGACCACAGACAGCGGCATGGTCGTCACGGCCGGCACGGTCGACCAGTTGCTGCTGCACGACCAGTACGCGGGAATGAGCTACGGCTCCGACACGACGAACCGGGTCGACGAGCTCTCGACGCTGGCCTCCGCCACCTTGCATGCACTCGAGGACCAGCCCTTTGGTCTGCGCGCGATGGTGAACGCACTCTCGGCCGCCGCCGCGGGGCGCCACGTGCTCATCTGGTCCGCTGCCCCGCATACGGAAGCCATCTGGCGCGCCGTCGGGGTGTCCGGTGAGCTCACACCGACATCCCTCATGGCCGACGTGATCAACCGGGGCGCGAACAAGTTGGACCAGTACCTCACTGTGACGTCCACCCTCCAGCTCACACCCCGGGCCGGGCTGACCGACGGACGCCTGACCATGACGCTCTCCAACCACACGCCACCGGGACAGTCGCCCTTCATCGCAGGTCCCTACCCGGGTCTCGGCACGCACTACGGCGAGTACCTCGGAATCGCCACCGTCAACTTCCCCGGGGACGTGCGCCACCTCTCATCACCGTCAGCGCGATCCGTCGTGACCAACGGCCCTGAGGGGCCCACCCTGCTCGTCGGGGCCACGGTCGACATCCCGGCCGGCGCGACGCAGAGCCTCACGTTCAACTTCGTGCTCCCCCAGGCGCACGGCTCGCTGACCGTGGTCCCCAGCGCACGGATCCCGCCCATCACGTGGCACGTCGGGGATGCCACGTTCGCGGACGACAGCCCGCACACGGTCTCCTGGTAGCGCACGGCAACGGCTCTGTGCCCCTACCGGGCTGTCTCGGGAGGGTCAACCCAGATCGGCGATGAACGCCGCCAGGCTGTTGGGGAACGATCCCCCGGTGATTTGCGAGTTGAGCCCGCTGGCGTCGTAGTCGAAGTAGGCCTCGTATGCCACGTCGTTGGAGGCGGTCTCCATCCACGAGACAATGTGGTTGATGTAGTACGGGTCATCACCGAGCCCGTGGCCGTCGCTACGAACGATCACGCCCCATTCCGCCAACGCGAGCGGCTTGCCCACCGAGGACGCGAACTGCTGGGCCGCCGTCAGTCCCGGCCACAGGGTGGAGGACCATGCGTTGGCCGGAGTCTGCGGCGTGGCCCACGTCTGGTCATAGGCATCGAGGCCGATCACGTCGACGTAGGCGTTGCCGGGGTAGGCGGCCTGCACCGAGTACCCCGACTCCGTGAAGGCGACGGCGTCGGGGTTCCACACGAAGTGGAAGGCCTCGCCAGCCACCGACCTCATCGCCGTCACGATCTGCTGGAAGTACGAGGCATAGCTGGCCTCGGCACCGGACGACGTGGCGCTCCAGGGGAACCACGACCCGTCGAATTCCCACCCCAGGCGCAGGTAGGCACGCGAGGCACCGCCGGAGACCAGCGATTGAGCGAGGGTGACGAAGTAGGAGTTGTAGGCCCCGGTGGCGCCCTGGGCCAAGGTGCCCACCGCAGTCCCGCTCGAGTTGTCCGGGATCATCGGCACTCCCAGTGACAGGGTGTAGCCACTCCCGTCCCAGGGCTCCAGCAGCCAGTTCAGGCTCCCGCCGGCACCGTCCATGCCGGTCCATCCGTCGTTCATCGGCAGGTAGTCGGTCGCGATGGTCGGCGATGTCTGCGTCGCCTTGGCGAACGACGCGATACCCGTCGGGTCCGCGGCGCCGACATACGCCCCTTGCAGGAGAGCCGTCGGCGT
>Ga0181518_10004471_pt1 | contig 12448 bp, 13 predicted proteins | sample PEATcosm2014_Bin_28_FD_119751 | JGI IMG/M metagenome (GOLD analysis project Ga0181518, IMG submission 119751) | Peatland microbial communities from MTU Mesocosm Facility, Houghton, MI, USA - PEATcosm2014_Bin01_60_metaG | ecosystem: Environmental > Terrestrial > Soil > Wetlands > Peat | place... | reverse complement strand
TTTCCACCAGTGCCCGCGCCTCCCGCGTCAGGCAGGCGGCGAGCGCGCGATCGGTCAGCAGACGCGCCACCGCTGCCGCGAAATTCTCGGCGTCGTTGGCCACCAGCAGGTGCTTTCCGTTCTCGACGGCAAGTCCCTCACAGCCAAGCGGCGTGGAAACCACCGGCCGTCCCAGGGCCATGGCCTCGAGAATCTTCAGGCGTGTTCCACCACCCGCGCGCAGAGGCACGACGGCGACGCGTGCGTCCTGGTAGAAAGGAAGGGGAGAGGGGACGCGACCGACCAGGTCCATGTCGTCGCGTCCCGAGAACTCGCCGAGCACGCGCGGCGCACCTTCGCCCACGACAGTCAGACGGGCCTCGGGGATGTGCGCGCGCAGGGCCGGCAAGATGTTGCGCGCGAGGAAACGAACCGCGTCGATGTTGGGCGGGTAGCGCAGATGGCCCACGAAGATCAAACGCTTGCCGACTGCGGCCTCGGCAAGCGGGCGCAGGGCCGCCGTGTCCACGCCGTTGGGCACCAGCGAAACCGCGGTGCCAGCGGCCACGGCGCGCAGGCGCTCGGCCTCGGGGTCAGAGACTACCAGAGCGCGGTCGAAACGCGCAGCATGGCGAGCCTCCCATCCGCGCATGAGATACGCCTTGACCAGCCATCCCAGTTTCTCCACCGCGCCCGCGTGCATGCAAAGCATGGTGCGATACTGGCTCTCGCAAAAATTGTGGAACGAGAGGATGGTCCGGCAGGGCGAGCCCTCGGGCACGGCATCGCGGAAGTGCGCCAGGAAAGAATGCTCGATCTGAAGGATGTCGACGGTGCCGCTGCCGATCAGGTTGCGCAGCTTGTTTTCCAGGGAGCGCGAGCAATATGGCCAGGTGACCAGCGGCCGGCCACGCACCAGATGTCCCACCAGATCGCGCGCGCGTTCGATGTCCGAGCCGGCACGCATCACCGCCCACTCGACCCGCTCGCACAAAGGCGCCAGTGCCGGCACGTGGCGAGCCTCGTCAGCCGATTCGAGCATGGCAAAGAGCAGGACACGGTAGCGCTCAGCCACCTGACGAATGAGATTGAAATAGCGAATGGCTCCGCCGCGGTCAGTGGGCCAGGGCAGGCCATAGGTCAACCACAGAACCGTCTTGCGCCGGTCAACCACTTCATCCTTTCCCGCTGCAGCCATGTCCGTCCCAGATCTGTCTGGGATCCCTCTCAACCGTCGGCGTGGCGCCGATCAGGCCCACAGGCCGCTGCGCTGACGGCGCACGCGCCGGCAGTAGGCGTGAAGCATGCGCTGGTGCAACGACGCCATGGCAGTGAATCGCACACCCATGCCGTAGAAGTAGTCGTCCATGGTGTCCCGGCAGGTTTCGCCCGCAGCCCAGATGGTTTCGGGCATACCGGGCAACTTGAACTCCAGGCCCACCGGCGTGCGCGGCGGATTCGGATCCTGCAACAAGGTGTTGAGGAAGACTCCGCGCTCGCTGATGTCGACGGCAAGGCCGCGCTGGGGCCGATCCAGGACGTACGCGCAAAGAAGTGTCTCCAGAGGCAGACGATCATCGAATCGACGGTCCAAGTTCATGGCGACCTCTCCTTTCGAGATGGCAGTCAAAGTGGGTTTATGTAGGATGAGAACCCACAAAGTGCGATTCGTCAAGTTTCACGTCCAGGCGGCGTGAGATACTGGAAAAACGCCCACATGGAAAGGTCCGACGACGACCATCAACCTCTCGTTTGCGACGCGAAGACCGCGCTGGTCACCGGGGCCTCGGGCTTCCTCGGCAGCAGCCTGGTGGCGAGCCTTTGCAGACGCGGGATCAAAGTGCGTGCTTTGGCCCGGCCCACTAGCGACGTGCGTCGCTTGTCCGGGCTGGGCGCGGAGATCGTGCGCGGTGATGTGTGCGACGCCTCGTCGTTGCGAGAGGCTGCCTGCGGCCAGCAGATCGTGTTTCACGCTGCAGCCAAGGTGCCTGATTGGGGCTCGCGGCGCGAGTTCTTCCAAGCCAACGTGGATGGCACCCGCAACATGGTGGCGGCCTGTCAGGATGCCGGCGTCGAGCGCCTGGTACACGTCAGCTCGCTGACCGTGTTGGGTCTGCCCCGCCGGGGTGCGGTTGTTGACGAGCAGAGCCCCTACGATCCTTCGCCGCACGATGCGTACACGGCCAGCAAGATCGAGGCGGAAAGAATCGTGCGCGAGGCCCACGGCCAGCGCGGCCTGCAGACCGTGGCGGTCCGGCCTGGGGCAATCTGGGGTGTGGGCGACCCCAGCATCACCCCGCGCATCGCGGCCCTGCTGCGCCGGGGACGCGCGGTCTACATCGGCCGCGCCAACAACGGCCTGGCGCTCTCCCATGTCGACAACCTCACGCTGGGGCTGCGGCTCGCCGCCGAAACGCCGGCGGCGGCTGGCCAAGTGTATCACCTGACCGACGGCGAAACCGTGACCGCGCGCGAGGTTATCGACGGTCTGGCCGCGCTCCTGGGCACGGCGCGACCGCGCCTGTCTGTCCCGTACTTCGTCATGTACCTGACTGCGGCCGCGATGGAAGGAGTGGCGCGCCTGCTGCGCCGACGCTCGCCGCCGCCCTTCACACGCTACGGCGTGCGCCTGATGGCCAGCGACTGTCGCTACGACAACCGCAAGGCCGAGCGCGAGCTGGGCTTTCGCCCGACCGTCTCCTTCGGGCAGGGACTGGCGGCGCTGCAACTGTAGGGCGACTGGCGCTGGGATCTTTCATCACCCAAGGAAACCCATCACAAGGAGAATCGATCATGCAGAAGCAACCAGAAGCCTTGCTCGCGCACGAGCCAGTTTCAGGCCAGGCGGGGTTTGCCGAAATCTATGCTTCCGGCAGCCCGCCATGGGAGACCGGCAAGCCCAAGCCACCATTTCGCGCGGGAGGAGAGTCCCTGCTGGCCTTGCCGAAAGTCCCGGTCCCCTACCCCGAGTCCCAGAGATGAAATTCGCAGTTGTCAGCGGGGCTGAGAGCCGCCACGATGGACGGGAACCCGCATGCTTGATGTCGCCTCACTTGGGCCGCTGGTCGACCAGCGCGATGTGATCCTGGTCACCGGCAAGGGTGGCACGGGCAAGAGCACCCTGGTGGCCGCCCTGGCCGCCCTGGCCGCCCAGCGCCGCGGGGGCGCGGTTGCGGTCGAGTTCTCCGCGCACCGGCGCCTGCCTGACCTGATCGCGCCGGAAGGCGGCGTCAGGGTGGTCAAGATCGATCTGGACACCGCGCTGGAGCCAGCCTTGCGGCGGCTGGTCAACATCCCCATGCTGGCCCAGGCGGTCCTGCGCAACCGGGTGGTGCGCCAGTTCATCCGTACCTCACCGGCCATGCGCGAGATGATCGTGCTCGACGAGTTGCGCGCCCTGGTCGACGAGAGCACGGCCCGGCGCCTGCCGGTGATCGTGGATCTGCCAGCCACCGGCCATGCCCTGTCGTTCCTGGACACGCCCCGTGCCGTGCACCGCATGTTCCGCATCGGGCCCATCGCGCACGCGGCCGAGCGGGTCCAGCGCCTGTTGCTCGACGGCAAGCGCTGCGAGATGGTGACCATCACCTTGCCCGAGGAATTGCCGGTCAACGAGACACTCGAACTTCTGCGCAAGGCCCGTCAGATGGGCATTGCCGCCCGAATCGTCGTAGTCAACCAGGTCCCGGCCATGCTTCTGCACGCCAGCGACCGGCCGCTGCTCGAAGTCCTGCAACGTGAGAGCGAGGAAGCACTGGCGCACCTGGCGCTGGCGGCGCAGAGCCAGCTTGATGGGATGGACCACGCGCGAAAGCAGATCGAGCGTCTGCGCGGTCTGGAAAACGCAAACGTGGTGGAGTTCCCGGCCCGGCCTCCGGCGCCCGCACCTGGCAACGGGCGATTGGCGCACACTGTGGAACCTTCCGCTGGCAGTGCAGCTCAACTGGCCACGCTCATCGCCGATGCGCCGCTGGTGGTCTGCGTGGGACCGGGCGGCGTGGGCAAGACCACCTTGTCGGCGCTTCTGGCCTTGCGCCAGGCTGCGGCCGGACGGCGCGCCCTGGTGCTCACCATCGATCCCGCGCGCCGGCTAGCCGACGCGCTTGGGCTGGTCGAGTTGACCAACGATCCGATGGAGCTGACCGGTTTCCGCAAGATGCACCCGACGGGCACGCTGAGCGCGCTCATGCTCGACCCCACCGCGACCTTCGATCACATGATCGCGCTGCTGGTGCCCGATCCGGCGCGGCGAGAAGCGCTGCTGTCGAACCGGGTCTACCAGCACATCTCGCGCAGCCTGTCGGGCACCCTGGAATACATGGCGGTCGAGCGGGTGCACGAACTGTTTCGCACCGGCCGCTTCGAGCGCATCGTGCTGGATACCCCGCCCACCGGCAACGCCGTGGATTTTCTCGAGGCGCCCGATCGGGTGGCCACCTTCTTCAGCGACAAGATCACCCGCTGGTTCATGCCCGCGGCGGCGACGTCATCCTGGACCTCGCGCCTGTGGAGCCGGGCCGGGGCCGCGGCGACGTCGCTCATCGCGCGGGTGGCTGGCCCGTCGTTCGTGGACGAGACCGTCGGGTTCTTCGCGGCCTTCTCCGACCTGCTCGGCCATTTCCGCTCGCGCGGCGAACAGGTCGGCCGCCTGCTGCGCGACCCGCGCACCGTGTTCCTGGTGGTGTGCGCACCGGATCCGGCTCGCATCGTCGAAGCCCAGGTCATCAGCGAGCACCTGGCCGACGAAGGCTGTGTGCCCCGCGCCTTCATCGTCAACCGGGTGGAAGAAGCCTTCTTGCCCGGTCCCGGCGAGATCGAACGCGCGGTGGAGCGCGCGGCGGCCCTGCTGGGTGGGCTGGAAGAGCGCGAGCAGACGCGGGCCTTCATGGATCGCCTAGAGACCTTGCGCCGGCAGCAGGAGTCGGCTGCCGCGCTTCACGCCGAAGTGGTGGAGGCGGTCCGCGAATTCGCCGCCCCTCGTCCCGTGTTCACCGTGCCCCGCATCCCGGTCGGCGAGACCCCGCGCGATTCGCTGCTCGCCATGTACCTGGGATTGTTTGCCAGGGACGAGTGAGTCGCGCAACACCACGCCCCCTGCCCGTGTCTCACCCCAGCGTGGCGACCAACCCCGATCGGATGATCCTTTCGTCGTGTGTCAGCAACGTGCAAAGCGTTCAAGCGAAGGGGGTACCCGATCCCCCAGGCTCCAGGGACTGCCCGACGCCTCTTCCCGGTCGCATGTCGCCCCGCCGCCGGCCACCACTTTTTGAGAAGCTACGGTGGTCTCACGCAAAGTATGGGCAAGGGCGAAAGCCCTGCCCGCCACCTTGCGATACGGAAGAATCTGACCCACTCTGCAGACCCTCCTTCTGACATCCAGCTACGTACAAGACCAAAGGCCAAACCGAGGGGCCGTGCACGTAGGGCCTTGCCTCCGGGTCTTTCGTCTTGGCCACGTAAATATGTATTGATGTGTTTCTATATTGACATTGGTCGATGCTCGGTCCAGGCTGAGTTGCGTGACGAAGCGTCTAGCCATCGCGGAACGGCCAAGCAAGGAAGCCCCTTATCTTTCGCCGCGAACGAAGTTCCGCACCAAGAACATTACCCCGTTTGCCGCCCTGTTCAAGGCGCTCGCCGACGAGACTCGACTGGATATCTTGGTATTCCTCGCTGCCGCTGGCGACGCCATCTGCGTGTGCGAGATCGAGGACCACGTCGAGCTGCTGTCGCAGCCCACCATCTCGCACCACCTGCGTCAGCTTCGCGAGGCGGGCTTGGTCACGACCGAGCGTCGTGGCACATGGATCTACTACGCCGTCGACAAGTCAATCCGCGTCCGACTGGCCGAATTTGTTGCTCTCTTCGACGAATAGTTTTTTTGCCAAAATATATCGACACCTGTCAATGAAGGAGAACGTGATGTCCAATCCTCTCGTTACTATCGAACCTGAAGATGAATCCGCCTGTTGCTCCTCCTCCTGCTGCCCCGGTGGCGACGCCACGCCCATGCAAGACATCCGCGAAGTGGTCAAACAGCGCTACGGCCAAGCGGTACGGGCTCTCGCCCAGGGTGCGAAGCCATCGTGTTGTGGCTCCTCGGTGAAGGACGCGGCGACCGGCATGGGCGGAACGGATCCGATTACGCGCGACCTCTATGCCACTGACCAGACGTCCGGGCTGCCTGAGGAAGCCCTGCTCGCCTCGTTCGGCTGTGGCAATCCGACGACCCTCGCCGAGTTGCAACCGGGTGAGACAGTCCTTGATCTCGGCTCCGGGGGCGGCATCGACGTGCTGCTATCGGCAAGACGGGTTGGGCCGACGGGCAAGGCATACGGCCTCGACATGACGGACGAGATGCTCGCCCTTGCCGAGAAAAATAGAGCCAAGGCCGGCGCGACCAACGTCGCCTTTCTAAGAGGCACCATCGAAGCGATCCCGCTGCCAGACGGCACGGTGGATGTGGTCATCTCGAACTGCGTGATCAACCTGTCGGGAGACAAGGACAAGGTTCTGCGAGAGGCGTTTCGCGTGCTCAAGCCGGGTGGCCGGGTCGCCGTGTCCGACATTGTCCTTCGCCGCGAGTTGCCCGAGTCGGCGCGCAAGTCCATGACCCTGTGGACCGGCTGTGTCGCGGGGGCGCTGGTGGAGGCCGAGTACGTCGGCAAACTTCGCGAGACCGGGTTTCGCGACATCACGGTCGAAGCGACCAGGATCTACGACAAGGAGGAAGTTGCCGAAATGGCTTCGTCCTCGTGCTGTGGCGGAGACATGACAGAGACGCTTGCCGCGCTCGATGGCGCGATCATGAGCGCGTTCATCCGGGCCAAAAAGCCATGACCGCGTGCAGGCACATTTCCTTCGCCAACGGTCTCACCTCAGGCACCTCAAGGCACTTGTGGAAGTCCGATACCACTCGTTCATCGGCGATTTTTTTTGGGGCTGCTTTAGAAAGGAAACCATGGATGACGTAATTAGTGTGTTGTTTGTTTGTATTCACAACGCCGCGCGGAGTCGGATGGCGGAAGCATTGCTGCGAGACCTTGGAGGGCCTAGGTTCGAGGTGACAAGCTCCGGCTACGAGCCTCAAGAGGTCAATCCTATCGTCGTCGAAGCGCTGGATCTCGTCGGGCTGAAAGTCGCTCACCCTGGACCGCAGCCTTCGGTCTTCGATCTATTCAAGGCGGGCCGGCTCTTCGGCTACGTCATCTCGGTTTGCGATTACGAGCACGGACAAAGGTGTCCGCTATTCCCCGGAGTCACTGAGCGGCTCTCTTGGAGCTTTCCAGATCCAAGCACGTTTACCGGCAGCCACAACGAACGGCTCGCGCGCGTCGTCGAGGTTCGGGATGCAATTCAAGATAGCATCGAGGCATGGCTTGAGACTTTGTCTATCACCCCCACCCATACCCGCGCGAAAGCTTCACAAGCACGCAAGGAGGTCACGAAATGAAGATGGTTGTTCGGAACTACCGCGCCACTTCTGGCAATTCTGCCTGTCGCCACGACACTTGTGGGGTGCTCGCATATGCAGTTTCCAGTCTTGCCGGCTGCCCGAGTTGCCGCTGATCGCTCGCTCGACATGCGCGGCAAGACGATTGCGGTGTTCATCATCTATCACGCCCGCAAGATGCTCACCGGCATGCAGGACGGCCAGGTGCTGGAACTGGTGACCGACGCCTATGATGCCGTGGACAGCGAGATTCGCGCCTGGTGTCACGCGACCCATCAGACGCTGCGGCAAGCGGAGCCGGGACCGGGCCTGGTCCGCTACTACATAGAGAAGGTGCCCTTCAGGCCGAGCGGAAACAAGTTGGCGATGGTGATCTCGAACCCGGGCCTTGAAGAACTGCTGACCCCACTCGGCCTGGCGCTCACAGCGGCGCTGTCGGGCAGCGATGTTCACTTGGTTTTTCAGGGGCCTGCGGTGCGGGTTCTCAAGCAAGGATTCTCAGCCAAGCTGTCCGGTTGGAGCTGGCCGTTCAGCGGGTTTGCGCGTGACGGACTAGCTGAAGCCGGCCACTTGCCACCGCAGGACAAGCTGGCCCAGTTGCGCGAACTGGGCGCCAAGATCTATGTCTGCGGTCCGTCCATGGACCACTTCGGGGTCAGTCGCAGTGAGCTCGCCTTCCCCGACGTCATCGTCGGAGAGTACGCGGTCTTCCTGGGCGCCATGGCAGGAGCTGACCTCACCATAGTCCTGTAGCGCAGAAGAGTTCTCTTGCCTTGACCCGTATATTCGGCTATACGAATATATGGGTGACGCATGAAAGACGCGGCTCTGTTCTTCAAGATTCTTGCCGACGAGGCACGGCTCAAGATCATCTGGCTGCTCTTTCACCATGACGAGCTGTGCGTGTGCGACGTCATGGCGGCGCTCGGCATCACGCAATCCAAGGCTTCGCGGCACCTGGCCACGCTCAAGCACGCGGGTCTGGTGACCGACCGGAAGGACGGTCTTTGGTCGCACTACGCGCTCCGGCCGGCGAAAGACGGGCTGGCCCAAACCCATCTCGAACTTCTGCGGCGCAGCCTGGCCGACAGACCTGATGCGGCTTCGCTTCTGAAGACGCTGCGCCGTTGGCTTCACGGCAAGAACCGCAGCGTGGCCTGCGCCAAAGCCTCCGCCCGTGCCGCCAAGAGGAAGACCACGACACGGCAACGAGGGGCAGCTCGATGACTCGTCAGACGGCAGCAACTCAGGGCGTAACGAAGGGGCTGTCGTTTCTTGACCGCTTTTTGACGGTTTGGATCTTCCTCGCCATGGCGGTTGGAGTTGGCGGCGGGTATCTGTTCCCCGGCATTGTCCCTCTAGTCAATCGATTCAACGTTGGGACGACCAACATCCCCATCGCCATCGGTCTCATCCTGATGATGTACCCGCCGCTAGCCAAGGTCCGCTACGAGGAGATGGGGCCGGTCTTCCGCAACTTCAAGGTGCTCGGGCTTTCGCTCATCCAGAACTGGGTGATCGGTCCGATCCTGATGTTCGGTCTGGCCGTGCTCTTCCTGCACGACAAGCCCGAGTACATGGTTGGGCTCATTCTGATCGGCCTTGCCCGCTGCATCGCCATGGTCATCGTGTGGAACGATTTGGCCAAGGGCGACAGCGAGTACTGCGCCGGCCTTGTTGCCCTCAACTCGATCTTCCAGGTGCTCTTCTTTTCGGTCTCCGCCTACGTCTTCATCACCATTCTCCCGACCTGGTTCGGCCTGAACGGCGTGCTGGTGAACATCACCATCGGCGAGATCGCCAAGACCGTCTTCATCTACCTCGGCATCCCCTTCATCGCCGGGGTGGTCACGCGGTTCTCGTTGATCAAGTTGAAGAGCAAGGACTGGTATCATACGGCGTTCATCCCGAAGATCAGCCCCATCACGCTCATTGCGCTGCTTTTCACCATCCTGGTGATGTTCTCGCTCAAGGGCGCATACATCGTGCAGCTTCCGTTTGACGTCGTGCGGATCGCCATCCCGCTGCTCATCTACTTCGTGTTGATGTTCTTCCTCTCCTTCTTCATATCGAAGAAGGTGGGCGCGACCTACGGCCAGGCGACGACGCTGTCATTCACGGCGGCCTCTAACAACTTCGAGCTCGCCATCGCGGTAGCCATCGCGACCTTCGGGATTAACCACGGCGCCGCCTTCGCTGCCGTCATCGGCCCGCTTGTGGAGGTGCCAGTCATGATCGGTCTGGTCAACGTCGCGCTCTGGCTGGGGCGTAGGTACTACCGCACGCAGGAGGCTTCCACATGAAGGGCATCCTTTTCCTTTGCGTGGCCAACTCGGCCCGCAGCCAGATGGCCGAGGGGATTGCCCGAACATTGGCCCCGGCGGGAACCAAGGTATGGTCTGCTGGCTCGCGCCCCACCGGCGTTCGGGCCGAGGCGATCGCGGTGCTCAAGGAAATCGGCATACACATCTCTGAACAGCGGGCGAAGGCAGTAGCGGCGATCCCGGCGGCCGAGGTCGACACGGTCATCACCCTGTGCGGCGAGGAGGAGTGCCCAGTGTTTCTCGGAAAGGCCACGCGACTGCATTGGGGCTTGCCTGATCCTGCGGCGGCGAACGGATCGGAAGCGGAGCGCCTGGACGCCTTTCGCAAGGTGCGCGACGAACTGCGCCGGCGGATCGCTGACCTCCTTGCGCAATTTGCATCGAGCAGGTGATGATGGTCCTTGGATTGCAGCACCGATTGCCTCTCCCCTGCAGCCACGATGCAGGGGCTCATCGCCCTGCTCCTTGCCAAGAACGAATACGCCCCACTATGAGTACCGCTCGTCATCTGCTCGCGCTGGCTTGTGTGCTTGTCACTGTCGCATGCTCGAGCCGGACTAGAAACAGCGCCGCGTCCCACGTTGGCGGCGCACACGCCGCCGCCGCAACGGCTGCGCCAACCACTGATGAAGCCGCCGTCTCAAATGGACAGATGGTGGCAGCGCACGATCCATCCCACCCGCCCATCGACTGTCCCCTGCGCAAGCAGGGCCTCGACTCGGCCCAACTGCGGCCATTCAAAGACACCGCACGCTACATAGCGTTTCTCGAACGCCCTGACCGGGCTGCCTGGCAGAAGCCCGATGCAGTGGTGGCGGCTCTGGGGCTGACCGGCAAGGAGATCATCGTCGATATCGGAGCCGGCTCTGGCTACTTCTCTTTCCGACTTGCGCGAGCCGTGCCGCAAGGAAAGGTGATCGCGCTGGACGTGGAGCCCGAGATGATCCGCCACGTCCACCACAAGGCGATGACCGAGGGTGTGCGCAATGTGCAGGTGGCCTTCGCCAAACCCGACGATCCCGGCGTCCCTTTGGAGGCTGACCTCGTCTTCATGTGCGACGTGCTTCACCACATCCAGGATCGCCCAGCATGGCTGGCCAAGCTCGCAAAGGAGATGCACACGGGAGCCCGGCTTGCGCTGGTCGAGTTCAAGCAAGGCGAGCTGCCCGAGGGTCCGCCGGAGGCGGTGAAGCTATCGCGGGCACAACTCGTGACTCTGGTCACCGGCGCCGGCCTCGCACTCGACAGCGAAAAGCCGGATCTGCTCCCGTACCAGACCTTTCTCGTCTTCCGCAAAGCGCGCTGAGGGTGCCCTGGAAAGCGGACTTGACCGACGCCGTGCTATCCGAGAAATCATCGCCTCACATGGTGCCCGTCGGCAAGGTTGCGTTTCTCAGGGACCGCTGTCCTAGGATCGGGAGAGAGCCATTGGTCTGACCCGCCTCCTATTTCAGTTGTAACGAACACCTTCATTGCAAGGAAGGGCCAGCGGCTGTGCCCAGGACGGTCGGTGAGGAAAACAGTCTGCTGGCGAATGACGTGGGCGGGGCTTTGCGCACGTCGCTGAGCAAGCCGCAAGCCACTACCTGACCCTTCTCAAGCACCGCCACGCGGCTGGCAAGCGCCTCGACATCCATGGCGTCGTGGGTGACGAGAATGGTGGGCAAGCCAAGCGAGCGAATGGACTCGGCCAGGAACGTGCGCACCTCGACGCGGGCCTCGACATCTAGCGAAGCCGTGGGCTCATCGAGCAGCAGCGCCTTGGGAGAGGAAGCCAGTGCCCGCGCGAGCGCAACCCGCTGCCGTTCACCGCCGGAAAGCTGCGATGGATTCCGCCCGGCCAAATTGCCGATTGCGAAACGCTCTAGCCACGTCATGGCCTCGTCGCGCCGTTGCTTTGCGCTGGCCCGCTGCGAACGACACGCGAGCGCGAAGGCGACGTTATCGATGGCGGTGAGATGGGGAAACAGTCCAAAGTCCTGTGGCAGGTAGGCAAGGTGGCGATCTTCAGTGGGAAGATCGATGGCCAGAGCCGCATCGAAGAGAACCTCCTCCGACAGCACGATGCGGCCACTCTCGGGTCTGCGCAGGCCCAGGACGGTCAGCAGCAAGCTGGTCTTGCCCGACCCGTTCGGCCCGACCAGGGCCAGCGGCTCGGCACTAACCTCCAGTGAGGCTTGCAGCGAGAATGCTCCCAGTGTGGCTTGCACGGCGATGGAGAGTCGAGGAACGGGATTTCCCGTCATGGTGTCGCCGCCCCACGCGCGGCTTCAAATCCGCGATTGAATCGCCGCAAGACGAGCAAGAGAGCAAAGGCGAACACGACCAACAAGAGCGACAAAGCCTGCGCGGTATGGATGTCGAGTTCCAGAGCGGTGTAAATCGCGAGCGGCAGGGTCTGCGTCTTTCCCGTCATGTTCCCCGCGAACATCAACGTGGCACCAAATTCCCCCAGCGCGCGTGCCCAGCTCATGGCCGCCCCACCGATCAGCCAGGGGCGGGCGAGCGGTAGGGCCACCCGGAAGAACAGACGGGGCGGCGAGGCGCCCAGGCTTCGCGCCACGGCCAGCAAATTGGGATCCAACCGGCCAAAGGCCTGCACCGCGGCCTGCAGGAAGAACGGTGCCGAAACAAAGACCTGCGCCATGATCACTGCGACCACGCTGAAAGCAGGCGTCCAGCCCAGGCGTTC
>Ga0181518_10004461_pt1 | contig 12464 bp, 10 predicted proteins | sample PEATcosm2014_Bin_28_FD_119751 | JGI IMG/M metagenome (GOLD analysis project Ga0181518, IMG submission 119751) | Peatland microbial communities from MTU Mesocosm Facility, Houghton, MI, USA - PEATcosm2014_Bin01_60_metaG | ecosystem: Environmental > Terrestrial > Soil > Wetlands > Peat | place... | reverse complement strand
GAGTCGCAACGGCACCCGGTCGCCCAACTCTGGGTTCACGCCGGTCAGCCAAGCCTGCACCACGTTCGGTGGGTCATGGTCGCGCAACGTGCGAACGACTTGAAACGTCAGCCGTAGCCGGGGCTCCACATCTCCGTAAGGTTCTTTTCCTTCCATCCACCTGTCCAAAGCGCGTACGTCTTTCACGCCCGCCACATACGCGGTCAGCTTGCGGCCGATCGAATTCGCCAAGGACGCAACAAGGTCCGAAAAAGCCAGACTCAGGGATTCACGGTATGCCTGCAGACCAGGACGAGGCTGTGTCGTGGTGGCCATCGCCTACCTCCAACAGAATCATGGCATAATCACTAACAATAGTCAATATAATAACGGTAAAATAGCACATAAAAGCCAAACCCGACTAAATTGACTGTGAGGTGAATACCCAGGGCGGGGTCTCTTCCTCTCCGGGCGCCGCGTTTCGACCGCAAAGCACGTCCAAGTCACACAGCGCACCGCCGCTCTTTCTTTAAGAGGACAGAAGTTTGTGGCGAATTTCAGGGCGCCTCAGAATCGCGTGTGTGGTTCACAGGACACTCAACAATGGACGTGATCCGAACCGTAAGAACCAGCACCCGCATGAGCGTCTCAATGACGGCTAATGCCTGGCGCACGCTGGCTGGATCGTTTGGACGAAGGGGGACGATGAGGTTGGGTTCCGGCGTTTCCTGCCCCCAGTATTCGCATTCGTCATCGAAACAGGCCATCACTGCGTCTCCGGGTCGGAAGTACAACAGAACGGAAGGCAGGGGCATGTCGAGCGAATAGTGGCTGCGCTGGTATTCGAGCCATTCCTCGTCGACGCGTGGGCGTTCCATCGAGTGGGAGGCACGGTGCAGTTCGAGGGCGGTTTCGATAAGGTCTTTCAGCCAGGGTTCCGCCGGCACCGGAAAGGTATCCAAGGATCGTGGGGATTCTGCCGATTCGCCGCTTCTGAGGCACCGCGGCATGTCCTGGTCGAGTTTGGGGATTTCGTAGGAATCAGGATCATCCTCTCCCTCCGCCCACTCGACCATTTGCTCAATGCGGTAGCTAGCGTCGTGATCGTCATAGACCCGGATCCAGCGATAGAGTGCCTGGCGCAGGGTTTCGTAGAAAGCCACTCCCATTCCTGGATGGCACGTCTCCAGTTCTTCAATGGTGCTCCCAACCCTTAACGGGAACGACGACTCGGTGTTGAGCACCAGAAATAGCTGGCCATTGGAATCGGCACCAGAATCGGAGTACCGGGCGTCGAAAATGGATTCTCCCAGCGTTAGGTACAGCTCAAAGTGCTCAGCAATGACTTCCTGCCCGCGGTTCCGGAGAAAACGGCGGAACACGGAGTCGACCAGGGCTACAGGAATTCTTCCTGCCGCAATCCAGTCGGATTCAGTGGCGAGGTCAATTTCGACTAAAGCCTGAGCCAAGGAGTTCAGGTGGGAGCAGCCGAAGGTGATTCGGTTTCCGGCGTGGCCCACCTCCAGCTTGGGCATTCCGATCAGGCCGGCGGGATTGGCCAGATACCTGGTCCTGGGAAGACGGGATCTCCGTTTCCTTGCAGTGAGAGAGCCCGTGCGAGGGCACTGCTTGCTTCTTGCGAGTCTGGGCATTTAAGCCACCTGTGGATCAGTCCGGTCAGAGGGTCGGCGCTGGCCTGCCGCCCCTCTGCTTCGCGGATTTCCTGTAACAGCGATTGTTTGCTGGTGTCCGGCATCTCATCAGCCCTTTGATCCGATGGCGCGCTCGAAGGTGTAGCGCAACCGGTCACCAACCGTTTCAGGTCCGGTAATGGCTGCATTGGTCAGCTCGGGAAACTGGATCGCGTAGAACGAACGGACTTCCTCAATCGAGAATCTTGGGTTCGGGCATGGCAACGTAGTTCCGTGGTAGACAAATTCACGTTCGACCAGGTTGATTTTCATGACGCTTCACCTCCCTCCTCTTGTGTCGCCGTCGCTTCTGCTGGCGCTGGTGGCGCAAACAATGACGGCGGCTCCGGTTCCGGTCGGACGGGCATTGCCGCTGGTGTCGCCGGTGCTGTTTGGTTGATCGTTCCGGCCGGCTTGGTGGTTTTCTTCCGTGCCTCTTCGCGAGCCGCCTTCGCGGCTGCATCCATTTCTGCTTTGGCAGAGGCCAGTGTGGATTGGAGTTGTAGGTGCGCCCCAGTGAATTCCACCAGCTGCTGAGGTAGGTCACGATCAAGCTCCTCGGCTGTGCCGGTGATTGCCAATGGGGTGGTGAGGGCGTTGTCTTCGGTATCAGACGCCTTCTGCGGAACGACGGTAGCCCTGATCGTATCGCCCTCAACAAGGGAGATGGTCAGAAGCAGCCTGCGTTTGCGCAGCAATGGCATCAGTTCTGTGAACATGGTCTTTCCTCCGTACAACTAATGACTTAGTGACAAGCGTGTAAAGGCAATCGGGAAATCGTGCTGGAGGGCCCCTTGTGCCCAAATGGTGGTCAAGGCTAGGTTGCAACAACGGCAAAAGTGGCACAGACTGTGGCCGCATTCGCTAACAGCGGCAACGGAGTGATTTTGGTTGGACTCGATGATGGCGGAAGAGTCGAGGGTTTGAATCTGGACTTCAAGAAGAGAGATCAACTTGAACGAAAGACTCGACAGCTCGTGCGTAATCGGATCGGAACGACGCCTCCAGTGCAAGTCGCCGCCTTTCAGGAGGCGAACGGCATCAACCTAGCCTGTGTGACCGTCGATCGTGTAAAAGCATCGGCATACCTACTCAGCGGGGTGATCTATCGCCGGTTCGGTTCCTCCGACGTGCAAGCCCAGCCGGAAGAACTTGAAGCATTGGTCGCTCCATACGCACTTTAGTGTGATGTCGGGCGCGAATACGCGGCATTACGCCCTTTCGCCGCAACACTGAACCGGAATACAATCCTCTGTTCCTCAAACACACTTTTCGGCCTATGCCGCCCTGTTGTCGGAGTCCACTTTGTCTAACTTTTCTGAGAAGGTTGCATTCATCTGGTCGGTCGCGGACCTGCTTCGCGGCCCATACAAGCCCCACCAATACGGAAGGGTCATCCTGCCGCTCACAGTGCTGCGCCGACTCGATTGCGTGCTCGAACCTACCAAACAGAAGGTGCTGGACAAGCACGCCGCTCTCAAGAGCAGCGGCATCAAGGACGTTGAGCCGATCCTGAACCGCGCTGCGGGGCTGAAGTTCCACAACACAAGTAAGCTCGACTTTCAGAAGCTGAAGGGCGACCCCGACAAGGTCGCCCAGAACCTGACGCACTACATCAAGAGCTTCTCGTCGAAGGCGCGGCAGATTTTCGAGTTCTTCGAGTTCGAGAAGGAGATCGCCAAGCTGGCCGAGGCCGACCGGCTTTTCCTTGTCGTCCAAAAGTTCGCCGAGATCGACCTGCACCCGGGCAAAGTGCCGAACCATGAGATGGGGCTAATCTTCGAGGACCTCATCCGGCGATTCAATGAAGCCTCCAACGAGACGGCCGGTGACCATTTCACTCCGCGCGAGGTCATCCGGCTGATGGTGAACCTGCTGCTTACGCCCGACTCCGCGATGCTGCGCACCAAGGGCATCGTGAGGACGCTGTATGACCCCGCCTGTGGCACGGGCGGCATGTTGAGTGTCAGCGAGGAGTACCTGCGCGAGTTGAACCCTGACGCCCGTCTGGAGGTCTTCGGACAGGACTACAACAACGAGGCGTATGCCATCTGCTGTTCCGACATGATGATCAAGGGACAGGACCCGGAGAACATCAAATTCGGCGACAGTTTCACGCAGGACGGTCTGCCCAACCGGAGATTCGACTACCTGTTGGCGAACCCGCCGTTCGGCGTCGAGTGGAAGCCGCAGGCAGACGCCATCCAGAAGGAGCATGACGAAAAGGGATTCAACGGGCGTTTCGGTCCCGGCCTGCCACGCATCAACGATGGCTCCCTGCTGTTTATCATGCAAATGATCTCAAAGATGAAGCCCGAAGGCTCTCGCCTGGCGATTGTGTTCAATGGCTCGCCACTATTTACCGGCGACGCAGGCTCTGGCGAGAGCGAAATCCGACGGTGGATCATCGAGAGTGACTGGCTCGAAGCCATCGTCGCGCTACCGACTGAGATGTTCTACAACACCGGCATTGCCACGTACATCTGGGTGGTGACGAACCGCAAGCGCAAGGAGCGGCGAGGCAAAATCCAACTCATTAACGCGACCGAACTGTTCGTGAGGATGCGCAAGAGTCTGGGCAACAAACGAAACGAATTGTCGAGTGACAACATTGCTGAGATCGTCCGGTTGTATGGCGACGTGACCCTCAATGGCCGGTCGAAGGTGTTCGAGAACAGCGACTTCGGGTATCACCAGATCACGGTCGAACGCCCGCTGCGGCTGGCATTTCAGGTCACGGTCGAGCGAATTTCCTTGCTGAAGGAAGAGTCGGCGTACCAGAAGCTGGTGGCCCCCAAGAAGAAGGCTAAGGAAGCACAGAAGGAGATCGAAGCGCGGAAGGCGCTTCAGGCAGAAATCATCGCCATGCTCGAAGGCATGGTCGGGGCTGAAGTGAACTTGGACCGTCCGTCGTTTGAAAAGCGCCTCGCCAAGGCCGTGGACAAAGCCGGCGCCAAGCTGTCGGCTCCACTCAGGAAGGCGATTCTAAACGTGATGTCGGAACGCAGTGAGGCGGCTGGGGTCTGCGTTGATGCCGAAGGGAATCCCGAGCCGGACCCAGAACTGCGCGATTACGAGAACGTGCCACTCGAGGAAGACATCCATGCCTACTTTGAGCGAGAAGTGAAGCCGCACGTCCCCGATGCATGGATTGACGAGTCAAAGACGAAGGTCGGCTACGAGATCCCGTTTAACCGCCACTTCTACAAGTACACGCCGCCGCGACCGTTGGAGGAGATCAAGGCGGAGATTAAGGGAATCGAGCAGGACATTCTCAAGCTGCTGGCAGAGGCGGCGGGATGATAGGACATCCTGCCTCAGCGAAAATGGTTCCCGGTGCGGAGTGGTTGGGCGCGGTGCCTTCGTGCTGGGCCGTCACACCGCTCTTCACGGTGTTGCGGGAAACCAATCAAAGAAATTCAGGTCTCCGGGAGCGGAACTTGTTGTCTCTGAGCTACGGGAGGATTGTCCGCAAGGACATTGACACACTTGAGGGCCTGCTGCCTGAGTCTTTCGAGACGTACCAAGTAGTGGAATCTGGTGACATCGTTCTAAGGTTGACAGACCTCCAGAATGACCAACGCAGTCTCCGCGTTGGCTTGGTCTCTGAACGCGGCATTATCACCTCAGCCTATGTAAACCTACGAACTGGGGGAAACCACGACCCTCGGTTTCTCTTCTACCAGTTGCACAACGCCGATCTTCGTAAGGTTTTCTACAACTTCGGCGGCGGCGTGCGGCAGTCTATGAAATATGCCGATCTCAAGCGGCTTCCCATAATCCTCCCGCCATCGGATGAGCAGCGAGCGATTGCGGACTTCCTGGACCGCGAGACGCAAACAGTTGATGAACTTGTCGAAGCGAAGAGAGACTTGATTCTTGCCCTAAAAGACCGCAGGGAATCGGTCATCACGCACCAAGCATACGGTCAGGACTGGAAGGGTAGCCGCAAAGAGTCTGGCAGTCGCTGCATGCCCACCGTTCCAACACACTGGGACGTCCTTGCGTTCAGGCGCTGTGTCACGATCTCCGAGGGGCAGGTCGATCCAGAAGACGATGCCTACAAAGACATAGTTCTTGTTGCGCCCAATCACGTTGAATCGGGGACCGGACGAATCCTCTTTACGGAAACGGCTCAACAGCAGGGTGCTATCTCGGGGAAGTATCGTGTCAGAGCCGGCGATCTGATTTACTCGAAAATCCGCCCGGCACTTAACAAGGTTTGCTTGGCAGATTTCGATTGCCTGTGCAGTGCAGACATGTACGCGCTCTCGCCAAGAACGGGCATGAGAGCCGATTATCTGTTCTACCTGATGCTTTCGGGACCCTTCGTCCAGCTCGTAACAGACGAATCCATGCGCGTTGCGATGCCCAAGGTTAACAGGCCAACATTGCTCTCGATTCTTATACCGCGGCCACCTACGTTGGAACAGCAACAGATCGCTACATTTCTTCGTGGCGAGGTTCTTCGACTCGAAACGCTTGCACAGGAGACCAGGAAATCGATCGAGAAACTTAGTGAGTATCGTTCCTCGCTGATTTCAGCCGCCGTGACTGGCCAGATCGACGTTCGCACCTACCGTCCGCAGGAGGCCGCCGCCCTATGCCTGTAGACCACAAAGAGAAAGCCTTCGAGACGGCAATCGAGCATCATCTGATCACCTCGTCTGGCTACGTCAAGGCCGAGCAGGCGCACTTCGACCAACAACGAGCCATCGACCCGTCTCAGTTCATGCCGTTCCTGCAAGACACACAAGCGAAGACTGTCGAGAAACTGGAGAAGCTGCTCGGAGATCAGACGGAAACGACTCTACTAGACGAGCTGTGCAAGGCCATGGACTCACGCGGTAGCCTCGACGTGCTGCGCCACGGCTTCAAGTGCTTCGGCGAGCCGATCAAAGTCGCGTACTTCCGGCCTCGCCATAGCATGAACCCTGATGAACTGGCCCTGTACGAGAAGAACCGGCTCACCGTCGTCCGCCAGTTGTTGTTCAAGGCTTCGAGCACCCAAGCGCCCGACCTCACTCTGTGTCTGAATGGCATACCGGTCATCACCGCCGAACTAAAGAACCCGATGACCGGCCAGAACGTGAACAACGCCATCTGGCAGTACCAGAACGACCGCGACCCCAACGACCTGTTCTTCCAGTTCAAGAAGCGCACGTTGGTGCATTTTGCCGTCGATCCTGATCTGGTTTACATGACCACGCGCCTCGCCGCAAAGAGCACGCACTTTCTGCCCTTCAACAAGGGCGACGGATTTGGCGCAGGCAACCCGGACAACCCGAACTGCTATAAGACCGCTTACCTGTGGGAGCAGGTTTGGCAGCGCGACAGCCTGCTCGACATTCTTGCCCGTTTCATTCATTTGGAGGTCATTGAGAACGAAGTGGGCGGGAAGAAGGTCAAGAAGGAAACGATGATCTTCCCGCGCTACCATCAACTCGACTCCGTGCGGAAACTGGAAGCCGCGGCCAAGATCGAGAAGGCCGGGCACAACTACCTAATCATGCACTCCGCCGGCAGCGGCAAAAGCAATTCCATCGCATGGCTGGCACACCGGCTATCCAGCCTGCATGACGAGCAGGACCAGCGGGTGTTCGATTCTGTTGTGGTCGTTACCGACCGTCGCGTGCTCGATCAGCAATTGCAGAACACCATCTACCAGTTTGAGCACGTAGGCGGCGTGGTCCAGAAGATTGATGAGGACTCGACCCAATTGGCCGAGACGCTGAAGTCGGGCGTCCCAATCGTGATCACCACGCTACAGAAGTTTCCCTTCGTGACGGAGAAGGTCGGAGACCTGCCCGACCGCAAGTATGCCGTGATTGTGGACGAGGCCCACAGCTCGCAGTCCGGGGAGGCGGCTGCCGACTTGAAGGGAGTGCTGGCGGGAAGGGCGATCAAAGAGGAAGCCAAATTGAAGGCCGAAGCCGAGGGACTTACAGATTACGAAGAGGAAATCCTGAAGACCATGGCGAAGCGGGGTCAACAGCCGAACCTCAGCTTCTTCGCCTTCACCGCCACCCCGAAGTACAAGACCCTGGAGACTTTCGGGCGCAAGGACGCCAACGGCAAGCCGCAGCCGTTTCACACGTACTCAATGCGCCAGGCAATCGAGGAGAAGTTCATCCTCGACGTGCTGAAGTACTACACAACCTACAAGACCTATTTCAAGCTGATCAAGTCCATTGCGGACGACCCGAAACTCGACAAACGGAAGGCTGCGCGGGCGCTGGCACGCTTTGTCAGCTTTCATCCCCACAACTTGGCACAAAAGACTGAGGTGATGATCGAGCATTTTCGCACTTCAACCATGCACAAGATCGGGGGACGCGCTAAGGCGATGGTCGTCACCAGCTCACGCGAGCATGCTGTCCGCTACAAGCACGAGTTCGACAAGTACATCGCGGAGAAGGGCTACTCGAACATTAAGACGCTGGTAGCGTTCTCGGGGACGGTAGAGCTGGACACGGGCGACGAATACACCGAGGTCGGGATGAATAGCGGCATCAAGGAAAAGCAGTTGCCCGAGGAGTTCTCCAAGGATCTGTACCAGGTGCTGATTGTCGCGGACAAGTACCAAACGGGCTTTGATCAACCGCTGCTCCACACGATGTATGTGGACAAGCGCCTGGGAGACGTTCAGGCAGTGCAAACGCTGTCGCGCCTGAACCGAATTCACGCCGGCAAGGAAGATACCTTTGTCTTGGACTTCGTCAATGAGGCGGAGGAGATACGAGAGGCGTTCAAGCCGTTCTATGAAGTTCCTGCCGTCGATCAGCAGGTCGAACCCGGCCAGCTTTATGCGCTGCAACACACCCTGGCCGAGCAACAGGTCTATTACCCGAATGAGATCGAGGAGTTCGCCAAGGTCTTTTTCAAGCCGAAGCAATCACAGACCCCAAACGATCACGCGATGATGCACAAGATTCTGAACGGGCCGGTAGAGCGGTTCGAGGCGCTGGAGGAGGAAGAACAAGAACTCTACCTGAAGCAACTCATTGCATTTCGCCAATTGTACTTGTTCATGTCGCAGATCATTCCTTTTCAGGACGCCGACTTGGAGAAGCTGTATGCCTTTGTCCGCCTCCTTATTCCTCGCTTGCCGAAGGGGAAGACAGGTCCGGGGGTGGTTCTGGACGACGAGGTGAATCTGAAGTACTACCGCTTACAGAAGACCAGCGACGGCTCGATCTCGTTACACGCAGGAGACCGCGGCTCGGTCAGTGCTCCGACATCCGTAGGCACTGGAGTAGATCGACACGAACAGGTCGAATTGTCGCGCCTGATTGACAAGATCAACGAGCGGTTCGGGACTGACTTCAAGCCGGTTGACCAACTCTTCTTCGACCAGATCAAGGAAGAAGCAGTCTCTGATACGGCCATTCAGCAAGCCGCAATGGTGAACTCGCTGGAGAATTTCGGGTTCGTGTTCGACAAAGCACTTGAGGGCAAATTTATCGACCGCATGGACCAGAATCAGGAGATTTTCGCCCGCTACATGAACGACAAGGACTTCCAAAAGGCCGTGGCGGAGTGGATGCGGAAAGAGGTTTATGAGCAGGTGCGGAAGGATGCGGCACCGACTGTCACCGCTTGAGCGGGCGCTTTCTTCCGGAGTCTCAGGTAAAGGGGAGCAGCTAGATGGGATACGAGCTATGGACCTCTCCGATTACTGGCTATAGGCGTAGAGGAACTAGGCTTTCTGAAATACGCGCCTTGGTGTCTGCCGGCATTCAGGCCCGAGCGCGGATTTGATGTTGCGGGCGCACAGCAACGACCGGGCGCAAGCAGGTCTGCTACCAAGTGCGAAAGTCATAACACGTGAGGATTGTTTGAGCACAGCAGGTTCGACCAATTGTTATCACCGAGGTGACCATGACGGAACAACCCAAGGTTTATCTGACAAGGGCAGGTGGAAGCGGCGAGGAAGAGGAATATGCCCTCGAGAATGGAGTGGCAATCATCGGTTTTATCGAATTTGGCTCGCTGGAGAAATTGTCGGACTACAACTCAATGGTCGCATTCGTGAAGCAAGCGAAGCCGGAGTTCAAGCCTCGGCAGGCGGGCAACGTCGCGGGCCAGCTTTGGGCGTTTGCGATTGCGATGAACGTGGGGGACATCGTGGTTCTGCCTCGGAAATTGACCTCACAAGTTGCGTTGGGTACGGTTACGGGGCCATACAAGTACGCGAACGTTGGCGGGAAGTATCGACACACCCGGCCGGTGAAGTGGGTCAGACCTGACGTGCCTCGCACTGCGTTCCGGCAGGACTTGCTTTATTCCATCGGGGCTTTCATGACGGTCTGCAACATTTCCCGCAACGACGCGGAGCGGCGCTTCGCCGACGTGCTCGCCGGGAAGGTTGATCCTGGACCTTCGCTCACTGTCGACCATATCAACAAGAAGGCCGAGGTCACCGACGAAGTTGATGAGGAGAAACGCGATTTTGCGCAGGCCGCCCACGACCAAATCGTGGCGCACATCCAGACACGATATTCCGGTCATGGCCTGACGAAACTCGTGGATGCGGTGCTCAAAGCGGATGGATGGGTTACGAAGGTTTCTCCTCCGGGCGCAGATGGTGGCGTTGACATTCTGGCCGGTCGAGGCACTCTCGGCCTCGACCAACCCCGGCTCTGTGTTCAGGTGAAATCGCAGCTTACTCCGGCAGATGTGACCATTTACCGGGGACTCCAAGGTTCGATGCAATCCTTCAAGGCAGAACAGGGTCTGCTGGTCTGTTGGGGCGGCTTCAACAAGGCGGTGCACCAGGAATCGAAGCAAGGGCACTTCACTGTCAGGCTTTGGGAAGGCAGTGACCTTGTGCAGGCAATCCTCCGCAACTATGAGAAATTGCCGCCGGAGATTCAGGCAGAACTACCATTGAAGCGCGTTTGGATGTTGGTTTCTGAAGAGTTGACGGAATAGCTCATAGGGAGGCCAACCTTGACAACGATCAAGAGAGCGATCAGCATCCGGCAGCCCTTCGTAGAGCAGATTCTGCGCCGGGACAAGACTTGGGAATACCGCAGCCAGAACACGAAAATCCGGGAATGCGTCTATTTGTACGCCTCTAAATCTCCGGGGCCGGAGGCAGAGTGGCGGAAGCTGCGAATGGAACCGGGCGATCTGCCGACCGGAAGGATCGTCGCAACCGTCGAAATCACCGCAACTCGCAGATTGCCGGACGGAACCTTCGCGTACAAGCTGGAGAATCCGCGGCGACTCAAGCGGCAGATTAAGCCCGTCAATCAGCCACTGCCCGTGTTTTGGACGCCACGGTTCAGAGAGTAGACAAGGTTATATGGCGAATGGAGAGAATATCTACGAGTGTGAAGTGAAAAAACTGTTCATGCGGGGTGGAGTGAAGCGTTGGGAATGGGTGATCTCGAGCGTCGCAGATGCCATCCACGACGGCGCCAGTGAGTTTAGGTGCAAGGATTGCCACGGCGCGGTGAGACTGCACGGCAAACATGTCGTTCACGGCCCGGCCCCGCATGTCGAGCATAAGTCGCATCAGGACTCGGAGTACTGCCCTGCGGGAATTTACTTTCGTCAAAATCCTGGCCGTGAGCCAAGGCTTTCGAACTCTCCAGTCGAGTGACGTAGCGCTTCGGCGTCGGCCAGTGAAGAGCGGTTTGGTCACAACCGTGTGAAGCTCTTTTGATGGTTTTCAGCGCCTACGGAATTAAACGTCTTTTCAGCGCAGACCAGTTTATGCCCCCACACACGCACACACACGTCGCACGCTTTTCATCGCACGACTGGCTGGAATTGCTGCTATGACACAGATGCGGGCTCAACGACCGCAGCCGATAGGTGACCGAGTGAATCAAGGACCTCTTGCCGACTTGCAAGGAAGCGGTCTCGTCAACGGTCCGGTATGAATCAAGCGCCTGGGCCAGGATTCAGCCGTCTCGATCCCTTTTGGAGATTGCACCGCCGATGAACCGCTTGGATGTTCTCGGGATGGTCATCTCGCCAGGCCCCTCCCATCCCTTTGGGCTCGATGTGATCGGGCACAATCTCGTTGTAATCCGTGAAGGTCTGTTGGCAGATCGCACACTTCCCGTCTTGCTCAATGATTTTTCGGTTCAGCAGCTTCCGCATCTCTGCCGGCGACCGCAGTTCGCGATATCCCCTGAGGTGGTGTGGATCTTCGATGCGCTGAACACCAAGCTGAAATCTGCCTTCTTTACGCACCTGCTCCCGACCGCAGCAAAAGCGCGATCTATGGATCGGACAGTATTCATTCCGACGGAGTTTCATAGGAATGCTCCAGTGTGATTCGACTTGAAGGTCGTTCGTCTTGCGGGCGTGTGGATGATCGAAATAACGGAGGAAGGGTGCTACGCCGAGTTTAGCTGTCTCGTTACAGTTCTCATCGCGGCATGTCCACCAACGGCTCTTAGAAGGATCGCGAACAGTCGCCTTCTGCTATCCTGAAAGGCCCTTGGGGAGTGCTCATGGCAAACTGGTACAGCGTAACGTGCGAGTGCTGCGGTGATGAAATGCGGGTCTGTGAAGATTGGTCGAACCCGCCACGTATATGCAAGACCTGCAAGGAACTGAAAGCGGCTGAGTGGTATGACGTCTACTGCTCCTCGTGTGGCACTTCGATTCGAGCACACCGAGACTGGGATCATCCGCCAAAGCTGTGTAAGTCCTGCAAAGAGCGACATGACGCCGAGTGGTATGAAATAAGTTGCGCTGATTGCGGCACCTCGCTTCGGGTCAACAAGAACTGGGATCATCCGCCAAAGCTGTGTAAGTCTTGTAAAGCCCGTC
>Ga0181518_10004458_pt1 | contig 12472 bp, 12 predicted proteins | sample PEATcosm2014_Bin_28_FD_119751 | JGI IMG/M metagenome (GOLD analysis project Ga0181518, IMG submission 119751) | Peatland microbial communities from MTU Mesocosm Facility, Houghton, MI, USA - PEATcosm2014_Bin01_60_metaG | ecosystem: Environmental > Terrestrial > Soil > Wetlands > Peat | place... | reverse complement strand
ATCCGGCGCGCAATCCGTTTTGTCGCTGCGTTCCGCATGGCTCAACGACCAATGGGAGGAATTTTGGAGTCAACGCCCTCTGGCGGCGTAAGAACCCACCTACTTTGATGGCTCAGACCCGCCGAAAAGTGTTACCGCCGATTTGCTTGGCATCCCGCGAACCAGCGGTTAATTTGGCGTCCGACCGAGAGGCAAACGCCAACTCCTATTCCAATTGGCAATTGGCAATCGGCAATAGATCGCGGAGTACACCGAATCATGCCCACGAATTACATCGTACCCCCAAAGCTCCACAACGAACTGGTCGCCGCCGCCTATCGGCATCGCGGGTTCAGTCCCGACGAAGCCGCCGCCGCGGCGCGATTTTCCGAAATCACCGCCTGGCACGGCATCAAGACCCACAACGCCATCAAGGCCCTGCATCTCGACGAACTCTTCGGCTCCAAAGCCGGTGGATGCAAGCCGGGCGCGAAAATCGAAAAACTTCCCTCCAAATACAAGGCCGTCCAGAAATGGAACGCCAATCGCAAGCTCGGCCAAGCCGTCGCTTTCCAGGCCATGGATACGGCCATGAAGCTCGCCGATGAATTCGGCGTCGGCGTCGTCGCGGTGGATAATGCTTTCCATTACCTTTGGGGCGGCGGCTACGTCATCGACGCCGCCAAGAAGGGTTACATCGCCTACACCGCCTGCACCGCCGCGCTGGCCGAGGTCGTTCCGTTTGGTGGGAAATTTCCCACCCTCGGCACCAACCCGCATAGTTGGGGATTTCCAACCCAGGACGTCATCGGCTTTCCCATCTGCATCGACTGGGCCACCAGCACCGTCGCCATGGGCCGCGTCCAGCAGTTCCTGCGTGAGGGCATACCGCTTCCTCCAGGCAGCGGCGTCGATAAGGAAGGCAATGAAACCACCGACCCCGCCAAGATCGCCGCCCTCATGACTTTCGGCCAGCACAAGGGCTACGGGCTGTCGCTGATCGACGAGCTTTACGCCGCCTACATCGGCGGATCGCTGCCCACCATTCGCAACCGCTGGGACAAGGTTCCCCCCGGCGAGAAGGGGACGTGTTGCTTTTTCTTCCAGTGCATCCGTCCCGACGCGATCTCCGGCGGCGCATTTGCCGCCGGCCGCTCGCAAGCCGACAACGTCAAGGCGGTTCTTCAGGACATCCTCGGCCATGGCAACCAGGGCGCGATGTTCCCCGGCCAGATCGAAGCCAACGGCGCCGCCCTGAGCGCCAAGCACGGCGGCCTTCTTTTTACGGAGGCGGAGATCGACGCCTTGCAGCACATCGCCCAGGAAGCACAATTTAATTTCGATCGCACGCAGTTTCGCAAAGTGGAGATTTAGAAGAAAGGCCTCACCGCGAAGGAGCGAAGAAGCGAAGTTACGCGAAGAACCAATTCATAAAAAAAGCTCATGTTTAAATTGATTCTTCGCGTAACTTCGCTTCTTCGCTCCTTCGCGGTAAAAGTCTTTCGCGGTGAATGTTCTTGGGTAGTTACGCTGGAGATTTAGATATGTCCTACAACGGTTTCGATATTTCCGGAAAAGTATGCCTGATCACCGGCGGCACCAGCGGGCTGGGCAAATCCATTGCCCTCGGGTTTGCCAGCGCCGGCGCCAAGGTCGTCGCCGGCTCCAGCAGCGCCGCCAAGGTTGACGCCATGCGCAAGGAATTGGGCGCCGGCCACGACGCCATCCAAATCGACGTCGGCGACGAAAAAAGCGTCGCCGCGGCGGTGGATCACACGGTCAAGCGTTACGGCCGGCTCGACGCCGTCGTCAACGCCGCCGGCGTCATCAAGAAAGAGCCTTCGCTGGACATGAGCGTCGCCGATTTCGAGCGCATCGTGCGGATCAATCTGATCGGATCGTTCATCGTCGCCCGCGCCGCCGCCCGCGTCATGAAGGACCAGCCCGCCGATTCCCGCGGCCATCGCGGCTCCATCGTCTTCATCGCCTCGCTCAACAGCTACATTTCACTCAGCGAAGTCCTCGCTTACGCATCGAGCAAATCCGGCGTCCTGGGCCTCGTGCGCGGATTGGCCAACGAATGGGCGCGGCTTGGAATCCGCGTCAACGCCATCGCCCCCGGCCTTTTCCCCACCGATTTGAACCGCTCCCTCATCGAGAACACTCCCCGCGGCGACTTTATGAAGGAACACACCCCGCAGGGACGCTTCGGCAATGCCGAGGAACTCGTCGGCGCCGCCATCTATCTCGTTTCCCCCGCCGCCAGCTTCACCGCCGGCCAAACCCTGATCGTCGACGGCGGCTTCCTCGCCCGCGGCGTCGGGTTCCCCGGACCAACCCCCAGCGTGAAAAAATGATCGAAGAACTCAAGGCCCACATTCAAGACGTCCCCGATTTCCCCAAACCGGGCATCCTGTTTCGGGACATCACCCCATTGCTCGCCAACCCTTCCGCATTGGCGCTTTCCATCGAGCTTTTGGCCAATCCCTTTCGCGGAAAGCATATCGACCTCGTCGTCGGCGCCGAAAGCCGGGGGTTCATCTTCGGCACCGCCGTGGCATGCTGTTTGTCAGCCGGATTCGCCCTGGTAAGGAAGTCCGGCAAACTTCCCCGCAAGCGGATTTCCACGATCTACGATTTGGAATACGGCCAGGACACCCTTGAAATGCACGCCGATGCGATCGATAGGGGCCAGCGCGTGTTGATTGTTGACGATGTCCTGGCCACCGGCGGAACCATGAAGGCCTGCTGCGATCTGGTGCATCGTCTTGGCGGTGAACTGGTCGGCGTCGCCGTGCTCATCGAATTGGTCGGCCTCAATGGCCGCGCCAAAATTGCTCCCATGCCCGTACATTCCGTGCTCCAGTATTGATTTCCCCCGGCGAAGTGTGTCCGCCAAAACGAACAATCGTCGGCACGAATGCAAACTTCAGTCGCCGCGGCTAAGCGCCCGTATCCTGGCCCATGAAGTTCCCCAGCCCCATTCTGGCGATCCCCGCGCCCCGCACGCTCCCCAGGACTCCGCGCTTGGTGCTCTGGATGAATTCCAACAACTCCTGAACCTCCGGCAACATGGGCACGGTCGCCCGAATCGCCGCTACCGCGCCCGGCAACGTGCGGTTCACGTGGATGCAGTGATACGCCGATCGCACCGCGTGAATCGTCGGCCCCGACATCTCCGCCCGCTTGCACCCGATCGCGTTATACCCCTTCAATCCGCCGTATCGCACCGCGGCAAACGGTGGAATATCGTGCGAGATCGCTTCCCCGCCAGCGATGATCGCCAGCCTGCCAATCCTCACGAACTGGTGGATCGACACGTTGCCGCCCAGAAACACTTTCGCTCCCACGACGCTGTGTCCGCCCAACATCGACCCCTGCGCCAGCATCACGTCTTCCGCCACCTCGCAATCGTGTCCCACGTGCGCGCCGGCCATCAGGTAGCAGCGATTCCCCACCCGCGTCTCGTGTCCCGCGTCCGGATTGATCGAGCGGTGGATCGACGCCGTCTCCCGGATGACAACCTCGTCGCCCACGATCAGACGGGTATTGGCCCCATCGAAGCGCGTATGCTGCGGCGGAAGCCCCACGAACGCCGCCGGACCGATCCGGCATTTCCGCCCGATCGTCGTGTTCCCGTGAATGTGGCAACCCTCCAGCACCGCCGTCCCCGGCCCAATGGTCACCCCAGCCTTGATGATGCTGTAAGCTCCGACCGTCACGTCATCCGCCAACTCGGCTCGACGGTCCACGATTGCTGTTGGATGAATCTGTGCCATACGGACCGCTGGCCACGACCAAGTCACTCCCCGACGCCCATGCATTCTATTCGGCGCACCCCATCTTCACAAATGCCCGTCACGGTTCACCGCCAAGCCCTCATCGCGAGCCGCATTCGGCCTTTCTCCCCTCCGCCCTGTACCCCCGCCCTCGAATCCGGTAGAAAATTGGGCGTCATGATTGATCCCTGGGTCCTGTTTGGCGTCGCGGCCGTTCTGCTGCGCGTGGGATTCGCCGTCTATCTCGCGGGAATCTCCCGATCCAAAAATACCGTTTCCACCCTCTTTCGGGCCATCGTCGAAATCGCCGTCGGCATCCTCGCCTACGCGGCCATCGGCGCCGCCATCCACGGCTCCTGGCGCGAAATCGCGCATCCCATGGGTTCCACCGCCCTGTTTCTTGCCGCAACCTTTCTCATCGGACCGGCAATCGTCTCCGGCGCGACCATCGAGCGTTCCCGCGCCATCGTCGGCATCGCTGCCGCCGCGATCCTGCCCGGTATCCTCACGCCCCTGACGTGGAAGCTTCTGCAATGGAATTGGCTCGTGGATCACGGCTTTGTCGACGAGGCCGGCGCCACGTTCATCCACTTTTCCGCCGCCCTCGTCGCCCTCGTCGCCGTCCTGGCCGTCGGACCACGCATCGGAAAGTACAACCGCGACGGATCCACCAACGCCATCCCCGGTCACAATCTTCCGCTGGCCACCGGCGGGGTCTTGCTCATCCTGGCCATGTGGATTCCCTACGTCGCCGCCTTCGCTTCCAACCAAGCGGAGGCCGCCTTCAACGCCATCCTCGCCGGCGCGGCCGGCGTCGTCGCGGCGTTTGTTTATTGCTCCATCCGTTACGGCCGGCAGGACGTCTTTCTCGTCTATGCCGGAATGCTGGGCGGCCTGGTCTCCATCACCGCCGGCGCCGATCTGCTCATTCCCGCCCGCGCCGTCCTCGCCGGCGCGGTCGCCGGCATCATCGTCCCTTACGCCGTCGTCAAGCTGGACATGATCTGGAAAATCGACGACCCCGCCGCCGGGATTGCCATCCACGGCTTCGGCGGTGTTTGGAGCGCCATCGCCGTCGCAATCCTCGCCCGCGGCACCTGGGCCCAGCGCGCCAGCCGGCTCACCGCGCTGGCCGTGGCCCTGGCCATCGTCGCCGCCCTGGCCATCGCCGCCTCGGCCCTGCTCTTCTTCCTGCTTCGCGCCACCGTCGGCATTCGATCCCGCGAACCCGACGAATTCGACGGCCTGGACCTTTCCGAATACGATCTGAACGCCTATCCGGACTTCCAGCAGACGACAATTAAGAGTTACCATTTGCGGGAGATGTGACCAAGCGCGTGGTAAGATGCGAACCGGCAGATATAATCACGGTGGGTAATGCAATGTCCAACGAAGCAATGGTCTTTGTCAGCGAGCCTGGAACTTCCAAGAGTTCTCGCGAGATCGTCAGATATCCCGCGTATCTGGCGGCCGTGAAGTCTTTCGTCAAGCAGCACCAACATCGCAAAGAACAGCCTGTGCATCTGGCAATCTACTACGCCGGCAAGCGGCACGTGGCGGACGTTCAATTACTGGAAGTCGTGGGAGGCTTCGGAAGCGATCGTGTAGACCCTGGCAGGAAGTTTTTCGAATTCGTGTATGGATCGACCCTAGGTTTTCCTCTTCCGTCCAAGGCTTACCTGCGGCTTATCCTCACTAACCCCAAGGAATTCCAAGAGGCTATCGCCTCCAAGTGGAAAGCGATCACCGAGTTGCGGGAATCCTTTCGCCGAGGAAGGGCGCAAGTGATTTTTGCCGATCGGCTTGGGCGGAAATTGAGAGGGCTGCTCTAGCGCGGCGTTCTTTGGCGTGGATCGAACAGGCGATGTCTGACTTGCGGGCGGCACATAGGTTGGAGAACCGCAACGATCCCCGCACCTTCTGCCAGGCGATATCCAAGTATCAGCAGGCAGTCGAAAAAGCGGTAAAGGGCGTGGCCGCAGTATTGCAACACGGAGGCGTTTTCTCCAGCGGACCCGGCAACAGGCATGCGGTAAATCCCTTGATTCTGGCTCTCTTGAATGTCCCGCGATCCGATGAAAACCGGGAGCTGATTAAGAAAATGGATCAACTGTTTTTGCCACATCGACAACGCGATATTGCCGACTTGGATGCCCTTGCTCCGGTATACCCCGATCCGGGCAAACTTCACGCGCGCAATCATGAATATCCGTTTCAGGACAGTTCCGGCGCGTGGCATCCTCCGTGCGAACCAAACCATCGCGACGCTTTTAAGATCGGCGAGGTCAAGAGGTTTAGCGTTACGGCCAACCGAGTTTGCGCCATTCTCCAAGAAATCGTTTTGGCGCTTGAACTGATCTATCCGTGACGGATTACTCACAAGGGAATCGCGCATCCAAATGGCACTAGAAGTCGGAATCGTCGGTCTTCCCAACGTCGGCAAGAGCACCCTCTTCAACGCCCTCACCGCGGCGGGGGCGCTGGCCGGCAATTATCTATTCAAAACCATCAAGCCCAACGTCGGCGTCGTCGCCGTCCCCGATGAGCGGCTCAAGATCATCAACCAATTCCAGGAAACGGAAAAAATCGTCCCCGCCTCTCTGCGCGTCGTGGACATTGCCGGAATCGCCCGCGGCGCCAGCACCGGCGAAGGCCTGGGCAACAAGTTCCTCTCCCACATCCGCGAGGTCGATGCCGTCCTCCACGTCGTCCGCTGCTTCGCCAGCGCCGACGTCATCCACGTCGACGGAACCGTCGATCCCATCCGCGACATCGACACCCTCGACATCGAGCTGGCCCTGGCCGACCTGGAAACAGTCGGCCCGTCGCTCGACAAGGCCGAGCGACTTGCCCGCAGCGGCGACAAGGAAGCCCTCGCCAGGGCCGAGCTGCTCAAACGCGCCAAGGAAGTTCTCAATCAGGCCAAACCCGTCCGCTCGCTGGAACTGAATCCCGACGAGCGCAAGATCATCAAATCCTTCGGCCTCATTACGGCCAAGAAGGTCCTCTACGTTGCCAACGTCGATGAATCGGACGTTCACGGCCAGGGTCCGTTGGTTTCCGCGATGCGCCAGCGCGTTGCCGCGGAGGGAGGCGCCGTCGTCCCCGTTTGCGGAAAGCTCGAAGCGGAATTGGCCGAACTGGCTCCCTCCGACCGCGCCGAGATGCTCACCGCAATGGATTTGAAGGAGCCCGCCCTGGCCATGCTGGCCCGCGAGGCGTATCGCCTGCTTGGCCTGCACAGCTTCTTCACTACCGGCCCCGATGAAATCCGCGCCTGGACCATCCCCATTGGCGCCACCGCCCCGCAGGCGGCGGGGGTCATTCACACCGATTTCGAACGCGGATTCATCCGTGCCGAGGTCTATACGCTCCAGGACCTTCAGCAATACAAAACCGAACCCGCCATCAAGGCCGCGGGAAAAATGCGCGCCGAGGGCAAGAGCTACGTCCTGCACGACGGCGACATCGTGCACTTCCTTTTTAATGTCTGAAACCTCGTCCAAACCTCTTCGCGACCGCCCAGGAGATTTCATGCCAGCTTCGTTTGTGGCAAACATAAGACGCCGGGTGTATGAGCATCGGGCGCGCTGGACCGCCCGCCATCTGGCGCGGTTCATTAAGCCCACCGACCGCGTGCTGGACATCGGAGCCGGCGATTGCCGGCTCGTCGTTCAGTTGCAAAAAAAAGTGGGCTGCCAAGTCGTGCCCGTGGACGTCGAAGACTTCAACGTGACCGATGTGCCGCTGACCTTGTTCGACGGCCGGCGATTGCCTTTTCCCGATGACAGTTTCGACGTCGTGCTGCTCATATTCGTCCTGCACCACGCGGAGGATGCCAAGGCAATCCTCACCGAGGCCCGCAGGGTTTGCCGCCGGCGCGTGATCGTTTTTGAGGATGTCACGTCGAATCTTTGGGATCGCTTTGTCTTCCGCACGTTCCATCGCTGGCTCGCCTGGTCGGAGCGGATTTCCTATCCCTTCCGCGAATGGAAACCGGCGCAGTGGCTGGAACTGGCCGACAGCCTGGGATTTCGCGAGGAATCGAGCGACTTTCTCGGCCGGCAGCTTGGCGTCTTTTCCTGCCGTCACGTGGCCTTTGTCTGGAACAAGACCGCTCCATAGAGCAGACGATTCACGTCGCCCGTTCCTCTGGGGCCGATTGACGCCGCGCATCCGCTCGGGCAGGCTATGTCAAGAAACCGGGCATGCAGAATATCGTCATCGACAAGCCCTACGTTCCGGTGCCGCCGCATCGCGGTCGGATTTGGCCGACCATCCTTTCACTCTATTCCCCGCGGTTGCTGCGAAAAAAATACGGCGTGATGCGGGTCGAGTGCGTCAATGCCCAGCGGCTTGGGCAATCCATCGCCGCCGGGCACGGCATCCTGCTGACGCCCAACCATTGCCGGGACGAGGACCCCCTGCTGATGGGCATCCTTTCACGCGCGGTCCGCTCTCCATTTTTTGTCATGGCGAGTTGGCACGTTTTTATGCAGGACCGCGTGCAGGCGTTCCTGCTGCGGCGCGCCGGCGCGTTCAGCATCTATCGCGAGGGGATCGACCGCACCGCGTTGAATACGGCCGTCGAAATCCTCGAACGCGCCGAGCGCCCCTTGGTGATCTTTCCCGAAGGGCACGTTTCGCGCACCAACGATCGGCTCAATGAACTGCTCGATGGAACCGCGATGATCGCGCGGTCCGCCGCCAAGAAACGCGCCAAGCTCCAGCCGCCGCGGAAGGTGGTCGTGCATCCGGTGGCCATCCGGTATCGGTTTCAGGGCGACGTCGAGCCGGCAATCACCGCCGTGTTGGACGAGATCGAAACCCGCCTGACCTGGCGAAAGCAGAAACAGCTTGCACTGGTCGATCGCATCTACAAAACCGGGGGCGCATTGCTGACGCTCAAGGAGTTGGAATATCTGGGTGAAGCCCGCGGCGGCCAGGTCGGGCCGCGATTGGCCGGCCTGATCGACGCGATTCTCGCCCCGCTCGAACAAAAATGGCTTGGAGCGAAGCAGGAAGACGCCGTTCCATCCCGGGTCAAGCGCCTGCGCTCGGCCATCCTCCCCGACATGACCAAGGACCAGGTTGATGAGACTGAGCGCCAACGGCGGTGGAAGCAGCTCGCCGACTTGTACCTGGCCCAGCAGTTGTTCCACTATCCGCCGGATTACATGAGCACCAATCCAACCCCGGAGCGATTGCTGGAAACGGTGGAGCGATTCGAGGAGGACCTGACGGATCGCGTTCGCGTCCATGGCCCGATCCATGCGACGATCACCGTGGGCGAGGCGATTGAGGCTTCCCCCGCCCGCGAGGGCCGCGGCGGAGATGACCCGCTGATGGATCAGATCGCCGCCCAGTTGCGCCAGATGCTCGGATTGGAGGCTTGCCCGTGAATGCCCCCGGCATTGCGATGGCCGCATTTCCCGTGCTTGCCGCGCGCGTCGTGGCGATCGCGGGCAGTCTCGCCCTGTGGTTCTGGACACAATGGCTTTTGGCACGGCGGGCGCCCGCCACCGGTGAAGAAGGCGGTGTGATCTGCGATGGAATTCATCGCCTCACCGCCCGGACCAACCGCCGCCTGCTTGACAATCCACATCGCGCGAACGCGCTGCTTTTCTCCAGTTCGCTGGTCATCGACTTGCTGGGGTTCTATCTCCTGGCATCTGCGATTTTCGGCCCGACGATCCAGCCATTTCTCGGATTGCTGATGCTCTTCGCACTGCGCCAATTCTGCCAGGCCTTTTGTCCTCTGCCTCCGCCGCCGGGGATGATCTGGCGCAGTCCCGGCTTTCCGGCCATACTGGTCACCTATGGCACCTCCAACGATCTGTTCTTCTCCGGCCACACCGCCATTGCCGTCTACGGCGCAGCCGTTCTGGCCACGGCCTTCGGCCCGGTCGGAGTATTGCTGGGCACGTTGATCGCGTTATTCGAGGTGAGCGCGGTCCTGATCCTGCGAGCCCATTACACGATGGACGTTTTCGCCGGCGCGGTGACGGCCCTGTACGTCCATCGGCTGGCGATCGATTGGGCGCCGACGATTGACGGCTGGATTGCCCACGCCGTTGCCGCCGTCGCCCGATGAATCCGGGCTTTTTGCAGGGAAACGGACTTGCCCGCCGTTCAATTCGGAGGTTCTTCCTACCTCAACCACACGACGAATGCGACCAGAACGCCGAAATACGCCCCCAATGTCAGAACAATACATCCAACGGCAAAATGGAACGGGTCAAGGCTGTTCTGTTCTGCCGAATTCTCCAGGCTCATGGTTTGCCATCCTTGGCTCGTTGCGGTTCCCAAACGTCCGATATATCAGTGTCGGCTTGGAGAGCGCAACGGCTGCACAAATTGAAGGGGTCTGCAAACTCTTCCGGGAAAAAAGAGGATTGAACCGCCATGACGCCAAGACGCCAAGAAAAGAGGGGGAGAAGCGGAAACTAAGGAGAGAGTGAATTTCTCCTTAGTTTCCCCTCTCCCCAGCTGGTTTTTTACCCTTGGCGTCTTGGCGTCATGGCGGTTCAATTTTTTGTTCTCCCGGAACTTTTGGCAGACCTCAAATTGAAGGGGCCGGTTCGTCCGGTGGACGCTCGGTCGGTTTTCTCGTAACATCTCCGCCGGAAACCAGCCCATCCGAATCCAGGTTTTTTCCACGGCAATAAGATGAGGCATTTTGATTGCGTTGTGATCGGTTCAGGACCGGGCGGCCAGAAGGCCGCGATTCAGGCGGCGAAACTCGGCAAGACGGTCTGCATCATCGAAAAAAGCAACGTCCTCGGCGGCACGTCCATCAACACCGGCACCATCCCCTCCAAGGCCTTGCGCGAGGCCGTCCTGCATCTGACCGGTCTCAACCGGCGCAGCCTTTTTGGCGAAAGCTATCGCGTCAAGCGAACCATCACCATCGCCGACCTGGTCTACGTCAGCGAGCAGGTCGTTCACACCGAATTGGACCTGATCCGTAACCAGCTCGAGCGCAATGGCGTCGATCTGATCTGGGGAACGGCGAAATTCGAACAGGAAATCGTCATCCGCGTCGAGCGGCCGGACGATTTCGAGGTCGTCAGCGGCGACACGATCATCGTCGCCACCGGGACCTGTCCCGCCCGGCCGCAGTCCGTGCCATTCGACAATAAAACCGTTTTCACTTCCGATGAACTGCTCAAGCTCGATCACATTCCCAAAACCATGATCGTCGTCGGTGGAGGCGTGATCGGAATCGAGTATGCCTGCATGCTGGCGGCCCTGGGCGTGAAGATCACGCTGGTGGAAGGCCGCGGCGAGGTGCTCGGGTTTCTCGACGCGGAGATCACCGAGGCCTTGCAATACCAGATGCGCCGGATGGGCGTTACGCTGCGCCTGGGCGAAAAGGTCCACAAGATCGAGCGGTTGCCCAATGAGGCCGGCAACGGCCCGGCCGTGCAGGCAACGCTGGAGAGCGGGAAAACCCTCCATGCCCAGACGCTGCTGTACGCCGTCGGCAGGCAGGGAACCACTTCGGCGCTCAACCTGGAACGCGCCGGCCTCAAGGCCGACGACCGCGAGAGGCTCAAGGTCAATGCCAACTATCAAACCGACGTGCCGCACATCTATGCCGTCGGCGACGTGATCGGGTTTCCGGCGTTGGCCAGCACCGCGATGGAACAGGGCCGGCTGGCGGTTTGCCATGCCTTCGGCGCTCCCTCGCGCAGCATCCCCGAGTTGTTCCCCATCGGCATCTACGCGATCCCCGAAATCTCCATGGTCGGCAGGACCGAGAACCAACTGACCACCGCCGGCATCCCCTACGAGGCGGGCATTGCCCAATACCGAGAACTGGCCCGCGGACAACTCCTCGGCGACACCGACGGTATGCTCAAGCTCCTGATCCACCAGGAAAACCGTCAAATCCTCGGCGTCCACGCCATCGGCACCGGCGCCACGGAACTCATCCACATCGGCCAGGCCGTCATGGCCCTGCAAGGCACGCTCGATTATTTCGTCAACAGCGTTTTCAACTATCCAACCCTGGCCGAGGCGTACAAAGTCGCCGCCCTGAACGGAATGAACAAGCTCCAGAACACATAAGCGGGGCCATCCCCTCACGCTTTCCATTTTTTGTCCCCCGGATTTCATTGACGAGCATTTCCTATCGCGGATAATTCAGAGGAACCACGGATTTCACGGATCACACGGATAAATCAGGACAGTTCCGAAACCCCGATGCGCGCAGTCTGCGCGCCGTGGGAAAGCATGGAATCGATCATAAGTAAATTCCAGCATTGAATATCCGTGATATCCGTGAAATCCGTGGTGAATAATCTGGGTTAGCCGTTCTTGCCATTTCCGTATGTCGCAAATTCGGATCTATTTTTCCGAGTTTGCGTCTAAAAATGTCCCACTTTGTCCTAAAATGTCCCATCCCACCCCCCCCTCCCCCTGCGCGGAGCGAGACTGGAGAACAGGTGAGCAGGAGAACAGGTGGTGGGGGGAAGAATAGAGAGGCGAAGATGGGCCAGTGAACCACACGGTTCCGAACAATAACCTAACTGTCGCTGATTTGCAAGGAGAAAATTCGAGGCGGATCTGCTTGCTACTTGAGGAAAGGGTCTGAGCCAAGATTGTAGGTGAAAAAGCCCTGCCTTGGGGTTTGAATGGTTGTTCCGTTTCGCAACCGTCTAACCCAAGGAAGGGCTTATGGATATTACCACGGCAGCACAGGATGTGCT
>Ga0181518_10004455_pt1 | contig 12481 bp, 10 predicted proteins | sample PEATcosm2014_Bin_28_FD_119751 | JGI IMG/M metagenome (GOLD analysis project Ga0181518, IMG submission 119751) | Peatland microbial communities from MTU Mesocosm Facility, Houghton, MI, USA - PEATcosm2014_Bin01_60_metaG | ecosystem: Environmental > Terrestrial > Soil > Wetlands > Peat | place... | reverse complement strand
AGGAAATTGGCCGCGACGAATCCCCACACGCAACTCCAAATGATGCGCCTTCGCAACTTGCCTGGGCCGGCCGGTTCTGCGGGCGAAGCGCTTGCCGGTTTGGGAGCTGTGGCGGGCTTTGCGGCCGGCTTGGGGGGACCGGCGACAGCACTAGCCGCTGGAGCTTTCGCTGAAGTCGTGGAAGGGACATCGTCCGCATTCGCCATGCCCAAAAATCCTCCGGAACCGAAGTCGATGCGCTGAGTTGTTCTAGAAAAAGAGCCCAAAAATCCACTATAAGAGAAAGCGCGAAGAGGTGTCAACAACGAGTGCAAGAGAATCGTGGAGGGAGGGTGCCACGACATTATGTCGCTCCACTCCGGATTCGCGGCACACTAGTTTCTTATGGGGCAAAATGGGCGAGCGGCCTGGTTTTGCGGGCATGGCATGACGGTGCGACGGGGACGATCGCCGCCCTCGCCCCCACGTCAGCACCAGAACCACTACAAAGTTCCTTCACTTCGCTCATGATGAAAGTTTGAGCGTGAGCTGGATGCTGGACAGAAAGCGGTTCCCCCACCTACCAGGTCAGGATCACCTTTCCGGCCTGGCCGGAGAGCATGGCGTCGAATGCGTCCTGATATTGGTTGAAGCTGAAACGGTGCGTGATGACGGGTTTAATATCGAGGCCGGATTGGAGCATCACCGTCATCTTGTACCATGTTTCATACATCTCGCGGCCGTAAATGCCTTTCAGCGTAAGCATATTGAAGATGACGGTATTCCAGTCGATAACGAACTCTTCGGAAGGAATGCCCAGGAGCGCGATGCGGCCGCCGTTCGCCATGTTCGCCAGCATGTCTCGGAGGGCCGAGCCGTTGCCCGACATTTCCAAGCCCACATCGAAGCCCTCCTTCATGCCTAATTCCTTCTGCACATCTTTCAAGTCGGTATCGCGCGGGTTCACGGCCATCGTCACGCCCATTTTTCGCGCCAGCTCCAACCGCCACGGGTTGACATCGGTCTGCACTACAAAGCGTGCGCCGGCGTGCCGCACCACGGCCGCCGCCATCAGCCCGATGGGCCCCGCGCCCGTGATCAGTACATCCTCGCCCAAAACGGGAAAGGCGAGCGCGGTGTGCACGGCATTGCCGAAAGGATCGAAAATGCAGGCGACCTCTGGATCGATATTGGCGTGATGCACCCAGACGTTGGTCATGGGCACGGAGATGTACTCTGCGTAACTCCCCGGCCGGTGCACGCCCAACCCCTTACTGTGCGCGCACAGGTGGCGTCGTCCGGCCAGGCAGTTGCGGCAACGTCCGCATACGACGTGCCCCTCGGCGCCCACGAGCTGACCGGGAAAGAAGTCAGTGACGTTCGAACCGACTTTCGCCACCTCGCCCACGAACTCGTGGCCCACAACCATCGGCACAGGGATCGTTTTGCTGGCCCAGGCGTCCCATTTAAGGATGTGCAGGTCGGTGCCGCAGATGGACGCGCGCTGCACGCGAATCAACACATCATTGATGCCGATCTCCGGCGTCGGCACTTCCTCCAACCACAGCCCCGGCTCCGGCCGGCTCTTCACCAGGGCCTTCATTGTCTTGGGAATGTTTTCACTCATTCGTTTCCTCCGAACTCTGTCGGCGGCGTCGATATTACGAGTTTGCCTCGCGATGAGTTTACCTTGCGAAGCTGCCGGCGTAAAGCCACGCGCCCACGGGACAGATTGTAGGGGGACGGCTTGCCGTCCCCTGGTTGTTCCGCTGCAATCGCCGTGGGTAGGGCAAGCCCTACCCCTACGCCGTCTCCGCCAAGGCCGCCGCGTAAGCTGCCAGTAGCGACCGCTTCTCGATTTGCCAGTTGAGACTTTCCTCGATGCGTCTTCGCCCGCACGCGCCCAACTCTTTCCGCAAGCTCTCCGAGTCCAGTATCCTGAGCATGGCCCGGGCGAAATCCTCTGTGTCTCCAGGGCGCGCGTACAGTGCTCCGCCGTCCGCCGAGCGCCGGCCTTCCGTGAGGTCGTAGAGCACAACCGGAAGGCCAAAGGTCATGTATTCGAGAATCTTGTTCATGGTGGACTTGTCGTTCATGGGCGTGAGTGGGTCCGGCGCCACCCCCAGGTCCGCGGTCGAGAAATAGGCCGCAACCTCAGCATCGGAGAGATGCCCCGGAAACCTGACCAGTCGCTCAAGACCCTTCAGCGCAGCCAGGGCTTTAAGCCGCACACTCTCGGTCCCGGTCCCGATCAGAACAAACAGAATGTCCTGGCGATTCGAGCCGTGGACCACCGAGTCAACGGACTCCAGTAGCAGATTGAGCCCGTCCTGCGGCCCCATGACACCCAGATAAACCACCAGAAAACACCGGCCCTCCTTGAGTTCGGGCTGCGCAGACCGCTTTTGCATTCTCGTGAGGTCAGGGCAACTTCGCACCACGAAGGTGCGTTCTCGACGCATCTTTCCCCGCGCCAATGCCACTTCACGGTAGGACTCGTTGGTGGCTATTGAGACGTCGGCAGTCCAGAAGGTCAGGCGTTCAGCCCAGCAAACCAGCTTATATCCAAAGTCTCGACGACCGAATTTGGCTTCGTACAGCTCAGGATTGAGATCGTGATGGTCGAAGATGAAACGCACGCCAAAAAGCTTAAAGAAGATTCCCACAAAGAAAATCGTGTCGGGCGGGTTGCAGGCCTGGAGGACGCGGAAGCGTGTGCGCGTGTAAACCCGGAGCGACAGGAGGAACTGCGCAGCGAGCGCCAAAGCGTACTCAACGAAATAGCCGAGCGGCCGTGCGGCCTCCCAGACGCGATATCGGTAGATCTCGATGTCCTCGAGGGTTTCACGGCCTCGTTCGAAGCCTCGGGCTCTCGGGCAGATCACTGAGACGCGGTAACCGGCGTCCCGCAACGCACGGGCCTCCTGCCACACCCGCCGATCGACTGGAACCGGTAAGTTCTCGATAATAATGCAGACGCCGGGTTTTCTATTTTCCATGCCGGCACCACCGCTCAGAATTCAACCAACCCCTTCCTCGAGAACGGATAGAGCAAATGAAACAAGGTCATGATCTGCGGTCGCGGGTACGAGCGCGCGTCGCGGAGGAAGACGTAGTCTCCTGTGGTGTAGGCAAAGCTTCCGTCAGGCCGCTGCCGCGCCAGAATCCGATCATAGCACCGCTCACTGAGACCGGTGTCCCCGATCAGCTTCTGATCGGCAGCTTCCCGGAGGGCTGCGGCGAGCGCGGCCGTATAGTAATCTGTTTCCGGCATGCGGCGGGAGCAGTCCACGGCACAGGCGCCGGTGGCCGTCACACCCCCGGCGAGAAACCTGGCCAGGGGGGCAAGAATCGTACGCGTGCGAGAGTCGGGGAGCAGAGGCGCTGACCAAGCAAGCTTCAGAAATTGAAAGGCATTGTATTGATAGCAGAGATAGTGAATGCGTGGGCGCTCGTACGGACCCTCGACGATGTAAGGAAGTTCGCCCGAGGGGAGCTGAACGGCGGCAAGGAAATCCAGCATCGGCTCAACATGGTCGACATAGCACGCCTCACCGGTCGCGTGCCACAGGCGAAGAAAAAACCAAACAGCCTCGACGGAATTATTCGGGATCTTGCCGCGTGGCTTATCAAAGTAGTTAATGGCTTTGCCGCGCCCGTGCTCTTGGAACCCTATCGTATTCACCAAATAACCGTACCATCTGACGGCGCCTGCAAGGAAGTCAGGGCGGGCATCGCGGGCGTAGGTGGCCAGCAATCCGATCGCGCCCCAGTTCCCCTCGACTGTGGCGATCAAATGCTTACGCTCCGGAAGCGGGTAAATCCAATAGCCTCGGGGCTGCTGAAGAAGCAGCGTGGCTTGCGTGGTCTCGAGGGCGATATCACGGTAGCGGCGCTCGCGGGTGGCCTCGTGGAGCATCCAGTTGGCGAGAATCCAGTAGCCCTGGCTCTGGATGAAAACATAATCGTCTTTCCAGGGGAAGAATCCGAGCGCGCTCTTGCAGAATCGCCAGAGGCGAAGGTTGAAGCGGACGCCGGCGTCCGGGCCGTGCACCAGGCCCCCCGAATAATGACGGCGCAGGATGTGCGCGTGCAGGCGCTCGGCGGCGGCGAGGAGTTCTTGGCGTGTGGCCACGTTGGCAGACCAGTATAAACTAGATTCCGAACCTAATCGGCTTGATTCCAACGTACGCTCTAAAGACAGGCGAGCAAATCAAGTGGCAAACGGCAAATATCAAATGGTTTCCCATTTGCCGTTTGCCATTTGAATTTCCTTTCCACGCCCGTGCTGGGGGCGAGCCTGGCTCCGGTCAGCCGTGGCCGACCACAGTCGAGTAGACCTGCACGATCTGGTTGGCGACGTTCTCTATGGATAGCCGTGCGATGCTGTCGCGCCCGCGCGTGCGCATGCCTTTACGGCATACCTCCACGATCTTTGAGGCAATCTCTGCGGCCTCGCGCCGCACCAGGTGGCATCCTTCCGTTTGGCCGATCAACTCAAGGGTGTCGCCTACTTCCACCCCGATCACAGGAAGATTGGTGGCCATGGCCTCTTTGACCGCATTGGGAGAACCCTCGAATTGCGAAGCCATGACCAGGACATCCGCCGCGTTCATATAGAGCGGCATGCGAGACTGAGGAACGCCGAGAACCCGGAGGATCTCCAGCTCTGGAATTGCTTGCCGCGCTCGAGCCACGGCCGACTCTACCAAGTCAAAACGCTTCCGTGTGTCTTGCGGGTCATAAGGAAACAGGACGAACTTCTTTTGCGCGTCAAGGCCTAGTTCGCGTCGTGCCTCAGCTTGGTCGATAGGCCTGAAGAGATCCATGTCAACGCCGTTTGCAATGACCTGGACCGAATTCAACTTTAGACGGCGCTTCATCTCGGCGGTTTTCACGATGACCGCGGAGGCCATGCGCGCCAGTATGAAACTCGAAACCTGGTAGAACCGGCCGAAAAGCGTGATGTGGTCACTACCTCTGGTTATCCCCGTAACATCGTCGCCCATAAATGAGACGACGAGAGGAAGGCTGATTTGGCATCGGGCCACCAGCCCGGACAAGCCCTGGTGGGCGTGGATCAGATCATAGCGCCGGTGGCGCAGCCGATGCCAGAATTGCGGGAAGGCACGCAAGTAGTTCCAGCGGGATTCGCGGCCATTAACATAAAGGAGATCGTAATCCACGCCCAGCAGCCGCAAGGACTCCATCTGGGCTTTCACGAAGCAACCGTAGCTCGGATCGTCTTCATACGGCCAAAGGTTGGTGACCACGAGGACGCGATATGAAGTCATACTGCGCGGCGGCTGGCAAGGATTGCCCATTGAAGATTGCCGATTGTCGATTGCAGGCCGTCGATTAAGGGGCGATGCGGCATCTTCCGATCTATCGATCCGCAATGGGCAATCGAAACTCGGGAACTCCAGCCACATCGTCCAACCGATCACTGAGATTCTCCGCAAGCGGAGGATTATGCCCCAAACGAAACCCGTGTACAATGGTCACTTTGCGGGTGGATCCCTTTCGTTTTGCTATTTGTGTTATGTGCGGGTTCGCAGGGTTCATAGGGTCGGCGCCGGAACAGGAACTGCGGGCACAAGTATGCCGCATGGCCGGCGAACTTGTTCACCGCGGCCCAGACGACTCAGGCTTCTGGGTGGACGCGGGGGCCGGCATCGCAATGGGATTCCGACGGCTGGCGATTGTAGATCTTTCGCCGGCCGGCCACCAACCTATGACCTCTTCGAGTGGCCGATTCGTCATTGCCTTCAACGGCGAAGTTTACAATTTCGGAGAATTACGACAAGACCTTGAACCACTGGGACACAACTTTCGCGGTCACTCGGACACGGAGGTCATGCTGGAGGCAGTGAGCGAGTGGGGCCTGGAGGCGGCAGTCAAGAAATTCGTCGGCATGTTCGCCTTCGCTCTTTGGGACAAGCGCGAGCGAGTGCTGCACCTGGTGCGGGATCGGCTGGGCATAAAACCACTCTACTGCGGCTGGCAGGACAGGACATTCTTCTTCGGGTCGGAGCTGAAGGCGCTCCGCGCACACCCTGTCTTCAGCCCGGAGATCAACCGTAGCGCCCTGGCTTTGTATTTGCGTCTCGGCTACATACCACACCCCTACTCCATTTATCAGGGAGTCTGGAAACTGCCTCCCGGCCACATTCTCAGTCTCCCGGCCGGCGCACAGCCCACCTCGGAGTTGCCGGGGATGGCTTGCTATTGGTCCGCGAAAGAGGTTTACGAGGATGGCGCTGCGGACCCTTTTCGAGGCTCCGAACCGGAAGCGATTGAGGCACTGGATCGGCTCCTTCGGGAATCGACTCGGCTGCGGATGATCGCGGATGTCCCCCTGGGTGCCTTTCTCTCCGGCGGCGTCGATTCCTCGACTGTAGTCGCCCTGATGCAGGCGCAGAGCCACCGCCCGGTGAAGACCTTCACGATAGGCTTTCGCGAGCAAGAATTCGATGAAGCGGCGCATGCCAGAGTCGTGGCGGCGCACCTGGGGACCGACCATACCGAACTGTACGTAACCGCAGAACAAGCCAGGGATGTCATCCCCAAGCTGCCAACTCTCTATGACGAGCCCTTCGGGGATTCCTCCCAAATTCCAACTTACCTGCTTTCCGCCCTCACGCGCCGGCACGTGACAGTGAGCCTTTCCGGTGATGGTGGCGACGAGCTCTTTGGGGGGTACCCGCGTTATGCCCGCACGCGTAGGTTTTGGGAGATTATCCGATGCCTTCCGTACACTTCCAGAGATGCGATTGCCAGCTTGATGCGCACCTTCAAGCCCGCGACGTATAACCGCCTGTTAGGTGGGTTGAGTCCGTTACTACCCCGCTTGGCGCGCCCGTCTACCTTAGGGGACAGAGTGTACAGGCTTGCCGAGGTGATGACGGCCAGGAACCCCGGTGAGCTCTATCACGGTTTGGTGTCTTATTGGAAGCGCCCCGCGGAGCTTGTGCTCAGAGCCAACGAGCCACCAACCATTCTGGCGCAATCTTCAGGTTGGGCCCACCAGGCTGACATTTGCGACCGGCTCATGTTTCTCGACCTCGTGACCTACCTGCCGGAGGATATCCTCACCAAAGTCGATCGGGCCAGCATGGCGGTTAGTCTTGAGGCGCGTGTCCCGATGCTCGATCATAGGGTGGTAGAGTTTGCGGCTCGCCTTCCAATCTCCATGAAAATTCGCTCCGGCCAGGGGAAATGGCTGCTCCGCCAAGTCGTTTACAGATACGTCCCGCGGGAACTGGTGGAACGCCCCAAGATGGGTTTTTCAGTCCCCATTGAAGACTGGCTGCGCGGGCCTTTGCGCGATTGGGCCGAAAGCTTGTTGAATCAGGAGCGCCTGTGCAGCGAGGGATTTCTCCGCGCCGAACCGATCAGGGAACTCTGGGCGGAACACCTTTCCGGGCATCGGAATTGGCAGGGTCACCTGTGGAACGTTCTCATGTTTCAGGCCTGGCGTGAAAAGTGGGCCTGATCCGTTGATGGTCCGAAGATTACTCAGGTTTCACAGATAGCCATGGCCGTCTCCGTGCGGCCCCTTAGGCAGGTCTATTCCCGCGCATTGCCACCGGGCGAGGCAGGAGCGTGATGTTCTCGAGCCCAGCCTTTTCGAACCAGGCCTGAACCTGCGGGTACGTATGCTTCCACTGGTAACGCGGAGAGTACCAATCGAAGGTGTCGAGCACACGCCGCTCGGAATCGGGATGCATGGCGATTTTAGCCAGGACGCGCAAGGGGTAAAAGACCGGAACGCGATACAGAGAGTAGAGCGGAACCGCGACGTGGCAAAGAGCATAGAGCCATCGGCTGGGCACGCGAGTAGTGAAGCAGCGCTCGAAGCGGCTGGAAGTCTCCCTCGCCCAATCCAGCGCCGGGGCGAGGCGGGAAACCAGCTTTAGCCAACTGGCTGGAATCTGATCGTAACTATCCTGAGCCAGCACCTCGTTCACCTGATCCGGAAAGCATTGGAAAGCTTCGGTCAGGCGGCGCCGAGGATAGACCCAGATGGCCACCGCGCCCCCTGGCTTCACCGTCGCAGCCATGCGCCTAAAACCTTCGCGGCTGTCGGACGTGTTCGTCAGCGCACCGATGCTGTAAGCGAAATCAAACGTCCCGGGGCGAAACGGCGGGAACAGGGCACTCGCTTGAATGAAGTGGCAGTTCGGCTGGCTGCGCAGGTGTTCTCTGGCGACATCGACCGCCTGACTGGGGTCGAGTCCCACAGTTTCGGCTCCAGACCGCGCGACGACATCCACGAAACGACCACTCCCGCATCCTACGTCGAGGACGAGCTTTCCGGCGAGCTCTTCCGGCCGCGTTCCGGTTGAAACTGCAAACGTGGACCCACTGAGCTTTCTCGACTCGGTGTCGAATTGTGCGGGCCGCCGGCGCTTCGACTCGAAGCCGGACCGCGCCGCGTGCGAGTCGCTGGGCACGAAGCGCGGAATGCCGTCCCGAATGGGAAAGTCGCAGCGGCATTTCGGGCAACCGAGCAGGCCTGTAAGAATCTCCGCATCGTCTCGGTGCTGGACGTCGACGCGCAGCGGACCTGCGCATTCAGGACAGGCCAGCAACTCAGCCAATCGGGGTTTCACAGGAGATGCACCTCAGCGGGCAATAGCCGACTACCGGCGAGATTTCCGTAGTCTTAGCGTAGCGCCGACCCTTAGGTCGGCAGCGGCCGTGCTGACCTGAAGGTCAGCGCTACGTGCCGAACCCTTTAGACGTGATTGAGTGGCTTTCGGCTCACACAGCAGATAAATGGAGAAGTCCACCGGTTTTGCGGGAGCCGAACGATGTGGTCATCAACGAACCACACGGCGCGGGATATAGCGGTGTGGGAGCGGATCGTGAACCAGTAAAGAAGATTTCTGGGCCACCGTTCCACGTTAATAACCTCCAAACAAATGGGCATGAAATAATCGCAGCTCTCAATCTCCAACCCGGCCTCCCGGTGAGCGGAAGCCAGCTCCTCGCGGCTCATCGGCACATGCGCGTCGTACATACCTCGATCCAGCAGCTTCTGGTATCTTCCCAAAACACCCGCGAAATTCGGGATATCGTCAAACATTCTCCCGCCGGGTTTCAACAGCTTCGCCAGGGCCCCCAGAGCTTCCGAGGTTTTCTCAAAGTGCTCTATAACTCCGAACGAAATCACCACATCGAATCGCCCGATGAGCTCCGGGGGAATTGCGAAGAAATCCGCACAATAGATTTCCCCATTGACTCCTTCTCTCTTCAGAATCGTGCGAGCCCTTCCGCAGCCCGTTTCCGAGCGATCGATCCCAGCCACCTTGAACCCATAGTTCTTGGCAAAGTAAGGCAAATAAACCGACTGGGCGCACCCGACCTCTACCAGTTCCATTGATGAGGTGTCGTAGCCTTTGAAGAGTTGCTGGAAGGCCTGATGAAATCTCCTTACCTCATAATTCTTCAGGCCAGGGCGGTGGGGATCAAGAGCAGGGGGCAGGGGCAGGCGAGTCCGTTTCCACCATTCCTCCCAGAACTCTTCACCTGCTATGTCGCCGCCGGGTAGCTTGCTTCTCTGGGTTTCTATCAATTCCCTGTCCTCTCAGGACATGGTATCACGTCAGAAGCCATCCTTCCTGCGAAAGCCCGAATCCGCGCCATGAGCCCTGCTTAAGTGCCGAGGATGTCCTCGTATTCTCGCATCACGCTCTTCACGTCGAACCGGCTGAGAAAAGAGTCTAGACCCTGGTGGGGCTGCAATCCATTCCGTGCAGACGTGAGGGCAGCGATGATTCCTCGCGCCAGCGCCTGCGGATCGGAGGGTGGAACAAACTCAGCCAAGGGGCAGCCGGCGAGGATCTCTCGCACCGCGCCCGGGCAGTCTGTGGCCAGGACCGGCGTCCCGACGGCCAAGGCTTCGATTGCGACCAGCCCAAAGCCCTCCCAACGTGAGGGAAGCACGAACAGATCGGCGTGCTTGAAATAAGGGTAGGGATTAGAGAGATACCCGGTGAGGTGAACCGCCCCATCCAGCCCTAGTTTGTTTCGCTGGTCCAGCAGGCCGGATCTGAGCGGTCCCTCTCCCAAAATCGTAAGCTGGGCATCCGTAACGGCAGCCCGCACTAACCGCATGGCGTCCAGCAGCACATCGAATCCCTTCTCCTTTGCGAGTCGCCCTGCGGCGACGATATGGGGACCGTTGCCGGAATAAGGATATCCGCCCGCCTCAGCCAGTCGTCTGATTAGATCCAAATCCACGGGGTTATAGATGCGCGCGAGTTTGCGTCGAGGAATGCCGAAGTTCTCCGCCAAGTCGTCGACGATGTGGTCTCCTACGCAGATGATCTTATCTGCCCGCGGGTATAACCGTCGATACAGCCAATTCCAGAAGGACGGACGGTTGCGCCCATGAGCGTTTAGAGCGCTGGGCGAAGTATCCTCCCGTATCAGCACCCGTATAGCCGGCGGGAAGAAAGCCCTTACCAAGACCGTGGCCATATTCAGCTCGACCATAGCTGAATGGATGACCTGCGGTTTCAGCTTCCACGCCAAGCGAATTATGCCCGGAAGGGCGCGTCGGACCCGTCCAGCTCTAAGATCATGCAGCGGGATATCCGCCGGTAAGTCCTGGAAAAGTGGACCTACCGCGTCGATCAACGCCAAATGGGGCTCGAAGCGGGAGCGGCCCAGGTTCTGGAGGAGCGTCACTGTCACTCGCTCCGCTCCGCCGCCGCTGAGGGTCGGCAGGAGAAACAAAACTCTTTGGCGTGTTCGCTTCGTCACTTCCACGAGTTTCGCTCTCAGCTCCCCTCATTGGTTATGGAGGTCGTAGGGGGCGGTTCCGGCATTTGCGGAAGCCCGCCCTGTCTCCACAACGACTTGGCGATTGAAGCATAAACCAACGCGCAGGAGACAAGGTAGACGAACGATGTGGAGAGAGCGATCCCTGCCACACCGAGGTACCTCATCAGGATGAGATTGAAAACCACATTGACGACCATGCTTACGCCGGCAATCACCATCAACACCCAGTTCTTCTTCAAGGCGCTGATGAGCCGGACACCGAGTTGAGCAAGAAAATAGAAGGGGATCTGAAGCGAAAGGAGGGCTTGAACCCGGCTCACTACTGCTGTGTCCACGGCAGTGAAGGCCCCGCGCTGGAAGACGATCCTGATCAACGGATGAGAAAGAACTACCAGACCCGCGGTGATTGGAACAGTGAACAGGACAATGGCCCGCAAGTAGACTTTCAAGGTGTGCCGGCAACCGCTCCAATCCTGGCTCGCAACCATCTGTGAGAAATAGGGAAGCGCCGCCGTGCCCAGGGGTGTGGCGCCGATCACGATGAAGATGCTGACAATCTTTCGAGCATAATTCAATGCTGCCACGCTGCCCGGCTCGAGCATGGCGGCCATTGACTGATCCACCAATTCGGTGCTGCCCATCAACAGCGCCCCGGCCAGCATGGGTGCACTGGCCCACGACCTTGCGCAAGCTGGGCTCCAGGCCATACCAGTGAGGCTGCAGCCGCACGCCACGCTCCCTCAACAACCACCCCAACACAGCGGCCTGCAAGCTGACTCCCGTCACCGTCCCCGCAGCCAACGTATAGACGCCCCATACTCTGCCCAGCAGCACAAGAAAAACAATTATGGAGAGCGGCATCAGAATGGCGGACAAAGCGGGCAGGCCAAAGTGTTCCCCGGCATTCAAAACCGCAGTCCACGCCACAGCCAAGCCGCTTAAGGCTATGAATGGCAAGAGAGCGTAAAGAAGATGTCGGGTAAGCATCAACTTCGCCGGACCGAAACCTGACCCCAACAGCGGCAGGAAATACGGTGCAAGCATACCGATCAATAGCGACACTCCCAGCAGCAGGGCCAGGCTAAGCACCATAACTCCGGAGAAGAGTCTTTGAGCAGCCTCTTTCCCTTCCCTCTCGCGGACTTCAATGAACGTGGGTATCATGGCCGCATTGAAGGACCCCGCAATCAAGTTGACAAGAAAGGAAGGCAGGAGATACGCGATCAGAAACGCGTCCAGCGCGTCGCCGCGCCCGAACCAGCGCGCCACGGCCAACTCTTTTGCGGTGGATGCAAGTCCCGCTACCGCCGAGCATGCGGCAACGCTGATGGCGGCGTTGAGAATCTTCCGGCCAGGCGTCAACGGCGGGATTGCTCGTTGCGGTAACGCGGTGGGCTGCATACTGTTACGATGGGATCTTCCGCCACTCGGGGATTGAAGTTGTTAATGACGGTGGAGAGGTGGGCCCTGGGGCGGCGCTGGGGCGCGTCCAGCTATAAAGCTCGCTCGCAGCGTCCTTGATTTCTTTTGCGGTTGGAGTGGGCCGAGTGTAGTCGGTGGCTTCGTCCACATTCCCGCCGAGCAAGGCCCGAATCCACGTCTCGACGTGCCTCTTGGGGATTAACACCGCGATGGGCTCATCGTCATGACCGTCGCTGAGGCTGGCGGACTTGAGCGCGTCCGAGAGTTGCAGCCAGCGATGCTGGGT